>OLQM01001070.1_pt1 | contig 31200 bp, 25 predicted proteins | sample 1673161 | NCBI WGS metagenome assembly OLQM01 (sample SAMEA3136761, study PRJEB25190) | human gut metagenome | reverse complement strand
TGGCGCTCATTGCCTCCTGATCGGCGGCGATAGTCTGGCGCAGCTGCTTTTCCTCCTCCGACATGTTGGGGGTAAAATCCAGAGCGCTTTTCAGCGCATCCACGGCCTTGTTCAGCGCATCGGTCACGCTGTCACCAATGCCGTTGGCAGCCTGCCGGATGCCGTCGTCCAGCGCGGCCTGCGCGGCCGAACCACATGATGTGCCGGCCGACGGAGTGCTGACGCCGGAGGGATACCGGCGGCTTAGCTCATCGGGCCTGTTGAGCTGGCCGGCCGGCCAAGATACTCGGCGCAAGCCAGACTGACCAACCAGCCACGCACACTGGCCGATGGAACCAGAGTGGCAACAGCAAGCTGGCTAGTAAGACCGTAACGCCAATGTGTCAGGGCGGCGACTAGGATATGAACGGTTGCGTGGCATGGCGTTTGGGCCATCCGCGAGAAATATGACTTTGTTGGAGGAATCCGTTGCCTACCTATCATTACCGTTGCAAGAACTGCGGCTATGACTTCACCGAACAGCAGTCGTTCAATGACGACCCGATTACCGTGTGCCCCAAGTGCTCGCAGGAGCAGGTGCGCAAGGTGTATTCCGCCGTGCCGATTGAGTTCAAGGGTCACGGCTTCTACCGCACCGACAAATCCGGCAAGTAAGGTCTGTACACCCGCTTTTCCTCTGTAAACGACGGTGTCGACGGCGGTATGCCGCGGATATTGGCACTACGGGCACTGTCTGTTGCACGGGTTTGAAGCGTTGTGGATAACTTGGCAAGCTAGAACCACATAGGTCGATTTGGCTTGCGCTTACGAAAAACTTCAGGTCACCATGGTTGCATGGTGACCTTTTCGTTTATTAAGCCGCCTGCGCGCGGCTCATTGCGGCGACGGCGCATGGCGGATGCCTTGCGCCGACTCACTGCTGCGTTGTGCGTGGGACTCGCAGTGCTGTTTGGGCTTGAAGCCGTATTGGCCGTGGTGGAGACCGAGCCGATGGTGGTGGCCGCCCGCTCGATTCGACGGGGTGACATTATTCTGGCCGCCGACGTTCAGTTGGCTGATATGCCGGTATCTGCGGCAGGCCCGTCTTGGACAGGCAATATTGAGGATGTGGTGGGCAAGGTAGCGCAAATCGATATCGAAGCAGCCGATCCCATTTCCACGCATATGGCCAGAGATGCGCCCGTAGCACCGACCGGCACTACGGTGATTGAAGTCCGCTTGGCCAGTAGCGTCGACGATGTATTGGCCGGCGATCAGGTGAGACTGGTTTCCGCCGTCGGTTGCGAAGGTGCTGATTGCACGCTGGCCGAGAACGCCACGGTGATGAATGTCGGCAAACCGGATGCGACTGGCGCATTGGGAGGCAACGACCGACTGGTGTCGTTCGCAATGCCGCCGGAGGCCGCGGCCAAGGTTATGGAGCTGCAACAGGCCGGAGCGATTATGGCCGTTGTGCGGTAGGAAGCGGAATCGGCCTTCGGCCGATACTGTGTTTTCCGCAGCCTGTCGGCTGCGGAAAACACAGTGTTGGGGCGCACAGAGTGCGCCCCAACTCCTACTCGCGCTCGTTAAAAACGGCCCAATGCGGCGGCAGTTCGCCGAGGATGCGTTTGTCGTCGTCGGATTGCCGTTGTTGGTCGGTCTGCATGTCTCCGGGCTCGAGTTTGACACCGTCAGCGTCAAACTGCTCAGTGCCCTTCATCACCACGCGCTTGTGCTTGCGCGGTGTGCGCCGTGTAGCCGAGTATTCCGCCATGGTTATTCAACCTCGCGATAGATCTCACCGATACGGCTGACGATACGGTCGACTTCCTTATCGGGGTTCACGAAGGCGGCGACACTCCAGACGGTCATCACATTCCAGCCCAAGGAAATGAGATCCTGTGCCGACAAACGATGACGCCTACGCGTGGATTGCACGGACATAAAGTTCGCGTCATCGGTCTGCACGGCCAAGGCAAACGGCTTGTCCTTCAATCCCACCACGAGCGGAATCTTCACGCCCTTGTCGAATCCATAATCAACAGCAGCGTTCAGTCCTCGCGCGCGCAACCTGTCGGCGATATCGTCGAACAGCACGTTGCCGCCTGCCGCATCACGCAACGGAAGCACCGGACGGTCGTCAAGCTGTTCGGCCCACGTCAACATGGTCTTCAGGAACCGAGGACCGGATTGGTGCAGTCGTTCTTCATCCAAATCTTCGGAACCAAAGGCCGACACAATATCCAAGCTGTGGTCCGCCAATGCCAGGGCATCCAGCAACAGTCCGCGACCGCCTGTGCTTTCGAGCGGACCGAACTGCTGAAGCAGACGTCCGTGCGTGGTTTTCGCATAGCACATCGACAGAATCACGTCAGTGGCACGACCTCCGGCCACGTCACGCAAGGAAACCAACCGCACATGGCGCAGGAATCGGCCCATCGCCTTGGATTTGCCTGCCAACGACTTCAATTCGGCACCCAAGCGTGTGCGGAATGCGTCGGTCAACATCACGACCACAAGTCGATAGCTGGAAGGAACCACGGCAAAACCGGCGGCACGTTGCGTAATCAGACGCACCACTTCATCAATCTCCGGCTGGCTGGATTCCACCAGACCAGAAGACATAACCGGCACACCGCTCGCTTCCACACGGTGGAATCGCACCTCACCGGCAGCCGGCTCGGTGGCCACATCATAGCGAACAGGACCATATCCCTCGGATTCAAGGAATGCGGACAGGCGCGGCGCACGGCGAGACGGGGCAGCATCCACCTCGATATGAGGCAACGTGTCGATCAGCTGCTTGACGCTTTCGCTGGTTACCGTCGCGCAGTGGGCGATCACCACCACCTGCTGCACGCGGCCGATGATGGACAGCAACTCGATAGCGGGAATGTGCGCGCACGCATCGAGAATCGCCACATCAGCCAGCACACCCGGCTCGGTGAGTGCGGCGAGCGTACCCGGCGCGGCCACCAGAATCGGCTTGGCCGCGGCCAGAATCTCCGGATGATCACGGCGAATCCTGCTCAGCGACACACTGGCGCGCCCTGCCAGCACGGTGTGCATCTGGTTGGCTTCCTGAGTGCGGGAGAACAGCATGTCGCACAGGCGGCGCATGGATTCCTGCGACACCATCGGTCCGATGGAGCGCACGTGCTCCACATCGACCTGCGCAAAGCGGTCGGATGCGGCCTGCAGCGCGGCACCATCCTGGTTGGAGATGATGGCGGACGAACGCACAATGTCCTCAAACACGGTGGTCCACCAGGCCAGCTGCACTTCGCCGCGCACCTGCTCCACGCTCACTCGGCGAGCGTTGAGATCGGCGACCAGTTCGTTCAGTCCGGCAGAGGCGAATTCCTGCTCCAGCAGGCAACGCTCCGGCAAGGTGTCCAGTGCCTTGCGATCATCCAGCAGTGCTTTCAGGCGTGCTTCCACCTTCTCGAAATCGGCGGTTTCCAGATTGCCACCAGCGGATGTGGTGGAAAGCACGGTATCCAGCGCGGTCATATTGCTGACCAGCGCCTCTTGGGTGGAGATGATCTCGTCGAGCTTGCTGGGCAGCACCGGCCAACCGCCGTGAGGCACGAACTGATGCCACTGCTCCCCTTGCTTGGCGACTACCTTCAACGCTTCGTGCAAGTCCTCGACCTGCGCGCCGACGCGCAGCAGATCCTTGGCTTCCTTGATGTGGCGGCGGCGCTCCCAGAATCCCATCGACGTGCCCTCGGCCTTGCGCTGGCTCTTCGGCTTGGTGGCCTCGATCATGGAGCTGATGTCTCGCTCGAAAATCTCCGGCTGGAACACGTCAAGCACTCGTCGCAGATTCTTCAAAACCGTAACCTGACGCTCCCACTCGCGGGTGGTGGGAGGAACCGGGAATCCGCAGGTCTGCACGGTGCGTGCCACCTGCTCACGGGTGGCGGGCAGGAAGCGACGCAGCAAATCGTCCACGCGCTGGTAGGCGGTTACTGCCTGTTCTTCAGTGGTGATGGACGCCTTGTACCATGCGGTGTCTTCCGGGCCGATGGTGTATTCGCCGAGCTCGCCGGCGCGTTCCATCTTGCCGATCCATGTGTCAATATCGTTGGCGATGCTCAGGGCACTTGACTCGTCAAGTCGAACGTGGGTGGCAGGGTGCGTCGGGAGCACGGAGATACGGGCCAGATTCTGAATGGTCTCGTATGCGGACACATTCCACTTATCATTGCCCCCGTGCAGGTCGCCCAAGTAGCGGGTCAAGCGCGAACGCACGCCCACGAGTTCGTCGGCCAACTGGTCGAATCGCTGGGTGGCGACTCCCGGTTGGAATCCGACTGCGGCAATCAGCTGCTTATCAAGCGCGGCGTTGGCGTGTTCATCGGATACATCCAGTACCTGCGCCTTCATCTCATTGGCGGAGGCCGTCTGGATGAACAGACGCTTCTGCTCGGCCACGCCGGGCACGTACAGCACGGAACGACCATTCATCAGGCAGCGCGATGCGATGGCCACAGCCTGCTCCGCGGTGCCCTTCGGGAAGGTGCCGTCGACCACGATGCTATGGCCATTGGCAGCAAGTGACGCGGCATATCGCACCGTATTGTCCACATCGCCGACTTCGTACTCGGCATGCGGGTCTACGTCGAAAGGACTGTATTGCGGAATATTGGCATCTTTGAGCGCGGTGCGGGCGGATTCGTCGCCGGCAAGCGCGTCCAACAGCACATTGCCGGTGGGGCCGTTCTCCAGCTGGTCGATGAACTGTCGGCTTTCGCTGATCATCTGCGACGAGGGGTCCATGAAGCATCCGAGCACAATCTGGCGCTCGATGGCGAAGTCGGAGATACGCTCCGACGCTTCGGACGAAATACGGGCGAACATCGCGGAAGTTTCGGGAGTGCCACTGTCATAGCTGGCACCGTCAAACAGGGAATCCTCATCCAGGAACACCCCCTGCTCACGCAATGTATTGACGAACGCGACGTTCAGGGCCACGCGACCGGTGAATCGAATGGTGGTCGACAAGCCATCATCCTCGATCGTGACGCTCACCGGGTACAACAGCACCGGCAGCGCGTTGCCCTTCCATGTGGCCACGCCGACCACGAGCGACAACTCCGCCACGCCGGAAATCCTGCGTTTGGCGGCCTGGTCATCCAGCACGCGCCCAATATGGCGTTCGGCGGCCTTAAGCACACCCGTGTCGCGGAACAACGAATCCAACCGGACATGGCCGGAAGCGAACAGCTGGGCGATGCCGGAGGGATGGGCATGGGTCATCTCCAGCTTCGCGGCCAGTTGATTCACATCCTCGAGCGGCGATGGCGGCTGCATGCTGCGGTATTGGTCACGCCAGCGACGGATGCGATTCAGACCTTCCGTGAGATTCTGGTTCTGAGTCTGGCTCTGGGTCATCTCTCGACTCACTTTCCAACCGCTTCGCGGTATTCCTGATAGCCCTTGTTGTGAGACAGGGCTTCGTCAATATCGGCCTCGCCACGGGCGGCGAGCCAAGAATACATGTCGTCGTACAGGTACGGATTCATGGCGAGGAACGCCAGCAATTCGGGATGACGGGCGACTTCGAATTGAACATTGAAATCTTGCGTGGTTTTTGCCTCGTCAGAGGTCAGGCCATCGACTTCGACTGCCGGCTCCTGTGCTTTCAGCTCGCCCTTGGCCACACGCTCGAACACCGAGCCGGGCTCGAAGACCGGAGTGTGTACGCCCGTGGAGTCGATATCATATGCTTCGGATACCGACTGCTGGGCGGTTTCGGCAGCCGGCTGCTGGTCTGCTACGCCTGCTGCGGTGGCTTCTTGATATGCTTCGGCTGCGGTCCGCTGCTGATCGTCCGGTACGTCAGCTGCCGGCTGGTCGGTTTCAGACTGGGCGGTTGCCGGCTGAGCGGTCTCAGGCTGGGTGTTTTCAGATTGAGCGGCTTCGGCTTCCCGGGCGGCTTCAGGCTGGGCAACTTCAGCATGCTGTTCGACAGTGTCCGCCGGCTGAGAATCGCCGGCATTCCTGGTATTCGGAGCGGACTGAACGTTTTCGGCTGACTTGCTTGCGCCAGCCACCACATCGGATTCAACAACCGCCGCCGACGCCACTGCCGGCTCGCTTGTGCTGGGAGCGTGCTTAACAACGGCATGGGCGATGGCATCTACTGGAACAATACCGGAGATCCTGCTGTGCTTGGATGCAGGCGTTACAATCGTCGACTCAGGTTCGGTCTGCTGCTTCGGCAGTGCCACGGAGTTCATGGCCTGCTGGTTTTTGCGTTCGGTCTCCTGCTCGGCATGCTGGGCCAACGCATCCGCGAACAGATCACGGGGTATGGCCGGCTCATCGTTTTTCGTCACTGGCTGCGTGATATTCAGCGAGCCAAGTTCAAGCTCGTCGACCTTGCGTCGAACATTATCCGCGCTGAAGATGGCGGTCGGCTCGCCGGCCCGCAAATCAAGAATATCGTCGACGGACATATCCGCCGCATCCGGCTCCTGCGGTGCTTCGTGAACCGCATAGCCAAACAAATCAGGCACCTTGAGGTCGAGCGGCTTTGCCACTGGATCGTCGACACGAATGAAGTCCGCAGGCACATCGCCGAACTGCATGCGCATGGGAGACGTCGGCAACAGGAACTCGGCATTGGCCGGCAAGCGCAACAAATCGCCATTTTCCCGCACCACATACGATCCATTGGTCGATCCAAGATCACGGACCGAGGCCGTGCCATTGCTTTTTACCGTGAACATGGCGTGCCGTTTGGACATCGATTTGGTTTGATCGGCGACGTCAAGGCGGGTGTTGCCATCATCGGCAAGGGGGCGTAACGGCTTACGGCCGATTTCCACGCACTCCCCCGGCTTGACGCTGATCCGGTCGACACCGTTGATCTTCACCGTCCACTCGCTCACCGTGACCGCCTTCCTGGACACACTATTTGACCACACTACGTGCCATTGTGTCATCTTTTACCGGCTTTTGGCGGATTACTGGGCACAGAATTGACAACTTTCGCTCATTGCCAGCTTTGTGTTTCCACGCCGGATCGCGTTCTCCGCCTCGTCCTCGTCAACTAGTCTACTCAGTATGCGGAAACCCCGCAGCCTGAAACACAGGTGCGGGGTTCCTCGAAAAGCTGTGATTGCGGCTTATGCCGCACAAATCACTTGAGCTCGACGCTGGCGCCAGCCTCTTCCAGCTGAGCCTTGGCCTTCTCGGCATCTTCCTTCTTGGCCTTCTCGAGGACGGCCTTCGGAGCGCCGTCGACAAGAGCCTTGGCCTCGGCCAGGCCGAGGTTGGTGATGGCGCGGACAGCCTTGATGACCTGGATCTTCTTGTCGCCGACGGCGGAGAGGATGACGTCGAACTCATCCTTCTCTTCCTCAGCCGGAGCAGCAGCGCCAGCAACAGCGGCAACAGCGGCAACCGGAGCGGCAGCCTCGACGTCGAACTTCTCCTCGAAGGCCTTCACGAACTCGGAGAGCTCGACCAGGGTCATCTCGCCGAAGGCTTCCAGCAGCTCATCGTTGGTGTACTTAGCCATTATGGCTTCCTTTCAATCTTGGCGGCGGACGAAGTGGTAGATCCGCTGCCTAATAAACCTTATTGTTTAAATTATCGAAGCGACTGATTCATGCCGTGAGGGCGTAAATCAGGCAGCCTTCTCCTGCTTTTCGCGCAGGGCGTCGATCGTGCGCACAGCCTTGGTAGGCAGAGCGTTGAACAGGTACGCGGCCTTGGCCATCGATGCCTTGATGTCGCCGGCGAATTCGGCAAGCAGCTGCGGGCGGGACTTGAGGTCTGCCAGCTTCTTGGCGCCCTCGGCATCGTAGACAGTGCCGTCAGCGGCGGCACCCTTGATGACAAGAGCCTTGTTGTCCTTGGCGAAGTCACGGATGACCTTCGCAGCCTCGATGAAGTCGCCCTTCACGAAGGTGATGGCGGTCGGGCCGGAGAGAATCTCGTCGAGACCCTCAATGCCCGCTTCCTTGGCGGCGATGCGTGCCAGCGTGTTCTTTGCCACGGTGTAGGAAGTATCGCGGCCTAGCTTTTCACGCAGATCGGAAATCTGCGGAACGGTAAGCCCGCGGTACTCGGTCAGGTAGACGGCGTCAGCGTTACGGAATTCTTCCGTAAGCTGAGCGACTACCGCTTCCTTTTCGGGCCTCTTCATGGCGTTCCTTCCTAAGTCGGCCGTTGACTTGGAGTTCGGAACTTTCGGCCGGGCAACAAAAAAGCCCTGCGCACAGGCAGAGCAATATAATCTCGCGAAGCGACCTTCGCCGGCCCTTGACGGGCTTATATCTCTCAACCTGCGCTGGCTTGGCGAACCAAACTTCGTGAGTGTTTGCACACTCCAACCAACGGTCTGTGGTTTACGGATGATTAGATTACGGATGGTCAGCGACATTGCAGAATTCGGGCGTGTCGCGGGGCATTACAGCGTGGCGGCGTACTGGGCTACGGACGCGGTGACTTCCTTCAGATAGTCGAGCGAGCGACGCCAGTGGCCGGGCACCTCGATCGAATGGTTGGCATCCGGGTATTCGTGCACGTGCGGGGTGAGCGCGTTGGCGCGGGCTTGATCGTAGAACGGGTCGGCGGTGCCGGCGCAGATCAGCGGTGCCGGGCCGGAGTATCGGGAGCTGGCGGCGTGCGACTGGCCGGCCTGTTCCGCGCGGATGATCGCCCTTGCTTCGGCCACGCTCGGGGCCTCGGATTCGGCGACGATATCATCGCCGACAGCCGGCACCGGAATCACCCGGGCGGATGGATCGAAGTCGGCGTGATGCAGCACCGGGGTCAGCAGCACGAACGGCAGACCGTAGTGTGAGGCCACATGTGGGTAGGTCATCGTCGTCAGCGACTTGCCGATCAGCAACAGGCGAGGGCCGGACGGGGTGTCGGAATCACGGTTCGGCGAGCCAGCTGCGCCATCGGCCAGCACGGTAGCAGAATCATCGGCGGCAACGCCATCCCCGGAATCACCGGCTTTACCCGCGCCGGACTCGCGCGCGGCGGCCACCCAGCCGTCAATCGCCTGATTGAGGACCGGAATCACCGCGGACAGGTCGTCGGAAGCGTTGCGTACGTTCATGCGGTCGATTCGCCAGCCGGCCTCGACCAGAGCCTGGGCCGACCAGTAGAGCAGCGGACGGTCGCAGTTGTAGCCGGTGCCGGGCATCAGCAGTACGCGGCCGTACTCCTGACCGGGCTTGACGACATTCTTCTTCCAAGAGGTGATGCTGACTTCGACGGCCGGTTTCATCGCGCGCCTTCCTTCCACGGGTGTGTCCTGCGTGTCCCCTGAGTTGTTCCGAATTATTCTGGCAGTCAGTCTACTCCCGGACCCGTTCACGTTGCCTCCACAAGCTATAATCGGCCACGGTTCTGATTGGGTGCGCAGCGCCTGACGCGCGTTGGGCAGGCCGATCAGGGCGAGTCGCAATTCTCGCCGGGGCCAGCCGCAGCATTATGCACGCGGTGCGCAGCCCCGCATAAACCCAAGGAAGTAGAGAGTAAATGGAGAAGTTCTTCCATTTGAAGGAAAACGGCACGACCGTCTCGACTGAGATTCTGGCCGGCCTGACCACGTTCTTCGCGATGGCTTACATCATCGTCGTCAACCCGCAGATCCTGTCGCAGACGGGTATGCCGTGGGGCGGCGTGTTCCTGGCCACCATCATCGCGGCCATCATCGGCACCCTGGTCATGGGCCTGTTCGCCAACGTGCCGTACGCCCAGGCCGCCGGCATGGGCCTCAACGCGTTCTTCACCTACACCGTGTGCTTCGGCCTCGGCTTCAGCTGGCAGCAGACCATGTGCATGGTGTTCCTGTGCGGCCTGATCAACATCCTCATCACCGTCACCAAGATCCGCAAGATGATCATCCTGGCCATCCCGGAGTCCCTGCAACACGCCATCGGCGGCGGCATCGGCCTGTTCGTGGCCTACGTGGGCATGCTGAACGTCGGCCTGATCAAGTTCACTCCCGGCGATCCGAAGGCCGCCGCCAAGGGCGGTGCCGTTGCGGCTACCCCGGGTCTGGCCAACTTCAACGACAAGGTGCTGTGGGTCTTCCTGATCGGCCTCGTACTGGCCATTGTGTTCACCGTGATGAAGGTTAAGGGCGGCATGCTGCTGGCCATCGCCATCACCACCGTAATCGGCATCCCGTTCGGCGTGACCACCTGGTCCAACTCGCAGTCCATCAGCGAGACCTTCTCCCAGCTGCCGCAGACCTTCGGCGCGATCTTCTCCGCCGAGGGCTTCCCGGCACTGTTCTCTGATCCGACCAAGCTGCCGCTGGTCATCGTGACCATCTTCGCCTTCTCCATGTCCGATACGTTCGACACCCTGGGCACTTTCATCGGCACCGGCCGCCGCACCGGCATCTTCTCCGCCGAGGATGAGAAGGCTCTGGAGAACGGCCACGGCTTCTCCTCCAAGATGGACAAGGCCCTGTTCGCCGACTCCATCGCCACCTCCATCGGCGCCATCTGCGGCACCTCGAACACCACCACCTACGTCGAGTCTTCCGCCGGCATCGCCGCAGGCGGCCGAACCGGCCTGACCTCCGTGGTTGTGGCGATCTGCTTCGCCTTGTCCGCGTTCCTGGCCCCGGTCGTCTCCGCCGTGCCGTCCGCCGCAACCGCCGGCGTGCTGGTGATCGTCGGCTGCATGATGGCCGCTTCCCTGAAGGAAGTCAAGTGGGACGACATCGCCGAAGCCATTCCGGCGTTCTTCGCCGCCGTGTTCATGGCCTTCTCCTACTCCATCTCCTACGGCATCGCCGGAGGCTTCATCATGTACTGCATCGTGAAGACCTGCAAGGGCAAGGCCAAGGAGGTTCACCCGATCATCTGGACTGTGGCCGCGCTGTTCATTCTGGACTTCGTGTGCATGGCGATTCTGTAACGCTGATTGACAACGGATTAGCCTTTAAGGATTAATCCGCCGCCATACGGCATAAAGGCCGGGCTCTCACAAGGGCCCGGCCTTTGTTGTTGCCACAGTGATCAACGCCCATGAGTACCTTCGATGATCATCCGCCATTCTTGATGCATGGGAATAGTTGTCAACCGACAACTAAACGTACATGGCGGCAGCACGAGTGCCTTATTCAACATCGAAATATGCAGCGCGAAGAAGCCGAAAAACCAAAAAGGCTTCTATACCGAATGAAACGGTATAGAAGCCTTTTGGTTTGCGATCAAGCCCTTCTCACCCGAGAGAAGCTAGAGAACGATCAGTCCTCGAATGCCGAACCGTTAAGCGGGAAGCCCTACGGGCTTCCCGTAGGTGAGAGGAGCGGCTATGCCGCGACCGATCCGTGAGAGGGATTTAGTCCTCGAACGGATCAAAGTCGCGACGGACGCGGCGACGCGGGCGCTCAGTACGCTCTTCGCGGTCGGCGCGGTAGTCGTCGTAGTTGTCGTCGGTGGCGTAGCGCGGGTTGCGGTCCGAGCCACGGCCACGGCCACGGGAACCGCCACGGCGGTCATCACGATCGCCACGGTCATCGCGATCGGAAGAGCGACGGCGACGCGGACGATCATCGTCACGGGAGTCGCGAGCATCACGGTCATCGCGATCGTCGAAGTCACGGTCGGCAGAACGACGGCGACGCGGACGATCATCATCGCGATCATCGCGATCGAAGTCGCGGTCATCGGAGCGACGGCGACGCGGACGGTCGTCGTAATCATCCTCGAAGTCATCGGAGCGACGGCGACGCGGACGGTCGTCACGATCGTCGAAGTCACGGTCATCGCGATCGGAACGACGGCCACGGCCGCCACGGCGATCGTCACGGTCACCACGGCCACGGCCGCCACGGCGGTCATCGCGATCGCCACGGCTCGGGCGGGCGTTGTTCTCCTGATCCTCGAAACCAGGAATGGCCAGGGAGATCTTGCCGCGATCATCGACACCCTGAACGATCACCTCAACGGTGTCGCCTTCCTTGAGCACGTCTTCGACAGCGTCAATACGCTCGCCGTTGGCCAGGTTGCGGATCTGGGAGATGTGCAGCAGGCCGTCGGTGCCGGGGGTGAGGTTCACGAAAGCGCCGAACGACGTGGTCTTGACGACCTTGCCGTTGTAGGTTTCGCCGGCCTCGGGCACGTGCGGGTTGGCAATCTGGTCGATGATGGCCTTGGCCTTCTCAGCAGCCTCGCCACCCTCGGAGGAGATGAAGACGGTACCGTCATCCTCGATGGCAATTTCAGCGCCGGTGTCTTCCTGAATCTGGTTGATCATCTTGCCCTTCGGGCCGATGACTTCGCCGATCTTCTCAACCGGGACGGAGGTGGTGATGATGCGCGGAGCGAACTCGCTCATCTCGGCCGGGCCGTCGATGCACTCGTTGATGACCTCGAGAATCGTGGCGCGGGCTTCCTTGGCCTGCTGCAGAGCGGCGGCCAGGATGTCGGCGGGGATGCCGTCGAGCTTGGTGTCGAGCTGCAGGGCGGTGATGAACTCGGAAGTACCGGCCACCTTGAAGTCCATGTCGCCGAAGGCATCCTCGGCACCCAGAATATCGGTGAGGGTCTTGAAGATGTGCTTGCCATCAACGTCGCCGGACACGAGGCCCATGGCGATGCCGGCAACCGGAGCCTTCAGCGGCACGCCGGCAGCCAAAAGGCTCAGCGTGGAGGCGCACACGGAACCCATCGAAGTGGAACCGTTGGAACCGATGGCCTCGGAGACCTGGCGGATGGCGTAGGGGAACTCTTCGCGGCTCGGCAGCACCGGCACGAGAGCCTTCTCGGCGAGGGCGCCGTGGCCGATTTCGCGGCGCTTCGGGGAACCGACGCGGCCGGTCTCACCAGTGGAGTACGGCGGCATCTCGTAGTTGTGCATGTAACGCTTGGACTGCGGACCGGACAGCGCGTCGATCTGCTGCTCCATCTTGAGCATGTTCAGGGTGGTGACGCCCAGAATCTGGGTCTCGCCACGCTGGAACAGGGCGGAACCGTGCACGCGAGGCACAATGTCCACCTCGGCGGACAGGGTGCGGATGTCGCGCAGGCCACGGCCGTCGATGCGGTAGTCCTCGGTCAGGATGCGGCGACGCACGATCTGGCGCTGCAGTTCCTTGAAGGCGTTACCGAGTTCCTTGTCCTTCTCGGCATCGTCCATATCAGTGAACTCGTCCGCGAGCACCTCGCGCACGTGCTCCTTGATCTCGTGGATGCGGTCCTGGCGCGGCAGCTTCTCGGCGATGGAGAGGGCCTCGTCCAGATCCTTGTGAGCGATCTCGTCGATGCGGGCGTACAGCTCGTCGGTGTACTCCGGGAAGAGCTGGAATTCCTTGGTCTCCTTGGCGGCGATCTTCTTGAGCTCGTCCTGAGCCTCGCAAATCACCTTGATGAACGGCTTGGCGGCCTCAAGACCACCGGCAACGACTTCCTCATCGGGCTTGGTCTGACCCTCGTCGTAGATGAGGTGCCAGGCGTTCTTGCCGGCACCGGCCTCGATCATGGCGATGGCAACATCACCGTTCTCGATCACGCGGCCAGCGACCACAATCTCGAACACGGCGCGCTCACGCTCGCTCCAACGCGGGAAGGCAACCCACTGGCCATCAATCAGCGCCAGACGCACACCGGAGACCGGGCCTTCGAACGGCAGACCGGAAATCATGGTGGAAGCGGAAGCGGCGTTCAGGGCGATGACATCGTAAGCGTCATCAGGGTTCACGGCGAGCACGGTCTCGACGACCTGCACTTCGTTGCGCAGGGTGTGCGGGAACAGCGGGCGCAGCGGGCGGTCGATGATACGGCAGGCGAGGATGGCCTCGGAGCTCGGGCGGCCTTCACGACGGAAGAACGAGCCCGGGATCTTGCCGGCAGCGTACATCTTCTCTTCAACATCGACAGTCAGCGGGAAGAAGTCGTAGTTCTCCTTCGGGCTGGAACCGGCGGTGGTGGTGGACAGAATCATGGAATCGTCGTCGAGGTAGGCGGCCACAGCGCCATCGGCCTGCTGGGCGAGGCGGCCGGTCTCGAAGCGCAGCGTGCGCTTACCAAACGATCCATTGTCGATTACGGCCTCAACGGCCTTGATTTCGGGACCCTCCATAGGGTTCCTCCTTCTTTAATTTTCTAATTATTCCTACATACTGTGCTGCGGTTCGGCGACTCGCTTGAACCGCAACTGTCCTCTTCAGCGGACGTCACATACCTTGTTTCGACTGACCCCTTGGCCGTCGTTCCTCGTGTCAACCCCTTCATTCGGGTTCTCCTGTCGGCCTTACCTGCTGGCCTATCCTCTAACCCTCTTGCCGTTGTTGCCGTTGGCTGGCGATATGTAAAACGCCCGAGCACCATCCTAGGTACTCGGGCGGAAGTCTTCAATTATCGACGCAGACCCAGACGCTCGATGAGGGAACGGTAACGGTTGATGTCAACGCGCTTGAGGTAGTCAAGCAGGCGACGACGGTCACCGATCATCAGCTGCATACCACGACGGGAGTGGTGGTCGTGCTTGTGCTCCTTGAGGTGCTCGGTCAGATCAGCGATACGCTTGCTCAGCAGAGCAACCTGGACCTCCGGAGAGCCGGTGTCACCTTCATGGGTCGCGTACTTAGCGATGATTTCCTGCTTTTCTTCAGCCGTCAGTGCCACGGCATCCTCCTTATATTGCTGCGCGGTGCTACCGGCCCGATGCCGGCGCGCTCTCTATCCGCGGGCGAAATACGCCAAGGGTCAATTATACAGGAGCACCAGACACCACGAATCAGACCAACGTCAGCAGGCCGCCAAACATCACAACAAGCAAAGCAATCGTCTCAATCACAAAAAAAAAGATAAACGACGCCCAACTGCGCGTCAGCACATTCAACGGCGACTCTTTTTTAATCGTCACCAACAATCCCACCCACAGCACCGCGAAAACGGCAACGCCAATACCAACTGAAATAATGCCAAGATTCGCCGCATTCGCCAATGCCGACGACTCTCCGTACACCACATATGTCGCATACCAAAAATCAATTTTCAGAATGCGCAGGCCGGCAATGAGTTGCTCCGCCGCCAAGCCAATCACAAAAACCGCGCCCCACAAGCGCCGATGGGCGTCAACAACCAGCAGACCAAGGCCGGAAACGGCAATCAGCGTCACCGTCTAGGCAACAAACGCGGCGCCGCGCGGCTCAAGCGCGCTCAAATTATCAAGCAGCCACTGCGTATCGTTCACCGCAATCGCACGCCCCCACCAATACGGCACCACAATGGCCGCAATCACCAGCAGCGCATAAGCCAGCCACAATGCAGGATGCGAGCGCTTACGCTCAATATCGGCCAGCGACAGCGTCGATTCGGGAATGGACGCCACCGGATGCTTGGAAACATCGTTATGTTTGGAAACATCGTTGGGCATGGGCGAAACACCATCGGACCGCGTATCGATTTCAGCCTGCACCTCACCGCTCGCCTGCTGGTCGACCGGCTGTTTCTCCACGCTGGAATTCACCGCCATCTACGTTTACCTCGCGTTCGTTGTTCGACGCCACACCTGTCTGCACAATGCGTCGTCTCATGCCGCGACGCCCATGCTAGGACGGTATTGTATCGTGAGTGCGCCATACGATAATGACATGGCGCCGGACATAACGCCGCAATACCTGATTTTCGCTAATCGCAACCATGCTTCGGCGGACGACATAAGCCATACATATGTTCATAAGGGCGAACCATATCCGAATTACTCACTCCGCTAACATCACCACATAACGGCAACATAGATACACAGCCATACTTGATATCAGGAGAACGCCGTCGATTCGAAATGAAAACTGCCAGCCGCCCACACACCAGCTCCTTTGTTTCCAAAATCGCACATTCTACGCCGATGTCATGCTCCACCATGTCTCACGCCGCGGTCTCAACATAACAGGATGGGTTGTACGAATCCACGTTGCCGAGCATTCGCACAACCCACCATTGCGACACATCACTGATTCCGCACATTCAATCGCTGCAACCAACAGGCTGCGGCGATATTTCAGCGCGAAGAGCGGCGTATCCGAATGACACTGATGCCAGCCAGCATCAGGGCAATTGCAGACAGCACCATCGGTGTTACGGACGAACCAGTTGATGACAGTTCAGATGAATTATCATCAGCAGTAGAAGACTGTTGCTGGCCGCCATCACCGGTCTGATCGCCGTTACCCGACTGGTTACCGTCACCGGTCTGATCACCACCACCAGGATTTCCGCCATCACCAGACTGACGGTCAACCGCCAATTGCGCGAGCTGCAAACTCAGTGCACGCTGCGGGGCATCCACCTCATTTTGCGTGGAAGGATCGGATGCCAACGCCTGCTTTGCCTTATCAAGTAGCGTGAGCATCTTATCCCACTCATCCATAGGATATTCCGCAGACTGCAGAGAGTCAGCCTGATCAATGGCCGAACGCAGCTTAGACGTATCCACAGCTTTGCCGTCAGAAGTCAACACGTCGCTCAAGTCATAGTAATCAAAATCGACATAACCACCCGTATTCTCCTTGGCGTAATTGAACAAGCCGATTCGATACCCCTTAAAGTGCGACAAGCTCCAATCGTAAGTCAGCGGCCCCTGCTCGTCGCCAAGCTTGGACCATTGCTTACCGTCCAGACTGTACCAATACTGAATCGTCAACTTACCACTCGCATTATCCAGTGTGTTGTCCGACTTGATCCACACATTGGTCGCATCATCTGGCAATGTCACTGTGCCGCCCGATACAAAGGCCTCTTCAGCGTCACGATCAATCGTATCGTCAACGATATTACCGTCCGCGTCCTTCACGCCATTGTCGTAGACACGCTTGACCACGCCCAACGTTCGCTGTCCATTTTCTTGACGCACAGCGGCATAGGCAAAACTACGGGTATATGTAGCGAGGCCTGCGGTGTCTCCATCCTTCATATGACTGACATCCATGTGGGTTTCCACAGACATGGATCCGCCAAAGGTACGCTGCGACAAAACGTTACGGGCGGTTTCAAAATATGTCAGGTCGCCATAAGTGCCTTTCATATATTTGGCCGTGGCGGAAACCTTGTGCCCATTGGTCAAACGCAACCAGCCTTCACGATCAGTGAGAGACCAATATCGGTTATCTGGATTATGTCCCCATTCCCATACCAAATCAAGATTCGAACCATTGGGTTGGTATTCTTCGGCGACCGGATATTCCTTCTCATCAGCAAGACCGATCAGGGAAATATCGTCGATGACGTAATCCATGCACGTGCCTTCCGCACCCCACGCGGTTTCGACAATGAGTTTGGAACCTTCCACATTAGCGTCGGATGGGATGGAGAACTCACCTGTGATAGTAGTCGTCTCCCCACGTTTCACTGTTCCTGTGGCCACACGATTAATTGTGCCGTCTGCATATTGAATCGCCACATAAAACAGGTGGGAAGTCACAGCCGATGAATCGACGCCGTCCATCTCATGGTCGTATCGAATCGTTGCACTGGCACGATATGTCACGCCCTGCTGCAATTTTCCATCCATAGATTGACCCGGGCCAGCGCCATTGTATTCGCCACGATTCGTCACAGCAAGACTCGTGGTTCCAGAAAGAGAACCATCCGTAATCGCGGTAAGCGTACCATTCCACTGAGGGGTCCACGATTCAGTCCCGTTTTCGAAATCGCCATTGTCCACCAGCTCGATTCCAATCAGAGAATCGTCAACCTGAGGAGGCTCCTCCAGAGTCCACCAATCCTGATCCTGATAAGACTGATGAGGCGCGTCATTATCAAAATCGTCCGAATTGACCAGGGAACGCTGGCGAACCAGATTCTCCAAATCAGCAGGCAAATCAATCAGTTTGTCGTAGGTGTCCGACGCGCTTACCTGATTATTGTCCCCAAACACAGGCCATCCGTCATCACCCCACGTTGCAGGAATCAAACCGGGAATACGTCCGGTCGGATATGTGTCTCGGAAGAAGAATCCATGCCAAGACGTCGTGCCATCACCGTTGTCGACTTCAACAAGGCTACCTTGTGCGAAAGCACCTAGATAATACTTTTTGGCTTCGTATTTGGAGCCATCAAGCAAATCAGTGGTGCGCAGCAGCATCACCGTACGACCGTCTTTGCCCCAGTAAATCGTTGGAGTATAGAAATAATCACCGATTTTGAAAGTCTGAGATCCTTCAAATCCGGTAGGAGTCTCACCAAGATCATCAGTGAACTGTTCGGCAGAGATGATATTCTCATGGCTCTCCACCACCGTGGTTAAATCATCGGACAGCCTATATTGGTTGACGCCGGAGATAATCCAAGGACTCCCTTGCTCATCAAAATACAATGACGGATCATGGAATCCCCGATTAAGGGCAATCTTCGTCCAAGGACCATTCTCAATATCATCGGTGTAGTAGATATAAGCGCCATTAAGGTTGTTCGTATTGAATAACACGTAGAAGCGGCCATTGTGATAGCGCAGCGACGGAGCCCACTCGCCTTCGCCATACGAGCTAGCTCCATTGCGCAAGGATGAAGCATCGCTCATAGAAATGCGATCATACACGTACGTGACTATCCACCAATTGACCAGATCATAGGATTTCATAATTGGAGATCCGGGACTGAGCTCCATAGTGGTACTCACCATGTAATACACATCACGACCGTCTTTGTTATTCGGATCGTCCTTCGACACACGAATAACACTGATATCCGGAACATCCGTGTTCAACATGGGAATGGAATACGTGCCATCACCGCTATCAGTCGTGGTGTAACTGCCATCCGATGGCGTTGAAGATGGCGTTGAATCATCCGCAAAGACCGGCATTGGCGCCAAAATCAACCCACAAGTCGACAACACCGCGATAGCACTAGCCGAAATTTTTTGTCGTAAATAATTCATAAGTCTTTTAACCTTTCATGATAAGCACTCAACATCGAGTGCGTATTCCAATAGCATGCCCGCACAAATCAGCAATGAATGACGATAAGACATTCCCGCATATGGATAAGTGATGGACATTACCACTGCCAAAACTTACGCTTGAACAAGTACCAGTTCTAGGTTTCATGTGCGGTCATCCCGAGGCTGCCGCTACGGGATGACCGCATTACCAAGAGGTAACTAGCGCATCTCGCGACGCACTCGCGCTACGATCACACCAGTGAGAGCCAAGCAAGCGACAATCACAGCACCAGGCAAGACAGAGGAACCGGTTTGTGCCAAATCCACGCCATCCGTGTCATCAACGGCATCGGAAGCATTGCCATCAGTGGAATCATCAGCCAGCTTCAGACCGGCACGTGCACTATTCAATGCAGCAAGCGCATCTTGAACCTGCTGTTCAGTAGCGGATTCATCCTGCAATACCGCCTGAGCCTTCTGCAATGCGTCAGCAAACACCTTCCAGCTCTCTTCCGTGTAATCGGAAGCGTTCAGGCCGGAATTCTCATTCACTGCGCTCTGCAAATCAGACTTGTCCACCGGAGTCGAAGGAGTTTCATCCTGCGACTCCGTGAAAGTGTACGTAGTGATGTCGTACAGCTCATCCTGAGCATTCGCACCACCATCGGATTTGAAGGAGAACACCACATGATGCACCCCTGTCACACCCTCAAGGGTGGTCGTGTAATCGGCGTACTCGGATCCATCACCGGCAGGAATCGAAATAGAAGCCACAGGTTCGGAATCCGGATCATCAAGACGAATCTCAAGGATGCCTCCGGCTTTGCCAGCTGCAGTCACAGTCAGCGAAGAGGCGCCGTTATTCCCGAAATCGACATTCGCCAAAGACGTCCACTCACCATTATTAATATTGCTGAGCTTCTGACCTTCGGAATTGTCTGTAGTCATATCGACCACGCGCACACCAGAAGTCAGGTCATATGCGTTCTGAATGCCGGAATCCCATGCAATGGTGGAAGCTGGAATGCCTCCATCTTGATACGCGTCCAGATTCTTCACCGAAGAGAGACCCTCATATGTCATTGCAATATCGGCAATGGAACCATCCTCGTTAACCGTAATCGGATCGAGATGAGTATTTCGGTAGCCATGCGCCGCGTCAAGATTACCGCCGTTCATCAATTCCTTTGCCACCGTTTGCGCATGGTAGGTCATATACCACTGGTCGCCAAGTTGAACCATCGCGTGATGATTGTTGCCGCCAACACCGAAATACGTGCTCGGATTCTTCAGAATCTCACCCTGATAAGTGAACGGCCCCATCGGGTTGTCTGAAGTCATATACGCGATATTGCCGTAACCGACCGTGTTACCATCAATTACGTTGTCATGGCTGAAATTAGTGCAATACGAGTAGTAATAAGTACCACCTATCTTGGCAATCCCGGAGTCCTCAAACATGGCAGGTGCGTCTATGGCCTGAGCCTCACCTTCGGTATGCAGCATGTCATCGGACAGTTTAATAACGCGAGCCGTGTTCGGATGTTCTTCCTCGCCTGTCGGAACACCACCTCCGTAATACAGGTAGCCCTGCCCGTCATCATCCACGAACACCGCGGGATCAAACAGCCAGACCACACCAGCGGATTCAGGAGTACCGCCCTTAATCAACAGCTCACCGGTTTCGTCCTTCCACGGACCAACAGGAGAATCCGAGGTCAGCACACCGATACCGCTGCCGCCATTGGCGAAATACAGGAAGAACTTCTCTTTACCGTTGATGGTCTTATGAGCGACGGCAGGAGCCCAGGAATTGCTGGCCCAGGTGGCCACCCCCTGTTCTCCAGCCACACGAATGTAACCCTCATTACGCCAATTGACCATGTCATCACTGGACAGAACATTGATGGTCTTTACTTGAGCGAACGAATTGTCCTTGATCTGCCCAGTACTGTCATATTCATAGTCATAATTCAACGAGCCATCAGCATTCACAGAAGTGCCATCACCCGTAGTGTAGATATATACGCGTCCGTTGTATTCCATAGCCCACGGATCGGCGCCATACCAATAATCGATAATCGGGTTTGAATAGTCGCCGAAAGCCTTGGCTGCCGTTGCCGTACCCGTAGTCGGCGGCACGAATGAGGAACCAGAATCCGAACCGGTTACGGAAATGTCGTCGACAATGAAGTCGGCATTGCTCGTGCCATACTTGTTTTCAATCACCAGCGAGGGACTGGTGAAATCACCACTACCACCTAACGTTCCAGTACCTGAAATTTGTGTCCACTCACCCGCTTTCGCCGTTCCGGTCGCAATCTGGTCACATCCGGAACCATTACCCGAACAAACAGTGATATTGAATTCACCGTCTTCCGTGGCCTTGACCCACATACTTCCGGTATATGTCTGTCCTTTTTCCACCTTGCCATCAAGAGACTGGATTGCACCAGCATCAGAGGATGTACGATCAGTAACGCTCAAGGCGCCACTGCCACCATGCACATCATCCGCAGTGACGGCAATGGACGATGCGGAGCTATTCCACACCGTTCCAGACTTCCAACCATTAAGATCGTCTTCGAATCCGCCGTTGACGACCAATTCGACGGGTTCATCGGCCGACGCCGCAGTCACTCCGATAGTCGCTGGAAATACAGCCCCCATGCAACACAGCACGGATGCAGCCGCAGCAGCAACCACACGACCGGTTTTCCTTGTTTGCAATATGTGAATGTTATAAACCATTCAGTTCCCTTTCCTGAATGATGGAGGGCGACTCCCCCCCATCATTTTTTCTTCGCCGCACAATCGAATCCCACGTTGGTTACGACCACATCGCGGCTCATTGCAAAGCCATGCCAGAGGAACGTCCCTCAAGGGCAGCCATGCAGCAGCCATTATATAAATGAGCGCATTTCACTCGCGATCGTCCTTGATAACAAATTGATAACGATATGCACAATGAAAATAAGTTCACATAAACGCAACGCAACACATCAAATATGACAGTTTCATATGCCAATTACACACTTTGCATAACATATTTCAACAAAGAATGGAGACGTACAAGCGAACTCATCTGATGCCACCACTCATCGCCTATAAAGCTGGCGTGTCGCGCCACAATAACATCACAGCCGATAAAACGACACCCCGAAGTTGAGCCTCATTCAACAATGCGGCCAGCTTAGACACACAACCAACGCTTCGCTTCATAGCACCGAACATTGATTCCAGCACAGTCACGACCATCTTCTTTGAAGGCAATCGTGTTTACGCCCCGGGTTCTAAATAGAAGTGCAACACCTTGTCTAAGGTTGGAAGTGTTCGAAGTTTCTAACTTAAGAAGGTGTTGCACTCATGGGTCAACAGTATTCGCACCTGTCGTCCGAGGAGAGGATCCTGATCGAGAAGCTGCATTGCGAACAGCATCTGAGCATTCGGCGAACCGCGGAGAGGATCGGCCGGGACAAGTCCACGGTGTCACGCGAGCTGAGGCGCGGCCTGTGGTTCGCGTCCAACGAGAACGGGTCGTACCGTCCCTACCGGCCGAAACGGCTGAAGACCGGGCCGTGGACCTCGGGTCCGTTCTATTCGGCGCTGGCCGCGCAGAGGAAGGCGGACCTGCGCCGGCGCGGATGTATTTCGTCAAGTCGGTGTTTCGTGTTTAGTCATGTATTTTTTTCGGGTTTAGGCAGTTGCATGCATTTTCCTTATTTTTCCGGTTGCGCGGAGGTGTTCCTGCCGAACATGAGGGCCTCACTGACGCGGCGGCTCTGGCCGGTGAACTCGAGGAGCCGCCCGTGGTGCACGATGCGGTCGATGATCGCTGCGGCGAGTTTGTCGTCCGCGAAGACCGTGCCCCATTTACTGAACTCGATGTTCGTGGTGAATATGATGCTCCGTCTTTCGTAGCTGCCCGCGATGATCTGGTAGAGCAGGCGCGCCCCGTCGATGTCGAAGGGTACGTAGCCGAACTCGTCCAGTATGATCAGGTCGGCACGGCCGATGTCCCGGAGCATCGTCTCGAGCGTGCCGTCGCGTTTGGCCTTGCCCAGCTGGAGGACGAGCTCGGCGGTCTGATGGAACCGCACGCCCAGCCCCATGTCGATCGCCTTCATGCCCAGCCCGATCGCGAGATGTGTCTTTCCGCGCCCGGTCTTGCCGTAGAACACCAGGTCCTGCGCGCGCGGGATGAAACCGAGCCCTAGGAGCTCATCGAGCATGTAGCCGTCGGGGAGCCTGACGTTCGTGAAGTCGTAGCCGTCGAGACCCTTGACGACGGGGAACCGGGCGCGGCGCAGGAGCCTGTCGTGCTTCGCGCGTTCCCTGTTCGCCAGTTCCGTGTCGAGCAGGCGGTGGACGGCGTCGACCTGGCGGGGCGTGGCCCAGCCGGCGAATTCGTCGATGCTCGCCTTGGAGATGAACAGCTTGCGGGCCTTCTCGTAGAGCCCTTCGTCCGTCTTCGTGTTCATCGCCCGCCTTCCTGCACGCCGACGTCCGCGGTGAACGCGATGTCGTATTCACTCAGATCCGGCCTGTCATCGTCGTATTCGATACCCGCCACGCCCTCGGCGAGCCTGGCCGCGAGCAGTGTGACACCGGCGCGGTCCGCCCCGCCGGTCGATTCGAGGATGGAAAGCATCGCCTCGACCGCGTTCGCCCACCCGGATTCCCTGTCAACGCGTTTGAGGGTCTGCAGCGCCTCGTTGCGTGTCTGTCCGTCCTGCCGATCCAGCCATTCCCGCAACGGGTCCGGCAACGCGTCACGTACCCGGCTGTTGGGCCAGGACGCGGGCTTGTTGCACAGCAGCGCCAACTGCATGGACGGGTCCTCGCTGTTCGTGCTGGCCTGGCCGTACGCCCGAGGATGGGTCGCCAGATGCTTGCCCGACGAGTCGAGGACCCCGGGCCTCGAGCGCGCGGAGGCCCACGATCACCCCTCTGCCCGCGTTCGCCCGGTCCGCGGAACAGCGATGCCGTCCCCGGGCGCGGCCACGCCGTACCGGTCGGCCTTCATATGCCGCCACGTGACCACGTCGAAACGCTTCCCGGGCAACGGCAGCAGCGCCGCACGGTCCTCGGAGAACAGGCCACGTTCCTCCGTGTCCTTGCGGTAATGCGGTTTCGTGGCCAGCTCCAGGCACCGGTCCGGCAGCCCGGCGTTAAAGTTCTCCAGGCTCCATACGCTCGGCCGGGGCACGAACAGCTTGCGCCGCACCATGCCGACCTTGGACTCCACCGCGCCCTTCTCATGACCGGAATACGGGTTGCAGAACGAACAATCGAACCCGTAATGCGCCTGGAAGGCCTGGAACAGGTGCGTCAGGCGCGGCTCGCGCTCCCCGTACCCCTTATGGCCCACGCCGGCGGCGTTATCGAACACGATCCGCTCCGGCACACCGCCCAGCCACTCGAACAGGTCGCGCAACGCCAGGCACGTGCACTCAGCGTTCTCGCCCGGCATCAACTGCACCAGACCGACGTTCGAATACGGGAAATCAAGCACGAAATGATGCATCCGCTGCACCACGCCGCGCAACAGCACGTCGACCTCGCCGAAATCGGCCTGCGCCTCGCCTGGATGCCATACCAGATCCATGAACGCCTCATCACGCTCCGCCGCGAACTCACGCCTGAGCCGCGCCACCGCCCGCGTCACCGTGGACAGGGAGACCTCCGCGCCATGCTCGTCCCTCAACCGCTCCCAGATCCTGGTCGCGGTATGCCGCTGCTTGCGCCAGTTCGCGCGATCCTCCGCGAGCCACTGCTCGATCACGGGCAGATACGGGTCGATCACCGACGCGCGCGGCTTTCTCACCGACGGCACGGCCGACAGATCCTCCTTCGCGAGGTACTTACGCACCGTCGGCTCGCTGACATGTGTTTTCCGCGCGATCGACGCGACGGATTCCCCGTTCCGCCGCAAACGACGGATAGACTGTACTTGGGGCATGCTGATCATAATCCTTTCCGGTCCTTTCTGGCGGAGATACAAGCACCATCCAGTTAAGACCATTCCGTGGTCGGCATGCTCTGCCTAAACCCGAAAAATCATCGTGACTAAACCCGCAACAACTAATTGAACACAAACAGGCAGGAAGGCCGCCCGCGACGCGGAGCTCCGCCCGCTCATGGAGGACTTCGGGGGATGGGCGCGGGCCCAGCTTCCCCTAGCCTCGCCGAAGCTGGCGCCGCACCGTGCGCTGCAGTACGCTGTGGAGTTCTGGCCCTACGTCATGAACGTGCTCGAAGACGGGGCACCTGGAGCTCTCGAACAACGTCGCCGAGCAGGCCCAGCGAATCTTCGTCGTAGGGCGCAAGAACTGGCTCTTCAGCGATGCGCCGCGCGGCGCGCGGGCGTCTGCGGCGATATACAGCGTCACCACCACGGCCAAGGCCAACGGGCTCAATCCCAGGCTTTACGTCGAGTGGCTGCTGACCGAGATGCCCAACGCCGGCGAGCTCACCGATAAGGTTGTGGACTCGTTCCTGCCGTGGTCGGATAGGGTGCCTGAGTCCTGCAAGCTCGACCCAGCCGCTGCCGAGAAGGCCAAAGAGATGCCTGACGACTTCATAATTAACATCGACCCCGATGCGTTCGACGACGAGATGGCGAACAACGCCGAGGAGGGCCTGTAGCGACATAGCGGCCTAAGGCATACCGCAACGCAAAGATGGAAACGTCCAGGACTTTTCCATCCGTATGCCGGAATGGTCCTGGACGTTTCCTGCTACGCGGTCATTTTGACGCTTACGCTCTAATGCCTCCACCGCTTGTCACGGGCGGGGTAGACGATCCAAGCGGATGCGTAGCTTGCGATAAGGCAGACAATGACGCAGACGATGCTTGTCTGGAACCCGAATGAGTCATTGATAACGCCCCAGATTACGCTTGCGAAGCCAATGCCGATGTCATTGGCGAGCAGGAACAGGGCGTTTGCGGCGCCCCAGCGCTCTGGCGGGGTGTTCTTTACCGCTACGCTTTGATTAAGTGGCAGGCTTATGCCAGTGGCGAGACCATAGAAGATTCCGGACGCCAGGAAGACAGGTTCCCCGTACGGTGCGGCAAGTAGCATAAGGCAGCAGAGGATGCCGCACGCGACGGCTCCGGTCATTGTTTTGATTGCAGGTACGGTGTCCATGAAATGCTTTGAAATCATGCGAATGATAATCATGCTTACCGCGCTGATGGTGTAGAAGAGACCGGCGTGGGTATAGCCGAGAGTAGTACCGTACAGACCGGCAAAGAAGACGCCAAAGCCAAAAGTGGGGCACATGATCATCTGTGGGATGGCGCCAGGCAATGCGCGCGGCTCGAAGATGTTGAATGAGTCACGCAGGGTTCTCTTGGACACCTGGTCGCCTTCAGGATACTTTTCACTGTTAATTGTTTCGGATGTAGTTACTGTGGTGGAGCTGGGTGCCTGCCCGTCTTTTGAGTCGAGTTCGAGCCGGGTTTCCATTTTGATTCGGTATGCGCTGGAGCTTGGCAGAGTTTGCCATTTACTTTCATAGCGTGCGTTGAGGGCGATTACAAGCCCTGCAAACCCAACCAGGGCAAGGCTGACATAGAGGTTCGTTGAGGGATCGGTTCCTACTAGGTAAAGTGCGAAGGCTGGGCCGATGCTCATGGCGATAGCCTGTCCGAGGCCGTGGTATCCAATGCCTTCGCCGAGCCGTTCTTGCGGTAAGACGCTTGCTGCGGCGGTCGAGGCTGCTGTTGTTGCTGCGCCAAAGCCCACGCCTTGCAGCAAACGGCTGATTGTGAAGAGGGGATGCCCTGAACGACAGCGGACAGTGCTGTTCCTGCTATGAGGATAGCGATGCCGGCGATGATAACGAGTGAGCACTTGCCGTTGTCGATAACAGGGCCGACGAACAGTCGTGCTAACGCGGCGGCAATGGAGAAGACGAGTGCAAGTACGCCGGCAAGGCTCGCACCGTAACCTTGGCCTGCCAGGAAGACGCTGGTTCCACTGTTGAGTCCTTGGCCCATGACGAAGCAACAGAAGGTCAGCGCGATGATAAGCACGAAAATAAGCGACCACAGCTTCGGATGGTCGTCCTTACCGATATTTGGCATGAGAACCCTCCTATGATTCCAATACCCGTATTCTACGTCTGCAAAAAGTGAGATGTAAGCGCCAAAATGACCGCGTCTTAACAACCCGCTGGGCTTGAGGCAGAATCATCGCATCGACTTATCCTGGAAACTGCCTGGCGAAGGCGACAGGATGCTTGTCAGCAAGGCGGCAAATCTTAACGAGAGCCAAATCCAAGAGCTTGCAAAGCTTCAGCGAGGCGTTGCAGCAATATATCAGAACGAATGGACCGAACCTGTCCTCTGCCACATCGAACCGCATGAACGCGGCCTAGAGTACTCGCCAACACAGAGCAAGCACAGCGCGAAGGACAAGGTTTCTTCTGAAGAGCTTCGCTATCTCAACTCTTGTGTGCTTAATCCGTTCAAGCTCGATGAGCCAAGGGAATACAACTTCTGCGACTGTGTGCACAAGATGGACATACCTGACTCCATGAAGGCACGCTTGATTGAGATGGCAGGGACTCCTCTGTCCTCGAGGAAGCCACTGTTTGAATGGTGTGCTTATAGGTATTTCAATATTGGACGCATCCTCGACGACGCCAGGGATTTATCTGCCGACAGCCTCAAAGAGAGGCTTTGCTCCCATCTGCTTTCAAGCTGGAAATTCGAAGATGACTCCTCACCCGAAAGCTGGGGACCAATCCAATACCTGTTCATTCAGTCGATGTTTAACGCTCATCTCAACGAGCTGAGAAAGAGGGGTACCGGCATCGAGACAACGGAAAAGGCCTCAGCACTCGCCGAAGTATCAGCGGTCTTATCTCAAACAAGGCCGGTGATCTAAATGGCGTTTGAAAATATAGAGCAATTAATGCCGGATACGACCGAAACGAGATTGGCCTTTGAGGAGGCGCAACGCACCGTTGCTGATTGTGCAGATGCCGCATGGCGGGATATTTCTTCCGGCGATGTCCTAACCGCGAGCATTTCAACAGTTCAAGAAGCCGCAGATGACGCCTGGAAAGCATGCGAGCCAACACTCAACGCTGCAGGCGAAACTGTCCGCGATGGCGCAAGGAACGGAGCTTATCTTGGCGGCAGGTTCGTACTTGGAGTTGCCGACGTTGGAGAAAACGCATATGTCGGTGTTGAATCGAATATTGAACTACTGGCCGAAGACGAAGAAGCAGCGGTGAAAACCGCGCAAACACACGCTGTTGACGATGCAGCCAACGCCTGGGGCGACTTCATGGAAGCCGATGAGCAGATACGGGAAATCGGAGACTATGTCGAAACTGGAGGCGAAATCGCCACTGAAGTTGCGCTTGGTGCCGTAGCCGTCACCGCTTCTGCCCCTGCAGCACTCGCTGCTGGGTCTGTACTCGTTCTTGACGAAATGGGAAAGAGCTTGGAAGCCGGCGCTGAAGACGGTGAGATATCTCAGGAGGATATCGTCGGAGAAGTCGTTGCGGGAACTGTTACGGCAGCAACGCTTCTTGCCGGACGAGGTCTAAATAACTTTCTTGCCTCAAAGGCAGCAGAATCGGGCGCAAGCTCACGAATTCTGGATGATGCCGGAAAGCCTCGACGAGAGAGAGCGGAAAACGAGACTCGAACTCGCGACCAACTGCTTCCCAATAACGAGTTTGCGATCGACGGCGTGAAGTGTGCAACCGACGATCTCGGGCAACTTTACCGCGTTGGCGACGACCTCGTTCCGAACATGAGCTATGAGATCAATGGGTATAAATACGTTACCGATGCAATGGGTAGGGTCGAATCGGCCGAAGGCTTCTTACAACTAAAGACCCACGAAGGTCGTTTGACCATCAAGGACACTATCCAGTCAATCGGAAAAGGGTTTGAAGAGCTTTTTGATCAAAGAGGCCATCTGATTGCCGACCGATTCAATGGATCAAATGGCCTTGAGAATATTGTCGCCATGGGCGGCGAGGTTAACCAAAAAGCCTATGCAGCAATCGAGCAAAAATGCGCCGATGCTTTGGCTGATGGCGCTGAAGTGTTTTTCAAGGTTGAGCCACTTTATGAGGGCGGGTCATTCAGGCCTAGCTCGTTTGCTATCACGGACATTATTGACGGCGAAGAGACGGTTACGTTTCTTCTTAACACTGCAAAGGAAATGTAATGAGTGAAAAGAAGATGCTACAAGGGATAGCTTCAATTCTTGAGGAAACCCTCCCCGAAGACTGGAGCAAGGTCGTGTTTTACGCCGAGTACGCCGAGGGTGCGTTCTCTATTGAGTATTACGTTGCTGGCAGCGGAAAAGACGACTTCGTTAAATGCTTTGACCAAAAAGGCGTTTCGAGGGCATCCTTGATGAAAAACTTTATGGCTATCAACAAGTTCATTGAACCTGAAAGGGCCGCGCTTAAGCCCGAAAAGAGATGGGGATCGATGACGCTTATTCTCCATTCCAACGGCAAGTTCAAAGTTGATTACGACTACTCCGACATGACAGAAAACGCTTACGCCCGAAAGAAGGCCTGGAAAAAGAAATATCTCGCCTAGCAACGAACGGTCTGGGAAATCACCGCAAAGCCACCCGTGCATACTCTTCGAGCGCACGCGTCGTCGGCAACGTTTCAACCAGCGCGTTTTTGGGAGCCATGCAAACCCCTGTTCAACATTCCTCGGGAGTAATTGCTCTCTATGACGAATGGGATTCCCCATCGGGGAATCCCATTTTTTGTTGCCGACGACGTCCGGTATAATTTTTCCGTTTACGACGTCGTTCGGAAAGGGATGCCGACCTCTATGCGCCAGGGATTCGACAACGAAAAATACATCGAGCTGCAAGCCGCCAACATCAGAAAGCGCATCGCGCAATTCGGCGGCAAACTCTATCTGGAATTCGGAGGCAAGCTCTTCGACGACTACCACGCCTCGCGCGTGCTGCCCGGCTTTGAGCCGGACACCAAGTTCCGCATGTTGGAAAGTCTGGTGGACGATGTGGAAATCGTCATCGCCATCAACGCCAACCATATCGAAAAAGGCAAGACCCGCGGCGACCTCGGTATCCCCTACGACGAGGACGTGCTGCGACTCATCGACGTGTTCCGTTCCCGCGGCTTCCTCGTCGGCTCCGTAGTGCTCACCCAATACGCCAATCAGCCCGCCGCCGACGCCTACCGCCACCGCCTCGAGCAACTCGGCGTCACCTGCCGCCTGCACTACCCGATCGCCGGATACCCGCACGACATCGAACGCATCGTTTCAGACGACGGATACGGCAAGAACGAGTACATCGAGACCACCCGGCCGCTCGTCGTGGTCACCGCGCCCGGCCCTGGCTCCGGCAAACTCGCCACGTGCCTGAGCCAGCTCTACCACGAGCACCAGCGCGGCATCGACGCCGGCTATGCCAAATACGAGACGTTCCCCATCTGGAATCTTCCGCTCAACCATCCGGTCAACATCGCGTACGAGGCTGCCACCGTCGACCTCGACGATGCCAATATCATCGACCCGTTCCATCTGGAGGCGTACGGCGAGACCACCGTCAACTACAACCGCGACGTCGAAGCATTCCCCGTGCTCAAAGCCATGATGGAGCGCATCATGGGCGAAAGCCCCTATCAGAGCCCCACCGATATGGGCGTCAACATGGCCGGATACGCCATTGTGGACGACGATGCCTGCCGCGATGCCGCGCGTCTGGAAATCGTGCGCCGCTACTTCGCCGCCGCCGTGCACTTGAAGCGCACCGGCACTGGCGAGGAACAGGTGGAGCGGCTGCGCTCCATCATGAACCGGGCCGGCGTGACCCCCGATCTTTCTCCCGCCCGCGCCGTGGCCCTTGAGAAGGAAGCCGCCACCGGTGCCCCGGCTGGTGCCATGGTGCTGCCCGATGGCCATGTGGTCACCGGCAAAACCGGCGACCTGTTGGGCGCGGCCAGCGCGCTGCTGATGCACGCGCTCAAGGCCGTCACCGGTGTTGACGAAACCATTCCGGTAATCGACGATGCCGCCATCGAACCCATCTGTCGGCTGAAAACCGAGCATCTCAACAGCGTGAACCGACGCTTGCACTCGGATGAGACGCTGATTGCATTGTCAATCACCAGCGCCACCAGTCCTGTGGCCGCTCGCGTCATCGACGGGCTCAAACAGTTGCGGGGCTGCGACGCCTTCTTCTCCGTTATCATCTCATCCACGGACGAGGCGCTGTATCGCAAACTCGGCATCAACGTGTGCTGCGAGCCGAAATACGAGCAGCACCGCTACTACCATAAGTAGCCTGCCGTTCGCCGCCTGCTCGAACAGCA
>OLQM01001063.1_pt1 | contig 31334 bp, 33 predicted proteins | sample 1673161 | NCBI WGS metagenome assembly OLQM01 (sample SAMEA3136761, study PRJEB25190) | human gut metagenome | reverse complement strand
GAGCACCTCAAAAACACCATCATACACTAAATCAGTAAGTTGGCAGCATCACCCGCTTTGAAGTGAACAATAACCAGGGTCGTTTCGTATTTCCGGATACCTGGTTTGGCCCATTACTGGGGGAGTTTGAAGAAGTGCTTGATGCATACGACACTGATGAAATCAGTGAGACGGGTTATATCAACAAACTCAGACGCCTTGCTCAACAGGAGCCTGACTTTATTGTTATACACGCTCATCTGGCATATGCATTTCTGGAGCAGAATGCCCCGCGTAAGGCACTGAACGCCGCTCTTAAAGGACTGGCGGCAGGTAATCGTCTCATCCCGGAAAGTTTCAGTGGTGAAATCATCTGGATGCATCCCGAAAACCGGCCTTATCTGCGCGCACTTTATGCAGCAATTCTCGCAAATGTGCACTTACAGCGTCATCAGGATGCGGTTATGCTTACTGATAAAATACTGGCATACAATCCTGAAGATAATCAGGGTGCCCGCTGGTTGTTGGGCTCAGAACTGTTACGAACAGGCGATCATAAGCAAGCCTTCAGTGTACTGAAAGAGCATGCTGATGAATTTTCACCTTACTGGTATGAACTTGGTCTTCTGCATTTTCTGAATGGGGAGCATGTTAAGGCTGCCACAGCTTTTCGTCATGGCTTTGCTACAAACACTTACATCGCGGAAATGCTGTGCGGAAATTTGCATCCATTTCCACTTGCTGTGCGGCATAACTTCTCCGGCTCTCTGGATACTGCGTATTCCGCTCTATTCGATCACGGATTGGCATCGAAGTCCGATCAGCGATTCGCATCCATTCGATCAACCGGGAACTTAACTTTTTCTACCGCTTTTTAACGCGTTTTTTCGCTGCTTTCCACTACCGGGGGATTTTTCCTCAGTGACTCTCCCTGAAGGACCACCCGGTGTGAGTTATGTACCAGTCTGTCCAGGATGGCATCTGCTGTTGTTGGGTTCTCCATCAGACCATGCCATTTATCTACCGGGAACTGGCTTACCACTATCGTGCTGCTTTGTCCGTAACGATCCTCTATGAGCTCCAGAAGGTCATTACACTGGGCGTTACTTAACTGTTCCAGCCCCAGATCGTCCAGGATTAGAACCTGTATTTTTTGCAACTGTTTCAGATATTTCAGCCAGCTGCCATCAACACGTCCCTGAGCCAGTTGTTCCAGTAATCGCCCGGTTCTACAGTACCGGACGCTGTGTTTCTGTCGACATGCCTGTTCGCCCAGCGCATTGGCTATCCAGCTCTTGCCACATCCTGTCGGACCGGTTATCAGCAGGTTTTTCCTGTGGGTTATGTAGTGGCCGTTCAGCAGTTCTCTCATCTGTTCAGCCCGCAGACCTCTTGAGGCCGGATAGCGCAGCCCTTCCGGTGTTGCCTGGTATTTCAGGCCGGCATTTTTTCTCAACCGTGCCACACGGCTGTTTTCCCTGCTCAGAAGCTCGTCATCAACCAGCAGCGTCAGCCTTTCCTCGAACGACAGTTCGTCGTAGGTCTGAGGCGTTTCCCGCTGCCGTATCAGGCTCCCGGCCATCGCCGGGAGTTTCAGTTGGGTCAGTTTGTTTAACAGGTTATCACTCATACTGTTGTTCCTTCTGTCAGTGGTAGTAGCCCGGACCACGCAGGTTTTCATGCTCTGAAGCATATGCCGGATGTTGTTCGCCCTGGCGGGATAATGGAAGCTCCAGGTTCTCCCGATGGTGACGCAGCAGATTGTCGATAAAGCGTCTGTCAGGGGCGTTATAGTGCAGGGCAACGTAACAGGCCTTTTCCAGCCGTTCCGGGCCGTATTTTTTCTGAAGTGCCAGCAGCCCCAGAACTGCACGATAAGCCAGTTCCGGATGGGGTTTTGCCTTCAGCATGGATTCAACCACCCGGCCTGTGGACGGGCCCGTACGTTTTCCCTGCTCGATCAGGCGTTCCGGTGTCCATGTCCCGTGCTGCCGGTGGCGCTCTGGCATGTGAAGCGGATTGGTTGTGTGTTTATATTCATGTGTGCTGCGCGGATGTTGCGCCACACACTGCCCCTTGTGCCAGAGCTGTACCACCGACTGCCCCGCCTTCAGTGACAGACGCTGACCGACCAGTTCGTGTGGAACGGAGTACCAGTGACGGGCATATTCAACGTGGTAGTCAGGGCCAACCTTCACAGCTTTGTATTCCGTGTATTCATAAGGTGCCAGAGGCAGCGGAGAGAGTGCTGGCGCATCCAGTATGCGGAAGCGTTCTGCACGGGTTTGATTGCCGTACCCCTTCATTGGCCGGTTATTCATGTCTGTCAGTAACTCCCTAAGGCGCGCATTCAGCGCCCTGAGCGTGTGGAAGGTTTCATTACGGATGCGGGCAAGAAGCCATCGTTCGACGATGAGGACGCCGTTTTCTGCTTTTGGTTTATCTTTAGGTTTGCGTGGTCGGGCCGGGATGATAACCGTGCCATAGTGCTCAGCCAGTGCCTGATAACTGTCGTTGATGACAGGCTCATATCGATCGGCCTTTTTCACTGCGCTTCTGAGGTTATCGGGGATGAGCAGCTTCGGTACGCCGCCCAGGAAGGTCAGGCAACGGCTGTGGGCATTTAACCATGACATCATGTCCTGACCTTCGCACGCTTCAACGTAGGTATAGTTGGACGCCCCCATTACGGCCACGAAGATTGCCACGCGGCGTATCTCACCGGTGTCCGGATTAATAACAGGAACCGTAGGACCACAGAAGTCGATAAAAAGCTTTTCGCCGGCACGATGCTCCTGGCGCATGGAGAGACGTCGCGTTTTTTTCCACTCCCGGTAGCAACGGCAGAAGTGCGAGTATCCCATCGCTTTGTTACCCGCCTGTGCCTTGTATTCCATCCACAACAGTTGCCGCGTCACACCTGGTTTTCTCATTTCCGTATCGAGGTACAACATGTCAGGCATTACAAGCTCTGATGCAAAGGTGTCTTTGGGCGGAAAAATGAGTTTCTCCAGCGTGTCATGGGATATATCAGCAGGTAATGGCCATGACAGAGAAGAGGCTTTGAAGCGGGCAAGAACCTCAAAAACGGTTGAGGCGCTGATGTGTAACGTCAGTCCGATACAACGGTTAGTCAGCTTCTTGTCGAACTTGAGCTGAAGAATCTTAAAACAGGTTTCCATAGTGCTCCTGGATTTTCTCTTTCTGGACATTGACGTCTCCACTGGTTTAAACACGGCAATGGAGACTGTGGTGAAAAGAGTTAATTCCCGGAGTGACTGGCAGGATGCCAATCAATGATCGGAAGCATGCCAAATCGTGATCGATTGTGATGCCAAACTGTGATCGGAGATGGATGCCAAATCATGATCGATTCGAATGCCAAACTGCGATCGATTCAGATGCCATTTTGCAGGATACGGCAGAAGATTACTATGCAACATACTCACCATTATGGGGACAATATCCGGAAGCATTGCTGTTTGTAAACTGGCTCTATAACCATTCCTCTGTGCTGCATGAACGAGCAGAAATCATTAAATGCGCCGAAATGCTGATGCAGGAAGATGATTTCGAAATATGCGAAAGCATTTTAAGACAGCAGAAGCTGTTGCGGGAAAGAATTGATGAGACACTTTCTGAGGAAATTGTACAGAAATGCAGAAATATTAACGGTGAATATGTCTGGCCCTGGATATTGCCGTTTTCAGCAGCAGGAATGAAACACTCAAGCATCCAGCATCAATAGATATTGCATTAGTGTATCTTTCAAACAAGTAATAATTTATCCACCAGTAATAACACAGTCCCCCTTCCCCAGGTTATCGCCCTGGGGGCATTTTCTGAAAGTTTCCTTTAAAAAAGAATAGAGTCGTAAATTACTTTAACGAATTATTCCTGGAGTTCATTAAAGTTCTTTCGTAATACTTTGTAGTCAAACACGTTATGACTGGCATCAAAAACCACGGATTTCCCCTGCCAGCGGGTAATCACCTCCTCCGGCGTTTTCGGTTGAGCCGGTCTGGTTACGCCCATCCATGCATTAATCAGATAATCATTATACGCAGTGGAAAAAACGCTGTTCACCGTCTGGCGATCGACATGCTCTCCCAGTGTCGGGCTGTACCAGATAAACATCGGAACATGATAAGCCTGCTGACTGGGTTTTATTCCACCATGAAAATAGGCATGTTCTTTTGTCGGGTCATACTCCAGACCGTGATCTGAAAAATACATGACGGATGCCTGACGCGTTTCCAGCATGGTGAAAACCTGTCCCAACAAACTGTCGGTATAATGAATGGAATTATCGTAGCAGACTTCTTCTGTATCCAGCGGTTTAAACACGGCTTTATCTCTGGGCCAGTTACTGCAGACTGGCTCATGGCTGCCCGTCAGATGCAGAACAATCAGTTTCCTGCTCCCCGGATTACTGTTCAGTGCTTCAGCCAGGTGTGGGAGCAGTAATTCATCATAGCCTCTGACATAAATTCTGTTTCTGGCCCGCATGGCGATACTGGCCACAGCCGTTCCGTTCTGTCGGAAAGCGGACTGCGCACTGAGCCACCAGGTATCGAACCCCGCCTGATTCGCCATGTTGATAATGTTATCAGGGTAATTACGGATATCATGATGCAGTACACTATCGGCAGATAACGCCAGTGGAACAGCCAGCGCGGTGTAAGGTGCGCCACTGATTGCCTGAGTGAACAGTTTCAGTCGTGATTTCTGTTTCTGAAGCTCTGGTGTGGTAGGGCGCGAATACCCGTAAATGGACATGTTATCAGTCCTTGCAGATTCACCAATCACCAGAACAAATACGTCAGTGTTGTTATCCGTAATCACCAGATCGTAGTGAGGTATGGTATCAGCAATCGTCATTAATCTCTGATGCTCCTTTGCGGCCAGTGCAAAATAGTTCAGATTAAAGAAAGGGGTATATGTGGCAAACCGGGAAGCGACTATGTAAGGATCAACTTCATTTATTTGATACTGTTTCTTCAACGCAAACTGGAAGGAAGAATATAACGTTACTGTAATTAACAATAAAAATGTAATTACCGTGACCTTTTCCGATGGCAATGAGGACGTTTTATTTATTGCTGAACAGAAGAACAATAAAAAGAGGATAATAAATGCGATAACATAAACAACATACATCCTGAACATTCTTATTGCTTCATCAGGATCTGTCTGTAGGATACTGATTGCAAAACCATCATTGAATGTGGTGTCAAATGTACACCATGAATACAGGCTGATACTGATATCTGCCGCGGTCAGTAATGTGAACGGAAAGGCCAGAATAAAACGCAGCGTAAGCGATTTCATCGCCTTAATAATAAGAATTGCCAGGATAAAGAATAACACCCGGTAGATCAGATGTGCTCCTGAGGATACCAGGAGATTAGAAAGAGTAAAGACACCCACAGATAACACGAGGCACTTATCATTGCAAATCCGCGGCCAGTGTATGAACGGAAGATTAATTTTCATAATAATTGTGTAAAAGCGATATTTCTGTCCGGCACTGGTCGCTGAACATGCCGTGACAGGTGAATTCATTATTTTGAATAATCATAAAGCCGCCACAAATGTAGCGGCGTAAACAGGAGCGTCATGATGTTTTCTTTCGTGACAGAAGAGAACGGCACATACCGCCCGCAATCATTATCATCAGGAATAACATCCCCAGGCCAACGATTACTCTTAATGCCGGATGAACCCGATCGGCGAGAAAAAATAACTCCATCCCGAAACCAATAACAAGCCAGACCAGCGCCATTCCGACGAGCCCTTTTAACAGCAATCTCACGATCCTCTCCTTCTGCGTTCTTAACGAAAATGCCTTACAATAACAGCAGCCGGAGAAAGCAACGCTGGCTGCTGAACGGAATGACATTTTACTGTTTTATGTTCTCTCAGTTTCTATCCTGACGCCGCCATTAATGGCATTACAGTTTATTCAGAATAAGGCAGGCGGCCCGGTTTAATGCAATAAACTCCTGCCAGCTGTACTGAGACTGATAATTCAGTAAATACTGGTCTTCAACCCGGCAAATCTGTGGGCGTTTATCATAAATTGCACACAAATGAGAATCAGTCTGATAGTGACGGCAAATACCGTCACCACGATCCAGACATTGCGTTTCACCCGCCCTGTTGACATGACGACAACAGGCCCCACACTGGTTACAGGGAAATGGAGGGTGTAATTTCATCGCTTATTTAACCAGTCACGAACAGAAGCCACATTTCCTGACTCAAACGGCAACGCAATCCCTCGTCGGCTGACTTCTTCTCTCAGCAGAAGTCCGCGCTCTATCTCACTGTTTACGCTATCCAGATGAAGTGAAAAATGATTTAACGCGGCAGCATCAACAGAAAATTCCAGTGCAGTAAGTTCCACAAGATAGCGATCAAGTTCAGCATTGACTGCCTGAAAGTATTCCAGTGACCGCTGGAATTTGTCCTTAAATTTGTCCAGAAATGCCCATACCCGCTGCATAACCTCGCTATATTCGAGATAATAATTCATCACCAGCCCGAGAATACCTGTCGTCAGCGCACCACAAAAGGCAGCAAGCTCTGAACCAAATGGAAAAATAAGGATCTGCGCCATCGCCTCATTTATCATCACCCCACCGGCAACAGCCACACCTGCTGCTATCAGTTTAGTGACCGCTTTGGCTAACTGCCCCGGCGATAATCCCTCCGGGTTAAATACCAGGACTTTAAAGGCCTGAACGAGGTTGTTCCACATTTCCCTGATAAGCCGGACAATCATTCTTTCCGTCGTCAGGAATATATTTAACAGCGTTGTGGTAATACCTGACAGTATCCCTCCGATGACACCATCTTTAAAGGCAATTAAAAAAGAACTGAATTTTTCCTGTACTCGTTCCTGGCAGGCACGTAATGCTGACGTTATTTCGGACAGGCATTTGCCGGCGCAGAATGAGTTCCGTTGCTGTCTGATAATATGCGGGATTCGTTCCCTCAGTTCGAACCAGATCTCGGCAAGAATAAGCCCCAGCATCTGTCGCGTCCCCATACGAAAACCGGAATTAAGTGAAGCACTGGCGACAGCAGTAGCAAACTTACTACTCAGGTAATAGCTCTGATTAATCGTGGTCTCGTATTTTTCCCGGGCATATTTATCAGCCCTTTCCATACGCTCAGTATCTGCATCAGCTTTTTTTCTCAGACTTATCAGACGTTTCTTTTCTTTTTCTGTCAGTGTTGCCTGAGATTCAAGCTCTGCTATCTGCCTTAACGTATCTTCTCTGTTTTTCTGCAGCGTGCAAATAAACGCATCCATTGAGTCTGCTTTCTTTGATTTATTGAGCGACTCATGAGTGAATGCCAGATTTGAAGCGTCATTTGCCAGTTCTGCACCATCCCGTTCAGCAAGAATTCTCCCCGGATCATCATGAATTTCTTTAGCGGAAATAATATGATCCAGATTTTTTTTATCGTCTGAAGCAAACACTTCGCCTGTATATGCATCAGTAAGAGTCCCTGACTGATGTGCACGCTTTCCTTTCCGGTTCGTCGCGATGTAGTTCTCATGGCTGTGGTAATGATGAGAATCATAGTCGCCACGACCTTCATACCGCTGTCGCTCAGCCTCCGTGGCATAAATGCCATTACGCACATTATGGATAGTGTCAACATCACCACCCTTACGATCATTTAGCAACAGAAAATCCAGCCCGAATGATGCAACCAGGCTCTTCACCATGGTCTGATGTAACTCTTCTGCCCAGTCAAATTTTTCCACATTCATGTTATTTCACTTCTTGTAAAGCCGGGCTTTAACGCCCGGTAAATCATTAACTCCGGGATGAAAAATCATCAAATTTCACAACCGAACTGGCCAGTACATCATCCAGCTCTTCCTTATTAATAACATTCATTCCATTATCATCCTTTTCCATTTCAATAACGTTATCTTTTATCACAGCCTCACCATTTTCCTGTTTCCGCGGTTTAAACAGTGGCGTTGTAATAATATCCGTCATAATAGCGGCCAGTGAATATCCATGGTCAATAAGCATAATGATTTCATCTGATACATTGATATCCTGTTGTTCTGTAATAACAGAATGCATGGATTTAAGCGGCTCAAAATAGTGTTTAATAAATACAGCATGCATTCTGTTCAGCGCAGCGAGAATTTCATCAACGTATTGATTAACTTTTGCAAAATGCTCCCGGGCCAGATTCATTTTCTTAACTGCCCGTTCAACTTTGCAGGCACACTGATGGGCATTTTCAAGAGCTTTCGTCGCGTGTCTGTCGTAAGCCCAGCCCGCAATGGCAATCAACGGTGCAGCCACTGCGGTGCCTAATACCATTGCGCCGCCGGCCATTCCCATGCCCCCTGCCGCGAGAGAGCCCCCTCCAATTGCCGCCATCGTCGCGTTATAAGCCGCGGCACCAGAAAGCGCTGCAATGGGTGTACCTGTGGAAGCCGCAGCAAATGCCATCACTCCGCTATACACAGCAAAACCCGCAGCAGCCCCGGAAACTCCGGCAGCTACGACCGTACTGAGATATTCTGTTGCTGAAATGGCCAGGTTATGAATCTTATTGATGTTATGTTGCGGGACACTCAGTTTCAGGTCTTTATTGCCCTCTTTTTCCAGACGCGCCAGGAGCTCAGCAGCAATCCTGTCGAACTCACTGAAATCTTTACCAATCTCAAGCTCTTTATTTCCGAGCGTTGTTAATTTTGATGATGTCTGAGCTTCAGCCTGCTCAAATTTTCCTTTATGCTCCTCGTAACGCTCTTTTGCTTTTTCGAGCACATCCTCTGCTTCTGACTTTTTTTGATATCCATCGTAAGCTTTTTTTCCGCCGAATGCCGCAGCGCCGGCAGCCACACCCAAAATAATGAAAGGTAACGCCATTCTTTTCCTCCTGTACAGGTTGCTTTATCATCAGTCAACTGAAATATTTCAGGAAACATTCTCAGCGGTGAGGTATTTTCCTAACATTGTTAACACGGCTTCTTTCAACCATACTGGTTCAATAATTTCAACATTCGGTAGCCAGTATAAAATCAACGGGATAATTTGATTTTTATGTGCAGCCTTGCATGACAGCGTAATGCCATTATCATGTCTGTGTAGCAATTGCTGGTAAGGAAGTAAGTCCCGTCGCAAAAAATAATGGGCGATATTACTGTGAATGAACAACACTACATCAAATGTTTTGTCGCTCACCCACGGGTCACATGACTCACTTATCAGTGACTGTATTTCCTCACTCTTTGCAAACTTTTCTTTTTTTATATCCAGCCATTTTATTTTAGCTAATGAAAACGACTTTAACTTGTTCTCTTCAGTAGCCAGCAAATACCATATACTTCTCTGATTAGTTAATTTATAGGGATGAACGATTCTGGTCTTACCGGCATATGCAATCTGACAAATATTACTGTTGCGGATCGCTTTTTCAAGAACATCAAGATATTTTCTTAAATCATCCCTGATAGTGTGCTCAGGGTTATGAAACTGAACACGAATATGCTTTTCGGTTGCCCTGTTTTCTAATTTCTGCCAGAAACCTTCATCCCGTTCAGGAAAAATCGCATCAGTATCCAGTAACCTGGCCAGAGATTTGTGCAGTGATCCTTTGCTCTGGTTTCCTGCTCTTGCTGAAATAAGCCGGTATTTTCCATCGCCACAGGCTTCAATAAAGGGAGAAAGCATATTCAGATCACGATATGCTGTTCGCTCAGTGATGTTGTATTTTTTCATCAAATTATGACGACTGACCACGCCATAATTCTGTAATTCAACAAGGATATCAATCAAACGCTCCGCTGAGCGATTTCTCGTTGAGTCAGCCATAAATCACTGCACCTGTAGTATTACTCTTGTGTAAGTGAATTATATAAATACTCCTGACATCATTTGTCAGTTCCACAAAACTACGCCCTCCGGCAACAGATTTTTATTTGATTATGTTCAAACTTTAAACCAGATGTCCGGGAGCCTCCTTCGTAATACGGTTTATTGTTTCCGGAAGGGCTGATATGACAAAAAACAACGTGTCCCAACAACAGTCCTTTTTCATTTAACAGACTGACAACCATACTGCGCGCTACCTGCCCCCTGTAAAAAATCAACGAGAGTAATATTTTTGCTCTATTTATATTTCATTCATCTGAAATTATTAGTTGCCAGAGGGAGAATATCATCAGGATATCTGTTATTGATTTGTCATACCTGCACTTTACTGTGCTCCAAAGCGCAGGCAGAAATGGCCATCAGAAGTTATATGTTGCACCTAACATAAACTCATTACTTCTGACATCAACAGAGGATTTATATTTAGCGCCATCCTCATCTTTATAAGTCAGAGTGGAATCCCCTGCATCCAGATACCGGTAACTGAGGTCAAGGCTGAAATCCTGCGTCACATCGTATTTAACACCGACACCAAGGCTCCATGCCAGGTTATTTTCGTATTTTGACGCTGAAGCTGAATATACTTCACTGCCTGCCGGACTGTTATCGGTATATATGTACGAAGTTTTATGATGAACCCGAGCATAACCCAGACCAGCAGATATCCATGGCGTGAATGCACTGCTGTTTCTGAAATCATAATACGCATTCAGCATCAGCGTGTTTACACTGAGCTTGTTCTGTGCATCATCAAACTCGGCACCACCGACACTTTCCCAATAACTCAGACGATATTTTGATTCAGCGTTACCGCGGCCATAAAACTCCACTTCAGTACGCACCGGCACATTGTAGTGCTGATAAAAATCGTATCCCACCGCAAGGCCTGCGCCAAAAACCGTATCACTTTTGTCACCGCCTTTATATTTATCCGCCCATGCCCCTTCACCATCAACGAAACGTTGCTCTGAAAGTGACATAACAGAAGCACCTGCTTTACCGGTCACATAAAAGCCTGTTTTGCTCTCATCAGCCAGAGTCTGGGCCGAAAACATGCCTGCCATTGCAAGCGCTGAAACCGCAATAACCTTTTTCATTTCAATCATCTCCGTTGGTTCTTGCCCTACCCGACAAAGAGGGTTGCCTATTTTAAAACCATGCAAAAGACAGGGTAAAATGGTTACAACCGATCGATGTGATCATATCGATCGGTAAAATCGATCGATATTGGTGAGGGTTTTCGTTTCGAATCAACAAAATGGTAATGATGGGGCCCGGACTGAAATGCTGTGTCCCAGAAGCCCGGAAGGTTTGCATTACAACTGCACCACAGTACAAAATGTCAGACACAGTAAAAAAGACTGGGTAATCAACCCACCAGAGAAAACACGTTTATTGCAAAAGAGAGGGGAATTATGTGCAAACTGACTAAAGAAGAAGAATACAGCATCATCAGTCGGACAATGACGAATATTCGTTCACTACGCACGTATGTACGCGAACTTGATTTTGAGCAATTACTCGACATGCAGGAAAAGCTCAACACTGTTATTGAAGAACGCCGTGAAGATGCTGAACGAAAAGCGGCTGAACGTAAGGAACTGGAAACTAAATGTCAACAGGTATTTGAGTACATCGTTTCTGTGGGGCTTGACCCGGAAGAATGGCAGGGTCCAGTTTCTGCTATTGCAGGGACAACGGAAACCAAACGAAAACCCAAAGGCGGTGTGAGAAAAGCGAAATATATCTTTGAGGATGAGAACGGCGAAACCAGGACGTGGTCTGGTAACGGTAAAATGCCACTTGCTTTGCGGAAACAGGTTAATGGAGATTGTACCCTGGAAACTTTCCTCATTGAAAAACCCAATCAACATGAACAAAGTGAATAAAGTTTTCATGTAGCAAAGGTAGCCAACTCAAATTACGGCACAATGATTACAGTTCTGTTCCCCCTGCCAGAACTATTACTTTCAGGGAGATTTACCTTCGATAGATGAGCGACTCCTGTCGTCAGATATTATCATTCAGTCCGAAAACCCGCAGCCGGGCATGAGAAAACTGACGACAGGAAATGAGCCAGAGCAGCAACCACGCGGGCTGACAGCGGGTCAGAACTTGAATCAATCCGGAGCCATTTCCGGGACAGGATTTCATCACCTGCCACCAATCCCGTGTCAGTAATTCGCAGCCAGCGGCCAGACGCGATCACCCGACTCAGTACTTCAGAGCCAGCCTTCGGTACCTAGCAGGCGATTGCCCCTGCGCAACAAAATAAATCAACCATCGTCAAACTGCGATCGTTCGTATGCACCATTCGTAACACCGGGGGCTGATACGCCCGAAAAATGCGTCAATATGAGTTCATCAGAACGATACAATTGTCGTGGGAAAGACTGATCATTTGTCACCTAATACTCAGCTACATAAGATAATTAATAAATTATCTATAGCGTTTTTGTAAACTGGCAGGAAGATAACGCTGTAATGGGGATGGCGTTTCACCTTCAATCAGTTGCGAAATAAGCTCAAAGCAGTGAAAAGCAAGTTGGCGATTATCCTGTTGTATTGTGTCGATTCTTACCGAAAGTGAATCATACAAATAATGATCATCAAAACTCGCCAGGTGGATTGTACTGTCGAGTAAATTATATTGGCTCATATAGCGCAGAACGCCTTCCAGTAATCCACAAGCGGCAGTGAATAAGGCTTTAGGAGGACGTCCTAAACGAGCGCATAGCGCGGCAAACATTTCATAGCCTGAGCTCGGATGATAATTACCGTGAATAATCCATTCAGGTTGTAGCGTTACTCCGGCTTGCTGCAAGCCTTGTGTAAATCCTTCCAGTCGATCGCGAGTCGGTGACAAACGGGGTTGTCCCCCCAGAAAATAGAATTCATCCGGGTGACTCCGTGCAATATCTGCCACCAGAGCGGCGGTGGGAGAAACAGAGTCAGTAATGACCAATGGCAATGTGCTGCCGTTCATGTGGCGATCGAACAACACAACAGGTAATTGCTCGCTAAGTTTTTGATAGTCATTATCATGCAGCATACTGGATGCGACGATTAACCCATCAACCTGGCGGGCAATCATATTGTTCACCACCATTGTTTCCTGTGAAGGATTTTCATCAGTACAGGATATGAGGAGTTGGACGCCCGCTTCCCGACACAATGTTTCCAGTTCATGGGAAAATACTGCAAATCCGTAGTTAGTGATTTCAGGAACGACGAGACCAATGGTATGACTGCGGTTGTCCCGTAATGAGCGGGCATGAATGCTGGGCTGATAATGCTGCTGTTGGGCAATACTCAGCACACGCTCACGCGTTTCCTGCGCAACACGTAACTCTTTGCCACGACCATTGAGAACCAGACTGGCGGTTGCTTTCGACACTCCCGCCAGTTCAGCAATGTCTTTAATAGTAACGCGTTTGGTTTTTCTCACGACGAGGATCCGTAATTCAAAACCCTCATTCTACCATGCAGGCGCGTAGCGACCAGTAGCGTAACGTGACGTCAGACTCACCCTGTAATATCAGCGAAGCTGGATGATGGGGAAAATAACGATTACTCATTACACCTTCACCATTATTGATGAATATCTCTACGCTGGAACTGTCACAGAGAATCTTCAGTGACGTTACGCTTCCTCGCCAGTAACGAGTTAGTTTCTCTTGCCCTGCAAGGCTTCTCCTCTGTAGTTGAATACCATCGTCATTAAGATGCAGTGCCAGCGCATTGCCAAAATTCAGATACAGCTCACCCGACGGAATGATGTCCATTTCCAGGCGTTCAATTTCGACATGCGGCGCATGATCCGCTTTTCCTTGCCAGAAGTGTTCAGCTTCACGCAGTTGCGCGAGTTCCCTGATTGGCATCTGAAACAATTTTCCCTTCTGGAATGAGAGTTCGCGAAAACAGGTCATTTGATGCTGCCAATGATGCTTTCTGGTTGGCTGCAACATCTCTTCGCCATCAGGAACCCCCATCCAGCCGACCAGCAATCGTCGCCCGTCCGGGGCTTCCATCGTCTGTGGTGCATAGAATTCAAATCCCGCATCCAGCTCTGAGAAAGCGCCATGCGTAAATTTGCCTGTCTCGTAATCAAACTGTCCATGTAGCCAGGCGCAGGGATAAGTATTCAGATAGCGCTCATGTTCGCGCACCATTCCCTGGGGGCAACAGAGGAGAATGTATTCACCATCAAGGGCGAAAAGATCAGGACATTCCCACATGTATCCTGCGTTATCTATTTCATTCAGACCGTTACCAGCAATTTCTCCATGAAAAGACCAGGTATTCAGATCGACAGAGGAATACAGCAGCACTTTCCCCCGTTTCTCTTTATCTTGCGCGCCAAGCACCATGTACCATTGGCTGTTGTGCTTCCAGACTTTTGGATCACGAACATGTCCGGTGTAACCATCAGGTAACGATATGACAGGGCCTAGTTTATCAAACCCGCCCTGGTTATTTTCGGTGGCCAGACATTGCCATGCCGTTCTGCTGCCATCATCAAACTTAACATTACCGGTATAGCAAAGTGTGAGAACGCCCTGATTATTAACCGCGCTTCCTGAGTAACAACCATTACGGTCGTACTCTTTATCGGGCATTAGCGCTAATGGTTCATGCTGCCAGTGCAATAAATCCGTCGAACTCCAGTGCCCCCAACATTTGTACTTATGATCACAAGCCAGTGGATTCCACTGATAAAACAGATGATAGCGGCCTCCAGACCAGCAAAAGCCATTTGGATCGTTCATTAGTCCGGTGACGGGAGCGAGATGCCAACAAGGATAGTGGGCATCTGCCAGTGCTTTGGACTGACCTTTCATCACTGCCTGTAAAATCGCGGGCATTTGTGAAGGCATCGACATTACTCCTCGTCCGTTTTGTATTTGAATAATAAAGAGAGGCTAAAAGCGACAGCGAAAGCAATCACCATTCCAATAATATAATTAACCAACGATGTTGGCTGAACGATTGCCATGCCGGGTATTGCGGTCAGACCAACGGCAGTCATATAAACGTGAACAGAGACAACCCAGGCACCGCCGGCAGCGCCACCAATTAAGGCCGCAATAAAAGGTTTAACAAAACGAAGGTTGATACCAAAAATAGCGGCTTCAGTAATCCCTAACATTGCGGAAAAGGCCGAGGGTAGGGTGATTGCTTTAATTTTTGTATCTTTGGTTTTAAACCATACCGCCAGACATGCACCGCCTTGCGCAACGTTTGCCATTGCCCAAATAGGCAGCAGGAAATTAACACCGATTGCAGGGTTACCTAAAAGTCCTGCTTCAATTGCGTGGAAGCTATGATGAATACCCGTAATAACAATCGCTGAATATAGCCCGCCGAATAACAACCCTGCTAACCAGCCTGCGTGTGCAATCAGCGTGCTGAGAACGAAAGAGATACCGTCACCTAACGCTCGTCCTGCCGGACCAATAATCAAAAGAGCGATAAAGCCAGAAATGACGACAGTCAGAAATGGCGTCAGAATGAGATCCAGAGCATCAGGGATAAACCTGCGTAACTGTTTTTCCACTATGCTCATAAACCATACTGCCAGAAGCACGGGGAAAACCGTTCCCTGATAGCCAATCATGGCGATTTCAAAACCGAAGAAGTTCATTGTCTGAAATCCCGCAGCAACGCCCCAGGCATTTGTGAGTGCCGGGTGAGTCAGAATCCCTCCTAATGTCGCGCCAAGATAAGGATTTCCACCAAATTCACGAGCAGCAGTAAAGCCAATAAGGATGGGGAGAATAATAAATGCGGCTGAACTGCACATATCCAGCAGGATATAAATCGCATTATCGGTATTCACCCAGCCATATGTTTTCACCATTCCCAGAAGCCCCATTAATAAACCAGAAGCAACAATGGCTGGAATGATGGGGACAAAAATATTAGAAAGTAGCCGTGCTATTCGCTGAAAAGGATTGAGTTTTTGAGCGGCGAGTCGAGCGATATCTGCTTTACTGGATTCGCTAATACCTGCAACCTGAATAAAGGCAGCATAGACTTTATTAACCACGCCGGTGCCAAAGATAATTTGCATTTGCCCTGAATTACGAAAACAACCTTTCACTCCATCAATCTGGCCAATGGCATGTTGATCGGCAAGTGTGTCGTCAACCAGTACCAGCCGTAGGCGAGTGGCGCAATGTGCTGCACTGGCGATGTTCTCCTTACCACCTAATAAAGGAAGCAACGATTGGGCGATTTTATCGAAATCCATATAACCCTCTAATTCATTGTTATTTCAGTAAAAACTTCACATCTGTGAGGTTGTCTGGTATTAAAACCAGGTTTCCATTTGGACACCAAAATTCCACTCTCCGCCAGTATTGAAACCACTGCTGCCGAAAGCGTCATTGCTGGCAAAATCATCAAGTTTGCTGCTCCAGTCCATCCAGGTGGCAAACAGGCGAAGCTCCGGACGGCTAAAGAAATTATTGATATCGTTAGCTTTTAGAGTTGGAGCAAAGGTGAGTTTATAGAAACTGCCGTTTACGGCGTTGTGGTTTTGATACCCCTTTGGTTTCAGATCCATATATTGATAGCTACCCTCAAAGGCCAGAGCAAAATTCTGTGTTACCTCTTTGATCAGACGTGTATTGAAGGTCACCCATTCGTAGCTATCGCCTTTGACGTAACGATCTTTACTGCTTTGTGCGAGAATTGCTGGTGCGACATACCAACCGCTTCCCAGAGGTGTTGTGCCGTAAGATGCGAAGCGCCAGGTATTCGCCTCAGACAGCAGGGCGCCATCGGAGCCAATCCCTTTGACTTCCGCACCCAGGCCATGGCCATATAGCAGTGCTGTTTTTGCCGTCCCTTCACGCAGGCCATAGAAAGTGTCATTGTGCAGACCAACTAACGCATGTACGCCAGTATTTGCAGCATCAGTTTGAATGAGATCACCATTGGCATCTTTTCGATCATCATTATCTTTTGCCCGTAATCCGCTAACCATCAACTGGAAGGGGCCTGCATAATGATTCATGGTGAGGATGTAATTCTGAACGTTATTGTCGATATCATCAAGATCGCCGAAATTACGTCCGTAGAGAGAAAAGTTACTGCGAAATGTATCGTTCCATTTTACGTCATAGATACCGCCGCCCGTTCCCGCTAAAAATACGACATCGGAGTCTAACCAGTGAATATCAAAATTGTCGCGATCAAAGCGTTTACCAGCCCAGACAGTACTGTCTTTGAATGCTCCGGTAAAACTTGGTAATGCGCCCAGTTCGGCAAAAGCCTGTCGGATATTCAGGTTACTGGAGCCGCCAGTCCAGTCGTTGTAATCTCTTTGTCCGTCAGCCAACATTGCTTTAAAGCGTGTGGTCGCACCGTTATCCAGTGTTTGTTTATGTTCTACATTTAACTCGACATAGGTATCGGCTTCATTTCCCAGACGGCCAACAGCTCCACCAGTTTCACCTGCGGGAGTCAGATACGGCCCACTTTTGCTACTGGAAGCGGCATCATTCATCAGTAACCCGGAACGGGCATAGCCATGAAACTCAAAACCACTGTTTTCTGCGGATTTCTGTTCGAGCTGAACTGTTCTCTGTGCTACTTCTTGAGTTGTTAGCTGATTTTGTTGTTGTGTTTCAGCCAGTTTCTGAACCTGTAATTCAGCTGTTTTGGCCCTTGCTTCTGCCGCCTGGGCGCGGGATTCCGCATTTTTTAAACGTTGTTCCAACGCCGCCAGTCGAGATTCGATACTGCTAATATCCGTTTGCGCATGTACCGTTGTAGCACCGGTCAGCAAAGCAATTAACACTGCCAAAGTTGTTTTTTTATACATAATTTGTCGCGTCCCATCAGAGAATTATAAAAATTGCTAAAATGCTAAACCGGTTTAGGTGTTGATAATAAAGCTGACTTTTTAGCCAAAGCAATTATTTTCGCTAAACCGATTTAGTAAATGTGACAGGCACGACAAATCGGGTTACAGATACAACAGCAGGATCACTATTGTGAAGGGAGATCGTGTTGTCGGGGTAAGGCGGTCATCGCGCCTTTAGCCGTGGTCGCCAGAGCACCACAAATCTGAGCTTGTACAATGATTCGTTCAAGCTGTCTGGTATTTGTTGGTATTCCAGAATCAGCCAGACCGGCAAGTAATCCAGCGACAAAAGCATCTCCTGCCCCGGTCGTATCGACGACAGAAACAGGTTTGGCGGGATAGTGGATAAACTGCCCCTGAAAATACACAAGTACGCCATTTTTTCCTTGTGTGATAAGCAATAAAGTCAACGAATAACGTTGTACTAATGAATATGCGCCTTGCTGAACCTGGCTTTCGCCACTGATGAATAGCAACTCTTCTTCGGACAATTTAGCGATATTCGCCAGCGAAAGTGCGCGATCAAGGTATTTCCTTAATAGCGCTTCACTCTGCCAGAGATCGCTGCGGATATTGGGATCAAAACTGATGTTTCCGCCAGCCTGACGTATTTTCTCCATAGCCAGAAATGCGGTACTTCGGGAAGGTTCTGCACTGAGCGCAATGGAACAAAGATGGAGCCATTCACCCGGCCCAAATGCAGGAAGGCCATCAGGTTGTAAAAAAAGATCGGCACTTGGGCGTACCATAAAGGTAAAGTTTCTTTCTCCTTGCTCATCAAGTCCTACAGCCACAATTGAGGTGCGATGTTGAGGATCAAGAGACATATAACGTGTATCAACATTTTCTGTACTCAGTGTCTGATACATAAAGCGACCGAAAGGATCATCGCCAACTTTGCCAATAAAGGCACTTTTCCCCCCCAGCCTTGCGATACCGACTGCAACATTAGCAGGCGCCCCGCCAGGACACTGTAGTAGTCTCCCCTGGCTTTCGGGTAATAAATCAACAACCGCATCACCAAGTACCCATACTCTTGTGCTCATAAAGGCTCCAATATACTAATTGCTAAACTAATTAAATCGATTTAGCAATTAAAGCATAAACGCTGCTCAGGAGAGAACAATATTCATCAATAGTTACGTGGTATTTTGTTGTGAGAATATGTCGGAAATATGGTAAGTGATGAGATAGTCTTCCCCCACCTTCACGACCGCTTTCAATTGCGCCATAGCGAATAAATTTTAACCACAAAAGTAAGAGAAAGGCCATGATTGAACAGAAAATTACCGACATCGCTCAGGCTAAAACGAACTTTTATCTTTTCAGTATCAATGCTCGTGGCAATCACGCGGGAAAGATCAAACTTTCTCACAACCAACTGCTTAACTGGCTGGTATAACAGCCAAAATGACCGTTGCGATGAAGGCTTGCGGGACATCCCATCACTGCCCACAGGAAATAAGGGAACTCAACTATGATGTAATATTGCATCCAGCACAACATGTTAAATCTTATCAATGGCGTCAGAAAAATGATTATAACAACGCACAGCAATAGCTGAAACCTATCAATATAGAACTATACGACTGGTACCAATAAAAAGTCTGGACCTACAGAACGTCCAGGCTTTTTTGAAAATGCATCGGTTGATCTCGATGGAAGGACACAACTGATAGATCATGTTCTTGGACTTCTTACTGAATACGGCATTGTGTTCAGTAAAAGCGCAACAGAATTACGCCCCAAATTACCGGCATTACTTGAGGATGCGGCGATGCTGTACCTGCGGATTGGTACATGCCGTCTGAACAATATGGCTCCAGAAAAATGGCTGCGTTACGTCATTGAACATATCTAGGAATGACAGGCAAACTGGATACGCGATCTGTTTCCCTAGAAAGTTGCTCTAACCGAAAAATAAATATCAATACGCTTCAGACAAACAACTTACTTATAAGTTCAGAATACAGACACCTTAATTCTCCTTCCCCTTATTATTTAATACCCTGAGATGTTTATAAATAGTGTTAGCACTGATACCAAGAACCGATGAAACAATTTTTGTTGTAACCGGGAACTTAAACAACCCAATAGAATTAAGTTCTTTTACTATTTCAAAGTTCTTGTTTTTACTTGGTATATTCTTATTGGAGTAAACCATATTTTTAACAGGTTCAAGGTGACTAAGCACAAGATTATTGATATCCTGAGTGAAATTTTCGTTTTTACAGTTTGACGATTTTGCAAAGTTTTCAATAAATGCATTAAGAGGCATATCCAGAGCAAAGTTCATACATATCATACCTACTGGTTCTTTATTTTTATTCAGAATAAGTGATGACGATGATTTAAAAGGGCGAACGCCTTTATGGTTGAAATAGACATCCCACATATCGTTTGTTGAGTTAAATTCTGCCAGTTTTTCCAGTGCTATATTTGTTACAGGTGCCCCCTTCTCTCTCCCCGTCACATGCCCGTTAACGATATGAATAACGGAATGATGCAAGTCCTCAAAACTATGCAGGACGATCTCGCAATACTCACCCAAGAACTGACCAAGACTGTCGATGAATGGAATATATGAGAGCAAAAGCTGCCTGTCATCCTCAGTAAACTCATGATTAACAATAGATTTCATATAATAACCTCATGAACAAAGTACATCTGAATGCTATACCAGATGCAGAACAGAGTCCACCAAAGTGGCTCAAAATAACACCAAGTAGTAAATTTATTCACTAAGTGAGAAATTATTCTACTTTGATCACATTTTACAAATGTATAAAAAACTACAATCAGTCTCAAATACTATGGAGGTTCGCCATGAAACTAGGCCTTGAGACTGAGTCATATCATCTGTTCTTTCAGCAGGGAATGATGGATATTTTCGACTTCATTGATAAAACCAGTGAACTGGGGCTGGATGGGGTCGAAATTAATATCATTCCGGATGTTGGTCTGCATCCGGAATTTGGTGTCCTGAACAGTATATCTCCTGAATATCTGTCAAAAGTCAGAAAATCCATTGATTCTCATGGTCTTTATTGTGAGATAGATACCCGATTCACTTCCTGTGAAGCTATCACCAGAGCAGTGGAAATTGCATCTGCACTTGGAGCAGAAGTTATCCGAACTTATATGTTCAGGAGAGGAGAATATAACCCTCTGAAATATCCGGAAATAGTAGAACAGTTAAAATCACTGACATCCTTACTCAGTAGAAAGAAAATTAAACTGGCAATAGAAAACCATGAAGATGAAACTGCCGACGAGATAATCGAAGTTATCAAATCTGTTAATTCTGAGTGGGTGGGAGCACACTGTGATATAGGTAATGGAATGATGGCATGGGAAGAACCAGTAGAAACAGTTCGTAAACTGGCTCCTTATGCTTACAGCACGCATTTCAAGGATCATATTGTCACACGCAACGGCGAAGACCTGGTTGTCTGTGGTGTTCCTGTCGGAGAAGGAAGCATTGATATTGATACCTGCTTTAAAACTCTGGTTAAAGAGTCCTCTTTAACCAGAATAAACATCGAAACATGTTTCCCATATGCCTCACCTTTTGCCCGTCCAAAGGGTACTGGCGGCGTATATTCTCTGGAAGGGGCATTCTCCGTAAAAGAGGCACCATTTGAACACCTGAAAATAAAGCCACTTGATTATTACTACCCTGCCAAAATATCTGACTCTGTATTACAGGAACTAATGGCAGCCCAAAATCGTTGTGTTGAGGTTTCTGTTCAGACTCTGAAGAATTTAAGAAAAAAATATTGTTAATAAATTTAAAAGGATACTTTTATGATCATTGATACTAAACATGCCCCCAAAGCTATCGGTCCCTATGTACAGGCAGTATCAACTGGTAATTTATTGTTCATTTCCGGATGTTGTCCTTTCAAACCAGAAGACGGAACCGTAAATGGCGAGACTATAGAAAGGCAAACCAGGCAAGCGATGGATAATCTGAAGGCAATTATTGAATCTGCAGGAATCGGAATGGATAACATCGTAAAAACAACCTGTTTTATCAGTAACATGGATAATTTTTCTCAATTTAACCTTCTGTACAGTGAATATTTCTCATCAGACAAATACCCGGCCAGGTCCTGTGTTGAAGTCGCCAGATTACCGAAAGACGTGCTGATAGAAATTGAAGCCATTGCGGTTATCAAATAATGGGGGATAACCAGATGAATAAATGGATGAAGCTATGCTTCCTTATTCTTGGCGGTGGGACAATTTTCAAATTGTCCAGTATGAAGGACGTATTTTATGTTCCTATGCAGGCTGACTGGGGATTGACTAATACACAGATTGGCTTTGGATTTACAATATATGCTGCTGTTCAGACTATCGGACTATTTAGTTCATTATATATAGCAGATCGCTTTTCCAAAAAAATACTTCTTCCTGCAGGTTTAATCGGTGTGGGTCTGTGCGGCGCTTACCTCACAACATTACCCCCCTTCTCTGGTTACCTTATAGCTTTTGGTGCTATGGCTTTCTTTGGCGAAGTGGTCTACTGGCCCGTGCTACTTAAAGCTGTTCGTCTGTTGGGGAACAGGGATGAACAGGGACGTATGTTCGGCTTTCTGGAAGCTGGACGAGGAGTCGTGGATGTATTAATTGCGTCCGGCGCTTTATTCGTCTTTGTGCAGTTTGGCGAAGGAAAAGCTGGCATGCAGGCTGGTCTTGTTTATTACACATTAATCACCATTATTGTTGGAATTATCACCTACTTTATTGTGGATGCAGACGACAGGACCATTCCACAGAATGACGAAGATGTTAATAAACAGATATTCAAGGGGATAAAGAATGTCGTTAAATCACCAAATCTGTGGCTGGCCTCATTTTGTATATTCTTTGTGTACTCCGCATATTGTGGGCTAACATATTTCATACCATTCCTGAAAGATATCTATGCCCTTCCCGTTGCACTCGTGGGTGCTTACGGGATTATTAACCAGTACGGACTAAAAATGGTGGGCGGGCCAGTTGGCGGTTATCTCGCAGATAAAATTTCTCATTCTCCGGTCATCTATCTGAAATGGACTTTCCTTATTTCAGCAGTCGCTATGCTACTTTTTATTCAACTACCACACGACTCAATGAATGTTTATCTTGGAATGACTGCAACTCTTGGATTTGGTGCAATCATTTTTTCACAACGGGCAATTTTTTTTGCGCCAATGGATGAAATCGGTACCCCCAGAGAATTTGCTGGTTCAGCAATGGCGTTTGGGTGCATTATTGGTTACATGCCTTCCATGTTTGCTTACACGCTTTATGGTTCGCTGTTAGATAATTTTTCTGGCATACAGGGCTATAACTATGTTTTTTCTGTAATGGTGGCATTTAGTCTGCTGGGATTCATTTGTGCGACTCTGCTTACCCGAAGGATGAAGATGAGAAATGAGTAATAGCGTCAATACATTATCACTATTCTCCGTTTAACAAGGGGTTATTTATGCCAGTGCTTTTTGTCCGTTGTATTGCTGAATAACCAGAAGAGAGGCAATCTCCCGGAACAGAATAATACGCATATAGCAGTGGTCGTGTCGAATTCTGGCGCGGCCTTTTTTACCCAAAAGAAGATGGTCCCCGGCGTCGTTTCAGTAAGCGTTAACGGAGTGCCGTATTGATACTTATTTATTGGTGAGTGCTACGTTCCATGGCAGGAGCTCGTCAACCCAGTTGGAGAGTAACGCACGGCTCAGTTCGACACCCTGACGGGCAAAGATTTCACTCTGACGATACAGTGGCAGGTGTTCGCAGTATTTTCCCGTTAACACGCGGGCAAGTAACCCCGGGCCCGCGACACCACGCGCTATCGGACGGGACGGTGCCGGTGCTTCAACGATGCAGTCACATTTTGTACAGGCTTTTTTTACCCGTTCTGTGCGGATCACTTTCAGGGCGCTGCTCACCAGTTCCAGTTGTTCTGCGCTGACTTCCCCCAGATAATCCAGCTCACCACCACACTCCGGGCAACAGCTTTCTTCTGGCTCCAGGCGGTTTATTTCGCGGGGCAGATGCGCCGGTAACGGGCGACGATGACGCGACTGTCGCAACTGGCGGGGAACCTGCGGGTCATCCTCACGCCCGCTGTAACGATCGCTGTTCTGTTCGCGTCGTTTCAGCAGGGCTTCAGCCTGTTCAACTTCACGACGCAGTTTTTCAGAACGGGTACCGAACAGCATCCGGCGCAGTTTTTCCACCTGGGCCCGCAGATGCTCTATTTCCCGCTCATCTTCTTCGATCTTTTCTTCGGCACGTGCCAGCGCAGAACGCAGGAAGGCCTCCGTCTCTTCAACCAGACTCAGTTGCTGGTCTTTCTGACGGAGGGCTTCAGCCTGCTCAGAGAGCAACCTTTCCAGCTCTGCGATGCGAATGAGGTATTTCTGACTCATGACCGTTTTTATAATGCGGTCAGGAGTTTTTTACAACATTGTCAGTGAGTTACGGCTGGATGTTTTTGGCTGACGCCAGTCCAGCTTATCGAGGAGCATTGCCAGTTGCGAGCGGGTAATGGATACCTTGCCGTCACGTACCGCAGGCCAGATAAACTGGCCTTCCTCCAGGCGTTTGGTGAACAGGCACAGACCATCAGCATCAGCCCAAAGAATTTTGACGGTGTCACCCCGTCGGCCACGGAAGATAAACAGGTGACCGGAGAAGGGATTATCATTCAGCACATGTTGTACCTGTTCTCCCAGTCCGTTGAAGGATTTACGCATATCGGTAACGCCGGCAACGAGCCAGATGCGGGTGCCTGACGGGAGTGAGATCATCGTCCCCTCCCGGTCAGTTCACGGATCAACACAGTGAGCAGCTCTGGTGAAGGATTTTCCAGCGTCATGTTACCGTGACGGAACTCCACCTTGCAGGAGCTGGCACTGACAGTAGTCTGGGTGGATAAAGACGGAGTAAGAGCAGCCACCGGTTCTTTCGGCTCATCAGGCGTTATCTCTACAGGTAATAATTCAACGCCTGCGTCAGAAGTGGTTGTCACCGGAAGACGCTGCGATATACACCCTTCGTTTTGCCAGAGTCTGAGCCATTTGAATATAACATTATCATTGACGCCATTTTCTCGTGCAATCTGGACCACACAAGCACCGGGTTGTGATGCCAGTTCAACCATACGAAGTTTGAATTCATTCGAATACTTTTTACGAGGTTCTTTTCGCCAGTCCTGCAATTCCATACTTAGATGTCCGTCTGTGTCAGATGGGCGTCTAAGTTACCAATTCTTGTCTAATGGCTACATACGGCGGTCGGTTTACGCTTACGATACGACTGGCAGGATGCCAATCAATGATCGGAAGCATGCCAAGTCGTGATCGATTCAGATGCCATTTTGCACCTTCAGAATTTGAGCCTGCTACAGTTGTTCCTGATAAGGATCTGGATAAATATGACGAGTATTTACCAGAGTCTTTGCTTGCGAAATGGATTTGCCCCTATATTTCCAGACACCTGTCATCACTTAACCCATTACTGGCCCGCTGCCGTAGATATTCCCGTGGCGAGCGATAACCCAGTGCACTATGCGGATGCCATTCGTTATAATGCTCGAACGCCTCTGCAAGGTTCTTTGCTGCCGTTAACCCGTCTGGTTTGGGCATGATACTGATGTAATCACGCTTTATCGTTTTCACGAACCGTTCTCTCATTCCATTACTCTGAGGGCTACTGACTGCCGTCGTGCAGAGCTCCAGATTCAACTCTCTGGCGAACTGCCGTGTTTCATGAGTTGTATAAGCCGAACCGTTATCGGTCAGCCACTGGATGGGCCATCCCGGTCTATCGCCAAAGCGTTTTTCTATCGCTCCTGACATGACATCCTGCACCGTTGCTTTGCCATAACCTCCCGTGCTTGCGGCCCAGTCTATGGATTCAAGATCGCAACAGTCCAGTGCGAACGTGACACGCAGTTTTTCGTCATCATCACAACCGAACTCAAAGCCATCGGCACACCAGCGCGGGTCGCTTTCCTTCACCGATATTCGGGCCTTTATGTTCCCTCTGCGGTCGTGAAGGTTTGTCATGTAATAACAACAGGTTATTCTCGCTCATTATTCGATAAACGCGATTTGCATTCACGAACTGCAGTCCTTCGTTAAGACTGCCGTCTGAGAATAGCCCGGACACGACGATAGCCATCGAATCGCTGAACAGCGTCATTCGGCAGGCGATAAAGAAGGTGTCGTTACGGGGAAGTCATCTTCACAGAGATTTTCAGTCAGTTAGCATTACCGACATTCATTCACCAACTTACCGGAGATAATCAATGTCAAAACCCCGATGGACCATTGAACAGAAAAGGCAGCACGTTGCTGCCTGGCGCGCCAGTGGTCTTACACGTCAGCAATACTGTGAACTCAACGATATTCCCTTCACATCACTTCGCGAATGGCCGCAGGATGTCGCAAAAGCTGAACGCCGGGCAAATGAACCGACCGTTCTTCCCGTTCATATTGCGCCACCACTGCATGCTGATGTACCACAGCCCGTCACGAATGAGCCAGTCACGCTCTTCCTTCCCGGCGGAGTACGGATGTGCTGTCAGCCGTCACAACTTACCGATGTCTTCAGGGCGCTCAAATATGCTCAGTCCTGATAATGTCTTCATCGCGATTAAACCTGTTGACATGCGCCGGGGCATCGACACACTGACGCAGTATATACAGGATGAACTCCGGTCGACATGGCATGAGGGAGCCGCCTTCGTCTTTGTTAACAAAGTCCGTTCGCGTATCAAAGTTCTCCGGTGGGATAAACACGGGGTGTGGTTGTGTACCCGCCGTCTGCACAAAGGCAGCTTCCGCTGGCCACGTGCAAATGATGCTGCCTGGCACCTAACTCCCGACGAGTTTAACTGGCTGATTGCCGGTGTTGACTGGCAGCAGGTTAAGGGACATGACCTGACGAAATGGGGCTGGCAGAATGAACCTGAACTGCGCCCTGAAAACACGCAAAATACACTGCTAACTCAGTGAAAAATAATGAATATCCGTATCTGGAGTGGTATACTCCCCTGTATGGATATCTCCGCTCTCAACACCACGAATGACATCGAAAAACTGCGTGCTATGGCACTTACCATGGTACAAAAAGTCATGTCGGAGAATGCCGAAAAAGAGCGGGAATTACTGGAGAAAAGCCGGCGCATCCAGCTTCTGGAAGAAATGCTGAAACTGGTTCGTCAACAGCGCTTCGGTAAAAAATGTGAAACGCTGGCTGGTATGCAACGCTCCCTGTTCGAAGAGGATGTTGATGTCGATATCGCCGCGCTTACCGCACATCTGGATAAACTGCTCCCGCAATCCCCTGAAGAAGACGAAAAAGCGTCCCGTTCACGCCCGATACGCAAACCCTTACCGGCTCATCTTCCACGGGTGGAAAAAATTATCCAGCCGGACACTGACCATTGCCCTGAATGTGACGAGCCGCTGCACTATATCCGTGATGCGGTGAGTGAAAAGCTGGAGTATATTCCCGTTCACTTCGTGGTGAACCGTTATGTCCGTCCGCAATACAGTTGTTCCTGTTGCCAGAAGGTGTTCAGCGGTGAAATGCCGGCACATATCCTCCCGAAAAGTGCCGTTGAGCCATCAGTCATCGCACAGGTGATCATCAATAAATACGGTGACCACCTGCCTCTGTATCGCCAGCAACAGGTCTTTGCCCGTTCAGTGTCGGGCTGCCCGTCAGTTCGATGGCTGACATGGTTGGCGCGGCGGGTGCCGCATTATCTCCCCTGGCGGCGTTACTCCATCGCGAGTTGATAAACCGTCCGGTGGTGCATGCAGATGAGACTACCCTGAAGATCCTGAACACTAAGAAAGGCGGTAAATCCTGCTCCGGTTATCTGTGGGCAACCAGCCTTCCGCCTCGTCCGGATCCGCTGTTTCCAGTGTCATCAGGAGCCGGCTGCATGCTTCCCCTGCCGTTTTACCCAGCGTGGCCCGCTGCGAAAGACGGATGCGGTTTCCGGCACCCAGCCCACTGCGGTTATCGATATGGACCTTAACCGGATCGGGTTCGGTGATAAGTGCGCGGGTATCCGGTGCCAGCAGACTCACCAGAGCCCGGATGCCTTCAGCATTGCGGGTGGGTAATCGCATGGCACCCAGTAAGGCCAGGAAACGGGAAACCGGCGTTGCCACCTGTTCAGCGGTGCCGGGTATACCGAGTCCGACCAGTCCCAGCAGACACTGCGATGTGGCATCGCGCCCCCCCTCCTCGAAAGTGGCCGGATACGCATATTTTCGCCAGATCCGGTAGTACTGGGTGGTGATGCGGTGGCTGAAAATATCCAGAAATGAGGTGAGCGCCTCATGTCCTTCACGGCGCTGCGCAATATCATCCAGCCAGGACGTCGGCAGAGGTGAGTCCACCCCATACATTCCGAGAAATGTCGTGCGGATCGTTGGGGGTAATGTCGGACGGTCTTCGTCGATCTCCACCGCTTTCAGGGTGCTGACCGGGAATCCCATCCCGGGCCAGGGCCTGAATCGCACCGGGTCATCGCCCGGATGGCTGGTCGTGCCCAGTTTTGGCCCGTCCGGATTTTCCAGCTCCAGCAGCTGGCAGAAACGATAAAAACTGGCCCGCCAGATATCGTTGTTAAGGGCCAGGGCCTGCGTCAGCCCGGTACGTGCTGGCTGTGATTCTCTTTCCATCTCAGTCGTTTCCCTGTGGGTTGCAGTACCAGTGTGAGCTGGTTGAAAAGGTGAACATCAGCATAGAGCGCAAAGAAACGGTGCAGCATCTCCCCGAAGAGATTCACATCGCCCTCGCCGGCAAAATTATCCATATTCAGCGTGACCTCAATGTCCACGCCACGGAGCATAAAGCCCTTTTCAAAACGGCGGATCAGGGTGTGCTTCACAGCAACGATGGCTTCAAGCCGGCGGCGGTTCATTTCATCGTCGGTCCAGTCATAGAGCGCCAGCGTCCCCCGCAGCACCTCCGGATTGTCCATCATGCTGAGAAAGTTTGATCCGAGGTGACTCATCACCCGCCAGTGAAACCGGTCATTTGCCGGGGGATACAGTGGCATCGTCGGTGCGGTCAGGTTCAGGACTCTGACGGGGACTTTGCCGGTTTTGACCACCCTGTCCAGGAGCGTACTTTCCAGCGCCCTGCGCGGAAGCTGCCCGTTGGTCGCGGTGATTCGCATCGAGAGGGACTCCGGTTTATCGGACAACTGCTCCAGCTCGAACGAACGCCCCCCGAGAACTAACCATGTGTCATACAGGCCGGAGGGTCCCCGTTTCACACGGGTGTGGTAATAACGTTCAGGAGCATCGTGGCGCATCATACCGCCCCGGTGCCGGAAGCTGGTGAACGGGACATAAGGGTGTCTGCCGTTCTTCACCGAGCCGTGAATGTTATCGACGCTGTAAATTTCGGTGTGACCATCCTGAAGACGCAGCGGCCTGAGCAGGTACTCGTTATCCAGCGGGTTAAGGATCAGCGGGTCGGCTTCCAGGGTAAAGAGATTGATAACCGGCGCACAGTGCAGGCGGAAGTTTTCTGTCTCAAAAGGCAAACCGGATGACCAGGCTTCACTGAGCACAATGTCGATTTCAAACCAGGTACTGGCCGCAGTGAGCCCAATGGTGTCGAGGCCGCGCAGTTCAACAAACATAAACTTCGGACGGAAGCTGAAATACTCCAGCAGCAACTGGTAACCACTGAAGGCTGTATCAGCTTTCTTCCACAGGCAGTCATTGTCGTCAAAGCCCATGGGTCTGCACCAGCCGTCAAACTGACGACGTCCGGTATATGTCCCGGCATGACGCGCATACATGGCATGTACACGCCGGGTCATTGCCAGATGTAGCGCAGCACTTACCGGCGCCTCTGCGTTAAGAAAAATGGCGACTTTGTCGATCCCGGCTTTACTCCAGTCCACTTTTTCAGGGCATTCGAAGCGCAGACGGATAGCAGAGCGGCCATCGGATTCAGTATGGAGACGGGCATCTGCAAGGTGCAGCGGTTGTAGCAACACATCGCGGGTCGCCCGGTACTGGCAGGCGGTTTTATGCGGCCCGACAGGACGGGACAGAACGGAAAAGCCTTCAGCCAGTATTTCGGCCTGACGCAGACTACGCCAGTCAGGCGAGAACTCAACGATGGCCAGCGACGGGATAGTCCGCATATAGTGCGGCCACAGCAGACTCACCAGACCTTCGGTGAGCTCCGGCAGGTCATCATCCAGCTTTTCACGCAAACGTCCCATCAGGAAGGCAAAGCCTTCAAACAGACGTTCCACACTGGGATCGCAGGCACCAGGCTTATCCAGATTCAGCATTGCTGACGTAATCCACATTCAACAGTGCAATACGCAACCGTTCTTCCGGCCCTGCCTCTGTCTGCCGGCACTCATCCAGGACATCCTGCCATTGCCGGCGAAGACGGGGCGATTCATTCAGTTCTGTAAAACAGTATTTATCCGCCAGATAATCAATTCGTGTACGCATACTGAAAAGAATTCCGTATAAAGATTCAGCAGACAAAACTTTATCAGTCTGTAAAAATTAACGGAAGAGTCGATATTTCTCCCGGTCATCACCGGATGATTGTTGCAATAACCAGTGGCATCAGAGACTGAACAGCCGTTTTTAACGCAACGTATTGCTCTGATGTATCAGGCCGGGTAACCCGAAAACACCTTTCCACCCGACATTGTCCGCCCGTATCCATCCCCCGCCAGGTCTGCTGCAGTAAATCCACCACTTGCGAACATTGTTCATCAACTGTGACACTGGCTCGCGGGTGACAAATACTCGTCTGGCTGAGCAGCAACAGGCATCGCATTGTTGCTCCTCCATGTTGTTCCCGCAACCAGCGTAATACCACCGGCGATGATGGACTGGTCGTGTGATTACGCTCAGTAATACGTTCATAAAAGGAAGTACAGAATGCATGAATCTGTTGCCCGTTGATGTTTCCTTCTGCCGAATGGAGCGTGAAGTGAAATGCCAGCAGACGCGGCCAGTGGTCCACCCCCTGCTGAACAAAACGCCGGATTTCCCCCGGCGCTGAAAGTAAGGCTTCGGTTATTTGCACTATTTTACCCCTGTGAATTTTGTTAAGCCGGTGCAGACACACGGAAAACGCACATCAACACCAGCACAGTACGATACAAACACCAGTGACTGACGGGACGAAAGGAATAACGAATCAGTCAGGAAAGAGCTACAACCTGCTGGCTGACCGGAGAGGGTCAGCAGGAAAATGAACGGTAATGTCGCCAGCACCAGGGACAGAGCTGATTTCCGCAATACCAGCGCCGGCATTTTGCACATTGCCAGCGTACCGGCATCACAACTCGTTTCATGCTGCTCCTCGTGATTCCTCAATTCGCTGCTGCATCCACTGCTCTACTTCACTTTTGTACCAGCGGCTGCTGCGCCCCAGTTTGATGGGTTTAGGGAAATGACCTTCACTGATCAGCCTGTAAAACCATTTATCGGTCATGCCGGTGAAACTGGTGATGTAGTTCATGTCGATCAGGGGATCGTCGGCACGCAGCA
>OLQM01001049.1_pt1 | contig 31645 bp, 23 predicted proteins | sample 1673161 | NCBI WGS metagenome assembly OLQM01 (sample SAMEA3136761, study PRJEB25190) | human gut metagenome | reverse complement strand
CCTGTTTCGAGGAATCCGGCTACAAGGCTGTTGAATCTGCCTTTAAAGTTGCGGGTGCCGGTGTCTCCCTCTTTCAATCCTGCTGTCTCCCAAAGAGGATCTCCGTTATTCACGCATACGTCAATATGAGGATATCCTGGATAGGCACTGATGAGAGGGTGTCCTGTCTTTGAGTAATAGCCGTTGTAGTAAGGAATGTCTTCAAGTTTGTAACCGTTGCTGAACGTAACATCTCAGCTGTCGCCATACTCAAATCCCAAAGCGTTGAACTCATCAATGGTGATGTCCAGATACACGCCGCCGAACTTTTTCTCGTGAATGACCGCGAGCGTGCCCGTCATTTTCTGTTCGCTGGTACTTTGCTGCGTTGTTTGCTGTTGCTGCTGTTGTCGAGATGGAGCAGCACCACCGCCACATCCGACGAGCGTAAAGCTCAGGACCAGACTTGACAGAATACTTAGAGCTTCTTCATTTCTTGCCCTCTCCGGTTTCCTAGACCCTAGTTACCTTACTATTTAAGGTAAACTTGACGACAAGAACATAGACTATATCACTGCTTCTTATGGTGATATTTATTTAGAAAGCCTGTAAATGGCTGTATATTCGGCAAACGTTTTTTATGTCCTATCCGATAAGTGCGGACCAATCCCATTTAGGCATCTTTTGATTTAGGGTACAATTATCCACATAGACATGATCAGGTGTCTTCAGCTTTCTAAATAATTCTGCATAGTTTTCCCAGATGCGTTTGGCATCCTTAGATTAGCATTAAGCGCATGAACCAGCGAATTCTCTATATTCGATCTTTCAAGGACTAAGAGTTATCTTTAGCTAAAGCTTTTACTGATCGCATCAGATTCTTTCTATTAGCTGTTGGTAACACGAGTGGTTGAATAGCCATTGAGTGCATGACTGAATAGAGTTCGTTTTTTGCGTATTCATAGGCGGTTACTACACAATCACCTAACAACTCATCTTGAAACTTCTTTTCGGCCTTATCGCCAAGACTATCAAAAGCTCTTGCTTCAACAAGAATCTTGAATTGAGCAAATGCCTTTTCTTCATCCTTTTGATAAACATCAACCATAACCCCCATTTTTACAATGCGAGTATAGATGTCTGAGTCTTTGTCCTTTAACAACTCATCCTCAACGCAGGAAACTGACATACTAAACTTTTTAATATCGTCGCTTTGCTCATGGTCAATATGAGCTTCCAAATCAACAATGCGAGCATTGCTAAGAATTCTCGTAAGCACTTCGATTTTGCGAGACATTATCCCTCCTCAGATATGTCATAGAATTCTGAAGGTACAGCATAGTTTGAAGACTTCTTACTTTTGAACTGCAAAACTTTTCCTTCTGGATAAAGCTGCGGAATGTTTTGATATGTAGCGGTAACCAGTTCAGAAAAAGTAATACCGGAAAATGAATCCCATGTGGCATTAGCGAATGATGACCAAGAACAATTGACAGGTATTGCTATATCCGCTTTTCTAGCAACAACACTTGCCTCAGTTACATATTCTTTTCCTTTATAGACAAAAGTCTCCAGCATACCTGCATTAATCAGTTGTGTGATTCGTCCCGGAGAGACGCCGAGCTCGCGGGCGGCCTGCGCTTTAGAAAGACGCGCAATGGATCCTAGGTCCGTATCTAATACGATGGAATAAATCTTTCCGCCATAGACAGGATGATTATCTATGGTTGGGGCTGGCATATTCAAGTTGTGCATAAGGTAGTGTTCCGCTGTTGCCTTAAGCCAATCAGCAGCCATCTCCAAACACTCTTGCCTTGTATCTCCATCAGTACCACCTTTGAGATCAAAGGGGATTGCGATGTATCCACCGTCTTCTTTATCCTCAAAGACTTCAAACTCATATACGTACAACATGTTAAAGCTCCTTTATGAGATGCTAGTTTTCCCCTAGGTCTTTTTTGATGCGCCTAAAAAGAAAGTCTTTCACATCTCCGTGTCTCGGGATCTCTGTAAATCTTCCATCTGGGTGCACATATTTATCGTGTTTTGCACCGCCAACGTTCTTGAATCCGCGAGCTTTAAGCCACTTATCTACCTCTCTCTTCTTTACCATTACCCGCTTCTCCCAGTATAACTAGTCTAAACATTCCTTTATAGTTTAACAATACAAAATGTACCGAAACTTTCATCAGTACAAATGCGAGAATTTCAATTTCTTCTCAGTATATAAATTATACCAGAACAAATGTTCTTTGAGGGGTAGTAGACAGCTGTTATAGCTGTTGTCGCCCATCAAACTTAAGTTCCGCAATTATTGTGTTCATATCCTTCATTGAATCCATAAGGCGTCAATTTTGCGTGCACTCTCACATGCTATGAGATCTATTAAGGGGTACGAGAAGTACTATGACGGAGTCCGATACGTCCTTCCAAAAGGAACAGACTTCCTGATTATAAAAACGAGGGCTGACCCTCCCCAATTAGCTGGGCAGGACCAACCCCTGTTAATCACAATATACCGCAATCCCTGCTAGTTTAAGCGATAAAACACGAGAGTTTGATTCTTGGAAACTGTGAGATCATCCCCGCGTGTACGGGGAACAGTTTGGGAGACAGCGGAATTGAATGAGGCGACTAATTTCCGCACTTTTTAAAATAGTCAATTACCTGATTTCCGCACTTTTTACAAATCTATATACGACTAAATTACTCGTGTAGCAGATAATTTTCTGTTTCACGCGCTACATTCGCTACGCAAGAAAAACCTTCAAAAAATGCACCGCCCAAATATGGACGGTGCATACTTACGTACATCAATGACCGGCTATTTAGACTTAACCTCTAGCGGTACGATACTTCTTTGCTCCAAGAGCGAGAAGAACAGCGGCACAACCTGCAGCGGCAGTCATAAGAACCTGCGGCATTGAATTGTCTCCCATGTATGGAACAGCCGACTTATGAGGCTTAGGAGGAACCGGGTTGGTTGTGGTGTTGGTGTCTGTATCAATCAAGCCATCACTGACATGAGCGGTGTTGACAACATTGACATCTTTCACGCCCTTATCGACCTTGACCTTAAAGGTTACGGTAAGAGTCTCTCCGGAAGCCACGTTCTTCTTCCAGGTAACCTTATGCGTAGCCTCATCATATACGCCATCGTTATCGGCCGAACCATCAACATAGGTGGTGTGCTCAGGGATAGCATCGGTAATGGTAACGTCGCGGGCGGTATTTGTAGTATTGGTATACGTCACAGAATACGTCAGCGTCTGTCCCGCCTTTACCTTATTGCCGTCAATGGTATTACCGTCAGCATCGAGGACATCTTTTTTGGGTTGAGGCTCAATAACCCATACGCCAATAAAGTGTGCATTCTTATGGTCAATGGTCTCAGAATCGTGGTCATACCCCATAAAGACCCATGTGCCTTCAGAAGTCTCTACGCGAGTCTTTCCTCCAATGGGAGGATCGGGAGTTACTGTCGTGCCATTCTTAATCCCTGTCTGCTTACCGGGGAGAAGGTCGAGAACTTCTTGAGGAAGCTCTTTGCCAGGGGTACCGCTTACAAATTCGTGGTCCTTTGCATACAACAAATCCGTAACAACTTTGTTTGAATCAGTTTTAATGTTATCCACATTCTGCGTCACGATATTGGTGATGCTCTCGGCACCCTGCTGAGCAGCCTTCTCGTTGGTAACTGTCTTATAAACGATGGTGTAGTACTTACCGCCATTGCCCTTAGTCAGATGCTTCTTGGCAATGTCAACGGTAACCTTCTGCCCTTCAACAGTAACGGTGTAATCCTCGCCCTCTGTCAAAGTTTTGCCATCTTGAGTGACCGTGAGGCTCTTGAAGTCCAAACGCTCGTCAAATGTATCTACCATGCTCATAGATGTAATAGGGCCAATGGTATCCACACCCGGCTTAGGCATACGGTACTTGGTTGTATAGGTAAGCTCTTGGCCGGCTTCTGCCTGTACTTCAGCCTTGTCAACCTCTTTGGTTGGAGGAGGTGCAACCACCTCGGTGTAAAGACCGAAAAGACCACCACATGACATAGTAGTGCCATATTCGAAATTAATCTTATTATCTACTGAACGAATAGCCATGCCGGAAACATTGTGTTCCGCGTCGTCGCCAGACGTACCGCCGGCAAGTGTAGGAGTCCACGTGGTTTTGTTGCCTGTGGTAGACACATGTAAACTATTACGGTTGTTCATAACGATTTTGTCGAGCGCAGTATCTTTATTGAAGACAGAGAATGATTCCTTGCGATTATGTGTGCTGATAACATCCACATCAGAAGGGAACATGACTGCCCGCAAGTCACAAGGAGTACCATCCTGGTTTTTCAGCTCAACCGTAACATCGGCATGAACCCCAAAAGTATGGAACATATCTTTTGTGTATGTAGGATGATTGCCGTCTAAGTAATTCTGAATATAGAAGGACTTTTTACCCCAGTTCTCATCAACCATCATAAAGGGAACAACGGTCTTGGACGGATTCTCAAAATCGCCAGTCCCTTCCTGCAAATACTCTAGGTTAACGTTGTTAACGGTTACGTACACGTCAACGACCTTACCATTGACAGTACCGGCATTGCTAAATTTCAGCTTAAGCGGCTGACTAAACGACTGATCGGCTCGCTTGGTCTTATCGACCTTGAGAGCAAAGACCGTGCTCTTCTGACGACCGGTTTCAGGAGGAACAACATCCATATCAACGTCACCACTCTGAGAGATAACTGACATGTTCTCCTGAGTCATGGTGAACTGATACGCCTGAACATGAGCGAGATCAGTATCATCCTTAATCTCAGTAACCGCTAAGGCTTTCTGCGGCTGTACTATGACTGCAATGGCTGTCATTACAAGCGCCACAAAGAGCACGCCCAGCCTTCTTACCAGAGATGTACGCATGTTTTTCTCCTCAAACTATATGGGGCAATTCATTGTTTCCGCTCTACTGAACACGTGCCAATCAGCTAAACGGGTTTCTTTCTTTGATGGATTAGCATACTGCCTCACCATCTTGTCGTACTCTTCGAACTATGCCTTACTTCTGTATCAAAATCAAGAACCAGTTCTTTTCTTCACTATCTCTTTATATTTTTTAAGTCTTAGATATTGGGGATATACGACATTGCTTATACAGGGGAATTTCTTATAGATCCCCAACACTGTTGCCGTAAAACCTGCGCAATGTGCTATGGCGAACTACTTCATATGGTTTTTTGTCTACGTTGACTAAACTTACTGAGAAAAACACCGCCCTTCTTTTTAAGGGCGGTGTTGGAATGTATGGTGGAGGTGCGGAGAATCGAACTCCGGTCCAAAGCAAATCCGCGGCAGGTGTCTCCAAGCTCAGTTGCTCATTACATCTTAAACAACGCACGCCGAGCAACCTGCGTTTGTTGTTCCAGCCGGTTCAATCTTTTTGCAAGGCATACCGACTACGTCCTTACAAGCATCTCCCTAAAATGACGTCGCCCCGGAAGCGGGAGCATATCCCGGTTTGACGCGCTGAACTTTTAATTAAGCAGCGAGAGCCATCTGAGGCTCATAAGAAAGAGTGTTGTCAATTCAATTTGACATTTCCCCTGTTTAACGTGGCGAGGAGACCACGGCTTGCTGCCCACCTAAAACTCACCCTGTCGAATCCAGTCACCCCCGAATGTATGAGGTGCTGCTACCACCATGCAGCTTTCAAGTTACACTGACAAGAAAACTCCCATGCAAAGCTTCCCTGTCATTGCTGAACTTTCTTCAGCACCCACTGTCTCATGGGATAAGACAGTATACCCTTTTTCTAAAGTTCTGGGAGGATGTAGCGGAAAAATATAAACTTAGACACACGCTCTTCTCGCTATTAACACTTGGTTCACAGCAATGTAGCGACCTCTCACTTCTCATTTCAGCCGCCACTTGGCCTCTGTTTCTTATCGCAATTTCACCACTAAACGCGATTCCGGCGGGGCAAATCCACCAGTAAACGAAGTTCTTCTCGCCATTTGCTTCAAACTCGTGGTTTACGGGTGACTGCAGTCGATAAAAACGATGTTTACTTGTGATTTTTCTTTGATTTGAGTGTTTACAGGTGAATCGAATCACCCGTAAACAGCGCTTCTGACGGGGTTTTTGAAATCCGTGTGTTTAGTGGTGGTTTTAAGAGACGGACGGTCGTGAAAACCACCAGTAAACGATTGCTGTGGAGCATTTCGAGTAGGTGCTCTAGGTAGCAAGCAGGCAGACGAGCAGGTGGGGATTCCAAGCGGGCGAGCAAGTAGACAGCCAAGCGGACAAGCCAACAAGTAGACGAGCAACAGCCGCACACGGACTAGCGCAATTACATGTCCGCATGCTCCTGCAAGCTCGACGTATTCGCCCGTTCGTACGCACGTCCCGCCGCAAAGCCTTTGGCATACTCTGACCTGCGACGATCCTTCGCCTCGCGAGCCTCTCTGTCATGCAGCAGTTGTCGCTCCCGGTCAATAAACATGACCAAGATCACGGCGATAAGGAACACGGGGCTAATAAGAATCATGTAATGTCCCATCACGGGAATCAAATGATTCCCGATAACGGCCCCTGCAACAAAGCAGAAAATCGTTCCAAAATAGAGCAGAGAAGATTCCATGTGCTCTTTATTATGCGTATGGATATATGCGGCAACTTCTTGCGTACCACTTCGGAGATTTCCGATGCACATGGTTGTGGCAAAGGCATGCCCATGCAATTTCCTGAACGCCTGCACCTGAATGCCACACGCTAACGACGTAAGGCTGTTTGCAACCAGGTTCATCTCCTGAGGCATAAATACCACGCAGGTCAGAAGGCATATTTCAACAAAAACAGCAAGTTGGCGCCAGTGAAGGTGTCGTTCACGAGCAACCATACGAATGACATACGCCACTGCGATACCTATCGCAAACGCCAAAACCGGCATTCCGTATTTGACGCATTTTTCAAATGAACCGCTGGTCACATGAATGCCCAACAGCAACAGATTGCCCGTCTGCGCATTAGCAAAGACGTGATCGCGTACAAGATAGGAGTAAGCGTCCATCACGCCACCCGACAGTGCTAAAAGCGCTGCTACCTCAACGGAATCCGACATCTGCAGTGCGTGTTTCAAAGTAATCCCCTCACAGATTAACCAAACGATTGGCGAGAGTACTGGGCCTCAAAACGCTATGAACCGCAGTTCTTCTCGCAAAAAAAGCGGTGCAGGCAAAAACCTACACCGCTAACTTAGCACTACTCTGTGAAAATGCCATAGCTTAGCTACCCAAGCTTAGCTCAGTTTCCCAGGCTTTATGCTCATCAGTCGGAGTTAGTCCTCAACGAGCTCAAACTGATCGGGACCAACGCCACATACGGGGCAGGTGTAGTCCTCAGGAAGCTCGGGAGTATCCACCTCAACCTCATAGCCACAAACGGTGCATACGAACTTGTATGTCTTTTCTGCCATGTTATTTCCTCTCTCCATGACCAGCTTTGTACTGGCCGCTTACGTACCTCTGATTTTACAGACACGCAATCGCGCTGGGTGAATTACGACTGCATTTGAAGCATTTTACCAAGACCAAGCTTTTTTACAAGCCCACAAAATCCCGTGTGAACATTGAGTCGCAACGTCTTAGCCGCAACATCTTGAGCCGCAACGTCTAGAAACGACTCCGCTCCTTAAGAGCTCGTTGAATCTCCCTGTCGGAATCGCGACGGGCCGCATCGGCACGCTTATCGTACAGTTTCTTGCCGCGCGCAAGCCCAATGACCAGCTTGACGCGATTATGTGTATCAAACAGCAGGTCAAGCGGGATAAGCGCAAGTCCCTTTTGGCGCAACTTGGCGTCAAGATAGGTAATCTGACTTCTGTGCAGCAAAAGTTTGCGCTTACGGTCCGGGTCCACGTTCCACACGCCGCCATTTGAGTACGGGTGAATATGCACCCCGTGAAGCCATACCTCGCGACCGCGAACCAGGCAAAATGCATCCGTAATCTGCGCTCCACGGTCACGCAGGCTTTTGACCTCCGTGCCCGTCAGCACTACGCCACATTCAAACGTCTCCAGTATTTCATATTCGTGACGAGCAGAACGATTGCGCGCAATGCTCTTACGCTCACGCTTGTCCATCGCCCGGCTCCTTTCGCGGCTCTGGCCCAGACGTTTCCTCCTGGCCAAGAGTTGGCTCTGGCCCAGACGTTCCGGCGCCCGGCGCACCCGGCGTCTCAGGGTTCAGCGCCGCATCGCGCACAAGCTCCAAAAGAGCCAAAGCGGCCGGCTCCCCCACAAGATCGCGAGCACGAATGGTCAACTGAGTGGCTTCATTGCGATTACCCATTGCCGCCTCATCTTGAGCGCACATCAAAAGGCAGACCGCAATCTCCGCATTGGCTCCACCGGGCAAGCCCTCCGCCGCGAGAAGATCGTCTGCTTCAGAATCCGACAGCGTATCCGGATCGGTCTCAGTACCTGTAGCCTGGCTCAAAGCAGCATCAAGGGCTCCGTCATGTGCGTCAAGCCTCCGAGCCGCACGCAAGGCTGCCGCCGCTTGTTGCGTACGTCCCGTCTGCTCAAACCATGAGGCAAAATTCAAAAACGCGCGGGCAAGATGCTTGACCTCGCTTGCGCGCTCAAAAACGCTGAACGTAAGCGCAAGGTATTGTTGAACATCGCCGGCAATCTTATACAAGTCAGCCAAGTCAAGACGGGCTGCACAATTCATGGGATTCCAGCGGATGGCCTGCTTGAGAGCATCCGCCGCTTCCTCATACCTGCCCGTCCGTACGCAAGAAAGCGCAAAGTCGGCATACAGGCGCTCAAACGGCTCTCCAACGTCGCGCAGCTCTCGAGGGTCCTTCTCCACCCTCCTATAGGCAAGACGGTCAAAGAGTGTGGGAAACGAAAACCATTGAACCTCATCGGTTGTTTGGTAATTGCGATCCACATACTCTTCCGCATCTTCCGCAAGACGAGCCAACAGGTCGTATGCCTGCTCGTCCTCATTTTGCAACAACAAGCCCTCGGCATCGATAAGCTCGTCGGAAAGTTCTGTCTGTGCCATTCTTCTCCTTTTGAGACAATCCTTCGTCCCTTTTCTGTCAGCTACTCTATACCCACCCCGGCTCACCGCTTAACAGGCAATCCCTTGCCGGGCGACACATCCGCCGGTAAAAAATCAATCTGCCCACGCTCTATGATAACCGCAGAAACCCTGACTTTGATACGATCTCCCGTACGCCAGCGCTTACCCGTGGCTTCTCCGATAAGCATAAGCCGTTCCTCATCGTAGCGAATCCACTCCTGCCCAAGGTCCTTCACATGCAGCAGTCCTTCCGCATACGTCGCGTCCAGTGTAACAAAGAGGCCAAAGCGCTCCACGCCATCAATGGTTCCCCATGCCTCTTCGCCAATCCGGCTCTGATAAAACTCAGCCATTTTTATCTTCTGAGAAGTGCGAGCGGCAGCATCGGCCACACGTTCGCGCTCGGAACACGTCGCGCACAGTTGTGGAAGTGCTCTTTCCTGCTCAAGCCGCGCCTTTCCGTCGCTTTTTGCCTGGCCGACACGAGCGCCTTTTTCAACAGGCTTCTCGCCGGCAAGAAGAGACTTGAGCGCACGATGCACCAATATGTCCGGATACCGTCGGATGGGCGAAGTAAAATGACAGTAAGCAGAGGCGCCAAGCGCATAGTGGCCCTGATTGACCGGTAGATAGATTGCACGCTTTTGGGCTCTGAGCAGCACGGCATTGACCACACGGGCATAACCGGTACCGCGAGATTTCTCAAGCGCTCCGCAAATAGCGCGAGAATCTCCCGCCGCTATACGCGCGGCTTCTCCCGTCTCCAAAGCTCCTATGGCGACAAGCACCGACAAACCGGCATGCAACGCCTCAGGAGAAGGCGACTCATGCACACGATAGGCCGTCTTGATGTCCTTGTCGGCAAGCATCTTAGCCACCGACTCATTTGCCAGAAGCATCGCCTCTTCTATCAGATTGGTCGCACGGGTCCTCCGGCGAACGGAAACGCCGGTTGGACGCCCTTCCACATCCAGGAGCATACGTGTTTCAACGATTTCAAAGTCAATGGCTCCTCGCTTGTAACGGATCTTCCGGCGCTTTGCCCTGATCTCATCAAGAGTCTCAAGCATCCGAACAAGAGCGGATTGTTGGGTTGTATCTCCCATTACAAGAGAGTCCTGCGATATCTTCCCTTCAAGCAAAGCATCCACCTGCTCATACGACAAGCGAGCCGCAGAACGAATCACGGCGTTCATTGCTTGAACGGAGCATATAGCACCTTCCGCATTAAGTCTCATACGGACACTTACGGTCAGTCGATCTTCATGAGGGCGCAGCGAGCACAGATCATTGCAAAGCCGCTCGGGCAACATAGGCAAGACGCGATCCACAAAATACACCGAGCAGGTTCGCGCTCGTGCCTCAAGATCGATTGACGAGCCCCAAGAAACATAGCGAGAAACATCCGCAATATGGACATCAAGTTCGTATCCGCCGTCAGAGAGCCGACGGGCGCCTACAGCATCATCAAAGTCTTTTGCATCCGACGGATCTATGGTGACGCAGAGTACTTCTCGCAAATCAACACGACTCGCATCATCTGCCAGCTCTTTATTGACATCAAGCGACAAGGACGAGGCTTCCGTTAAGGAGCTTTGGGAGAACTCCGTAGCAAGTCCGAATGAAGCAATCACGGACTCAATATTCATATCCAGCTCATTGGACGAGCCCACACGACGCTCAAGGGTAACAACTGCAGCGCTTGTGCGCGTGGGATACTCCACGATGCGAGCAACTACAATGTCACCGTGAGAAACACCGCAACGTACCGGCGAAGAATCTTCCGGCAGCACAAAGAAATCCCGCTGGATACGAGCGTCCAGTGGCACAACCACCCCAAGAGGATCGGCAGCTTCATAGCGCCCCAAAAAAGTCGAGGTCGCACGTGTAAGTACGGAGCGGACAGTCGCGCGCGGTTCTCTGCCTTTTGCCGTTGTCAGCGAAACCTGAACTTCATCACCATCCATACCTTCACGTATGCCATGGTGCGCAAGCGCAAACGTACCTTCAGGAGTGAACACCGTTCCCACCCCCGGCCGCGTTATACGCAAGGTGCCCGTGAGGAGCTTTGGCTGCCTTCTTGCCCTCTTTGCCCTTCCCTGCCTACGGATACCTTTATGTATTCTCTTACGTGACAAGCAACCTCTCCACTCTCAAACACGTTCTCTTATATGTACGTTCTCTTATATTTTTATAGCCCCTATGGATAACATCCGGCGGATAAATATTCACTTCAATGGTAATGGAAGTATCATCTGTCTGTGGATCATGATATGGCATACCGCTGAGTTAGAATCCGAAGCTTTTATTCTCCCCAAATTCCACTATTCGCGTTCCATGTTCTTACACATTTTGAAAGTATTTTTACCACATGAAAGTCCGAATTAGTCCTTCTTGTTTTTCCTTATCTTCAGAATAAGCAAGACTATAAGGACGAGAAGAGAGCTTAGGATAATGCCCGCTATGGTAAAGAGTAAAATCTGAGAGCGACTTTGTGGGAGCTCGAGTGCATGACGCTCGGCATTGCTTCCGTTCTTCCACTCATCCGGCACTTCACATCTCTCGCCATGAACCAGTAAACGGTGAGTGTTGACTCCGTAAGGCGTGCAGGTAACAAGCGTCACCTGGTCTTTGCCTTCCTCAACGGACAGACTCATGACTTCTTCGGGAAGCACTACCTCGGTAGAGGTTACTTTGTAGGCGTGATCTTCACCAAGCACACGGATAATAAAGTAGTCCCCCGTTTTCAACTCTTCGAGACGATCAAACAGACGTGCCGACGGAAGACCGGTATGTCCTGCAAGTACCGCATGGGTGGAGGGACCTCCTATAGGCACCGAGGTATTGACTACGTGTCCGACTCCATGCGCTAACGTTTCGTCGGTTGTATAGTGATATATAGGCAGGTCAACCGATATGGAGGGGATAAAGAGTTCTCCCATAACTCCATCGCCTGCTACATTCAAAACTCGGTTGTAATCTTCATTTCCGGGGAGTGTATTGTGGGCGTCAAAGGGGTCAATGACCTGAGCGCTTCCGCTTAACAGACGGGTATTATATGCGGTTGCGGCTTTCTTTTCTTCTTCCAAATTATCCTGGGAAAGTGTAGCTACTTTTTGTTCTTGTTGCGCACTTATTTCGTTTTGCGCCTGTTGATTGAGCCAGTCACTTACAAACGGATAACTTAAAAGCAAAAGACCGCCTACCACAAACACAATAGCGGCAATAACCTGAACCAGCTTCTTCTTTTTTTTCTTAGGTGCCGGGTTTGTTGTGTGTGTGGTAGAAGGTCTTCTCGTTGGTAAAGCAGGTAAAGCAGGAGAGAACGTATTCTCTCCTGCTTCTGCATCATGCTTCATGTGTTTTGCATGCACCATGAATACGACAAACAGCTTTTGGCGTTATGCCTGCTGCTTTCTGGAGCGGACGACGAAGAAGACGCCTGCAGCCAGAAGAGCGGTGCCTGCTGCGGTGAGGCCGAATGTGCCTGCGTCACCGGTCACAGGAAGAGCCGGCTGCTTGGGGTCAACCTTGTCCTGCTGCTCAACGAGGAAGTTAACCTCGGTGGCAGGAGTTGCAGGATTGTCGCCCTTTGCGGTGTCCTTGCTGATGGTGATGTCCCAGTCAGCAATCTTGGAGTAACCAGCAGGAACGCCGGTCTCGGAAACGGTGTAGTCGCCAGCAGCAAGGCCGGTAAAGGTTACATAACCATTGTCATCGGAAACTGCCTTGACGCTCTTGCCGGTTGCCTTATTGGTGAGCGTGAACTCAGCACCCTTCAGAGGCTGGTTATCAGGAGTAACCTTCTTGAAGACGTAACCATAGGTGTAAACCTTGGTCTTGCTATCGGGCTCAGAAGTACCGTCAGTGTAAGGATTGGGGTTGAACTTTACGGTTGCGGTATTGCCAGTAGCATCGTCTGCGCTCTTGAAGAAAGCATCCTTGGTCAGCTTTGCCTTATAGGTAACGGTAATTGCCTTACCAGGGTTAGCCAAAACGAATTCCTTCTTGAAAGCAATCTTGTAACCGGTCGCAGATGCGGTAAGAGTGTAATCAGAAGCGGTAGCACCATCAACTGCGATCGTTGAGGTATCAATCTCAAGACCGGCGGAAGGCGTATCGTTAATCTCGAAAGTTGCAGTCTTGGAGTCTGCAGGATAGTTAGGAATAGCGGTCTTTACCTGGAAGGGAACCATGTCGCCAACGCTGTACTTATCGGTAGAAGGCTTGTAGTCATCGCCGACACCCTTGGTGATGCCAACCTCGGTCTTCTTAACAGGAAGGCTCTGTGCGTCTGCCGGATCATAGCCGGTGCCGTTTGCCTTAGCCTTTGGTGACACGTCTACAATCATGTTCTGATAAACGCGAGTCTTACCGGAAGTTGAAGTAACGCGGATAAGGTAGTAGCCGGAGCCAAGTGTCAGCTCAGCCTTACCACCTGTTGCCGTAGCGGTCTTCGTAGCCGCAACGCCTGCGTCAGAGAAAGACTTTGCAATAGCGCTTGCTGCGTTCTGCATGGCTGTGCCCTGAGTAAAGCTCTGGCCGTCAGAAAGAATAGCCTTCAGCTTGTCAATGGTGTTGTAATTGGCTGGAAGGTTGTTTGCCATCGTATAGGTCAGGTTGTTGGCGCCGTCAATGTCAGCATCGGCAATCTGATATGCCTCAACCGTGTCGCCATCAAGAAGGTCAGTAATTGTGACCTTAGAGTCGGCAACATCGTGGGCACCTGTGGGTGCAGCGAACGCATTCGCAGGCACCATGGTCAGTGCAAGAACAAGCGCAGCAACTATGCAGCTGATTTTGTTCAACGCACCTTTAAGGACGTGCTTCATGTTTCCTCCTTTTTTCTTTTCTGGTTCCCCAGAAACGAATACCTGAATGAGTAGTACCGTGGTTCAAAACAGTTTCTAACTTGCGGGTGGATCTATGCGCCACCACTTAGTTCCGACGGCGAAATAGTGCGATTCCACCCCCTCCTGCAATAAGGATGCTGCCTATAGCAAGAAGTCCTGCCACGCCAGCTCCTGCCGTAAGAGGAAGAGCCGGTATGGGTTCGTCGGCAATGGTAATTGAGGCGGTTCCATCTTTGAGAGGAAGTGCAGCGGTTGTACCTGAGCTGTCTTTTGTGCTTATCTTCCCATCGGATGAAACAGAAATCATGTGAACTGTAGCGTCCAGGTTATAGCCTGTTGGTGCTTTGGTCTCTTTAAGCCAGTAGGTGGTACCCGGCACAAGTCCGAAGTAATGTGCTTCACCAGAAGCATCGGTGGTTACAACGGCGCCCGGAATAAGTTTAGTAAGCTCTTTGTCGCTGTAGATGGTTGCCGGCTGATCGTTTGCATCAAAGGTACCGTTACCGTCATCTTTATAGAGCGTAAACTCAGCACCGGAAAGCAGTGTGCCATCAGTTGACTTTTTGATAACAGTCAATGGAACAAGCGGCTGATATTTATTCTTGAACACAGGGAATCCGCTTGCATAGGTAGTCACTATATTAAGAGTGCCATCTTTGTTATCTTTCACCTCAACGGTGACGGTCTCCTTGTGTGTATCGTAGGTATATCCGAGTTCAGATCCGGGGACCTCTTCAATCGTATAGGTGTAGGTCTTACCGATATCCTCCTGGGTATAAGGAATCTCTTTGAAAGTAACTCCGCCTGAAGCGTCGTTTTTCTGAGTATCGATAACGGTGCCACTGCTGTCTTTGAGCGTGAAGGTAAACTGACCTTCCTTAAGAGCGCCTCCCTCAAGCTTCTTTACAGCCTCAAACCGTGCGGTTCCCTTTGCTTTATAGGGTACGAATACGTGTACGGTATTGGTGATTGACGTATTGCTGTTAACCCTGACCGAAGCCCTGTTAGGAACCTTCCAATAGGTCTTTCCGTCAATCTCTTCTGTCTCATACTGGCCTAAATCAGTTGACTCAGATACGGGCGCAGTGATGCGGAAAATGTGCTCTCCCTCTGCGTAGCCATGACCTGTGTTCTTTGCAACAGCGGTAACTGTTTGTCCTGAAACAGAGATTGTCCAGTTGTCAGTAACATCCGTATAGTCGGTGTCATTAACGCCCTTCTTAAGTACCTGCACCGTAGCCTTTGATGCATCCAAGGCCTTATCAAGCGTATCGCTCATTTCAATGTAAGAAGCCTTATTGGAATCTGCTACGTATGGGAACTTCTCAGTAACATCAAAGGTAGCAATTTCTCCGCGCTCATGAATTTGACGCTCAGGAGACTTTACCGGATCAGGCCACTCGGGATAGACGATTACCGTAGAGTCATAGCCCAAACCAGTCTCGCAATCTTCGCCCGTCCAATAGGTAGTAAACTTAGAACCGGCCTTTGCAACAACGGTAGAAATATCATCGGGTACTTTTGAATCGTCCTGTTTACCGGATCTAAGCCATGTAACACCTGACTCATCGCTAACTTTAAGGGTGCTCTTGTCGCCGATCAATGCAGAACTATATCCTGCTCCCAAGCCCATACCCTCTCTGTTTGGATGCTTGAAGTCAAAAATACGGGGAATACCATGTGTCTGCGAGTGGTGAATCGGCTGATCGATGTCCCAATACGTAACATCAAATTCGGTGTCAGAGGGGAGCTGTGTATCAGTACCGGATTTAACCAACGTTGTCGTAAAGCTTGATTGCACAGCAGTATCGTAGTAAGTAGAACTATCGTATTGAGAAGAATTTATATGCTTCAAAGCAACCGCGGCCGCTGCGGGACCAAACCGGTCTCCAATATGAAAGAGACATACAAATTCAGGCTCTTTAAGACCAGGGCCATCAAACTGCCATGCATGTACCTGATGAAACTCAACAATCGAATCTATTGATTCACCAGAGGTAGTATATCCAATGTTGTTAAAACGCAATTTAAAGCCGGGCCATGTGGAACCTGCATACGTTACCTTACCATTATCTGGAGCGCGATATACCATGAAGACGCCCTTGTAGTAGAGGTGATCCCACCGTATCTTCCAGCCGCCATCCATGTCAGCAGGAGTACCATCTTGAGTGCTGGGATTCGCAGGCTTGAGGTCAGATATGTTATGCCATGATCCGTTTGAATAATATTGTGTGCAGTGCTCCCAATCGATGTTCTTATTGATATAGACAGTACCACCGACATGCTGCAATAAGTTATCGGTAGTGTTCACCGGAACAGTGGCACGCGCTACCAACGGGGTAACGACCGATACCACTATGGCTATAAAAATGGTGGCAGCAATTGTTTTTACGTTTTTTAATATTCGTGTTTCCGGCAATATTGAGAGCATCCCCAGTCCTCATCTTTCCCTTTACGAACAACGACTTCAGGTTCGATTATTGCTGCCTGTTGCTCATACCTTATAGATCCTATGAAACCTATTGATGCTATGGACTAAGAAACTTCCACAGCACCTCAAAGGCTTATTTTCTTAGCCTTGATACTACAATTTTTTTTTTTTTTTAATTCAAGCGTCTTTTTAAGCAGATACAATAGTCTTATTTTTTTACAATTGTTTAAAAACATCCTATGTTTACCTTTATGCACGTAAACGTTGTTGCAATGACTCCAATTGCTTCAAATATTACTCATCCTATAAGGTGGCTTAAATTTCAGGCACCAGCGCAAGATATATAAAACAGCAGGAAAATTAGTATAGATAGTTCATACGCGATACTTGCATCATCCGTCAAATTTTGGGAATTAAGGCTTCATTTATACAAACTGTCTCATAACATTGTCCGAAGGTCCTATTGCTTATTTCAAAAATAAACAATGCATATTTCGTTAACCCTAAAATTTCATCCAAGAAATAGGCGCATGGCTACTTCATTAAAGTGAGGAGTCGCTATGTCCTTCTCGCTCTGCCACTTAAATAGGTGTTGCAAAATAGCGAAATCTGAAGTAGTCTTGAAAAAGTAACATAACGTTACATTTAATTAGCTCTAGGTGCTAGACGTCCCGTGATAGGGGAAATGTTGATACCTAGAGCTTCTTTTTTTATCTAGGAGGCATCCAGAAGCATGAAGACAGCAATTATGGTAGATGGCGGCTTTTATCGTAAACGCGCTGCCTATCTTTGGGGTAAGAAAACACCGGATGAACGAATGGTCGAACTTTATAAGTATTGCTGGGATCATTTAGCTCATGAACAAAAGTATGATCCATCGCGGAGTTTATACAGAATCTTTTATTACGATTGTTCGCCACTCGAAAAAACTGTCTATCACCCACTCAAACAGCAGGGAATAGATTTTAGACACTCTGAGACATTTCAATGGATGAACGATTTTCTTGACAACCTTAGAAAACAGCGAAAAGTTGCTCTTCGTCTCGGAGAACTCTCAGACAAATTCGCTCATTTTTCTCTTTCTCCTCAAGCTACAAAAGAGCTATTTCTGGGAAAGAAAAAACTTACTGATATATCGGAGCAGGATTTTTCGATTTCATTTACCCAAAAGGGAGTGGATATGAAAATCGGAATTGATATCGCTTCACTTGCCTACAAGAAGCAAGTTGACCAGATTATATTAATTTCTGGTGATAGTGATTTTGTACCAGCAGCAAAACTTGCAAGGCGAGAAGGCATAGATTTTATCCTTGATCCCATGTGGGCAAAGATTAAACCAAACCTATTTGAACACATCGATGGCCTTCACTCAAACTGGAAAAAGCAAGAAATCCACTAACTCACATCTAAAATGCGTTGGAGTTGATGTAAAAAAGAGGCCGTCTATAAAAAAGACGGCCTCTCCTTCTTTGGTTGACTAAAAGTACTGCGTCCGTTTGGGACTGACCTAAACCTTACAGCGCTCCCCTGATAACAATGTCGCCTTCCTTCATGATGACTTCCATGTTGTCAGGTGTCAGATCATGGATGTTGGAGGCAACATCGCCCTTAACCACGAGAAGATCGGCAAGCTTGCCCTTTTCAAGTGAGCCAAACTCATCCTCGTGGTGAACCATCTTTGCACCGTTAAGAGTGCCAGCTTTGATGGTATCAAGAATGGAGATACCCGCCTTGTCTACAAAGTCATACATCTCATCGATGGTGACATAGCCGTATGGAGTTACAAAGCTGAAGGAGTCGGAGCCAATGGTCAGGGTAACGCCACGCTCATACGCACGACGAAGATTGGCATAGGTGCGCTCCAGGCCCTTCTCGATAACACCGTCACCGGGGAATTTGTCGAGCTCCGGCGTCCACTCAGGCGGATATGTTGCATACCATGTTGGCAAAAAGCCGATGGTAGGAGTGAAGAACGTTCCTTGCTCAACCATCAGATCCATGGTCTTATCGTCAAGCTCAAAGCCGTGGATAAGCTGCTCGCAGCCACAGCGGACTGAATCGTATGCGGCAGAGACACTGTTGTAGGAATGCGACCATACCGGAATGCCCACCATTGCAGCCTCGTCGCACACTGCCTTAATCTCCTCGTAGCAGTAGTGCTGATCCCTGCCGGAATCCCAATGCCAAATGCCGCCACCGGTTGCCCAAATCTTAATGGCGTCCGGGTTCTCACGGAGACGGCGGCGTACTGCCTTGCGCAAATCCCACGGCCCGTCTACCTGATCGCCCCATGGATGGCTGTCTTTTGAGATCTGCAGCGGAAGATGGTGCGAGTCACCATGTCCGGCAACGCGACAAAAACCAAGGCCGGTTGCATAAATGCGCGGACCTTTCATAATCCCCATGTTTACCAGGTCACGGATGGCAATACCGTTGCGGCCAATCTCGCACACCGTGGTGAGACCGTGTGTCAGAGCATCATATGACTGCTTGACGGCGCACGCCTGTTTTTGAGCAACGGACTCAATGACCCAATCGTTGTCGTCATCGGTAAGATTTCCCGAGAAATGCAGATGAGAATCGATAAGACCAGGCATAATGGTACGACCCTGAATGTCGCGAACCTCATAGCCCTCGGGAACCTCGGTTCTCACACCCGCATAGGTAATCTTCTTATCATCAACGAGTACCAAAGAATCCTCGACCGGAGCAGAACCGGTGCCATCAACGAGCTTGCCGCCTACAAAAGCATACCTTCCCATAATCCTCTCCAATTCTTTGTTGATATCTGACTTGATATCTGACCGACCCAATACTCTTTCACGCTCATGCGTGCGAGAACCAAACAACTGCCAAACCACAACCACAAAACCACAACTGCAAAACCGACGTTCACGTACGCCACCGTTAGGTTGTTGCGATAACGTGTGCTCCTTTACGACGCCGTGGTAGCGGTAGCACGTACTTCTCGGTTGTTAAAGACCAGAAGGATTGCCAAACCTATAAGAATCCACGCGCCGGTAATCATCCACTCAACAGGCTTCATTGCGGCCGGGCTGAAAGGAACGACCATAAGAGCAATGATGATGGTGCCTGCAAGAATGGCACATATAATTCCGAACATCCCGCCGTTCACCTTATATGGGCGAGGCAATTTGGGCTCTGTCTGACGCAACCGCAAACAGGCCAAACCCGCCATGGTGCAGGCAAAGATAAAGCCAAGCGAGGCAACGTTTGTCAAAGGAACAAGCATATTGCGACCTAAAAACGGTCCGATAAGAGTAAGTCCGGCCATAAAGAGATTTGCCGTCTTTGGCGCGCCGGATTTTTGATCAATCTTTGCAAAACTCTCAGGCAGCATCCTCTTACGACCCAAAGCCAGCAAAAGACGGGTTGAAGCGCCGAAGAACGAGTTCATGGGACCAAGCGGTCCAAGCGTTGCGATAATGAGCATAGCAATGTAGAAGAAGATGTTGATCCGCTGAAGCACCGCCAGCGCCGGCACGGAGCTCTTCACAAATTCATGCCAGTCGATCATGGTGCCAAAGGCGTAAATGCAGATAAGGTAGAAAATACCGGAAGCTATAAGCGCAAGGGCCGGGATAATACCAAATTTCTTCCAGTCCAAGCCCTCGGAGGCCTCTTCAGCCTGCTGCGGAATGGTATCGAACCCTGCATAGAAGAAGGGTGTCATGACAAGGACCGCAATGATGCCGCCTAAAAATGACGTTGCCTTTGTCGGATCACCGCTGGCAACCTCAGTGGCCTGCGAGAAAAGTGGCATACCGTTTTGAGGCGAGCCCACGAAAAACGAAATTACCATTGCAAGAATCATGCCGGCAAGAAGGGCTTTTGTAAGAAAGCTTGACAGCTTTGCCGCCGCACCGGCACCTTTAAAGTTAAGAAAAATCACGAGCACGGCGAAACCCAAAGCGATAACTGTTGGCCACAGATACACGTCTGCGCCCAAGATGGTATACAGCTTCACAGAGCGCAACCACGCAAGAGCGGGAAACGCGCCAAAGCGATCGGTAAGAAGCGTTGAAATTGCAATTGCTTCCCACGGGCACAAAGGGGCGTTGCCGAGAAGAAGCATCCATCCCGTAAAGAAACCAAGAGGACGACCAAAGGTTCTGTCCGTATATTCAATAATGCCCCCCGAAATGGGGATTGCTGCAGTAAGTTCACCAAAAACCATACCAATTGGAACCAAGAACAGCGCACCGATTGCAAACGCAATCATTGCCGGGTATGGGCCGCCGCCAAGAATCATCCAGTCGCCCACTAAAAGAACCCATCCGGTACCAATAATTGCGCCAAATCCGATGGTAAAGAAATTAAAAAGCGACAACGACTTTTTCATCTCGGGCGCAACATTGTTTGTGTCTGCCATGCCCAACTCCTCTCGACTCTACTCATAAAAGCATGCCGACTTCTTATGTCTATCCTCCCACCAGATGAGACAAAAATCGCAAGTTACCGGTAAACGGTTTAGAGAAGTCCTGCGAACGGATATCCGCGGCAACTGATATCCGAGTTCTTGTATTGTTTTTTACCTTCGCGATATCAGCCCCCCCCGCATGGCGGGTGATTTCATGTTTCGTGCGTTGCTCGCGCTCAACAGGCCAAAGCCTTGAAGCAGAACAACTGCCTGCAGATTTGCAGACAGCCGTTGATACGCAAATTAAAGCCACAGCAAGGTTACGACAAAGTAAAGCGAGAGGTCTTACGAGCATGATCATATTGCCGAGCGCTGCCAAAAATGCGCCAAGTATGGCTTGAACTGCCATACTTACTACAAGTTTGGCATTTATAGCCATACTTGCTGCAAGTTTGGTTAATCGTGCCCAACTTGCTGCAAGTTTGGCAGCGCTGTTCCGGCAGTACCAACTTGGCGCATTTCTGGCAGCGCTAAAGTAATCAAAACCGCTCACATAACGGGCGGCTTCATGTTTCACGCGTTGCTCGCGCTCAACAGGCTAAAGCCTTGAACATAAAAATGGCGAGAAGACTGATCTTCTCGCCATTGGCTTTCCACCGTGATTAGTCCGGCAGACTATGTCCTAGCAGACTATATATATGTCAAAACTTACACCTTTAAGTAGCGACCCATGGCAATGGCCGAGCCAAAGAGGCCAAGCAGAAGGCCAAGCAGCAAAAGCAGACCGCTTGTCCCCCATACCACATACGTTGGAATAACAAATGTCAAGAACGACATGCTTTCGGTTAAGCGCGGAAGCACAAAATGCATACCAATGACAAGGGTTGCCACCGCAAGAACCGCACCGATCAAAGCTTCAAGCGCGCCCTCCATCAAGAACGGCCCGCGAATGAAACCATTGGAAGCACCTACGAGACGCATAATGGCAATCTCGCGACGACGTGCGTTGATGGCAAGACGAATGGTGTTATTGATAAAGACAAAGGCCACAAAGACGAGAAGTGCAACAAGAACGATTGCGCCTATGCGGATGTAGGAAGTTACGCTAAAAAGACGCTCAACCGTCTCGCGACCGTATTGGACATCGCCGGAAGGATTGTCCTTATTATCCGCAATGGCCTTAAAATCATTGGAAGCAGCAATCTTTTGAGCGGTTTCTTCAACCTGCTTTGGGTCTTTCATCTTAATAACAAGCGAGGCAGGAATAGGATTTTGCCCATCAAGCGCAGCTACCGCATCAGCAGCATTACGGTTTGACATGGTTGTCTTGTACTCCTTGAGGGCTTCTTCTTTACTCTTATACGTAACGGATTCAACGTTATCCCAGCCTTGCACCTTCTTGGTAAAAGAATCAACGGCTGTTTGATCTGCGTCGTCAGATAAAAACGCCTGAATGGTTACGCGATTTTCCACATTACCAACCATATTCTCAATCAGCGCGGAAGCCAAAACGAATAAGCCGATAATGAAGAGTGACAGAAATATGGTAACGACGGCACCAAAGGCAGTTGACCAATTTCTTCTGAAGTGATGACCTGCCTCACGCAGGGAATAGCCAAAATTAGAGAGCACCATAATAGCCATAGCCCCCCTTCTCCTGGTCGCGTACAATATGACCAGCTTCAAGTGCAATAACACGTTTGCGCAAAGAATCGACCATCTCTCGGTCATGCGTTGCCATTACAACGGTAGTTCCGGCGCGGTTAATACGATCAAGCAATTTCATAATGCCGAGCGAAATAGCCGGATCAAGGTTTCCCGTAGGCTCGTCGCAGATAAGAAGAGGCGGACGATTAACCATTGCACGAGCAACGGACACACGCTGCTGCTCTCCGCCGGAAAGCTGATCGGGGTAGGCGTCCATCTTCTGTCCCAAACCAACAAGACGGAGTACCTCCGGAACCTGAACGTTAATGATGGAACGCGGTTTACCAATGCACTCAAGCGCAAAAGACACGTTTTGATACACGGTTTTATCGGGAAGAAGCTTAAAGTCCTGGTATACCGTGCCAATCTGGCGACGTAGGTAGGGAACCTTGGAGTTTCGCATACGCGTCAGATCTCGTCCCGCAATGATTACCTTGCCGCCCGTTGCCTTTTGCTCACGCGTAATAAGACGAAGCAGAGAAGACTTGCCTGAACCGGAATGACCAACAATAAAGACAAACTCACCCGGATAGATATCGGCGCTGATGCCATCAAGAGCCGGCTTATCGGGCTGAGACGGATACACGAGCGTTGCATTCTGGAACGAAATGGCGGGAGTTCCCGTATGAGAAACTTCCGGCGACTCTTCAAGGGCAAGATCGGCAAACAAGCTTGCGCGACCCCGGCGCCGACTCTTTCTGCTCTTCCGCCGTTACGACATGAACGCCGTCAGCAGTATCAAGCGGATCAAACGAGCCGGTACTTGAAGCTGCCACGTTCTGCTCGCTATATGCACCTTCAGGGTTATCTACACCTGGCACTTGTGAGTCAAAACGCCCATCCACGCTGGCATTATGCTGTTCATCGGTACGAAAATGATTAGCCACAGATGCTCCTTTTCATATACCGTAGAAATAGATACGGGAGCTATTTTACCAAACACGCAGGTATTTAACTAAACCACCACGTAGTTTTTTACATTATTGCCTGAAAAGACTTAAAACCTTCACCAAATGCCTCATGAACCTCTGAAACAAAGACTAGTGCTTCGGGGTCAATATCGGCTACGATTTCCCGCAATTGAATCGATTCGGCACGATTTAATACCACGAGAAGAACCGGTTTGTTGTTACCGCTCCACACCCCGCGTGCCTGCAGCTCCGTACATCCACGATTGAGAGAATACAGAATCTCGTGAGCTATCGTGTCGTGCTCTTTTGAAATGATATATGCCGCCCGCTCTGATCTGGGGCCGTCCACTATGTAGTCAAGTACTTTTCCGGTAATGAACATGGCCAAGGTTGAATAGAGTGCGTTCTCCAAGGAAAACACCGGCACGGCCACAATGATAATCACCATATCAACGATGATGACCGATGTTCCCATGGGCATAAGAAACTTCTTGGCAACCGCTTGGGCAATAATGTCCGTACCGCCGGTATTTGCTCCGGCGCGAAATACCAGGCCCAGACCGACACCACAAATAATTCCACCCCAAAGCGCCGAGAGTATCAGATCGTGCTTTCCGAGTACCGGAAGAAACGGCGCGAGAAGGTCGATAAACAGCGAAGAAATCATGAAGCCAACGATGCTGCGAATTAAATAACTCCTGTTTCCCCCGCGCACCACAAAGAGGATCAAAATGATGTTCATGGCAATGGTTTGCGCACCAATGGGGAGCTCTATACCGGCAGTTGCCGCTACGGCATGAAAGACCGTTGCGAGACCGGTGATGCCACCGGCGGCAATACCATAAGGGGCCTCAAAACAGTCAATGCCGACGGCAAAAAGGGCAGAACCGAGAACAATGAGAAGAGCGTCTCGGATAAGATTGCGTACATTCATCTTTTTCATGATGCGTCTTTCTGAGAGGTGCGCCAACGGTGATATGCAATGATGAAAGGATCCAGATCTCCGTCATCAAGCACCGCATCAACATTCCCTGTTTCTTCTCCGGTACGAAGATCTTTTACCAGCTGATAGGGATACAGGACATAGCTGCGAATCTGGTTTCCAAATGAGATCTCATGTTTGGGTCCGCGAAGCTCATCAAGCTCGGCTTCACGTTTTTCCCGCTCAATCTCGTATAGACGGGACCGCAAAATATTCATGGCAGCGGCTTTGTTCTGTAGCTGGCTCCGTTCGTTTTGGCAGGTAACAACTACTCCGGTAGGAATGTGCGTGATACGAACTGCAGAGTCAGTAGTATTGACCCCCTGGCCTCCGGGACCGGAAGCGTGGTACACATCGATACGCAAATCACCTGGATCAATGTCTACTTCAATCTCGGCCGGAAGAACAGGAAGAACTTCAACTCCCGCAAAGCTTGTTTGACGACGCTTTTTATCGTCCGTAGGGGAAATGCGGACAAGACGATGAACGCCTTGCTCGGCACGAAGCATTCCGTATGCGTTTTTTCCCGATACCGTAAACGTTGCACGATCAATGCCGATGACCTCGGCAGGAGTTGCCTCAGCAATATCCACGCTCCAGCCCCGGCGGGCCGCATAGCGCAAATACATATGAAAGAGCATATCTGCCCAGTCTTGCGCCTCAAGACCACCTTGCCCGGGTTTGACCGTCACAATGGCGTCTCCGTGATCAAGCTCATCGGTAAACCAGCTTGAAAGCTCCAGCTCTGAAAGATCGCATGCAAGAGAGTCCGCTAAGTGTTCCGACTCAGCGAGAAGTCCTGCATCTTCCGTCTCACTACTAAGCTCAAGTGCAGCTTTTGCATCCTCGAGTTTTGTATGGGCTGCATCAATGCCTGCGACATCGTCCTTGAGGCTTGCAAGGCGAGCCATCGTCTGACGCGCAAAGTCAGCATCGTTCCAGAAGTCAGCTTTGGCGCTTATCTGAGTTAAACTTGCAATTTCCTCGCGCTTCTCGTCAATGTGCAGATAGCTCTCTACTTCATCAAGGCGAGCGGTCAGAGCATCCAAGGAGACATGCTCAACTTCAGCCATAACTTACCTATTCTTGCCGTGGCAGTTCTTGAACTTCTTACCGCTCCCGCAAGGACAGGGGTCATTACGTCCAACGTTAACGTATGGATTTGGATCATCGGATTTTCTGTATGTTGCAACCGATGAAGAACCGGGGCCGGAACCTTGTGGATGCTTGCCGACTGCAGCCGCACGGTTCTTAACCATTGCAGATCCACGACCTTGCGCCTGCTGTTGATCTCCGTCCATCTCTTCTCCACCTGAATACGTTGCATCTTTGAGTGTTGCAGGCTCTTCCTCAACCTGAAGCTGCGCACGCGGACGATTGACGAGTTCAAGGCGAAGAATGGTACGAAGGAAATCCTCGTACATGGTATTTACAAGCAGGGTAAAGGCGGCATAAGCCTCAGTCTTGTACTCGACCAAAGGATCGCGCTGGCCAAAACCACGCAATCCGATGCCCGTCTTGAGATAGTCCATCTCCTGGAGATATGTCATCCAACGGGTATCAATCACACGAAGCATAACCTGAGCCGAAAGCTCCTGGATAACCTCTTCTCCAAGCCGCTCGGACTTCTCCTTAAATGATTCTTTAATAAAGTCGGTCACTTTTTCAGAAATGCCATCAATCTTCTCGTCTTGAGAGAATTCAGGTATATCTTTGCGTCCGGTAAGTTCTTTGAGCCACTTGGTAAGTCCGTCTAGATCCCACTCTTCACGCGGACCTGCACAGTACTCGTCAACGACGCGCTTTGCCGTTGCTGCCGTTACGTCTTCAATAAGCGCCATGAGGTCTTTGCCGTCGAGGATTTTGTTACGCTCTCCGTAGATAACCTGACGCTGCTTGTTCATGACATCGTCGTAATCAAGGACGTTCTTACGCATAGCGAAGTTGACTTCCTCAACTTTGTGCTGCGCCCCTTCGACGGCTCGGGTAACAATCTTTGCCTGGATTGGCTGATCATCCGGCATATCATAGCGCTTCATCATAGCGGAGATACGATCCATGCGATCCCCACCAAAACGGCGCATCAAATCATCCTCAAGAGAGAGATAAAACTCGGTCTCGCCGGGGTCTCCCTGACGACCGGAACGGCCACGGAGCTGATTATCAATACGTCGGCTTTCGTGACGCTCGGTACCTATAACACACAGACCTCCTGCATCAAGTACGTGCTGACGCTCTTTCTGGCAAATCTCATCTGCGGAAGCTTTTGCATCTGCGAGCTGCTGAGCCGTTGCCTCTTCAGGATCGATACCCTGCTCACGAAGCAAATCTTCGGCCAAAACATCAGGATTTCCACCAAGCAAAATATCCGTACCGCGGCCGGCCATGTTCGTTGCAATGGTAACGGCACCTTCTCGACCCGCCTGCGCAACAATTTGTGCTTCTCGCTCATGGAACTTTGCGTTCAAAACACTGTGCGTAATGCCCTTCTTTTCGAGAAGGCGAGAAATACGCTCTGAGTTGTCAATGGAAACCGTGCCGACAAGAACCGGCTGTCCCTTAGCATGGCGTTCTGCAACGTCATCAACAACTGCGTGGAACTTTGCGTCAATGGTGCGATACACCAAATCGTCATGATCAACGCGGATGACCGGGCGATTGGGAGGAATGACCTGTACGGGCACATGGTAGACCTCACGAAACTCCGCGTCCTCCGTCATTGCCGTACCCGTCATACCGGAGAGCTTCTTATACATCAAGAAGTAGTTCTGGAGCGTAATGGTTGCAAGAGTCTGATTTTCTTCCCGAACCTCAACGCCTTCTTTTGCCTCAATTGCCTGGTGAAGGCCTTCAGAATACCGTCTGCCTTCCATAATACGACCGGTAAACTCATCAACAATCTTAACTTCGCCGTCCATGACAACATACTGTTGATCACGATGGAACATAAATTCAGCTTTCAGCGCCTGCTGAAGATGATTGACGAGCTGCCCCGCGTCATCACCATAAATTTCCATACCAAGCGCACGTTCAACTTTTGCAAGACCTGCATCCGTTGTGGCAATGGTGTGCTTTGCCTCATCCATCTCAAAGTCAACCTCAGGAATAAGCCCGCGAACGGCCCGGGCAAAATCCCTATAGGTACCTGCCGACTTAGTGCCCGCTCCAGAGATAATAAGCGGAGTACGAGCCTCATCGATAAGGATTGAGTCCACCTCGTCTACAATGGCAAAATTGTGACCACGCTGAACGCGCATATCAGGACGGGTGACCATATTGTCTCGGAGGTAGTCAAAGCCGAATTCAGAGTTTGTACCATAGGTAACATCTGCCTCATAGGCAGGCTTTTTCAAGCTCAGACGCATACCATTCTGAAGCAGGCCAACCGTCATGCCTAAGAACTTGTAAATTTTACCCATCCACTCGGAGTCACGCTTTGCAAGGTAGTCGTTGACCGTAACAATGTGAACGCCGTCTCCGGAAAGCGCATTAAGGTACCCTGCCAGCGTAGACACAAGGGTCTTGCCCTCGCCGGTTTTCATCTCTGCAATAGTGCCCTTATGCAGTGCAATACCACCAACGAGCTGCACGTCAAAGTGGCGCAGACCGGTTGTTCTTACCGATGCTTCTCGGACCGTGGCAAACGCCTCAGGAAGTAAGTCATCAAGACTTTCTCCTTTTGCATACCGCTCCTTGAATTTCTTGGTTTGCCCGCGAAGCTCTTCGTCAGACATTGCCTGCATCTGAGGCTCGAGGTTTGTAATTTGAGTTGCGATTTTCTCAAACGCTTTGATGTCTTTGTCTGCTCCAAACGAGAGAACTTTAGAGAGAAAATTTGCCATGTCCGTCCTTTAGGTATGAGTCGTTCTTCTATAAGAGACAATTTTCATGAACCGCTTAATTCTATCTCATTTTTTTCTGTAATTGTGACAGGATACTTCTCTATTTCTCACACCATGTATATTACAGAATTGCCATCTCTTGCCATTCTCGAATTGTCACCTTCCTACCCTAGCGTTTCTCATGGTCTTTCTTATGGTATTTCGATTGTTGAATCTTCAATGCGCATCTTCTTCCTTTGCTGTTCAGGTTGGTTAGCAAAACCCTCTGATGCCATCATACGAAGCTCCTTTGAGGGAACTTCGTCTCTCTGCTTAAGAAAACGCCTGATGTATACGGTATAGTACTGCTGAGCCTCAGATGTTCTGCCGCATGCTTTCATCGCCTTGATAAATGCAATAGCTGAGTCCTCCTTGTCTTCATCGACAAGCACCGCATTTTCGGCAAGTAATACCGCAAGCCGACTGTATCCTGCTCGCAGCGCAGCTTCTGATCCAGCTGTCATTATTTCAACGTACTTTTGGCTCAAATTTCTTCTCATAGATTCGACATAGGTAAAGGCATCGTCAGATGGTACATAGAGATCTCCGCGATAAACCATTCTTACTTCTTGGGACAGTCTCACAAGTTCATCATCATGAGAAGCAGACGTTACCATCCGGGCAAGTTCTTCAAAACGGTCAACATCTACCGAAAAGATATCATTGTTGAGTGAGATGGTCTTCTCACCACGTATTGAAATAATCGGGTCAAGCGTTTTGTCAACAGACGCAACAACTTTTCTAATAACTCGAGTTGCTTGATAGATTTTTTCCATCCCGGACTCATAGGGACAGTTTGGCCAGAGCGCATCGACAATAGCGTAGCGGCGCGCGGCATGCTTACGAGAGAGTGCCAAATAAATGAGGAGCAGCTTGGCATAACGTTTTCCAAGGGCATTCTCCGGCACCACTACACCATTAACCAAGAGAGAAAATCCGCCCAGTATAGATAGATAAATACCTCGCTTCTCAACTCTTTCTGAAGCTGAAGATTGCTCCCTTTCATCGCTTTCATTTTCGACCGCTTGCGCTTGCTTATTGTACGGCAGCACGTTCACCATATGTTTCCATGTCTCAGGAACAAAACGAGCAAGTTCTTCCGAAAAATGTCCGATTCCTTGCAAGAGGGCTCGAAGTAACCAAAGTGCGTCTTGGGGAATGGAGCTTGCCAGTGTTTCTGTCTCCATCGAGGGTCGAGATCCTGAAAATGAATCCATTGCATTAAGGATCACCTGATAAACCGCATAAAGTGAAGAATTAACAATCCATCGAGTTCTTCCTTCTTTTGGCAGCTCTCCGAGCATAAAACTCGCAACTACTGCCAGTATCGATCCGGCCTCAAAAAGATAATCGCTGTGTACTTTTTCTGCGAGAAGAGCCGCATTATGTGCATGTATATGCGCACGCGCGTATGCTTTGTTTCTCATATCCAAAATACTTGCAGAGAGAAGCTCTACCGCCTGTGCAACAATATCTCCTCGCTCCTCTGACTGAGCACTGTACCGCTCTATTTCATAGATTGTGTTCGCGTCTGTCTCTTGCTGCTCAGCAAACTGGAGGCTGCGAATGATACCGACATAGCTTTTAATCCCCACGATACCCGAAGCCTCAAGGAATGAAACCGCCTCGTTAACCTGAGAAGGGCTCACTGTTTCCGGAAGTTTCAACAGTATCCGAAGAATCTCGTTATCGATAGTCAAAAGCGCAGAAGAAAGCGTGTTCTTTTGGCCATAACAAGAGTTCAAGCTCAATAGTCGATGTGCATCCAACAACTTGCCCACCCTTATAAGCGAGAATACTTTCCTGTGTAATAACAAACAACGAGCTGTTTCACTGTTTACATCGATACTTTCCGAGACAAACGGCAACGGCTTAGCAACCAACACCCGTGCAGAGGCGATAAGAGCGCTTCCGCTTATAAAAGCATCCGATGAGGCTATTGCTTTGTTTGAAATAAGCGAACCTAATTCTTTGTGTTTTGACGCACCCCGTACCATGCAAGAAAGCACTCCTTCTAGCGCATGGGTATTATCCGAGGAAAGAGCATCTCTGTTTCGAACCATGAGAAATGAATTATTAACAAGTTTACTCTCACCTGCATCAATTAACTCAACTGCATTGGGTAAAACAAGGCTCCATGCATTGTTTTCTCCTAATAGCCGACAGACAATTGACATGCGCTTGAAATCCCGACGCATCTTTAACAGAAGCGCTGCCTTCTGCAGCTCGATTTCCATGAAACACGCGTATCTCCTCAGTATCGGAACGCATGCCTCTAGAAGATCGGGGCGATCATTTAGTAGGCAATTAAAATGTTTTCTTGCGCTATCAATTCCAAAAAACGGAACGTTTATTTCAAAAAATGTCATGTATTCAAGGGATTTCTTACCCGCAACGGTTTCAATATCTTGAAACGATCCCCTCCCCAAGAGGAGCAAGATAACTCGAGTAATCAATTCTTCATGGCAAAGTGATTCCCGCACAGTGGCAAGAAGCAGTGTTACCAATGCTTCTTGAAATCCTACTCCCAAAGAACTATCCGGAGTATCAAGCATCAACTCCTGCAAAGCTCCTACAAGTCCCGGAATCCTTCTTGTCAGCTTTACGGCACGCATCTTTTTAGCACTTGAAACTTTCGAGCCGCTCTCGTCAAGCAATAGTTCCTGAGCACCAAAAACAAGACAATTTGGAATTTCTTCGACAATCTGAGCGGCCTCTGGCAGACATGAAATGATAACAGCGCACCCTGCAGATCTTAGTCTCATAAAAGCACGCGCTTGCTTAATAACGAAAGCTTCATCGGACTCGGGCACATCGTCAAAGAACGCAATGCGAGGCTTTTTGGACGACTTGTACCGAGAAATATCATATGATTTTCTGCTGATATAGGCAGTCGCCTCTTTCGGGCTGTATCCAGAAAGCGAAAAATCGTAGCACTTCCATCCGCGATAGTCAGCGAACGCACGGAGCTCATGCATAAGTGTTGTCTTACCCATCCGGGGTTCTGCACAAAGAATGAGGATTTTCTCGCGAACTTGTGAATCAAGAAACTTATTCACTATAAGTGACCGATCAAAAAGCTTCTCGCACACATTCTCACATACATCGCCGTGATTTTGTTTTAGTACATTGTTTTTATGTACTCCAGAATTGCCCTGAAACATGTAATCCCCCCTATACATAAGTTCCACTATCGGACAGTCTTGCTATTACAAAACCGGTAATAATAGATTGCTACCAAACGCAATTATTTATTTTAAGAAGTCGGTAATCGGTATGCTTAAATTTGACAGATACCTGTCAGATACGTGTCAAATAACAATTAAAAATATGAAAGTATAAAAATGACTGTTGAAAACTGCATAAAACCTCACCGCAACAGCACACTTTATCTCACTGACAATTGTTTGTAGGCGTCAACCAACCAA
>OLQM01001011.1_pt1 | contig 32338 bp, 20 predicted proteins | sample 1673161 | NCBI WGS metagenome assembly OLQM01 (sample SAMEA3136761, study PRJEB25190) | human gut metagenome | reverse complement strand
ATTCATGGAAAATGGCTATGAATCATTAAGAAAAATAGAAAAGCTGTGCAAAACAGATATCCGCTTTATGTGGTTATTACAGGACGAACCGCCGCCAAGCCATATGACGATAGACAATTTTATGAACAATGTGCTTAACGGAAAAATAGAAGAGATATTCGCTGACATCAATGCTTACATATTTGAACAAGAAAACGTAGATATGGATCATGTGTACATAGACGGAACAAAGATCACAGCCAACGCCAACAAATACAGCTGGGTATGGAAAAAGAGCTGCGAGAAAAATCGCGTGAAAGTATTTGCAAAGACAACAGAACTGTTAAGTGAGATAAATAAAAGAATAGCCGCATTTGGTGTGAAATTTGGAGTTCGCGAAGAATATGCCATCGAATATCTCGAACAGATATTGAAGCAATATATACAGCTTTGCGGTTTTGATCCTGCTTCTGCTGTCAGGGGACGTGGGCATCATAAAACTCCAGAACAGCGATATTATGATAAGCTTACAAGTTACATTGCGAGACTAAAAAAGTATGCAGAGCACATAAAAATATGCGGCAATGAACGAAACAGTTATTCCAAAACAGACCATGATGCAACATTTATGCGTATGAAAAAAGACTATATGGGAAACGATCAACTGCTCCCAGGTTACAACATACAATTTGGCGTTTGCGATGAGTATATCGCCGTATATGACGTAAAGCAGTATGCCTCGGATATGGATTGCTTCAAGCCGCTTATGGAAAAATTCCACAGAATATATGGAAAGTATCCTGAATATCCAGTTGCCGACGCAGGCTATGGGAGCTTCAACAACTATTTGTACTGTGAAGAACACGGAATGGGAAAATACATGAAATTTACCATGTATGAAAAAGAAAGCAAGAATATTAAATACCATAATGATCCATACAGAGCAGTGAATTTCCGCATAGATGAAAACGGTGATCTGCTGTGTCCTAACAACAAAAAATTCCATTACGTTTACAGTCGACCCATAAAGGGAAACAAATATGGGAGAACAGAAGAATTCTATCAGTGTGAAGAATGTGCAAACTGTTCTCATAAAGAAAAGTGCTGCAAATGCAAGGGAAATCGCATAGTTCGCATAAATGAAGAATTGACTGCATTTCACAAAGAAGTTTTGGACAATCTTAATTGTATTCATGGAGCGCTTCTCAGAATGAACAGAAGCATTCAATCTGAAGGTGCAAATGGTATCATCAAGTGGAATCGGTCATACACAAGAGCCAGAAGACGTGGCTTAAATGCCATGAATTTAGAAATTGCGATGATTTGCTGTGGTTTTAATCTGCATAAATTTCACTTGAAGAAGATCGCAATCAGAAAAGCAGCCTGAAAAAGATATTTTTCAACATTTTAATAATCGGCAAAAACGCTATATTTCTGCCGGTGTGTTTGCTGTACCCTTTTTTCAAGATTAGATAGTTCTTTTTTGCTGTGTGATATATTAAAGCCCGTGGGCTTCCATATCGAGGAAATCCACGGGCTTTGTTGCGCTTTTTTTACAGCGCCCTTAATGTTATCTGAAATATTACTTTGTAACAAGTGCCAGAGTATCTCTTGCAATGAGAAGCTCTTCGTTTGTTGGGATAACGTAAACCTTTGTCTTAGAATCGTCTGTGGAGATCTCTTTAAGTATTCCACGGCAGAGATTCTTCTCAGCATCAATGTGGATACCGAGGATATCGAGATTTGAGCAAGCAGCCGCTCTTACCTCAGGTGCGTTCTCACCGATACCGCCTGTGAAGATAACAGCGTCAAGGCCGTTCATTGCAGCAGCGTATGAACCTATGAACTTCTTGATCTGATAAGCGAATATCTCGCTTACGATAAGCGCTCTCTCATTGCCCTCACTTGCAGCAGCCTGAATATCTCTGTTGTCAGAGCCGATACCAGACAGACCAAGGAAGCCTGACTTCTTGTTCATGTATTCTGTCATCTGGTCAGGTGTAAAGCCCATTTTCTTTTCAACATAGTCAACAGCAGAAGGGTCAACAGAGCCGCAGCGTGTGCCCATTACAAGACCGTCAAGAGGAGTGAAACCCATTGATGTGTCAACAGACTTGCCACCATTGATAGCTGTGATAGATGAGCCGTTGCCAAGGTGGCATGAAACTATCTTAAGCTCCTCGATAGGCTTGCCCATTACTCTTGCAAGCTCGCCTGAAACAAATCTGTGTGATGTTCCGTGGAAGCCGTATTTTCTTACATGAAGATCAGTGTAGCACTCGTATGGCAGACCGTAGAGATAAGCCTTTCTTGGCATTGTTGAGTGGAAAGCAGTGTCGAATACGACTACCTGTGGTGTGCCTGCTGGGATAACTGCCTTGCAGGCTCTCAGTGCAAGAGCGTGTGGGTGGTTATGTACAGGTGCAAGCTCAGCCAGTGCGTCGATCTGGTCGATAACTTCGTCTGTTACAAGGCAGGTCTCCTTGAATACCTCAGCACCCTGAACTATTCTGTGACCAACGGCTGATATCTCAGACATAGAGTCGATGACCTTTGTTTCGCCTGATGTGAGTACCTCAACGAGCTTTTCAAAAGCCTCAGTGTGAGTAGGAAAATTGCAATCCTCCTCGATGTGTCTGCCGTCGCCTGTCTTTGCGCTCACATGGCCGTCGATACCGATACGGTCGCAGTTGCCCTTTGCGATAACAGACTCGTCCTTCATATCCAGAAGCTGATATTTAAGTGATGATGAACCTGCATTTACAACTAAGATTTTCATTGGAAAAAATCTCCTCCCGATTATAATATGTCAGATAACGGGCTTGACTTTAAGCCCATAATATCATATACTTATAGTATATCAATATTAATGATAAATTTCAAGAGCTTTTTTCATAAATATACATATTGCACAATTTTTTTACTAGGGCTTAACATATTAGTATCATAATTCGCAGTAAGCTTTTGAAAGACGGAATAAAATAAGCATAGGGTAGAAAGAGGAGTAAAAAATGAAAATTGCGGGAATAGTTGCGGAATATAATCCGTTCCATTACGGACATAAATATCAGATACAAGCCACAAGACAGGCTGGCGCAGAGGGTATCGTCGCAGTAATGAGCGGCGATTGCGTGCAGCGTGGCTCAGCGGCTGTTTTCTCAAAATATGACAGAGCGCAGGCTGCTATAAGAAACGGTGCAGACCTTGTTATAGAACTGCCATGCCCGTTCTCATGTTCAAACAGTGAGGTCTTTGCAAGAAGTGCAGTAAGGCTTCTTGCAGGTCTCGGGGAGGACGTGGTAACGACCTTGTCTTTCGGCTGTGAAAGCGGTGATAGGAACGCCCTTGAACAGGCAGCTGAAATATCCGCAATGCTTGAAAATTCACAGCAGGTAAGAGAACTTTTATCTCAGGGAAAGTCCTACCCGCAGGCTATGTATGAAGCCTCCATAGGTCTTTATGGCAGAACCGCCGAAGAGATATTCTCCACACCAAATAACGTTCTTGCAGTGGAGTATATAAAGGCGGCAAAGCGTATAGCCCCATGGCTAGTGCCTTATGCCGTAAAGCGTGAAGCTGTCGCACATGATTCTCAGGCAGAGTCTGGTGATTTTGCTTCGGCTTCTCATATAAGAGAGCTTATAAAAGAGGGCGGTGAGTGGCAGAAATTTGTTCCATATGATTTTGAGGGCTGTAAGCCGTCCTTTACCCGGCAGGCAGGCAGAGAAATGCTTTTCAAGCTCTGCACAGCTTCAAGAGAAGATTTTCTAGCCCTACCTGACTGCGACGAACACCTTGCCAACAGATTTATGTCTGTCGTAAGCTCCTGCCCTGAAACTATGGATATCTTTGAACAGCGTATAAAGTCAAAGAATATCACCATGGCAAGAGTAAGAAGAATGGTCCTGCACCTTGTTCTCGGCATCAGAAAGGACGATATCAGACAAGTGCCATACGGCAGGATCCTTGCCTTTAACCGCACAGGCACACGCATACTTGCGCAGGCTGAGAACAGAACTCTGGAGTATGATACCTCGCTGAAAAAGCTTGAGGATATCTCCGACTATGCAAAGCGTGTTGCTTTCCTTGAAAAGAACGCAGTAAGACTTAGAGAAACAGCGGCATACGGCAGATGTATTTCAAACGAGTATACAAGAAAGATAACCATAACCTGATATAAACAGGAGGGCGGAAAATGAGAAGAATGAAAGGTGCGGCAGGGCTTTTGACAGCTTTGCTCTTGGCTTTTCAGCTTTCGGCGCAGACTTTTGCACTTGCCAACGAGGATAACGGCATAAAAGTCGTTCCCGTAAACTTTACCCATAACGGCTATAGCTATGAGATAGAGGGCGTGGCCAAAAGCACAGACGGTGACTATCAGATGAAGTCCCCTGCAAGACTAGCTGCCCGAAAGCTCCCATCCACCTATGACCCAAGAAGCTCAGGAGAGATCACAACAGTAAAAGATCAGGCTTCAACAGGTGCTTGCTGGGCATTCTCAGCCCTTGCCTGCGCAGAACAGGATCTTATCAAAAAGGGGCTTGAAAACCCCTCCACAGAATTTTCAGTGCCTGCCTTGGTGCTGTCCTCAAATTCAGGCACAGCCACAGGTAAAGACGATTTTTCATCAGGGGGAAACTGGCTCTTTGCGGCCTCTGCCCTTGCAAATGGTCAGGGACTATGCTATGAGGATTACGAGCCGTTTTTAGAATCCGGCACAGGGAATATGATAGTTTCCGAAAATAAGAAAAGCGTCAGCGAATACAGGCTGAATTATGTCATGGAGCTTTCAAGCACCACGCAGGTGAAGCGTAAAATAATGGAGCTTGGAGCAGTTTCCGCAAGCTATTTTGCAGGAAATGGCTATATGAATCATAACAATACTGCCTACTATGATCCCGACGCCTCAAAAAACACTATCATAAATCATTCCGTCACAGTGGTGGGCTGGGACGATAACTACAGTAAGGATAATTTCAGATATAAGCCTGCCAATAACGGTGCATGGCTTGTGAAAGGCTCGTGGGGCGCAGATCAGGACAATGACGGCTTCTATTGGGTGTCCTATGACGAAGCAGAGTTCGGACAGTTTTGCTGCTATGACTTTGAAGAAAGCTGTGATAATACATATCACTATAGCAAAATGACAGGTTATGTTGTGAACGCCAGTAATGACGGCTCTGTTTACGGTGCAAATGTTTTCACCGCTAAAGCCGATGAAAAGCTTGATAAAGCAGGCTTTATGTATGTGGGCAAAACGGGCAGTGCGGATTACACCCTAAGCGTCTATACCGACGTTTCCGACAGCGACCCTATAGGCGTCCTTGAAACGCAGATAAGCGGCTCAGTGTCCGCAAACGGCTTTTATACAGTTGACTTTCCCGAGGATATCCTCCTTGAAGAGGGCGAGAAATATTCCATTTCAGTAAAATTCAGCGGCGACAGCGGCAGGGGATATCTCCTTGCAGAAAGCGACCGAACATCAAATGCACAGTCAGGGCAAAGCTATGTTTCTCTTAACGGCAAATATTGGTCTGACGTTGGAGCAGATAAGACCGACTCCATAGGAAGTCTTTTTATCTATGCTTATACTGACGATACTGCAAAGCCCGATAAAAGTTCACTTGAAAGCGCCCTTGCGAAGTACGGCACATTTGCAGGCTGTGAAAGGGAAGCAAACAATGCCCGAATGGTGCTTGCAGACGAGAACGCTTCTAAAAACGATATCTCAAACGCACAAAAGCTCCTTATCTCCGCCGCAGAAGAACAGGACGAAACCCTTGTTATAACCACAGAAGCCCAGTGGGAAAGCTTTGCAAAGCGTGTCAGCAGTGGCGAAAGCTTCGAGGGCAAGCTAGTCACCCTTGAAGCTGACCTTGACTTTGACGGAAAAACTATCTCACCCGTAGGCGATTCTGAAAACCCATTCATGGGCTATTTTGACGGCAACGGACATCTTATAAAAAACGCAGTTATCTCCTCAGGGGAGTATTCAGGGCTTTTCGCATACATAAAAAATGGTGCGGAGATAAATAACATTTCCCTGAAAAACTGTATAGTGAAAGGCGATTACGCAGGTGGAATAGTGGGTTTTTATCAAGGAACAGCCATAAAAGCCTGCACCTTTGACGGCACCGTGTCAGGAGAAGTCTATTCAGGTGGCGTCATAGGAAGACATTCCTGTGGTATCATAACAGAGTGTTCTTCAAACCTAAGGGAAAACAGCTCCGCCATTACAAATGCCTTTATAGGAGGCAGGGATATTGCCGTTTCCGTTGTGAACGCATACGGCTGTTACAGCAATGACAGCGACAGCCTGGTTTCAAGCCTTTCTGCAAAAAATGCACTTTCTCAAGGGGCATATGCAATGAACACCTACGGTGAAAAGTTCAAAGACAGCGCAAAGTGGACAATGGACGGCACTCTTGTGCGCCAGACCTCATATAGTGAGCAGGCTTCCCATAAGATAACATTCTCCGCTGTGGCACAGACCATAGAAGTCTGCACCGACTATGCAGGCAAAGCCGTGTTCCCGAATGTGAACGTTCAGCAGGGCTACACTCTCGGCTGGTATCGTAAAGGCGAACCTGTGAACAGCAACACAGTTTTCACAGAAAACACCACAGTTTCCGCAACAGTCACCCCAAGTGACAAAGCAAAGATAGATTATATCCTTAACGGCGGCGAAAACAGCCCCCTCAACCCTGATGAGCTTGGCGAGGGCGAAACCGCACAGCTTTCCGCCCCCACAAAAGAGGGCGCACAGTTCACAGGCTGGTATGCCGATTCACAGCTTGAGAGCGAGCCTATAACGTCCGTGAGCTTTTCAGACGGCTCAAAGACGCTTTATGCAGGCTGGAAAGCCAATACCTGCAAGGTCGATTTCACCGATATAAACGGCATAGTTTTGTCATCTCAGACCGTAGAATACGGCAAAAGTGCCGATCCGCCCAAAGCACCGACCATAAAAGGCAAACGCTTTACAGGCTGGGATAAAGACTTTTCAAAAGTCACAGCCCATATGACAGTGCAGGCGGTCTATACCGACAGAAAGCTTATAAAAGACTGCGAGATATCAGGCTTTAAAACACATATGACATTCACAGGCTATGAGCTTGCTCAAAGCAGTATAACGCTTTCCTATGGCGACACCACTTTGACAAATAATAAAGACTATACCATTGACTATGCCGATAATATAGCCGCAGGCAAGGGCAAAATGATAATAACAGGCATTGGCGGATACAGCGGCGCTATAGCCAAAGCATTCGACATTCTTCCAAAGTCCGCCCAATTGACAAGCGTCTATTATGTTGATACGCTCTCCTACACAGGCAAGCCTATAAGACCTGACGTTATGGTAACGGACGGAGGAAAATTTCTTCTTCCTGAACATGATTATACTGTTTCCTATAGCTCAAATACAAAAATAGGCGTTGGAAAAATAACCATAAGCTTCATGGGCAACTATCAGGGTACGATAACAAAAACTTTTACCATTTATCCTGCAAAACAGGAGATACAATCTCTGCAAACAAGATATAAAGGCTTTTTTATCGACTTTGCTCAGAAAGGCTCAGCCACAGGATATGAACTGCAATACAGTACACGCTCTGACTTTGCAGGTGCAAAAACCTTGATAATATCCTCAAACAAAACGGATAAAAAGACAGTTTCAAACCTGACGGCAGGGAAGAAATATTATGTAAGAGTGCGTTCGTATACAATAGTCAGCGGCAAGCGTTATAACGGTGCATGGTCTGATACAAAGAGCGTAACCACCGCAAAATATGATATTGCCAAAGCTAAGGTCGCAGGCATAAAAAACAAGTCTTTCACAGGCAAGAACATCACCCAAAGCGTAACAGTCACATATTCGGGCAAGACCCTTAAAAACGGCACAGACTATATAGTGAAATATTCCTGCAATAAGAATATAGGCACAGCTAAGGTAACAGTAACAGGAAAAGGCTCGTATGGCGGAGTGATAACGAAGTCTTTTGTCATCACCCCTGCCAGGCAGACCATACAAAAGCTCATGCCAGTGAAAAAAGGCTTTTATATAGACTATGCACAGAAAGGCTCTGCTACAGGCTATGAGATATCCTACGCTGAAAATATATCTTTCAGCGATGCAAAGACAGTTAAGGTGACCTCAAATAAGACCGACAAAAAGACCGTAACAAATCTTAAAAGCCAAAAGACATATTTTGTCCGTGTGAGAAGCTATACAGCCACAGGGAACAAGACCTATTTCGGACAGTGGTCTGATATAGCCAAAGTTTATACCAAATAATTATCCGTGTTATCGGGAGGGATAGCAATGATCACAAAAACAAAGCTTGTAAAAAGAATATTCTCATCGCTCTTGACAGCCGCACTTGCAGTTCCAATGACGGCTCTCACTGCCCATGCAACAGGGGAGGCTTTCTTCTATCCGCCTAAAAACCCCGTCATGACCGATCAGCAGTTTGAAGTGTCCGTGACATTTTCCGCAGATTCAGAGATAGGAAGCGTTCAGGCAAATATCGCCTATGACGATTCCGTTATAGAATTTGTGTCAAGCGACAACGCCTCAGGTGGCGGAGGAGTTCTTACAGTAAACGGATTTCCTGATACCCCCTCTTCAGAAGTGGATTTCAGCTTTACGTTCAAAGGTCTGTCAGCAGGAAATGCAAATATAAGCCTGCAAAGCTGTCAGATATATTCCCCTGATTCAGAGCTTATCGGCTCGCCTACCGCCTATTGTGTCATAACAGTTGGAGGCGATAAGGTGGAAACCAAGACCGAAACAGAAACCACGACCACCACCGAAAAGACCACTACCACTACCACCACTGCCACTAAGACCGCACCTTCAAACGGCATACCCGATAAAGGCGTTCTTACAGCCCTGACAGTGGATAACGGCGAGCTTTCTCCTGCCTTTGCCTATAATGTCTATAACTATACAGTGAACGTTGACAATTCCGTTACCAATGTTGAGATAGAGGGAACAACAGCAAGCCCCTCTGATTACATATGGTATACAGGCACAAGCGAGTGTCAGGTGGGCGAAAATGTACGAACCATAACCGTCACAGACGTTGACGGCAATGCCGCCACCTATACTGTCACCATAATAAGAGCCGCAGGCGGAGATGAACAGCAGACCCAGACCGCCCAAAAGAAAGACAGCTCCGATACTTCATCTGCCGTGTCCAAAAACGCAAACGTTATGGACCAGTATAAAAAGATGCTCAATACCGCCCTTGCTATCGTCCTTATTGTCCTTGTTATTGCACTTGTAGTAATAATTATCTGGATAAGAGGAAAGATCAAAGGCGGCAAAAAGGATAAATAAGTTCTGTGTAAAGAGATGATAAACAGCCAAAAGAGGCGTATCAACGTGCTTTTGGCTGCTTGTGACAGCATTTTTCACTCTGCTTACACGAATACACATTTTTTTTACAAAAATCACACAAAAACAAGTATAATTTCGACACCTGCCAGAGTATAATGTGAATATGCTGATGGTGATTCAGTTTAGAGAGTGGCTCCAATAGGGGCTGCTTTTTTTTATGCTCCAAAAACTTTTTTCATGAATTCTTCTGTGGAGATGATCCCGCTGCGATTGTATCTGTAAAGACCAAAAAGGCAGCGCTCATCTTCTTTTTTTATTATATTGATTTTTTCCTCTACTCCAAGACTAGCCTCAAACCCCATGTTCTTTACGAGCCGACTTGCACTTTCGCAGGTTATGCCGAAAGGATAGGTGTAAACGTTTGGCTGAAAACCACAGTGTTCATCGCAAAGCGTTTGAAGCTTCGTGGTGTCGTTAAGAAATATCTTTCGGTAATCCTCGTAGCTTTCCCCCTCTAGCTGACCAACTCCACGCCTGCCATCAAGATTGTGCATATCGTAAGAGTGATTGCATATCTCCACATGACCGCTGTCACGAAGCACCGAAACGTCCTGCCAGTCAAGATAAGAGTAAGCAGGATCAGGCTCAGCCTCCTCGCAGGCAGCGTCAGTGTAAGCCCCCACAATAGATACAGTGGCTTTCATATCGTATTTTTCAAGAAGAGGCAGAAGATATTCTCTGTAGTTGTAAGTGCCGTCATCAAAGGACAGTATGATAGGCTTCTCAGGCAGTTCGCCCCCACGCTTTACATATCTTATAACGTCATTTACAAAAACAGTAGTGTAGCCGTTCTGCTTCAGATAAAGCAGATCCTTTTCAAGCTCGATAGGCGTTATGACATATTCACCGCTGCGATCTTCGTTTTTTACGATGCTGTGATACATTATGATCGGAAGCTTTATCCCATCTGTTTTTTCTTCTTTTGCAAAGGTCGGCATAACAGCCACCGCCGCCAGCATAGAAAGCACAGCTATAACGCAAAGCATCACCCTTTTTCTTATCCTTAGACTTATGTACATATTTTATTTACCCCCTTTTTTACCTATTCTTATTCACCTCCATATCATTAATTGCATCATAAGTTCACAAAAAATATGCTTGTGGTACTTGAAATAATTGTGCAATTATGATATAATAAACACGTAATATCGCAGTGTTGTGTGCTGCGTTAAAAACAAGTTCATAAGGGGGAACTGTATATGAAAACGTTGCGTTCAAAGCTGCTTTTGGCAATGCTTTCAATCGCACTTATCATCACGGTGCTGCTTAGCTTGGTTTCCGTGTATTTTATAAACGTTTCTGCAAAGGATACGCTCAAAAGCACCGCTGAACCACTGGCTGTTCAGGCGGCTAAGAATTTTGACTCGACTATCAGCTCTTATACGAATAATATAGTTTCGACCGTAAAGTCTGATTCTTTTTTAGGGGCAAAAACTGACGCTGACAGACTAAAGGCGGTAAAAAGTGGCTTTGCAGACAACACAGGCTTCTATCTGAATTTTACGGTTTTTGACAGCAACGGCATTGTGCTTGCAACAGATAATGAAATGGTATCGTCATCAGTTGAAAAGAAGCACATCATAAGCGCTTGCGAAAGAAGCTCGGCTTATATAACCGATATATATACCTTTGGCGGTAAGAATTATTTTTCTATACTTGCTTCAACAAAGTCTGGCAACACAGAACAAAAAGTCGCTTGTATTACCATTCAGAGCGATATGCTTATCAATGCTCTTAATGAATATACCTTCGGCAAATCCGGCTATGTTTATCTTGTTGGTAAAGACGGAGAGATCCTTCTTCATAAGGATACAGATCAGATAGGTAAAAATGCTCTTAAGATCGGTAAGAAAGATGAAGAATATACGGAAGTGACAAATGCCGTTGAGAAAATACTTGCAAATAATAGCGGTACAACAGAGTATAAATTTAAGGATAACAATTATATCGTGGGCTATTATGGTTCGTCATATTTTGACGGTACTGTCGTCATGGTTACAAATGTTGCCGACTTCACCACTGCAAGTTCCAGTGCACTTACTAATATCATTGTAATGGGCGTTGTGCTTATGTGCCTGACGGTGTTGTTCTCTCTGCTTTTTGCAAAGAGGATAACAAAGCCTATCATTTCTACCACAAACAGACTTCGTTCTCTCGCACAGGGCAACCTTACCGACCCTGTTGACGTGTGGTATTCAAAGGACGAGCTTGGCGTCCTTTCAAACTCCCTGGAAGAAACTATCGTCTGCCTCAGACAGTATATCAACCTTATCACAGTGGCTCTTACCCAGATATCCGAGGGTAACCTTTGCCACAGAATGGAAGGTACTTTCAAGGGCGACTTCTATAAGATAAAGAGTACGTTTAACGAGATACTCGACTCTCTGTCCGATACCTTTGCTTCTATCAATATGTCAGCTGAGCAGGTGAACTCAGGAGCGGTTCAGGTATCAAATATCGCACAGTCTGTATCACAGGGTTCTACACAGCAGGCTTCCGCGATCGAGGAGCTTTCCGCTACCCTCAGTGATGTTTCAAAGCAGATAACTCAGAACTCTGAGGACTCTAAGAACGCTTATAATATCGTACTTAAGAATACCGAAGCCGTTGACAACTGCAACAGCGATATGGGCAACATGGTAAATGCCATGAATGCTATCCATACAGCTTCCGATGAGATCTCAAAGATAATCAAGGTCATTGACGAGATCGCATTCCAAACAAATATCCTTGCCCTTAACGCCGCCGTAGAGGCCGCAAGAGAGGGTTCAAAGGGCTTTGGCGTGGTAGCGGACGAGGTAAGACGTCTGGCATCAAGATCAGCCGAAGCCGCAAAGCAGACCGCTTCACTTATCGAAAACCAGTCTGCCGCTGTTTCAAAGGGCTCTAAGATAGCCGAAGAAACCGCTGATTCACTGAACAATATCGTAAGCAATTCAAATACTATAAAGGATCTCGTAAAGAATATCTCAGACGCTTCTGAGGCGCAGGCAGAAGCTATCGTTCAGGTAAATACGGGAGTAGACCAGATATCAGCCGTTGTATCAGCCAATACCTCGACTGCAGTCGGTTCAGCTTCCGCAAGTGAAGAGCTTTCAAGCCAGTCGCTTATACTAAAGAATATGATAGCACGTTTCAAACTTAGCGAGAACAGTGAAAAGGATAAGAAAGAGCATCAGACTTCAAGGTTCACATATATTGACGATGAGCCGGAAAGCGAGGCCACCCCTGAGGAAACTCAGCAGGATATCACTCCTTCCGACGAAGCCGATATAGAAGATTTCAGCACAAGCGATAAGTATTGATATCGTTGATAATGATAGAATTTCATTGAAAGGACTTGGTAAAATGAAGAAAAGAATAGGCATACTCACAAGCGGAGGAGATTGTCCGGGACTTAACGCAACTATCAGAGGCGTTGCAAAGGCTTGCTATGAAAAGTTTGGCGAAGACGTCCAGATAATCGGCATAGAGGACGGCTATTACGGGCTTATCAATAATATGTGCAAAGAAATGAAACAGTCTGACTTTTCCGGTATCCTTACCACAGGCGGAACTATTTTCGGCACAAAGAGAACGCCTTTCAAGAAAATGCAGGTCATCGAAGAAGATAACGTGGATAAAGTAAAGGCTATGAAAGAAACCTATAAAAAGCAGAAACTCGATTGCCTGCTCACCCTGGGCGGCAACGGCACTCATAAGACCGCTAACCTCCTTTCAACCGAGGGACTTAACGTTATCGGCCTGCCAAAAACTATCGACAACGATATCTGGGGCACAAGCGTAACATTCGGCTTCCATACAGCTGTTGACACAGCCACAGACGTTATCGACAGACTTCATTCCACAGCCAATTCCCACGGAAGAATACTCGTTGCAGAAATAATGGGCAATAAAGCCGGCTGGCTCACCCTCTATTCAGGTATCGCAGGCGGTGCAGATATGATAGTCATTCCTGAAATACCATATGATATCGAAAAGCTTGCCGCTGCCTGCGAAAAGAGAGAATCAAAGGGATTTTCTATCCTCGCCGTAGCTGAGGGTGCTTTTGATAAAGAAGAGGCAAAGCTTAAAAAGAAGGAAAGAGCAAGACTCCGTGCAGAGCAGGGTCTTACAACTGCTACCCCTAGAATTGCAAAGCAGATAGAAGAGCTTACAGGCAGAGAAACAAGAGTTTGCGTTCCTGGTCATATGCTCAGAGGCGGCAGTCCGTCAGCCTATGACAGAGTGCTTGCCACAAAGTTCGGTGTCCATGCCGCAGAGCTTATCGCAGCCGATAAATACGGCTATGCAGTGGCAATGATAAATGAAGTTGTGTCAGAAAACCCACTTTCAGAAGTCGCAGGCAAAACAAAATTCGTCCCTGCCGACCACCAGCTCGTCAAGACCGCAAAGGCTCTGGGCGTTGCATTCGGCGACTAAAATATGTGTAAACAGGCGGTGCAGTGTATGCTGTGCCGCTTTTTTGTATATGCCGATATAGCCTGAAACTATAGCAAACACAATAGTTTTAGTATTTTACAAATTCCTATTAAACCGATATAATATTATCATAAGCTTATGAAATAAAACCAAGAAAGGAATTTGATATATGAAAACAACAATAGTTGGCTATCCTAGAATAGGCTCTCTCCGTGAGCTGAAATTCGCTGAAGAAAAGTATTTCAGAAAAGAAATAACCGCCGCAGAGCTTGAAAAAGCAGCAGAGAAGCTCCGCCTTGAAAACCTTGACGTTCAGCGTCAGAGCGGTCTTGACCTTATCCCCTCAAACGATTTTTCCTACTATGACGGAATGCTCGATACAGCCGTACTCCTCGGTGCAGTTCCTGCAAGATATACCGCCCTTGGACTTTCTCCACTCGATACATATTTTGCAATGGCAAGAGGATATCAGGGCAGCGAGGGCGACGTAAAGGCGCTTGCAATGAAAAAGTGGTTCAACACAAACTACCACTACATGGTTCCCGAGGTAGATGACGATACAGAAATAAAGCTTTCCGATACAAAGCCTTTCGACCTGTTCAGCGAAGCCCTTGCAAACGGCGTGAAAACAAAACCTGTTATCATAGGCGCATATACTTTCCTTAAGCTTGCAAGATTTACAGGCAAGAAGAACGCCGGCGATATCGCACAGAGCGTTGTGAACGTGTATGCAGACGTTATTGCAAAGCTTTCAGCCCTTGGCGCAGAGTGGATTCAGCTTGACGAGTCTTGCCTTGTAAAGGATATGACCGCCGAGGATATCACATTCTTCAAGGATATCTATACAAAGATATTGGATAAAAAGGGCAGTGCAAAAATACTCCTCCAGACATATTTCGGCGACGTTCGTGATTGCTATAACGATATCTGCGCCCTTGCCTTTGACGGCATAGGTCTTGACTTTATCGAGGGCATCAAAACCGCAGAACTTGTTGAAAAGAACGGCTTCCCGAAAGACAAGGTGCTTTTCGCAGGCGTTGTGAACGGTAAGAATATTTGGAAAAACCACTATGCAAAAACTTTGGCTATCATTGACGATATAAAGGATAAGTGCGGCGAGATAGTCCTGGGCACTTCCTGCTCACTGCTCCACGTTCCATATACTCTCAAGAACGAGAGCAAGCTTTCTGATGACTATAAAAAGTATTTTGCCTATGCAGAAGAAAAGCTCTCCGAGCTTGCAGAACTTAAAGCCATCACAGAGGGCGAGTGCAGTGATAAGCTGGAAGCAAATAAAGCACTGTTCTCACAGCCAAGAAGCGGCGCTGATAAGTCGGTGACAGAGCGTGTTGCAAAGCTCACTGATAAGGACTTTGTAAGACTTCCTGAGTTTGCAGAGCGTGAAAAGATACAGAAGAAAGAATTTGGCCTGCCGCTCCTGCCAACAACAACTATCGGTTCTTTTCCACAGACTATTGAGGTCAGAAAAAATCGTGCGGCATTCCGTAAAGGCGAGCTTTGCGAAGCTGACTATGATAAGTTCATAAGCCAGAAAATAATAGATTGCATAAGACTTCAGGAGAAGATAGGTCTTGACGTCCTCGTTCATGGCGAGTTTGAAAGAAATGACATGGTAGAGTATTTCGGCGAGTGCCTTGACGGCTATATCTTCACAGAAAAAGCATGGGTGCAGTCTTATGGCACAAGATGTGTAAAGCCGCCGGTCGTATGGGGCGATATCTCAAGAGCAAAGCCTATAACAGTGAAGTGGTCAAAATTTGCACAGAGCCTCACAGATAAGCCTGTTAAGGGAATGCTCACAGGCCCTGTAACTATCCTTAACTGGTCTTTCCCAAGAGAGGATATCTCCCTTAAAGAGTCAGCAATGCAGATAGCCCTTGCTATCCGTGATGAAGTCCTTGACCTTGAAGCCAACGGCATAAAGATAATTCAGGTAGACGAAGCCGCTCTCCGTGAAAAGCTCCCTCTGAGAAGATCTGATTGGCACAGCGAGTATCTCGATTGGGCTATCCCTGCATTCAGACTTGTACACAGCGGTGCAAAGGCTGATACACAGATACACACCCATATGTGCTACAGCGAGTTCGCCGACATCATCAAGGATATCGACGATATGGACGCTGACGTTATCACCTTTGAAGCTTCACGTTCCGACCTGACTATCCTTGACGTTCTTAAGGAGAACAATTTCAGAACAGAGGTAGGCCCTGGCGTTTACGATATCCATTCTCCAAGAGTTCCGTCAGAGAACGAAATAGAGAATGCTCTTCATAAAATGCTCGATAGGATACCTGCACAGAAATTGTGGGTAAACCCTGACTGCGGACTTAAAACAAGAGGCGAAGCAGAAACAGTTCCAAGCCTTGAAAACCTTGTTGCCGCCGCAAAGAACGTAAGAAAAACATTGTAATTTTCATAAGGCATAAACAAAGCCCACAGAACATCAAAGTCCTGTGGGCTTTTTGTATTTATCTTATCCTATAAGCCAGTCATACATTTCCTGATATTTGTTAGCAGAAGCCTGCCATGAGAAATCCTGTGCCATTGCAGATTTGATAAGTCCGTTCCATTCGTCACGTCTGTCATCAAATATGTACTTTGCAAACATAACAGTGTTGTACATCTCGTGTGCATTGTAGTTTGCAAAGCTGAAACCAGTGCCGGTCCTCTCAAACTGATTGAACGGCTGAACAGTATCTCTCAAACCGCCAGTTTCACGAACGATAGGCAGCGTGCCGTAACGCAGTGACATAAGCTGTGAAAGTCCGCATGGTTCGAAAAGGGACGGCATAAGGAATGCGTCAGCGGAAGCGTAAATGCGGTGGCTCATTTCCTCACTGTAGTAAATGTTAGCGGAAACCCTGTCAGGATACTTGCCTGCAAACCAGCGGAACATATCCTCATATTTCTGCTCGCCCGTGCCAAGCACAACGAACTGTATGCCCTGTTCGCACATTCTTTCCATCATGTATGCAATAAGGTCAAAACCCTTCTGATCTGTCAAACGGCTAACAATGCCTATCGTAAAGCGATTGTCGTCCTGCGCAAGACCAAGCTCAGCCTGAATTGCCCTCTTGTTGTGTATCTTCTTCTCAAGCACGTTGTCATAATTGTATCTTACAACAATGTTCTTGTCCGTGTCAGGGTTGTAATCAACATAGTCGATACCATTTACAATACCACGAAGATCGTTAGCCCTTGCCCTCATAAGTCCGTCAAGACCCTCACCGTAGAACTGCGTCTTTATCTCCTCTGCGTATGTGTTGCTGACAGTTGTGATAGCGTCAGCATAAACAAGACCGCCCTTGAGCATATTTCCGTCAACGCCCGTTCTCAGCTTGTCGATAGTGAAGTAGTAGTCAGACAGACCGGATATCCTCTTGAACTGCTCAACGCCGTCATTTCCCTGGAATTTCAGATTGTGTATAGTCATAACGGTCTTTATGCCGCGGAAGAAATCGCCACCTGCAAAGCTGTCATGAAGATATACAGGTATAAGACCCGTCTGCCAGTCGTGACAGTGTATAACGTCAGGACGGAAATCAAGAAGCGGCAGAGCAGAAAGCACAGCTCTGTCAAAGTACATGAACTTTTCTATATCCCAGTGATGCTCAGTGTAAGGCTTGTCACCGGTGAAATAATGTTCGTTGTCGATAAAATAGAACGTAACGCCATCATAAACGCATTCAAGCACGCCCACATATTGGCTCTGACCTGCAAAGTCCATGTAGAAATGCGTTTTGTACTGCATCATGTCTTTCCACTGCTGTTTCATGCAGGAATATTTAGGAAGAATTACTCTGACATCATAATACCTCTTGTCAAAGCACTTAGGCAGAGAGCCAACAACGTCAGCCAGACCGCCTGTCTTGATAAACGGAACACACTCCGAAGAAGCAAACAAAACTTTTTTCATATTCAAGTTATCCTTTCCAACTTAATTTCTTGAATTTTCAGGGCAATAATTATCGCTATTGCCAATGTGAACATAACAATTATAACACTTTTTGTTGAAAACGTCAAGAGCAAAACCTCGTTTGCACCATAAAAGCGCAATGATGAAAAATTAATAATTAAAAGTAGACATAAGCCGCTTTGTGTGGTATAATAAAGTGTCAAAGTATAATTATCAGATATAGGAGAGTTAAAATGATAACAGTATCAAACGTAAGCCTTTCATTCGGTGGTCAGCTTCTTTTCAAGGACGTTGACCTTAAATTTACAAACGGCAACTGCTATGGCATAATCGGTGCAAACGGTGCAGGAAAGTCAACATTTCTGAAGATCCTCTGCGGTGAGATAGAGCCTACCACAGGCGAGGTAGTGATCTCAAAGGAGGACAGACTTTCAGTGCTTCGTCAGGATCATTTTGCATTTGACGAGTATACAGTTCTTGAAACTGTAATAATGGGCAATAAGCGACTTTATGAGATAATGAAAGAAAAGGACGAGCTTTACGCCAAGGAGGACTTCACCGAGGAGGACGGCGACAGAGCAGGACAGCTTGAAAGCGAGTTCGCAGAATTAAACGGCTGGGAAGCTGAGTCTGACGCTTCAAAGCTCATTCAGGGTCTTGGTCTTTCCGAGGATATCCTCTATTCACAGATGTCCACCCTCTCAGGTAACGAGAAAGTCAAGGTGCTTCTTGCACAGGCACTTTTCGGCAATCCTGATATTATCATGCTGGACGAGCCTACCAACCACCTTGATATCGACGCTATAAGCTGGCTTGAGGACTTCCTTGCCGACTATTTCGGAACTGTCCTCGTCGTATCCCATGACAGACACTTCCTTAATAATGTTTGTACCCATATCGTGGATATCGACTATACAAAGATAAAAATGTATGTTGGTAACTACGAGTTCTGGTATGAGTCCTCACAGCTCATGCAGAGAATGATAAAGAACCAGAACAAGAAAGCCGAGGAGAAGATAAAGGAACTCCAGGAGTTCATCAACCGCTTCTCAGCAAATAAATCAAAGTCCAAGCAGGCTACCGCAAGAAGAAAGCTTCTTGATAAGCTCACAGTCGAAGAAATGCCTGCCTCATCAAGAAAATATCCTTTCATAGGCTTTAATATGGATAGAGAGCTTGGAAAAGACGTCCTCAAAGTCAATGGCATATCCAAAACAGTTGACGGCGTAAAGCTCCTCAATAATGTTTCCTTTACCCTCAGCCGTACCGATAAGGTCGCTTTCATCGGCGAGTCCGAGCAGGCTATCACAATGCTTTTCAAGATACTTGCAGAGGAAGAAGAGCCTGACGAGGGTACGATAAAATGGGGCGTTTCCACATCACGTTCATATTTCCCTATTGACAATTCAGCCTACTTCAACGATAATGACGAAAGCATCGTTGACTGGATAAGAAAATATTCCACTTCCGAGGTAACAGACACCTACCTCAGAGGATTCCTTGGCAAAATGCTCTTCTCAGGGGACGAGATATATAAGCCTGTAAAAGTTCTCTCAGGCGGTGAAAAGGTAAGATGTATGTTCAGCCGAATGATGCTCTTCGGCTCAAACGTTATAATGCTTGACAGACCTACCAACCACCTCGACCTCGAATCTATCACAGCCGTAAATAACGGACTTAGAGATTTCAAAGGCGTTGTGATTTTCGCATCTCATGACCACGAAATAGTTCAGACAGTTGCAAACAGAATAATCGAGATAACCCCCGACGGCTGTATCGACAGACAGGGAACATATGAGGAGTTCCTTGATTGGCGACGTGAGCGTGGCATGAAGTCATTTATAGAGTAATTTTATTATGGAGAAGTATCCAAAATGGCAAAAATGAAAAACGTGACCGTAAGAGGTTACAATATTGACGACGTTCCTGCAATGGCAGAGATATGGAACGAAGTTGTAAAAGAGGGCAATGCCTTCCCACAGAAAGAGACCCTCGACTATGAGGGTGCGAAAAAGTTTTTTGCATCACAAACATTCTGCGGTGTTGCAGAGTATGAGGGCGAAACTGTAGGAATGTATATCCTCCACCCTAATAACGTTGGCAGATGCGGACATATCGCAAACGCAAGCTATGCCGTAAAAAGCACCTGCCGTGGAAAAGGAGCAGGCAAGGTCATAGTCGAACATTGTCTTTTCATAGCAAAGCAGAAAGGCTTTAAGGTGCTCCAGTTCAATGCCGTTGTTGCATCAAACATTAAGGCGGTAAAGCTTTACGAAAACCTCGGCTTTGTTAAGCTCGGCACTGTACCGAAGGGCTTTGAAAACAAAGAGGGCGTCTTTGAGGATATCATTCTTTTCTACCACACTCTTTGATTAGTGAGGAGTGAGGAGTGAGGAATTAAGGTATCGCCTGCGGCGATGATGTTTTTTGAATTTTTATAGATATTGAAAGGAGAAAAAAGTATGTTAAAGGTAGCAAATATTTTTTCAAACGATATGGTGCTCCAGCGTGACAAGAACATAACAGTCTGGGGACTTGGGGACGAGGAAAGAACTGTCACAGTTACTCTTAACGGCGTGTCAGTCCAGACGCAGGTCTGCGACGGCAGGTGGACAGCCGTCCTCCCTCCAATGAGTGCAGGCGGAGAGTACGAAATGACAGTTTCAGACGGCTGTACAGAGAAAAAATTCTGCCGTATCATGATAGGCGAAGTGTGGTTCTGCGGCGGCCAGTCAAATATGGAGCTTGAACTTCAAAACGCAAAGGGCGGCAAAGAAGTCCTCGAAAACCTCACCCCTGATTGCAACGTAAGATTTTATTACACTCAAAAGCGTGGCACTCTTGACGAAATGTTCTATGAGGACGAAAACAATACCGCATGGTCGCAGGCTTCAAAGGATAATTCAAGGGCATGGAGTGCAGTCGGCTTTTTCTTTGGAAGAAAGCTTGCCAAAGACCTTGGCGTAACAGTAGGACTTATCGGCTGTAACTGGGGCGGCACATCAGCCTCCGCATGGGTAGACAGACCGACCCTTGAAAACAACGCTGAAATAAGAAGCTACATAGACGAGTATGAAAAACGTATTGAGGGCAAAACTGTCGAGGAGCAGATAAAAGAATACAGAGATTATCAGAAATTTGAGCGTGTGTGGGATAAAAAATACGGCGAGCTTCTGCAAAAAGACCCAACAATGAGCTGGGAGAAAGCCAACGAGATCCTTGGCGATAAGAATTGGCCGGGCCCGATAAACTGCGTAAACCCATTCCGCCCAACAGGACTTTTTGAGACCATGGTGTCAAGAGTTTGCCCTTATACAATAAAAGGATTTCTCTATTATCAGGGCGAGTCTGACGACCATAAGCCGGACAGCTATTACACCCTCCTTACATCTCTTATCAGGCTTTGGAGAGAGAAGTGGGGCGATGATGAGCTTCCGTTCATAATCGTCCAGCTCCCAATGTTCAAATATGCCGCCGACCCTGATTATAAGCATTGGTGTAAAATAAGAGAAGCACAGATGAGAGCATATAAGACAGTGAAAAATACAGGAATAGCTGTTATCTCAGATTGCGGTGAGTTCAACGAGATCCACCCAAAGAATAAAGTACCCGTTGGCGAAAGACTTTGTTTGCAGGCAGAAAAGCTTTTCTACGGCATGGACGTAAAAGCATTCGGACCTATCTATAAGTCGCTGGAGTATAAAAACGGCGGTATAGAGCTTAGCTTTGACCATGCCGAAAACGGCTTTGTAGTAAAGGGCGAAGCACAGGGCTTTGAGATAGCAGGCAAGGACGAAGAGTTCGTAAAAGCCGATATCACCATAAACGGCAGCAAAATTTTCATCAAGTCAGACGCCGTTGAAAAACCTCTGTATGCAAGATATAACTGGTTCAACTATTGCGAGGTAACTATCTTCAACGAAACAGGCATACCACTTGCTCCATTCAGAACAGAAAAATAATACAAGAACGTCCCCTGAATGGGGGCGTTTTTTGTTTTGCAGAAATCTGACACCCCGCTTTTTTGCACTTCAACGTTTTTGATTTTTTTACGAATTTTTTTGTAATTCGTACAAATATGGGTAGGGGCGAACAATGTTCGCCCGTTTCGTTCACTGCAAACCACCTGCCTTGACCCTCGACCCATAACACGGATTTTCCAACGTTAATAAAATATTTATAATTAAAACTCTTGGCAAAATCTCCGCTGTGTGGTATAATAGAAGATATATAAATGAATTTGGAAAGGCTGGTCTTATTAATGAGAGCTGTTGTTACGGTTATAGGTAAGGACGCTGTAGGTATCCTTGCAAAGGTAAGCACAAAGTGTGCAGAATATAATGCGAATGTTATCGAGGTCACTCAGTCAGTTTTGCAGGACCTCTTTGCTATGATAATGCTTGTTGACATCACAAAGCTCAACTCCGATTTTGCTACCATGGCGGACGGACTGACAGAGCTTGGTCAGACAATGGGTGTAAAGATCCATACGATGCACGAGGATATTTTTAACTGTATGCACCATATCTAAAGAGGAGATTTCAGTAAAATGATTAATACATATGACGTGTTGGAAACGATACGAATGATACAGGACGATTGTCTTGATATTCGTACTATCACAATGGGCATTTCTCTACTTGATTGTATCGACAGCGATATAAACGTTGCCTGCGAGAATGTCTATAAGAAGATAACCGCAAAAGCCGCAAGACTTGTTGAGGTGGGCGAGCAGATAGAAAAGGAGCTTGGAATCCCGATCATAAATAAGAGAATTTCCGTTACCCCTATCGCTATCGTGTCTGCTGCCTGCAAGTGTTCACCTGTTCCATTTGCACACGCTATGGACAGAGCCGCAAAGGACGTTGGCGTAAACCTTATCGGTGGATATACAGCCCTCGTTCCAAAGGGCTTCTCCGCAGGTGATATCGAGCTTATCAAGTCTATCCCAGAGGCACTCGCTACTACTGAGAGAGTGTGTTCCTCTGTAAATATTGGTTCAACAAAAACAGGTATCAATCTGGATGCCTGCAAAATGATGGGCGGCGTTGTAAGAGAGTGTGCAGAAAGAACAGTTGACTCTGCCTGCTTTGGCGCAGCAAAACTCGTTGTTTTCTGTAACGCAGTTGAGGATAACCCGTTCATGGCAGGTGCTTTCCACGGCGTTGGCGAGCCTGATTGCATGATAAACGTGGGCGTATCAGGTCCTGGCGTTGTAAGAGCCGCTTTGAGAAAATATCCTGACGCTGATATCACAAAGATATCCGACGTTATCAAGGAGATTTCATATAAGATAACAAGAGTAGGTCAGCTCGTTGGAACTATCGCTTCCAAGCGTCTTGGCGTTCCATTCGGTATCGTTGACCTTTCACTCGCACCAACTCCAGCCGTAGGCGACTCTGTTGCCCATATCCTCGAGGAAATAGGACTTGAAAAGTGCGGTACACATGGCACAACAGCAGCCCTCGCACTGCTTAATGACGCAGTTAAAAAGGGCGGCGTAATGGCTTGCTCAAGAATAGGCGGACTTTCAGGTGCATTTATCCCTGTTTCTGAGGACGCAGGCATGATCGATGCCGCAAAGAGCGGTGCGCTCTGCATTGAAAAACTTGAAGCTATGACCGCTGTATGCTCAGTTGGTCTTGATATGATATGTATTCCTGGCGATACCCCAGCCGATACTATTTCCGCTATCATCGCAGACGAAGCTGCTATCGGTATGGTAAACAACAAGACCACCGCCGTAAGAGTTATCCCTGCTATTGGCAAGGGCGTTGGCGAAGAACTTGATTGGGGCGGACTTTTTGGCTGCGGACCTGTTATGCCGCTCAAAAAAGAGTCACCTTCCAAGTTCATCAATCGTGGCGGACAGATCCCTGCACCACTCCATTCTCTCAAAAACTAAATTTACACGGCGGCAGAGCAATTCTGCCGCTGTTTTTGGTAAGGAGGAAAACAGATTGAAACGCTGTATGTTTGCAGACTTCACCTTTAAAATACCCTTTGAGGAGCGTATAAGACTTATAAAAGAGAACGGCTTTGACGGTGTAATGCTTGGCTTTTCTGACGGACTAAAATACACACAGTATGATATTGTACGAAATTTTGGACTGGAAATAGAAAACGTCCATTCACAGTTTGATCGCATGAACGCCCTTTGGACAATATGCCAAGAGAGCGAATATATCCTCCAACGAACACTTGAATGTGTCAGAGTGTGCGGTGAAAACGGCATAAAAACCATGATATGCCACCCCACTGACGGGCTTGTTCCGCCCGAAGTATCTCGTTTCGGTATAGAGAATTTCGCCAAGATAATACAGTGCGGAGAAGAAAACGGTGTCGATATCGCCTTTGAGAATATCCAGCTCCCGCAGTTTCTTGACGTGCTTTTTGACCGGTTCGGAAACCATGATAACGTGAAATTTTGCTATGACACAGGTCATGAGAATTGCTTCTCAAAGCATACCGATTGCCTGACGAAGTTTGGAAACAAGCTCGCCTGCCTGCATATTCACGATAACGACGGCAACACCGACGGACACATGATACCGTTTGACGGCAACCTGAACTTTGAGAAATTTCTCAGAAAGCTCAAAAACCTCGACCACCAGCCACCATTGTCATTAGAGCTTTATATGTCAAAGTCCACCATGTACCGAAATGCTGCACCTGACATCTTTGTAAGACGTGCGGCAGAAGCGGCTAAACAGCTTGAAAAGCTTTACAATTCTATATAAGTACAAATTTTCGTACAGATAGGAGGACCTATGAAAACTCTTATAGATATGCACACCCACACAGGCTTTTCCCCAGATGGTGAGGGAACTGTAGAACAGTCTTTAGCAAAAGCCAAAGAGCTTGGCTTGGCGGCATTTGCCATAACTGACCATTGCGATTGCAATTTCCGCTATAAAGCCGACCATTATGGTGACCCTGAAGCCCTGAAAGACGGCATGATGTACGGCTCGGGGGAGTATGCCCCCGCAAGCATAGTCGCCCAGTATGAAGCTGCCCAGCATCTGGAGGGTTTAAATTTTCTCTGCGGAATAGAGCTTGGTCAGCCTTTGCAGGATATAGAATTTGCCGAAGAGATAGCCTCCGACAAACGCCTTGATTTTATCATCGGCTCACATCATCAGAATAAAGGCAAGGACGATTTCTATTGGATAGAGTACAAAAATATGGACTTGTCGCAAATCTATGCTCTCCTTGACGACTATTTCAAAGAAATGCTTGAAATGTGCAAATGGGGCAAGTTAGACGTTTTAGGACACCTCACCTATCCTCTGCGATATATCCAAGGAGATTGCGGTATACAAATAGATCTTTCCCCATATGAAGATATTATCAGAGAAATTTTTTGTACACTTATCCAAAAAGGCAAGGGCATAGAGATAAATGTGTCGGGACTTAGGCAAAAATACGGCAAGCCACTCCCGGACCTTGGCTATGTGAAGCTCTACAAAGCCCTCGGCGGCGAGATATTGACCATAGGCTCAGACGCCCACTGCACCGCAGATATCGGCAGAGATATTTCCGCAGGCGTAGAAATGGCGCAGGCGGCAGGCTTTAAGTATCTGACCTATTTCAAAAAGCATGAGCCGAAGTTTATCAAGATAGAAATATGATATCATATCAAAGCGCCGCGATTCTTGCTTTGCAGGGATAGGGCGTTTTGTTTTGCCGGTAACATTTAGCCCACCGATACATATAATTATATATAACTCTATCAGGCATAGTCCCACAGGAGGTATCCATATGAAAAAAACAGTTTTCCTCTGCGTCGGCGGTGACGCAAGACAAACATATACAGCTCAGACTCTCACTAAAATCGGCAGGGTCTATACTTACGGCATGGACGATAAAGGCGAGGACACTATCCCCCTCGCTCATCTCGATCAGCTCACCGAAAAGGCGGACGTTCTCGTACTTCCTCTCATGAAAGCTGACGGGCTGGATATCTCTTCTAGCCGTAATGTAAAGGTATCATGCAGTGACGTTTCAACGCATTTAAAGAAAAATGCACTCGTGGCAGGCGGTCTGCTCCGTCGTGATCAAATAGAATATTTCTCCTCTCTCGGCTTCGATGTTAAGGATTACTATAAGCGAGAGGAGCTTGTTATAAGAAATTGTATCCCCACGGCGGAGGGCACTTTGCAAATAGCCATGCAGGAGCTTGCTGTCACCGTGAACGGTTCCACCGTTCTAGTTATTGGCTATGGTAGAGTAGCGAAAGCCTGCGCTAAGCTTTTTCGGGCTGTCGGCGCAGATGTGACTATATCCGCAAGAAAGCTTTCTGCGCTTGCAGAAGCCGAGGGCGCAGGCTATAAGGCAGAGCTTATCACAGCTCTTGCGGACAATATTTCGGGGTATACTATAATAATAAACACCGTCCCTGCCATGATACTTGATGAAAAGCTTTTGGGCGTAATGGATAAAAACTCTCTTATCATAGACCTTGCCTCCCGACCTGGCGGAGTAGATCATGAAACTGCCGCAAAGCTGAACAGGCGTGTGGTATGGGCATTGGGACTTCCAGCCAAAGCCGCACCTATGACTGCAGGAGAGATAATCGCCCGAACAGTTACGGACATTTTGAATGAAAGGGGAACAAAGAATGTCACTTGACGGCATACGAATAGGCTTTTGCATGACCGGCTCCTTCTGCACCTTTGAAAAGGCATTTGCCGCCGCAGAACGGCTTGTGCAGCAGGGCGCAAAGCTTGTGCCAATAATGTCTTTCAACGCCGCATCTATATCTACACGTTTTGGCACAGCGGAAGAAAACATCAAACGCCTTGAAACCATAGCAGGCCGCAAGGTCATACGCACCATAGAAGAAGCCGAGCCGATCGGACCGAAAAAGATGTGTGATATCATGGTAGTAGCACCCTGCACCTCAAACACGGCAGCAAAGCTTGCTCTTGGCTTGACGGACACTCCAGCCACCATGGCAGTAAAAAGTCACCTGAGAAATGCTCGTCCCGTGGTCATCGCCATATCGACAAATGACGCACTGGCAGGGTGTGCTAAAAACATAGGTTATCTGCAAAATCTGAGAAACTACTATTTCGTACCATATGCGCAGGACAACTGCGAAAAGAAGCCAAACTCCATAGTGGCTGAGTTTGAACTCATACCCGAAACTATTCAGTCGGCTCTTGATGGGATACAGCTTCAGCCTGTCATAAGGGTAAAATAACCAAAAGCTCTCCGATACGCTCGGGGAGCTTTTTTGTATTCACACATCTCTGATAACCGCACCCCTACAGATATTCGGGCAAGTCCTGCCGCCGCAAAATCGCTTCGCTCGATGCTTGGGGGCAGCTTTGCTCATTCCTAATTCCTAATTCCTCACTCCTCACTTCTTCCGCCCTTGTGCAATCTGCTTTATAACAAGTCTAAACTTTGTTCACATTCACGAAAGAAATTTTTCTTTCCACCCTTGCTATTTATGTGAAAATAGTATATAATTATCTTATGCGGTTGATATATTTTGTGTAAATGATACATATAATTATACTGCATATCACATTAAGCCGTCCAACGGCATAGATTGGAGCGATCAACTTGAAAAAATACGACAGCACAAAAATAAAAAATATTGCTATTGCAGGTCAGGCAGGTTCTGGAAAGACCTCTCTGACTGAGGCACTGCTATATAAAAGCGGAGCTACTGACAGGCTCGGCAAGATAACTGACGGAAACACTGTTTCTGATTATACCCCTGATGAGATAAAGAGAAAATGTTCTGTTTACACATCTCTTTCTTCTTTGGAAACTGGCGAGTTCAAGGTAAATCTTCTTGATACTCCCGGTATGTTCGATTATGAGGGCGAAGCTGTTGAGGGCATTGCCGCAAGCGGTTGCGTACTCATCACTGTATCAGGTAAATCAGGCGTTCGTGTAGGTACTCACAAGGCTTATGACCTTGCAAAGAAAATGGGCAAGCCTACAATGTTCGTTGTAACAAAGCTTGATGACGATAACGCAAACTTCAATAACGTTCTTACTCAGCTCAAAGCAGAGTTCGGACCTACAGTTTGCCCTGTTGTTGTGCCTGTTATCGCAGACAGAAAGATAGTTTCTTATGTAAATCTCATTGAGATGAAAGCATATAAGTATGAGGACGGCAAGGCAGTTGAAACCGATATGCCTACAGCTGATGTATCAGAGAAAATGGGTTATCGTATCGACGGACTTATCGAAGCCGTGTCCGAAGCCGTTGCAGAAACTGACGAGGCGCTTTTTGAAAAGTTCTTCTCAGGCGAAGCATTCACACAGAAAGAGCTTATCGACGGAATACATAGCGGCATGAACTCAGGCATTATAACTCCTGTTACCTGCGTTTCTTCCACAGACCTCTCAGGTGTTGATATGCTCCTTAAGGAGATAGACCTACTGCTCCCTCCTCCGTCAGAAAAGGACGCTATGATAGGCGAAACAGCAGACGGCGAAGCTGTTGAGGTCGCTTGCGTTGAAAGCGACCCTATGAGCGCATTTGTATTCAAGACAGTTGCTGACCCATTTGTTGGCAAGATGTCATATATAAAGGTATTTTCAGGAAAGCTTACACCTAACAAGGAGGTTGTGAACGCTACCACAGGAAGCACCGAAAAGGTCGGAAAGCTTGTTACGCTTCAGGGCAAAAAGCAGATAGACGTTGCCGAAGCAGGCTGTGGAGATATCGTTGTTGCAATGAAGATGAACGTGAACACCAACGATACTATCTGTGACTCCACGAGAGTTGTTAAGTTTGCACCTATGACCTTCCCTAAGCCATGCTACAAAATGGCAGTAAGAGCTAAAAAGCAGGGCGATGAAAGCAAGATATCCGCCGCAATGACAAGACTTATGGAAGAAGATCTTACTATAGATTACAAGCTCGATCCGTCCACAAACGAAATGATACTCAGCACCTTGGGCGGACTTCACCTTGATTCTGTTGTGGGCAGACTTGCAGGAACATTCGGCGTTGAAGTAGAAACTTCTGTGCCTAAGATCTCCTATCGTGAAACTATCAGAAAGAAAGTCAAGGTGCAGGGCAGACATAAGAAGCAGTCAGGCGGTCACGGTCAGTATGGCGACGTTTGGATAGAATTTGAGCCATGCGTATCTGACGACCTTGTATTTGAAGAAAAGGTGTTTGGCGGAGCAGTTCCAAAGAACTTCTTCCCAGCCGTAGAAAAGGGCTTGCAGGAAAGCGTAAAGAAAGGCGTTCTCGCAGGTTTCCCTGTAGTAGGTCTGAAAGCTATCCTTGTGGACGGCTCATATCACCCTGTTGACAGCTCAGAAATGGCATTCAAAATGGCAGCTTCTATCGCATACAAAGAGGGTATGCGTCAGGCAGAGCCTGTTCTCCTCGAACCGATCGGCTCCTTGAGCGTTTTCGTACCTGACGATAACACTGGCGACATGATGGGCGAACTTAATAAGAGAAGAGGCAGAGTTCTGGGCATGAATCCTGCCGAAAAGAAGGGTATGACCGAGATAGTTGCCGAAGTTCCAATGGCTGAAATGGCAGACTTCACACTGCTTCTGAGACAAATGACACAGGGTCAGGGCGTGTTCACCTTTGAAAAAGCACGTTACGAGCCGCTTCCTGCAAATCTTGTTGCAGACGTTATCGCAAAGAACGCAGTGGCAGATTGATTTTTTTGAAATAGAATTTTTAAGGGATAATTATAGAATTGTGATAAGGACAGTACGGGAATGTTTCGGGCGTTCCCGTACTTTTTTGCACAAAAAAACAGACGGCATAAAAACCGTCTGCAATTATCATATGTATTTGAATACACCATAGTAGGGGCGAACAGTGTTCGCCCGTTTCCTGTCAGCTTTTATGTGACGCACATATCACCCATTCCAATATTTTCTATCAAGGCTTCGATACTGAACAGCCATTGCGATATGCTTTTTATCTATGACCTTTGCACCGTCCATATCCGCAACAGTTCGTGCGACTTTAAGTATGCGGTCATAGGCTCTTGCTGAAAGTCCCAGCCTGTCAAAAACGTTCTCCAAAAGCTTTGAAGCCTCATCTGTCACAGGGCAGACCTCGTGAAGAATATCAGAGGTTATTCGTGCGTTGCAGGTTATGCTAGTGCCTTTGAAACGCTCGTTTTGTATGTCACGGGCTTTTTGAACACGCTCTCTTATTGAGGCGGAGGATTCTTCTTTGGCTGTTGAAGAAAGATCTGCAAACTCAACAGGTGCGACCTCCAAATGAATGTCGAAACGGTCAAGCAGTGGTCCGCTGACTTTGGAAAGATAGCTTGAAACTTGTTTCGGAGAGCATATGCACTTTCTTGTTGGGTGACCAAAATATCCGCATGGACAAGGATTCATTGCAGCGATAAGCATGAACGAACATGGGTATGTTATCGACCCTGACACTCTGGATATGGTCACCTGCCTGTCCTCCAAAGGCTGACGTAAGATCTCAAGGGCAGGGCGTGAAAACTCTGCAAGCTCGTCAAGAAAAAGCAAGCCGTTATGTGCAAGGGAAATCTCACCGGGCTTTGGCACAGAGCCTCCGCCTGAAAGTCCTGCCGGTGAAACTGTATGATGCGGTGAACGGAAAGGTCTGGTGGTGATAAGAGGACTGTTACTGTCCAAAAGTCCTGCCACAGAATGGATATTTGTGGTTTCTATGGACTCCTCAAAGGTCATGGCAGGAAGTATCGACGGCATACGTTTTGCAAGCATTGATTTTCCTGAGCCAGGCGAACCTATCATAAGAACGTTGTGACCGCCTGCCGCTGCGACCTCCAATGCTTTTTTTGCCGCTGATTGTCCTTTTACGTCGGCAAAATCAAGACTTCCGAAATAGCTTTCAGCGGTGGGCTTATAATGTGCCGCAGGAACTATTGCCGCCTTTTTCTCAAAGTGAAAAACAAGCTCCCGCAAAGACCTTACGCCATAGGCTTTTATACCCTCCACAACGGAAGCTTCACGGACATTGTCTGCAGGAACATATATCTCAGAAAGTCCCATTTTCTGCGCCATTATGGTCATAGGCAAAACGCCCTGAACAGGTCTTACTTCTCCGCTGAGAGAAAGCTCGCCAATAAAAGCGGCGGTGGAAAGCATACTGTCATCAACAAGGTCAGCCATTCGCAAGAGTGCAACTGCCACGGCTAAGTCATAGACCGAGCCTGTTTTTCTCACATCGGCAGGTGCAAGATTTATGATTATTTTTCTCAGAGGCAATGTTATCTCGCTTGAACGCAGTGCAGAACGCACACGTTCACGGCTTTCTTTTACAGATGCGTCTGCAAGTCCCACGATATCGAAAGAGGGCAGACCCTTTGAAGCTTCTATCTCCACCTTGACCGCAAAGGCATTAAGCCCCAGCAGACCTACACTGTTTATTAAAGCAAACACGTTGACTTCTCTCCCTTACGGCTTAATCTGAACACATTTCAGAGCTTATGATATCGAGCAGAAAATCTGCGATATCATTATACACCTCACGGCGGTTGGTTTCGTTCACAAGCTCGTGACGTGCATTTTCATATATCTTCATCTCAACGTCACAGCCGTTGAGGGACAGCCTGTTGAACACGTTTAGTACGCCTTTTCCGTAGTTTCCCACAGGGTCGGCACTGCCTGCTATAAGATAGGTAGGCAAAGTTTTCGGATAGGTGGAGAACCACTTTTCATTTGAAACATACCACAAAAGCTTTGCAAGATTTTCAAAGCCGTTTAGGGTGAAAATAAAGTTGCATTTAGGGTCTTTTTCGTAGGTGGAAACTATTTCAGGGTCACGGGATATCCAATCATATTCGCTGACCTTATCGGTTATTTTTCTTGTATAAGCACCGAAAGCAAGCTTATTTACAGCGTTGCTCCTATATTTATCACCATGGAGTATTTTGAGGCTGTCAACAAGGGTGAGCAAAGCAGGGATACCCGCCATGCCGCCGCTTGTTCCACAGAAGATAGCCGCTGTGAGGTTTCTGCCATGCTTGGTGACAAAAGCTCTTGCAAGGAAGCTTCCCATGCTGTGACCGAGAAGAAAATACGGCTTGTCAGGGTAGTTGTGTTTCATCATTTTTGTGAGAGTATACATATCCTCGACAGCGTTTTCCCAGCCATGTTCAGGGGAGAAGTAGCCAAGCTCGGAGCTATCGTTCACACTGTCGCCATGACCGAGGTGGTCGTTTCCGCAGACAGCAAAGCCCAATCCTGTGAGGAACTCAGCGAGGTCGTCATAGCGTCTGAAATATTCGCACATACCATGGGATATCTGAACGACACCTCTTACTGTGCCGATAGGGAAACGAACGTAATACGCGATCTTATGAAGTCCGTCAGCGGACGGATAGTAGCTTTTGAAATGAGTACAATTCATAGAAATTTACCTCCTTAGGGTTAGGATTTCATGCAATTTTACTTATCAATAGTATAGCACTTTTTGGGGGAATAATCAAGGGTAAGTTTTTAATAGGAGCGGAGTTTAAGTGAGGAGTGAGGAATGAGGAATGAGGAATGAGGAATGGGCAAAGCAGACCAAAGTTAATTGCAAGCATAAAGTAAAATAAAGCACCGAGCGAAGCGAGAGATAAAGCGCACGCTCAAGCCCGGCGCTA
>OLQM01001010.1_pt1 | contig 32381 bp, 24 predicted proteins | sample 1673161 | NCBI WGS metagenome assembly OLQM01 (sample SAMEA3136761, study PRJEB25190) | human gut metagenome | reverse complement strand
CCATACGTTTTTGAAGTTATCAAGATAAGTTCCCTTAATGGACTCTTCCCCGGCTGTAAGGTCACATCCATCATCCTTGAACTCATAGTACAGAGGAAGGTTGGCAAGGTGTGTGGTAAAGCGCCAGTCTGAGCTGGAATCAAGACCGGCACTGGTGAAGGCACCCTTTACGCCAATCTCATCCTTGCGAGCCTGAATGTCTTCAACGATCTTCTTGAGAGATGCAAAGTCCTTGATGTCCTCGCCCTTGTAGCCGGCCTTCTCAAGGAGCTTCTTGTTATAAATGATGCCGAAGTCTTCCTCAACGTAGTCAACGCCGTACACAACGCCATCCTGCTCAAGCTTCAGAGCATCGTTGGTGAGCTCACCCAAAATCTTGGCATCTTTAAGGTCAATGCAGTAATCCTTAACACCAATGAGGCCGGAAGGACCGTTGGTCTGGAAAAGTGTAGGAGCAGCGGAAGCTTCCTTGTTGATCTCAGACTGGAATGTCTGTGCATAGGTATCGGAAGCAGCGGTAACAACCTTAACGGGAACCTTGGTCTCTTCGGTGTACTTCTTGGCAAGATCCTGCCACTCTTTATCAGCCTCAGGCTTGAAGTTCAGGAAGTAAACGGAGCCTTTTGCACCGTCACCTGAACCCTCCTTTTTGTCATCAGCCTTATTGCCGCCACAGCCCGCAAGGCCGAGGGTGCAAAGAGCTGATGCGCTCAGAGTGACAAACTGCTTACGATTTAGATTGGACATACTGTTCCTCCTCATGGAACGTACTGCGCCGACTGCACAGCCCACACAGAATCATCTGTAAGTTATGACTGCAAGGGCAATCTTTACCACAACCAACAGCCAGCACTTACGTAACTTACAGAAGTATATCTTTTTTACGACCACTCTGTAAGAGTTGTCTAAACAACATCGGCGGTAAACGGTATGAAATTATCGGTGAGCGGTTAATCGATTGGAATCTCCACAGTATTGACGTATTATCAACACAAAAAGAACACTATTAAATCGCCATCTACCTGTGAATATCTATCTCTTGTGTGTTTTCTTCGTTGTTCAAAGGAATATGCTGCTATGCCGAAGGCTCGATTCGAAAATATCTACCAAGATCTTAAAGCAAAGGTTCTTGACGGTACTTATGGCTACCAATCCTTCTTGCCTCCTGAAACAGAGCTGACGGCTTCATACACATGTTCCAGAAACACCCTCAGACGCGCCCTCTCCATGCTTTCCGATGAGGCGTATCTTCAACCTATCCATGGTCGGGGTGTCCGAGTTATTTGGCAAAAGCAAACTCACGACATTCTTGGATCTCTTGAGGGTCTTGAATCCTTCCAAGAATACGCGCAGCGTAACGGCCTTATACCATATACCGAGGTTAAACAATTCGAGACAATCGTCTGCAGCGATGCCCTTGCGTATCACACGGGCTTTACCGCAGGCGAAAGCCTCATACGTATCGTACGTATTCGCGGTCTCAACGGCATTCCTCGTCAAATAGACCATGACTACCTTCTTGAAAGCGCAGTAGGACGCCTTTCAAAGGAGGACGCAAGACGCTCCATCTTTTCGTATCTCGAAGAGACTCTCGGCATGCGCATTCTTAAAAGCAAGCGACAAATCACCGTAGAGTTGGCCACCGATGAGGATTTTAGCTATCTTGACCTGGGAACGTTTAATTGCGTTGCGGTTACGGAAAGTCATTCCTTTAATTCTGATGGCATTATGTTTGAGTTCACACAAACTCGCAGCCATCCGGCAACGTTTTGCTACAACGTCATTTCAAAACGATAGCTGCTCTACCCTTTTAACGAAAGAAGGACGCTGCCTCTAAGTGCAACGTCCTTCTCGCATACTGCCTTTAGAAATGCGCTTTTCCCCGATTGTTATGAAAGCTCGGCCTGGAGCTGATCGACAAGTTCCGAGAAATACGCGAGTGCCTCGTTCACGGGCTCTGGCGTTGCCATATCCACACCCGCGCCGCGAAGCAACTCAATCGGAGGCTTTGAGCATCCGCCGGAAAGATAGTTGAGATAATCTTCCACCGCAGGCGCGCCCTCTTTAAGGATGCGCTGTGACAGGGCAATGGCTGCCGAGAAACCAATGGAGTACTGGTAAACATAGAAGTCGTAGTAGAAATGAGGAATGCGAGCCCATTCAATCTTGATTTCTTCGTCAGGCACAATGTTTGGCCCGAAGTAGAGCTTGTTAAGCTCGCCGTAGTGCTTACAAAGCACGTCGGCATTCAGCGCTTCACCTCGTCCATTCATGGCGTTAACATCACGCTCAAACTCGGCAAACATGCACTGACGATATATAGTCCCGCGGAAGCCCTCAAGGAAGTGATTGAGGATGTACGCATGACGCGCCGGATCGCTCTCGTGCTCAAGGAGATAATGCGAGAGCAGCGCTTCATTACAGGTAGAAGCAACCTCGGCAACAAAGAGCACGTAATTTGAGTATGTAATTTCCTGCGTATGGGACGAGAGATACGTGTGTATTGAGTGTCCCATCTCATGAATGAGGGTAAACACATCATCAAGCGTTCCCTGGAAGTTCATAAGAATCACAGGGTTCATGCCCTTACCGCCAGCGGAATAGGCTCCGGAGCGCTTACCAGGAGTTTCGTATACATCAACCCACCGCTCTGAAAGTCCCTTTTTTACCAGCTCAAGGTACTTTTCGCCCATTGGTTCAAGCGCTTTAACGATAAGGTCGCAGGCTTCCTCGTAGGTAAACTTCATGTCAACATCAGCAACAAGCGGAGCGTAGATGTCCCAATAGTGAAGCTCGTCAAGGCCCAACTTTTGCTTGCGCAAATCCATATACTTGTAGAAAGCAGGAAGATTGTTGTGAACGGCCTCGATCAGATTGTCGTAAACCTCAACGGGGACCTCGTTCTTATCAAGGCTATATGCAAGAGAACTTTCGTACTTACGGGAATCAGCAAAGAACTTAAGTTGCTTGATCTGACTTGTAAGCATTGCCGCGGAAGTATTGCGGAACTGGTTGTAGCGACCGTACAGCTGCTTAAACGCAGATTCACGCAGGACGCGATCATGTCCCATAAGCATTGGAATGTACGAGCCACTTGTCAGTTTGTGTTTTTGGCCCTTCTTGTCCGTTGCATCGTCAAAGGTAAGATCCGCATCTTCAAACATGGAATACACGTTGGCAGGCTGGGAAGCGGCATCATTGGCGCGGGCGAGAAGTGCTTCTTCAGCTGCAGAAAGCGTATGAGCGCGCATACGTAAAATCTGCTCAAGTTTGCGACGATAGTGTTCAAGCGCAGGTTCATCTGCATAAAAGCCCGCAATGGTATCTTCGGAAATAGAAAGCAACTCGGCATTGAACCAAGATCCCGCCTCTTCAAGCTGTGTATACAAACTCATACAACGCGCAGTATACGCTTGGTATTTTGATACGCGTGTATCTTCGTCGGAACGACGTTCTGCATAGTTCCATGCCTTTTCAAACTCAAGCGTAACATGGTCTTCCAGCCTCAGATATGCAAGTAGCTCTGATGCGGACTGCAAAATTTTTCCGCGATATGAAGCAAGCTGTTCCGGATAGGTTTTGAGGTCAACAAGCGCCTGTTCAAAGGCCTCATCGCTCTCGTACATGGAGGAAAGATCCCACCGATACTTCTCTTCTATTTGATCTCGTGACTCGTAGTTCATTGAATGTCCTTTCAAGGTGGTTGTCTGAGAACAGTTACTTTTTGTCATTCCCAGGTAGCTTATTTGTATTTCACCATTACTCAAATTCTTTTAGAAAGTCATATTCCTCAGCCAATCTGATATAGCCGAGTTCACGTGCACGTCGTGTAGCGTCAGAAAGCCTGTCTTTCATAATGACTCCCTTACAGGAACGTATAGCTGCCAGCACAATTTGTGACGGAATACCTTCGATGGAGCCCACGTCACTCTGATCAGCCCGTTGGATTACGATAATACTGTCTGACAGATTTCTACGTACTCGCCTTGGAGTAGCCACAAACATACGATATGAATTGGTTGGTACAAGCTCACATAGGGCGAGTACTGATTTTTCATACAGGTAGATATCAGAGCCAACGAGCGCCACGCTTGCAGCGTAAACGTCATAGCGCGTTGGGCATGGTGGATAACCCGATACACACCCACCTAAAAAAGACGGGTTCGTAAAGAACCCGTCTTTGCTTACTTAAAAGAACTGTCGTAGCTTGACTATTTCTTCTTCCTCAAAATCCAAGAACCGCTCAAAGCTGCCACGGACGTTGCGAGAAGAGCAACGGAAGGAAGCACTCCCGCATCTCCCGTATAAGGGACAGCTCCCTTGTGTTTCTTCGGGGTTGGCGGAGTTGGAGGCTCAGGAGTCTTTACGGTTACCTTGTTTGACTTCTTTTTGAATACATTGTTGATATCGAGATCAAACTGGTTTTCGTAGGTAGTTCCCTCTTTCGTTACCGTTCCAACAATAATCGGAGCAGGAACGGATGCTTCTTTAGTTAGATCAGCGTTAATCTGATCGAGAAGGGTTGCTTTTGCAGTGAAGACAAGCGTGCGCGTTCCTTCGTCATAGCTCACTTCGTAGTCAGGGCTTGCCTTCTTTGTCTCTTCCAAGTTGAGCTTATAGCCCTCAGGTAAAACATCATTCATAACTACGGAAGTAATCTTCTCATGCCCTGCCGGGAAAGCTGTTGTGTTCAGTGCAAACTTAACAACGGAGCCGGTCTTGACCGTGTTTGTGTCGATATCATTGTTGTTCTCGTCCAGCACCTTTTTCTCAAGCTGAGGCTTTGTGTAAAGGATGTCAAAGTGGTAGGTAGCCTTAATAATTGGCTTTTCGGGCTCTGTTGGAGGAGTAGGAGGCGTAGGCTCAACAGGCTTCGGAGGTGCCGCCATTGCCTTAATATTCGAGTTGAACGCAAACCAAACGACACCGCGCTTTGATGCACCGATGTTCAAGCTGATCTCAGGACTGGTTACCTTACCAACGATGGCACCGTACCACTGGTTGGGATTACCTTCCGAATCCCACTCATTCGTATTGAATCTTGAACCCTGCGCCTTATTCTCGTTATTGTTACTTGCATATGCTCCACCATCAGGCTGTTTGGTGATCGATGAACCAGAAATAGGAATAAACTGGCCGTTAAAAGATCGAACCTTCTCAACCGTAGGCTGTCCGTCAACCTTGGGCGTTGCGCTTGTACCAGTACCATGGTTCAGTGATGAAAAGTTGATCAATGCCCCTGTTGGATCAATCTCCTGACCATCTTCACCGTAGAACTTTACCTTCATATTGATATCGGCTTCACCGTAGAAATTAAGGTACCACAAGGTTACAGTTGGGTCCTTTTCTATCAACACAGGCATGTCGTTTACGCCCGGCAAACCAGTCCCTTTCAAGGTATAGGTATATTCAACCTTAGAAATCTTTTTACCGTTAAGAGAAGAATTCTGCAAATTGGTATAGGTAACTTTGAGCGGTTGGTCTTTGTGGAGAATGGCTCTCGTTTCGGCAGAGTTGGCAACACTATTGATGTAGTTGAAATCATTAGCACCATAAGCTGGATTGCTACCAAGCTTATTTTTGATATTAGTATCAAAGTAGTTTTGCCACTCAGCTTGGGTATATTGCTTATCACCATTGGGGAAGCTCATTGTGGCATTCGGTTCTGACTTGAAGGTTAGCGACTGGGAAGCAGGCTCGCTCATATACCCATCTTCGTTTTTCTTCTTTTCAAGCTCTTCCATGGCCTTGTTATACGCTACAAGATCAGTGTCGTACTTTGCTTTGGCCGTATCATAAGCAGCTTTATCGGTATCATACTTGGCTTTGGCAGTATCGTAGGCAGCCTTCTTGGTTGCATACTCATCAAGCTTTGTCTTGGCTTCTTTAGCAGCCGCCTCAAGATCTGCAATCTGCTTGTTGTAGTCCTCTTCAACCTCAGCTTTCTTGGCTGTGAGCTCTGAGGCAGACTCAGTTGTGCCTTTGTCAACATCGTCTTCTTTTTGAACATCTACACCGGCTGCCTTTGCTGCGGCAACGCTGGCTTCAAGCTTTGAGGAATCTGCGTGTACCTCTACGCCCTTTACGGCATCTGTTGCAAAAGCTTTTTGCGCATTAAGCGGAAACAGCGTTAAAACCAACAAAAGAGAGAAGGCTATTGCACCTACTCGAGTGAGGGGGGGTAACTGCGTTTCATATACTCTGACCTTTCTCTGCCTATATAAACCCAACACACATTCATGTGGTATCAGAGCCAAAACCACCATACGCAAGACATGGTACCAAAGATTACAACCACTGTGTCTGAATTCTTTTCATCAACAAACAATTTACATACGTCTTTAAAGATTCACCAACGACCGCGCAGTAGGAATAAAACCTTCAAAAATTCCCGGAGCACCTTCGGCCTCAGATGCGAGAAGGTCTCTTTCGCTTCTGATGGTCCACGTTATAAGATGCGCTTTCATCTTATGGCACGCCGCATCCACAAAGAGGTTCTTCCGGTCTTCAAATCTGTAGGCAATAAAATCCGGTCTTCCCAAAGAATTCCCGAGAAGCGCCGTTGCAGCAACTTTCTTGGGCATTGACAAATCGGATACCTGGTTATCGTTAAAGAAGTTCTCTGCAAGCTGCCCACGAAGTACCTCCGGACGGTGTATGCGAAGCCACCGAAGCACCATCGGATCAAAACTCTCAACTGCAGCGCGAACAGAATGCTCGTCAAGAACTTGCATGACTTGTTTGGTTACTTCCTCAGCATTTCCGCCACGCGTTTTTACCTCAACAATTAAAGGTGCAGGCAGCTGATCTTCCCCATTCCAGTCGTAGCAAGATAAAACTTCATCAAATGTAGGAATACCTTCTTCCGTATTAAGCAAACGATATGTTTTCAGCTGGTCAAGAGTGCAATTCTCAACAACGTCATTTACGCCACAAAGACGACTCAAGTCCGAATCATGAATAACGACTAAATGACCATCGGCTGTCAGATGGACATCCAGCTCTGATCCAAAACCATGTTCAACGGCACACCGAAATGCAGCAAGAGAATTTTCGGGAATCCCCCGCTCAATATCATGTAAACCACGATGCGCATAGCGGTATTTTTTAAATTCATCCCAGTGTGCCTGCAGTGCTTTGCTTCCCTTAATACGCGGAGCAACGGCAAATGCAGCAAGCACGGCAACACCGGCAGCGACCCCCGCCGTTACGCCAGCCGCAACCGCCGCACCCTTCAAAACGGGGTGTGCCTTTGAGTGAGAAATCTCTGAATCTTTCTTCTCTATAGATACATTCTCGCTCACGAGCGTATGTGCAAGCTCGCCATCAAGCTCCGGCAAACGGTCACCTTTTGATACATTCCGCTGAGGTTTAATGCGGGTCATAGCCACCTGAGCATCTGCAAGTAAGGATTGTGCGCGCGCCACTGAATGGCGAACGTCATCGGCACCGGGAAGCGAAGGTTTGACAGGTGCCGGAAGGTGTTTTGAAACTTGTTTATGCACCATACCGCCCACGGCATGTGCAGACTTTGATATGGCACTCGTAAGTATCTTGCGCGCGGCAGGTGATGTAAGCGCCGTTTTTGCAGCGTATCGACCAATCGTCAGGCCGACAATATTAACAGCAGCTCGTTTAATGAAATTACCCATCGTCTTCCTCCTGCCAATGCGAGCCGTCAAATGCCCTATTCGTCAAATGCTTCAAGTCCATGCTTAGCAATAGTATGGCTGTCTCCATGATGCACAAATTGCATTGTAATAAAGCTTACCCCTACCGCAACCGTAGAATATATAAACAGTGCTTCATACGAAACATGTCCCATAAGCCATCCTGCCACGATCGGCGTTACCGTCTGTGATGCCATTGAGAACGTGTAATAGTAGCCGGTAAACTTACCCACATCAGATCCTTTGCACATCTCAACAACCATGGGAAGCGAGTTGACGTTAATAAACGCCCAACCTATGCCAAGAACTATCATCACCACGTAAAGCGCCGGCGAGAAGCCCAGCCCCATGAGAGTCCACACCACAAAGAGGGCAAATCCGCCACCCAAAAGCAAAATACCGATAAGAATTGTTTTCTTGCGTCCAATCCTTCCCGCCACTTGGCCGGAAGGAATATAGGAGAGAATGGCTCCTATGGTGCAGACAATAAGACACTGCGACGCTTCCCCGAGGCTCATACCCCACTCTGCCTGTGCATACGTAGTGAACCATGTCTCCATAGCGTTATATCCCAAGAACCAAAAGGCAATCGAGAGCAACAGGAAAATGAGAGAGCGCTTTACCGGGGCAGGAAGCACTTCTCGACCGGAAGCATCGGTTTCGGAAAGATTATCTTCCGGGTGATTTTCCTCATAGGCACGAAACTCTTGCTCAAGCTTGGGCTCCTTAATGGTGATGAAAACAATTGCCACCGATACCAACATAATGGCGCCAACAACAAGAAAAAGCGGCAAGTAATTGACGTGCGCAAGCCCTCCTACACGGTTTTTGCTGTAAAGAACCGATGTAATCAGCAGATACACAATGCCGCCACAAGCTCCCATAAGGTTGATGATGGCATTTCCTTTTGAGCGCAGGGGCTTGGGCGTAAGATCGGGCATGAGTGCCACCGCGGGGCTTCGATATGTTCCCATGGCAATAAGTACCACCAAGAGCACGCCGACAAAGACATATATTTTCCAGGGATGCAACTGTTCCGCTGCTGAATTATCAATAATAGGTAGAAATACCATCGTGCCAACGGCCACCACGGTACCAAAGACCAAAAACGGCATACGTTTGCCCCATGGGTGTGTGCACTTGTCGGAAAGGGCGCCAAAAAACGGCAGTAAAAAAAGGGCAAATACATTATCGAGAGCCATAAGAGCGCCCGAGATGGTCTCGTCAAGATGCAGGGTATTGGTGAGCATCAACGGTATAACGCTGTTGTACATCTGCCAGAACGCACAGATAGAAAAGAACGCAAAGCCAATGAGGACCGTTCGTTTTACATTGAGTTTCATCTCTCTCCTCAAACGTTCCAAAACATATACCTGACTTTTTCATAGTATCAATCCTAAACTGCAAAAACTTGGATTTTTCAGCCTGCGGACAAATTTTGCGGGGCAACGGTATCCAATGTGGGTACTATAAAAGTAAATAACAGAAGTTAGCAAACCGCACAGATTGCACGAGGGTAGAAACGCTATGCATACAATACCGTCAGCACATGAGCTGTATCTCTATGCACTTTTAAAAGAACAGCTAGGGATTAACCGTCAAACTGCGCTTATCCGCGTTAATGAGGTATTGGAGGCCGATGGCCTTGCACCCGCTGATTTTGGAGCGGAAAGTGCACGCGAGCTTGTGGAAGCACTTCCCCACTTCATAAAAGTCACTGTATTTAAAAAGGGCGTTGTTTTTGTCACGGTCCTTGAAAATACCTCCTTTGAACAGGCTTTATCAGCTCCTGCAAAGGGCGATAAAAGCGACAAGACATCTTCAAGCAGTAAGCCTTGGAAGCATAAGCGTGGAGCTAAACACATAGTGCCCGTAAAGCCAAAGCACCTCATACAAGCTGCGGACTCTCAAGAACCAAAGGATTCTCTAAAAACCAAAAGCCTCAAAACCGAAGATACAGAAGTTGAGAACGTCAAAACCGAAGACGTTAGGGCTCAAGTTGGAACTCAAGACGCCGACGACCAAAAGAGCGGAGATATCTTCATCTCGGAACTCATCGATGCAGTAAAAGAGGCTATTGCTCAAGAGTCTCAATCAACGTCGGATTTTTCAGATTCAGATAAACCTGAGCTCCATCACACTCAAGAATCAAAATCAGCCCCGGAAGAAGAGCGTGTGCCAGAACAGTCGCATCTTGAAGCTGCTCCATGTGAGCCTTCAATATCCCTTACGATTACCTACGATCCTTCTGACGCTGACGCACAGCTCCAAACAAATTCCAAATCGGTGTCAAATACCGCAACCAATATTGCTCTCGACTGTCTTCCTAAAGATTTCGAGAATGAGGTTCATATAGACAATGACCTTATGGGCATCTTGTATCAAATAACGCCCATGGATGCCAATGTTTTTCAGCTGCTGACAGAGGATTTTCTTCTCGCAAGCGCATCGCACAACATAAGCGTTACAGGAGGAAACATTGCCTTTCCCATGCGCTATAAGCTTCCTCGCCAGTCGAACCCAATAACTGCAACGCTCAAGCGAACTCCACGGGCTCAACGACCCTGGAAACTGGCAGCCATCAACGTCTCCCCCTCCGATCTTGCAACCCTTACCGTTGATCCGTTCAGAGGACTTCCTCGTGCAGGAATTTCTCCATGGGAAAAGCTTCCTTCTCAAAAGGGACATCTGGCGCTTGATCCTCTGCGACTTCTTACAAGCGAACGACCTGTTGCTGATTGGAAATTGCTTGTACAGGAAGTTTCAAGCCATATTGCACTTGAGACTGACGATTTTGCATCACGGTCTCTACCCCTACAGCAGGCAACCATTGCCACTGCATACGCATACTGCAAAGCCCACCAGCAGCTTACAAGCACGTCTGAAGATTTTTATCTACCAGTCAGGCACACTCCGGCATCTGAAACCATCTGTTTTGACCCCAAACGTCCATGGACGTCTTCGTCTTTCTTTGAGGCTATCATTCGCGAGAAGAACCTGAATGTAAACGCTCTCTTTGAGGGCGCACGGACGGCGGGTGCCGCAGGTTACCGCGTTATGGTTGAGCTGTATAATCCTTCGCTCAACGTTATCTACCACGCACTTCCCATACAGGAAGTGCGCGCTCACGCCGCTGACAATACCGCTGACAATACAAATGAAAAGGTTCTGGTATTTGCAACACCTCAATCAGACCAAGAGCCGTATGTTGCTGTTGCGCTGCTGAGTATTCCCGAGACCTATGCGCTTGCACGCATCTTCTCGGCCGGCCTGCCAAACTGGCTTACTGCAGAGACCTCAAGTGTGCCTGATTGTTAATACGTCAAGCCGTCTTGTCGCCAAACGCCTTCCGGATAATGGAAAACCCATCCCGTAGGCTCCCAGTTACTAATATCTGCGGCATCTCCAACAATTTTATACTCAACAACACCGTGCTCCACGCCCTGAGTGTCCTTGCTGAGTGCATCGAAATACCGGACGCGATTATAGTCATTCAAAGCCAGAGCATTGGTGCCAACTCCTTGATATGTGGGAGATAGGCCTTCAGATGCCAAAGCAGTCGGGAAAACATCTGCATTACTTACCGGTTGATCCGATTCTTTTAGTGGTTGAGCAGCCTGCTCTGCCGTTTGTGCCGGTTTTACCAAAAGAATTGGCGTGGCTGCTGTCTTCAAAAGTGAAAGAGGTTCTGAAGACGCAAAGTAACCATGGTCTGAGGTAATGACAATTGTTGTCTTTTCGTATAGCCCGAGCCGTTTAAGTTCTCTGATGTAATCGCTCACGATATTCATTGAACCAACGGCCTGTTGTTCACGGGTCGAACTACCAACACGCTGTTCGTTCTCATCCATGGTATACGGATAATGTGGACCCATAAGATGGATAAAACGAACCGAACCCGTCGACGCATCATCAGTTGCCGTTAGGCCTCTATCACGCAGCTTGCGAGCAAACAGTGGATCGTTTGTGGAATATGGCACTGAATCTGCTGCATTGGTGGCGCCATTCTCCTGGTGAACCATTGCGGCATTGATGTCATCCGTATAAAACCAGAAGAAGGGCTTAAAAACCCAAGGTAAATCTCGAAACAGAGCTGTTTTATACATCGCACGTAAAGTTCCTAAGCTATTTAAAGAAGAATTTCCTTCTTCCAAGCTATTTGCTTCTTTACTTGCATTATAGGCATTGTTATAGACATACTCCTCATTTGGAGAAACACCTTCACTGTATACACCAACGTGGTACCCGGCATTCTTAAAATCCGGAAGGTAGGTACCTTGAGCAAAACGATTTTGATTGAGAGTTCCATATGTATCGTCATGCTGTGGCTGATAGCCAGTGAGCATCGAGGGAATTGCGTCTCTGGTGGGAGTAATGACGGCCGAAGTGTTATGGAACCACGTAAAGCCCGTCATTTCATGTAAAAGCTCTGGATTCTTTTCTACCGCCGGACGGAGATCCATGGTTTCGTCATACATATCTAAGACGAAAATAACTACATTCTTCTTAGGAGAAACAGTAAACAAGCCCTTTTCTGTCAACGTATATTGAGACGTTTCATTTGACGTCGTTGTGCCCGGAATATGATTTACAAAGAGACTTCCCACACCGACTGCTTGAACGAGCACAAGGGCTAACGAAACACCGGTTGCAATGCGCCGGGCCAGTATCTTGCTTCTGTGACTAAAAATAAGAGGCAACACAACAATGGCAGTCCAAATAACAGTGGTTCCACATGCCCAGCGGGCATACTGGGTCCAATTAACGGTACCGCCGTCAGAACTCGGAAGGGTTCCATTAAGCACAAGAACTTGAACATAGGAAGCGAGAGCGACGCCAAACACAAGCATAAGTACGGCGTTAAAAAACCGGCCTCGAAAAACACTTATAACTCCTGCAAGTACAATCGTTGCTAAAACTGCCGGTAACACAAAAATACGCCACGTGGACGTGAGTCCAAAAACAAGGCTCGCCTCATTTCCGGAAATAAGCTCAAACGGAGCCACAATCATATAGGTAAACACCATAAAAAGTGCAACCGAGAAGGCCGGAAGGATACGCTGCATCCACTGAGGTCGATAGTCATCTTCCTTGTTTGTTGAGCGTTTTGTTTTAGAGTCCAAGACAGCTTTGAATTCCGCATCAACGGAAGCCTTTTCAGAGACTTCGATACGAGAAACAGGGGGTTCAATATCCTGTTTCTCTTCCATGTGAAATATCTTAAGAATATATTTACGCGAACGTCTAAACGCTATACCAAGCACTGCCGAAAGTGCAACTGCAACACCTGCAACCGCTTGAATGGTATAAGTCATAACGGACGGGTCAACATATGCAAGAGCAGGTGTTGGAGTTGCAATGGTTAAAATACATGCCAAAAGAACAACACTTGTTACATCAAGGGTAAAAAGCATCATATAACCAAGCAAATTACCCTTTTTTCTCTCTACTTGAACCATTGGAATCACCACTCTTGTATGGGCCACACTTTACCGGTAAGGCTCCAATTACTCATATCTTTTGCATCGCCGTTAATAACAAACTCTCTTAGCTCAGTATCTTGCTTCCCGTTAGAGAGTGTTTCAATGTAGTACCGGGGGCGCTCCTCTCCCTCTTTTACTTCATCGAGAGGTGTTGTGTAATTAGAGAGCATCTGCTTGTCGGCACCCATATCTTTAAGTACCTGAGCCAAAATATCATAATGCCAGACAGGTGCGCTAGAAACTTTCATAGGAGCCGACGCCTCTTCAGTTGTTTGTCCTGCAGGCTTATAGAAGATACATGGTGCCGAAGGAGTTTTGATATCTTCCAATGTCGAATACCAACGACCATGATCTGCAGTAATAATGATGGATGTGTTCTCGTACAAACCGAGACGCTTAAGCTCTTTAATATATTCCTCGACAATCTTAAATGAGGCAATTGTCTGTTCGTCTTCAGTTTGCTCAGACTCATTTTTTGCAGGTTCAACATTCTTGTTAATGATAAAAGGAGGATGAGAGCCGACGAGGTGAATGAAGCGAAAATCTCCATTTTCTCCATGCACTTCTTCTTGAGTACTTAAACCATAATGCTTGAGCTCATGGTAATACTTAAGATCGTCTTCCTTATATGGCTGAGAAGAAAGATCAATATCATCCATATTCACGTTTTTGCGCATGCGCTTATTAAGATCTTCGGAATAGTACCAAAATCGAGGTTTGAATACCCAAGGTAAGTCTCTACAGAAAGCCGCTTTATACAAAATACGTAACGCTCCAAGGGTGTCCATTTGATTATCGGCACCTCGGCCGCGAAGCTCATGTACATTAAGGGTTCGATCTCGAGTATATGCAGCAGACCAATCGTACTCAACCATATCCGAGTAAATACCGGATGAGTATCCTAGCGAACGAATATCATTGAGGAATGTACTGTCTTTTGCCCAATTCTGAACAAAATCTTCAAAAGGTCGGCTTGTATCGGTTGGACGAAGACCATACAACAACGACGTTGCACCGTATCGTGTTGGAATCATACTGCCAACGGTATCGCTATACCACGTAAAACCGGTTAACCCATCAAAGGTTTCCGGATTTGTCTCACGAAGATGCTCAACCTCAAGTGTATCAGTGGTGTCCAAAACAAAAACAACTACATTCTTTTTTGAGGAAACGTTATACAGCCCCTCCCGCGTTGCGCGGATACCTGCAGTCTCTGCCGCAGTAATATCCGTAAAATTCTGAATTGCAGGTCCCCATAAGCTCACAACACCAACGGTCTGTATCACAATCAATACAATGGCTGCCGCCGAAAAGATGGTTCTTGTCTTACGCACCCAAATAATGCTCAATGCCGTAATTACCCCTAGGATGACTATCCACACAAAACCAGATACGATCATTTGTCGTGTGAAATCTCCCCAATACACTTCGTGCCCGTCAGCAAGCGGCATATCTTTATTCATGAAAAGCGCCTGTATGTAAGCACAAAATCCAAGTCCAAACACAAGCGCACTTGCCACATTAAACACACGACCGCGCAATACACTGAGGAATACAGCCGCTACCAGCGCCATAATAAGGCCGGCAATCATTACGGGGCCAAAAACATCAGTCAAACTAAAGGAAATATCCTTTGCGTTGTTGGCAACAAGTTCAAGCGGAGCTACTACAAAAACGGTATACACCGAGAATGCGCACACAAGAAGCGCTGTAAAGAAGCGGCCGCGAAATCCCAGCCGTCCTTCTCTATAGTTGCGCATTCGAGTCTGTTCATCAGCTAAGACCTCACCCATATGGATATTGGCAGCTTCGGCTCCCTTTGCATCAACTCTATGGACTGATTCTTCAACGATTTTTGTAGCATTCTCGTCAATATGGAATATCCGGAAAAGTACTTTTCGAGAGCGTCTAAATGCCACACCCAATACCGCTGAAAGCGCCACTGCAACCGCTGCCAGTGCCTGGATGGTATACGTCATGACCGACGGATCGACATACGCATACGCGGGCCTTGCAAAGATGCACAAAAATGCAATCGCGAGAAGCACTGCGTAGCATGCATCGTGTATGCATACGGCGCATTTTTGCTTAACGCTCAGCGATTTACTTACTGTCAAATGCATATCTATCATGTTTAGTCTTCCGTTTTTGTGTCTGCATCATCGCTATCTTGAGCGCTCTTCTCCTGATGCGCCAACACACGATCAAGAATGTATGTACCGGCAGCCTCACCACCATGACCCAAATTAAAGATCATGTTGTCACGGATCTCCTTGATTCGATCAGACCATGCGAGCGGATTATCAAACATTTCCTCAACCGCTTTTGCCAAACCATCCATTTTTTGGGGATCAAAACTGCGTCCGATTTCATTTCTCAGCGTAATGTCACAGGGATCAGAGTGAATCTTTGACCAGTCGGGGTTATTTTCTTTCATCTCCGTATCAATGAAAACCGAAGGCCTCAGCGTGGTAAACGAGAATTCCTCTGCAACACTTGACCAGTCGGTGATAAGCAAACTCGCTGAAAGCACCGAAGTATTTGAGCTAAAGTCAGTTTCAAACGTAAGCTCCGAGGAATCCGCATCGGCATAGCGCTCAATGATTTCATCCATACGAGGCTTATAGCGCTTAACGTATTCAGGATGTGGACGAACTACGATGCGCCAACCATGGCCCATAAGTTCTTCGAGCAGGTCATCGATACAGCTGTCTAAGATATTGCCAAATTGCCACGAAGGTCCAATGACAATGAGTGGCTTCTCTCCTGACTCGTGCTGCCCAAGGCCTTGCTTTTCATAATTTGCAATAGAGCGATCAAGCAAGTCGTATCCAATGGCGGGCTTGTTCTTTTCTTTGGTGCCATAGTACTTCTCGAGAAGCTCAAGATCATGTTGCTGATGAGGACCAACGCAAAGAACGTCATCGTAATACGTATATTCATTGCGCGTTGAAGTTATCGTCATTGATGTCATGTGGTGAGGCATATAGATATACTCGGCGTCCTTTTTTACGTACGAGCGCTTCATATAGGAGCTCTCAAGATCGCCAAGCGTAGTCACCACAACATCGGCATCCATTTTCATAAAAAGCGTAATCAGTCGGCGCTGGCCCAAATAATATGGAATCAAACGAGGCTCTTTTTTGGAGAGCTCAAAAACCTGATCGTTGGGATCGGACGTTACATAGTGAATATGGACATCGGAGTGAGACAGGAGCCATTCAATGGCACCCTGAAAGTACTTATAAAATCCGCTCGACTCAGAATAGAACACAAGGTGTTTACCGATTGTGTTGAAGAATCGAGCATAGTCGCTCTTCTCGCGAGCGGCATACGGATCGCGCTGGAACCACTTCTTTGTTGACTTGGTGGCCGTCTCCATTGCCTCGTATTCTTCACGAGCCTCATTGAGTGCCTCGTAATCAACTTGTTTGTGTGGATCGATGATGATATTGCAAACAACCTGTACAAGAATGGAAAGCAAATTCGAGCAGACCCAGTAAAACGCCATACCGCATACCACATATATTGCCAGCACAAGTGACATTGCAATAGAGAGACCGTTGGTCGTGTTCTTCTCGGCACGACTCTGCTCACGCTGAAGCGGGTTTATCTTGTTGGACGCAAGACCGAGCGCCACGGACGAAAGCGCAGCGGCAAGAGGCATGATCCACGTGATTCCGCCATCGATGATGGGGGTCATGCCGAGAAATTCCGTGCCAGGTGCACCTGAATCGGTAATGCCATGAATGACGTCAACGAGACCGAAAAGAATTATCACTTGGATTGCGAGAGGAATAAGACTTAAAAGTGGGTGATAGCCCGCATTCTTGTTAAGTTCGTTCTGACGCTCTTCAATGGTTTCACGGTCACCGAAATAACGCGTTTTGAGGCGAAACATCTCGGGCATGATTTTTACCATGACAATGGAGTTTTGCTGCGTCCAGAGAGCAAGCGGCATAAGAATAACTTTAGTCGCAAGGGTAAAAAGAAAAATTGCTGCCCACCAATTACCGGTAAGATCATATGCCGGCTGAACAATTAGTGAGAAAAGCTTTGCGAGTTGCTCAAGCATGTAACTATCCTTTGTATTCTTTTTAGATTACCGATTTATACACACAAGCTGGAATTATAACAAAAATATTACCCGTCAATTCTGCAAACGCTGTTCTTCACAATGAGTTGAGGCTCCAGCACTATTTTATGGACACAGCGGGAGTCCTCATTCTGGGTGTCATCGGTTATTTTGGAAAATAGCAGGTTAAGGGCAGCCTCTGCCAACTCTTCAACATTTTGCTCAATTGATGTTAATGCGGGTTCAAAAAGAGCATCCGCAGCACTGTTGTCATATCCAACGACCGAATAATCTTGCGGGACATGAAGTTCGTGTTCATAAAGATAGCGGAGCAGCCCCAAGGCAATGTTGTCGGAACCGGCAAACACTGCGGTGGCGTTCAGGCGGACCAGCTTTTGAGCGGCAAGATACGCATCAGGGATGTAGTAGTCAGTGTCAAGCACAAGATTGGGATCCGGCTCGATGTTCTTCTCGGCAAGTGCTTGTTTGTACCCGGCAAGACGGCGCGCACCGGTTGCGGACTTGGTATTAACCATACACGCAATACGCGTATGCCCATGGTCAAGCAGATACTGGGTTGCCAGATAACCGCCCAGCTTATTGTTGAAATACACCTTGTCACAAACAAGATCGTCTATGGTGCGGTCAACCATTACGAACGGAATGGTGAGCTGTGACAGGTTTGCCGTCAGGTTTTGAGCATCTCGCCCTCCCGAAGAAATGACAAAAAGCCCGTCAACTCCACGGTTTGCCAACAGCCCTACAAGCTCGGAATTATTGGTGGCATTGTCATCCGAATTGGTAATAAACAGCGCATATCCACGCTTTCTGCATCTAAGCTCAAGATTTCGCGCCAAAGACGAGAAGAACCTCGACTCAATGTTTGGAACAATGAGCCCCAGCGTTTTTGAGCGTTGCGTCACCAGGCTACGTGCAATCTGATTGGGAATGTAATGCTCGCGTCGGGCAACCTCCAAAATGCGCCGACGATTTTCCTCGGTAACACGAACCGGTCTGCCATTCAGCACCAGAGAAACCATTGCAGGCGAAAGACCGACTTCACGTGCAATTGATTTAAGCGTTACCTTCTCAGACATGGATTCCCTTCTTGCGTGGCTCAGCACCATTACGCTTTTCTTGGCGCAAGAGCACTTCTCGACACTGCCACTATATAATGAGATAGATTTTTAGCCACCATGAAACCAACACGTAGAGGATCCGCATGAACATTACGCCGCAAGAAGTTGCCGAAACACTCGCAATGGTCAGCGAGCAGAATCTTGACCTCCGCACAATTACCATGGGAATATCGCTCAATTCGTGCGCGGACGATGATTTGGACCGCATGTGCGAGAAGGTTTACGAGCGTATTGTGCGGCAAGCGGAACATCTGGTGGAAGTTGCCTGCGACCTTGAGCGCGAATACGGAATCCCCATTGCCAACAAGCGCGTCTCGGTCACGCCGATTGCACAGATTGCCGCCTGCACGAATGCGACAGATCTGTCGCCGCTGGCTCATGCACTTGATCGCGCCGCCGAAACGCTGGGCATTGATTTTCTCGGCGGCTTTTCCGCCCTCGTGCATAAAGGTATGGGAGATGCGGATCGCCGCCTCATTGCATCCATTCCTGAAGCGCTTGCCACCACGACACGCGTATGCTCTTCTGTCAACGTTGCCTCCACGCGTGCCGGCATCAATATGGATGCCGTACTGCTTATGGCGCAGACTGTGCTTGAGGCGGCACGCCGCACCACCGACATTCAGTGCTATGGCGCTGCCAAGCTGGTGGTTTTTGCCAACATGGTTGAGGATTCACCGTTCATGGCAGGAGCCGTTCACGGTGGCGGTGAAGCGGATGCCGTCATCAATGTGGGCGTTTCCGGCCCCGGCGTCATGGCCGCAGCCCTTGAAGAGCTGCCTCACGACGCAAACCTTATGGACGTTGCCGAGAAAATCAAAGCGACCGCCTTTAAGATCACCCGTGTAGGCGAGCTCATGAGTCGGGAAGCCTCCCGCCGTCTTGGTGTCGAGAAGGGCATCGTGGATCTCAGCCTTGCCCCCACCCCGGCGGCCGGCGATTCCGTTGCCCGCATCCTTGAGCTCATCGGTGTTGGTGAGTGCGGAGGACCGGGAACTACCTGTGCCCTTGCCCTTCTCAATGATGCCGTGAAAAAGGGCGGCGTCATGGCGTCATCCAGCGTCGGCGGTCTTTCGGGAGCATTTATCCCCGTCTCCGAAGATGCCGGCATGATCCGCGCCGCTCAAGACGGTGCCCTTTCCCTGGAAAAACTTGAAGCCATGACTTCCGTGTGTTCGGTGGGTCTCGATATGATTGCCATCCCCGGCGATGTCTCCGTAGAAACCATTGCCGGCATTATCGCAGATGAAATGGCTATCGGCGTAATCAATACCAAAACCACGGCCGTTCGAGTCATCCCTGCCATCGGCTATACGGAGGGCGATATGCTGGAATTTGGCGGTCTCTTTGGCTCGGCTCCGGTGATGCCTGTCAATCGTTTTGCCGGCTCAACCCTTGCCTACCGTGGCGGTCGATTCCCAGCACCCTTGAATTCACTTAAAAACTAACTGTTAAGCAAACCGGCACTCCGCGCCAATCAGTTCCAAATAGCGGCCTGAGCAAACCGACCCCATGTCAATTGCTCCGGCCACGCACCTCAAGCGCAGCTTACGAGCTGAAAGAAAATCGGTATAAACCACAGCGCCGCAATAACGGCATAAGGCCAGAAATGCGCCTTGGTAATGGCCGCAAACTCTCTGATAAATGCCGTCGGCCAGTACCATCCGCCCGTATGCGAACCCACACCGTCAGCCTTAAGACCCAGGTTATGCGCATACTCGGCACAACGAAACACGTGAAAGTCGCTGGTAACCATCGCCGCCGTATAGTCTTGATACTGCGCATCGGCGTTCATGAGCATCTGCGAGTATTTGAGATTTTCCCACGTTGTCCTTGAACGATCTTCCATAAGGATAGCTTCCTGAGAAACGCCATGTTCCATCAGATAATCACACATGGCCTGAGCCTCGGTTACCACCTCGTCATCGCCCTGACCTCCTGAAGCCACAAACTTACCGCAGCAATCCTGTCGTTTCCAAAGTTCCAAAGCGCGATCTATGCGACCGGCTAAAAGCGGCGTGGGCTTCTCGCCGTCAAGACCCGCACCATGAATGATGATGTAGTCATACCGACGATGCCTGGGCAAGATTCGATACAGCCACGAATAAAAGAGCAGTGCCACAAAGGTAAAGGAAAACCACAAGCCCTCGAAGAAGAAAAGCGGCAGAATCCCAAGAAATAAGCTATCCTGACTTGCATAGATGGGTGTGCAGTACATCAGAAAGATAAAGAGCGCAAGAGCCATCGGTAAAAGCGACGTAAGCGAGAAGCCATTGTTTCGGATAACGATGATACTGTTTACAGCCAAAAATGTGCAGGTTACCACGGGGAAGAGCGCAAAGAGGACAATGACAACATAGACGGTCCACATCTGACCAAAGCGCAAAAGTAAAAGCAAAACGAGCCACAACACGGTTGCAAGCAGATAAAGAGCATTGCGAAACTGTCTTGGTTCCTTGCGAAACGAATGTACAAACAAAATACCCGGGATAAGCGCCGGCGAGAAGAGCAGCACATACACCACCAACATCTGCCAGTCCAGAGTAAGTCCCATGTCTTTTATGAAAGCTTCAAGCATATTGATACGTTCCTCAAATATCTTTCGTCCATGTAAAATAATAAACGACCATTGGCGGCAAACCACCTACCTTTCGCCGTTACGTCATGCATGAAGAGTATCTCATATATGAAAATAGAATGTGTTATACGAATCTTGGTCAGCCTGTAGCGCACGGACATACCCCGTCCGCCGCACCTCCACCAAGACCGTAAGGAGCAGTTTTCACATGGAAAATGCTCGCATATCAGCGCTTCGTATCCGCGAAGCTCGTTTTTAGGAGGGTCTATGAAGGGTTATGCAATGCTCAAAATCGGCGAGTCCGGTTGGATCGAGAAGGACACGCCCGCGTGCGGTCCACTTGATGCCATTTGTAAGCCACTCGCGGTAGCCATCTGCACCTCAGATGTGCACACACTTTGGGAAGGCGCCATCGGGGATCGCCACAACATGATTTTGGGCCACGAATGCTCCGCCGAAGTCGTTGAGGTTGGCGAGCTTGTCAAGGACTTTAAGACGGGCGACCGCGTCCTTGTTCCCGCCATTACTCCCGACTGGAACTCCCTTGAGGCACAGGCCGGCTATTCCATGCATTCCGGCGGTATGCTTGCCGGTTGGAAATTCTCCAACTTCAAAGACGGCGTCTTCTCCGAGTACTTCCACGTAAACGATGCCGACGGCAACTTGGCCCACATGCCCGAAGGCATGGATCCCGCAGATGCCTGCATCCTCTCCGACATGGTTCCCACCGGATTCCACGCCGTTGAGCTGGCCGGCGTTGAGTTCGGCGATACAGTACTCGTCATCGGCATCGGACCTGTTGGTCTTATGAGCGTTGCCGGTGCGGCTCTGCACGGTGCTTCTCGCATCATCGCCGTGGGCACGCGCCCCGTCTGCGTTGAGGCCGCCAAGGGCTACGGCGCAACCGACTTCCTTTCCTACAAGGACGGCCCCATTGACGAGCAAGTTATGAAGCTGACCGACGGCAAGGGTGTGGATCGTATCTGCATCGCCGGCGGCACCGTTGAGACCTTTGAGCCCGCCGTCAAGTGCCTGAAGCCCGGCGGCAAGATCGGCAACGTCAACTACCTGGGTTCCGGTGACTACATCAACATTCCGCGTGTCGAATGGGGCGTTGGCATGGGCCACAAGGACATTCGCGGCGGTCTGATGCCTGGCGGACGTCTGCGCATGGAGAAGCTCTCCAGCCTCGTTACCTCCGGCCGTCTTGACCTCCATCCCGAGGTCACACATCTCTATCACGGCTGGGAACACCTTGAGGAGGCGCTGTTCTGCATGCGCGACAAGCCGCGCGACCTCATCAAGCCGGTTGTGGTTATCGATTAGCACCCGTACCGGAACCAATTGATGCAAGTCTTTCGGTTCCGTAAGCGTTTCGGTTCACGTTCAGGCTGGCGAGAAGCGCGATCTTCTCGCCAGCTTTTTTGGAGCAGCATGAAGATTCTTGTCATTTCCGGCTTTCTCGGAGCAGGTAAAACTACGTTCATCCAGGAGTTGGTACGCCGCACCGGTCGCGATTTTGCCATCTATGAGAACGAGTATGGCGAAGCCGACATTGACGCACGCCGCCTGCGTGAGGACTCTGACCTGCGCGTATGGGAATCCGTCGAGAATTGCATCTGCTGCTCGGGTAAACAGGATTTTGCCGCAAGCATCCTGACAATCTCAAACTCCATCGATCCCGAGTTTTTGATTGTCGAGCCCACGGGTGTGGCTAAGCTGCAAAGCATCCTTGAGAACATTGGCAAGGTTACATGGGAACGCATTTCCTTGCTCGCGCCCGTAACCATTGTTGACGCTCAGGCGTGGCAACAACAACGCCATGATTTTCCTGAGATTTTTGACAATCAGCTCTCCGCGGCAAGAAGTGTCGTTGTATCTAAGCTTTCGCCTGGCAGTGAGGCCGACAATGCGGCAATCGCTGACGCCGTGCCGGTCACCGATGTCACGGTGATTGCTGGCGCTGCGCCGATTGCCGACGTTGCACCGATTGCCTCTTTGGTATCAGAGCTTAATCCTAAAGCGGAACTTATCGCCAAGTCCTCATACGCCGATATCCCAGACGAATGGTGGGAGAATCTACTGCACCGCCCCTTTGACAAAGACACCGCCGAACCCGCAGAAGAAGATGCCCACGAAGGCGAATCGCATGGCCATGCGAACATCGACCTTGAAACCATGTCTTTGCAGCATGCGGAGCTTCCGTCGCCCGCACACCTGATCTGGCTTTTGGATGCTGCGTCCGCAGGAGTCTTTGGCAAGCTTGCTCGTGCAAAAGGTTCGCTCCCCTGCGGAAATCAATGGCTTAAGTTTGACCTTGTAGAACGCGCATGGGCCATCACCGGAAACGAACCCCAGGAAGATTCCCGTTGTGTCTTTATCGGTCGAAATTTGCTGCGCTCCGGACTTCGAGAAGTATTTGTCCCGGCTCTTTGGCATGACGATGCGGAAATCAAGCATGAACATGAGCATGAGCACGAGCATGAGTGCAGACACGGACACGAGCATGAGTGTCATGGTCATGATGGTCATGGCGTACCGAAGTGTCATAACAAATAGGCATTCGGCTTGAAAAGCACGTTGCCAAAACCAATTATCACATTTTGGGCAGGTTCTTATAGGCACCCTGTCTATGACCTGCGCGCACAACAACAATCACGAGCTTCTCGTCTTCAATTTTCGCAAGAACCCGATACGAACCGACGCGCCAGCGCCAGCCGGAACTTGTCCCTTGCAGTTGTTTCCCGTTTGCGACATTTCTTGGATTTACACAACCATCAAGATTTTCTTTGATCCATGAAACTATCAGCAACCGCTGTTTCTTGGGTATTTTGAGCAGCTGTTTGGCAGCCGCTTTAGACCACTCAACATGATAGGTCATTCTGACATCATAGCCATACGCATGACTTCATCCATGGAATACCGCTTACCGTCATCCTCGGCCAAGGCCTCGGAATACGCCTGTAGATCAGCGGCCTCTTCAATACGTTCAAGCACAGATTCGCGAACGACTTCGGAAAAAGTCTGGCCGGTAAAATCCGCAAACGCTTGGATCCACTCTCGCTCATCATCTGCAAATCTAATGGCAGTTGCCGTCATTGCCACGCTACTCACCTCTTTCGTACTACGTTGTAGTACAGTATACCATATACAATAAAATAAAGTCCCTTGCGGGTACAATACGAGAAGAAACACGCCGAAAACCCGTCAAACCCAAGGAGTTCTCTTGGAAGTCTTTGAATTCGTTCTCATCATTTTGACCTGTGTTGTTGCCTCGTCGGTGCTTGACGAATTTTCTCGCATCTCCATTCCGGTGCTGCAGGTTATCATCGGGCTCATCGTTGCACTGATACTTCCCGGCGTTCAAGAAATGCGCATTGATTCTGAGCTCTTTTTAGTGCTGTTTATTGCACCGCTTCTCTTTAATGAAACCAGGGAAGCCGATCCCGCCGCTCTCTGGAAGAATCACGGCTCGATCCTTTCGCTTGCAATCGGCCTGGTTATTGCCATTGTGCTCAGCGTCGGCTTTACCCTCCATCTGCTGGTACCCAGTATCCCCTTAGCAGCAGCATTTGCCTTTGCTGCAGCGCTCGGCCCTACCGATGCCGCCACCGTTACCGCACTTCGCTCGTCGGTACATCTTTCCAATCGTCAACGAGCCCTTCTTTCCGGCGAATCGCTTATCAATGACGCTTCCGGTGTCGTGGCCTTTCAGTTTTCCGTTGCCGCTGCCGTAACCGGTGCATTTTCTGCACTCGCTGCCACGCAATCCTTTGCCGTCCTCTTTATCGGTGGCATCGTCATTGGTCTTGTGGCAGGAACGCTCTTCTCGCTTCTTATGGCAATCCTTGGTCGCATGGGATTTGACGACACCACCGCGCACGTTCTTTATGAGGTCATCTCGCCTTTTCTCATCTATCTCTTTGCCGAGCTTTGCCACGTTTCAGGCATCCTCGCCGTTGTTGCAGGCGGACTTGTTATGGCTCAGGCAACGCGTCGCAATACTTTCATCAGTACTACGGCCGCTCGACAAAAACTTGTTTCCGATAACTTCTGGCGTATCATCTCATTTCTTATCAACGGCACCGTCTTTGTGCTTCTCGGTATGCAACTGCCCCGTGCCGTCATGCCGGGGTTCAACGGAGGCCTCAGTATCTTTCAAATCCTGGGCGTTATTGCGACCATGACACTCATTCTGGAAGGTATGCGCTTTTTGTGGCTACTGGTACTTGAGATTCGCCACAGCCGACATGGCCTGCAGTTCTGTGGATCCGACGTTGAAACCGGCACTCAAACCGGTGTTAAAGCTCCCGCGGAAACTCGCAGGTCGCTTCTCACCAACGTACTGGTAACCACCATCGCGGGCGCAAAAGGAGCGGTTACGCTCTCCATTGCGCTCACCCTCCCCTACGTCGTTGACTCCGGTGCTGCCTTCCCACAGCGCGAGCTTATCATCACCATAACGGCAGGTACTATCCTTGCGTCGCTGTTATTGGCCGACGCACTTCTCCCTCGTTTGGCTCCAAAAACAGTTGACGACAGCCTTGACGAACGCCTGCGTAAAGGAGAAATTGCGGTTCTTGAGGCCACAACATCCGAACTTCGCTCCATGATGAGCGACGGGCGCATAAGCGAGAAGTACCTCCCCGCACTACGGCTGACCATAAGCCGTTATACCAGTCGCTTGTTTTTTGAACGCATCAGCACTCCCGAAGCGGCACGTGCTACGATGCAGATGATTCGCGAGAACAACGAGTTGCAGCAAAGCCGCCTTGAAGAGCTGCGACTCCGTCACCTGAAACATCACGACACAACGCCTTGGAGCACCATTCTTGAAAATCTACGCTCCATCAGACGCTCGGTGGGTTATATAAACTCACTTGCAGACATTGGCATGAACGCAAAGACCAACAATCGTATAAAGATTTTTATCAACGAAGCAAAGTATGCGCTGAAACGCTTGCGTAACAACAGCGAGATTCGTCAGCTTGAAGACAATGATCGTGCATACTTTCAGGCGTGTCTCTATGCCATCGAGCTTGAATATGCGGAAATCGATCGCCTTGAGGAGATTTGCAGGGATGAATCTGATCCCGATCGGGCGGCTATTGCCGCTAACTTGCTGGTAGATCATCAGTCAGCCGTGGATTCCATCTGGAGCCGTGTCAACATTGGCCAAGAAGGTGCCGGAACGGATATGCAACGGTCATACTCTTTGCCCTACAACCTTGATACGCATGAGATATCCCCGCATTTTCGCCAACAGATTGCCGATGCGCGCACGTACGCCAACGATGTTGACGAAAACGCTTTGCGTGTGGAACTCGATCAGATAGCCCGCCTTCAATACGAGGGCATCATTGACCGGGAAGTCGCTTCGCATCTCCGTGAAAACGTCTACTATCTGCAAATGTCTATAGGCGATTAGAAGGTCTTTTGCCACAGGTAACCGGGCTGCCGGATCTCCCGCACGCAATCTGGCTGCCGGATTTCTCACAGGCAATCGGACGCCGGATTAACCACGTGGAACCGTGCTGACGAACTACTCCAATCCCAAGACCTTATCCGCATCAATGTAACGACCGGGCTTTCGCGAAGCTGCTTTAGGCTCGGGGCCGTCAGGCCAACCGATAGCACAATGGCCAACGCCAACCCAGCTGCCCTCCACGCCAACGTCAATGAGGAATTGCTTGAACTCTTCCGTCTCAAACTCTTCGCGAGCACGATGAATCCAAATTGAACCAAGTCCCAAATCATGCGCTGCCTGCATCAAATTGCCCATGGTAAGTGAGCCGTCGTACACACCGTTGGGATTGTCGGCCGGCACAAGTACCACAAGCACAACCGGAGCGCCATAAAACGGATCAAAGCCCTCAGGACGCCCCATGATGGCCGCATTTGCCTGCACGAACTTCTCGCGAAGTTGAGGATTTGAAACTTTGATTATAAGGGGGCTCTGCAAACCTCTGGCACTGGCCGCATATTCGCCTGCTTTTACGATACTGGCGATAAGATCCTCAGGTACCGGCTTGCTGACAAACTTTCTCCAGCTCCGACGTGTGAGCAGTGACTCGTATGCTTCATTCATGAGAATCTCCTTTCAAATAACCACCTTAAGTGTACGCCAAATGATTTCTTTGAAGAATTGGTTGAACCATATGTCTCGCAATACTTAAAGTGATAACTTTTATGTATTATATTCAACAGCTATGTCAAACATCTTGATGGTGAAATATGGGAATTGAGACCCATTAGAGACCGAATACTATTTGCCGGAGTTATCGGTGGAAGATATGTACTGCTTCATCAATTTATGAAGCAATCGCAGAAAACGCCTGTAAGAGAAATAGAACAAGCAAAGCGAGAGCTGGCCGATTTTAAGAAAAGAAGTGGACTATATGAGTAACACCAATATAAGCAGCACTAGTTCTATTGGACGCAATTGGGCTGATGTCCGAAAGGGACTGTTCACCAAAGAGGAAATCGCCGAAAGCGATCTCAGGGTAGCGCTTATTGGAGAATTAATTAAAGCTCGAAAGGAACAGGGAATTTCCCAAAGAGAGCTTGAGGAACTGAGTGGCGTAAGACAGCCAGTCATTGCGCGGATGGAAAACGGAAATACAACTCCAAATCTAAGCACTGTTTTAAAAGTGCTAGCCCCCCTTGGCAAAACACTATATATCGGAGACTTGAAGAAAGCCTAAAGTGATAACTTTTACGTATTAATAACTGAAGAATCGCACCGGATTCTCTCAAAGCAAAACGTCAGGGCGGGTTATGACAAACACTCACCGAGCTTCTCGGCAGACACACCTTACCAAAGCTCAAATGCGCGCGCTTGCAACACTGACATTGGTTTTTGTTGTTGCCATTGCAACACTGATACAGGAATGTGCCACAAACCGCAAAGACGGCACCAGCCAACAAAGCGTATCGGCAGCCGCGGCTACAACCATAGCTGCCGATCCCACCAAAACCACAGTCCGGTTCCTTGATATTGGACAGGGAGACTCCACCATCGTTGAGCTTCCCGACGGTAAGACCATGATCATTGATGCGGGTCCTCGCGGTTCAGCAAAAACAATAGAAGCTCAACTCAAGGCCGACGGACGTCCCCAAGTTGACTATCTCGTTGCCACTCATCCCGATGCCGACCATATCGGCGGGATGGCAGAACTTATCGCCGACGCTGATATCAAATCCATCTGGGCGCCAAACGCCACAAACAACACCGAGACGTTCAGGAACTTTTTGAGTGCCATTGACAAAAAAGGTCTCACCATCACACAGGCTGTCTCCGGCACAACCATCGCAAAAACCGACCAATACTCCATCGACATTCTGTGGCCGCCATCGTCCGCTCATTTCGACAACACCAACGACTATTCAATCATCATTAAACTGACCGTTGGCGAGAAGACCTTCCTATTCACGGGCGACGCTCCCGCAGCTTTAATCAATCAGGCTGTCAAAGGCCACACTGACGTGTTAAAGGTATCGCATCATGGATCACGCACCGGCACCACAAAGAAGCTTGCCGCCAAACTCTCACCCGACTATGCCGTCATGTCATATGCCATCGGCAACGACTACGGGCACCCGCACGAAAGCGTCCTGAGAGCATTGTCCGCCTCACATACACAGGTATACGGAACGGGAGCGAATGGTACCGTCACGGCCATTACCGACGGTTCAACTATTAATATGTATGTTCAGAAAGAGGGCACGCCCGTTGCTCCTCCAAAAGTAAAGTAGAGGTATTTTATGACCGCAATCGTTGACCGGATAGAAGACAACAACATCGCCGTTCTTGAAATCAACGGCGGCGAGAAGTTCTTGAATGTTCCCCTCTCTGAACTGCCTGAGGGAACCTCGCAAGGCGATATTCTCACCGGTGAAGAAGGTAATTGGCAGCGCGATACCGAGGCAACAAATAAGCGCACACTTGAAATCCTTAGTCTCTTTAACAAGCTTTTTAAGAAGGACTAAAGGCCTCCTGCTCTTTTACCTCACGTTCAACATGCTCAAACTTCCAAAAAAGCGAGGCCGAAATCCTTGTTCCAGCCTCGCTTCAACGCTCTCTACGATGTCGCTTTAAAAATCGCTTCTGCGACCCGTATTACTTCTCGCTAGTTCCAGAGTTTTTCTCGTTGTGATCTTTGCCGGAAGCTCCCTGCTCAGAGGAAGGATTCTTCTCGGTCTTCTCCGTACCCGCTTTCACACCCTTAGCAACTGCATCGGAAAGGGTCGGTGCAATGGCCTTTGCTCCCACGAGTGCACCAAAAAGCTGCTTCAAGTCAAGACCCATCGAATCGCCCAGACCCGCATTGATCTGTGTCATAGACTTGGTAATGTCTTCGGTCAGCTTTGCGGCATTGCCTTCACCGTACATGGTGATGGAGCCAACATTGGCAAGCGGCTCGGCAACGGCGCGAGCAACGTCAGGCAATGCATTAAAGTACATTTCAAGCACGGCGGCTTGGTTCATCTTGGCCATTGCTTCGGCCTTCTTCTCAAGACCCTCAGCCTCAGCGGTTAGCTTTGCCGCTGTTGCAGCAGCCTCGGCATCACCCTTAGCACGGATTCCCTCAGCTTCGGCAAGCATGGCCTCACGTGTTGCATTGGCTGCCTGCGTACGCTCGTACGCCTGAGCCTCAGCCTCTTTCTGACGACGGAACAAATCAGCTTGGGCGGCCTGCTCAGCTGCATAGCGTTCAGCGTCTGCCTTCGCGCGCACCTGGGAATCGAGGGTATTCTTGGTAACCTCAACTTCCTTCTGCTTAACGACGGCTTCTTGCTCCTGCTTCACAATGTTTGCAGCTGCAGTCTCGCGCTCAATATCCTTCTGCTGAATCTGCTTTTGAATCTCATACGCAGCGTCTGCTTTTGCGTTTTCCGTATCGGCTTCAACCTTCAACGCTGCCTTACGCATGGCAAGATCGGTCTGCTTTTGAGCAATGTCGAGATCGGCGTTCACACGAGCCTCATTGGATGCCTTGTCGGCAGCAGCCTGAGCTTCAGAAATTTCCTGATTTGAACGGGCCTGAGCAATCTCGGCATCTTTGCGGATGGTCGCAACGTTCGCAACGCCAAGATTATCAATGGTGCCGTCCTTATCGGCAAAGCCTTGAATGTTAAAGGCAACAATCTCAAGGCCCATCTCCGCAAGGTCCTGATGAGCATTGTCTTGGACGCGCTGCGCAAACGTATCACGATCAGTAACAATATCCTTGAGCTTCATCTGGCCGATAATGGCGCGCAGGTGGCCCTCAAGCGTATCGCGAACCTCATCGGAGATTTCGTCGATGTTCTTGTAGAGGAAGTTACGCGTAGCGGCCTGAAGAAGCTCCGGGGTCTCGGTTGCAATGCGAACCTTAACGGCTGCATCCGCCTGCACGTTAATAAAGTCGTTTGTGGGTACATAATCCGATGTTTTTACATCCACCGGAATCATGGCGGCCGTCATCGAGTCAACGCGCTCAATCAACGGCACTTTAAAGCCGGTCTTACCATGGATGATGCGCTGTCCCCACGGACCTGAAACGACTTTAATCTCTGCAGGAGATGCAGACACAAAGCCGTTTATCAGGAAGAGAAGAACGACGATCACCACAATCACAATGGGGATGACTGTTCCAAGTGAGCCAAACATAGCTGTCCTTTCTACCACTTTCCCAGACTTACTGTTCTGGAGTATATTCCTTAGCAAGCTCTACCATCAACTCGATTTCTTCCTGAGTAAAACCTGCGTCTTTCCATGCATCACGCATATATTGTTCACTGTTTATCATTATATGATAGTAGTAATTACCTCTATCACTTTCTGGCAGGGAACTCCCTTCAGCCTGCGCTTTATTCAATCTGTCTCTCAGATACTTCAAATCGAATTCAGCAGCTTCTTGAGCCTTTTTTCTGTATTTCTTTTCGTTCTTTTTCCATTCTTCCTTCTCCCATTCCGTGGGATGTAAGGCCCTATTGACCGGTTGTGTTGACGTCTTTTTGGTAGACGTTGGAGAGGAAGAGCTGCTCGTAGAACCCGATTCTCCCGACATACCCGGAGTTGACACTTCCGGAATCCCTGTCGGTGAATACTTCTTTGAAGTGTTGGGCACAGAAGATCTTGACTTATTGACATATGAATTTGTATACGGCTGATCAAAAACTATTGACAACGAAAAGAGCAACGCCAGTATAATGCCGGCGAGCATCGCCATCTTCTTGAACTGCCCTTTGTTACCCGAAGAAGTGCCGCTTTTGTCTTCATCTTTCAAGGGGAAATCAAAAAAGAAATCTCCTTTGGATTCTTCTTGCAATGGCTGAGACGTCAGCTCAAAGGAATCTTTTGGAGCAGGAAGTCCCAAGGGTTCGTGCTCATCGTCGTTTACCGTGACGGTTTCAGTTGGCGTTAAGCGCTCCAACTCACTCTCCGCTTGAGCCTTCGCTTCTGCAAGCTTGGCAACTGCCTTTACCGCTTCAGCTCGCGCCCGCGCTGTTCCGGTTTCCACGGCACTTCTCACGATACTTTCGGCTTCTGCGATGTTTCTCGTTATGTTTTCAGCCTTGAGTTTTTCAACACGCTTATGTGCGGGATCAGTTGAACGCTGTTTTGCTTTCCTCGAAGACTGGGCAAGGTCTTTTATCTGCCGGTCAGTCTGAAAAAGGCTGAACTTCGGCAGCGACAACTGCGGCAAGCGGAATCCTTTAGACGACACGACGTCCTCATAACGACCAGTCTTAGGATTGAATCGCCTTGTTGCCATCTTGTGACACATCCTTCACTTAAGCTGTCCGCAGCTAAGAACATTTTAGTTCAATTCGCAACAAAAGACACTGACCGTACGCACCTATAATCTTTTACCGATTAGCTTGATGAAAAGAAAGCACGCTGTGCAGCCGTGCTTTCTTACAGATTCTACAGATTCCATCTGGACTAAGCTTGACTTAACCCTTACGTATCAGACTATTTTCCGCAAAGCTTATTCTCAAGCTGAGTAATCTCTTCTTCCGTCATTCCTGCATCAAGAAGGTACTTCTTAGCCCCAGCTTTATAATCCAACCCATCGAGTTTTCCGTCAATCGGCTGACCGCCGATGCAAAGTGCAATGTCATTGAATTTTGCATCCACTACAGCATCATAGCGAGCCCTATCTTTCTCTTTGTTGATTCCGTAGTAGTTATCATAAGAAATCATATAGTCATCGAGCATTTCATCATAACTGGCGCCGCATAGTGCTTCCAATAAAGCACAGGTAAATCCAGTTCTATCTTTACCCTCAGTGCAGTGTATAAGATATGGACCATCTTGAGCAATCATCTGACGCAAACCCTCAATGAGTTTACCTGCGAACTTTTGACTACGGTAATTAACGCTCATATCAAGAGCAGCCACATCACCGTTATCAAAAAGACCCTTATGCCACGACATATCAAACGTGG
>OLQM01001009.1_pt1 | contig 32386 bp, 46 predicted proteins | sample 1673161 | NCBI WGS metagenome assembly OLQM01 (sample SAMEA3136761, study PRJEB25190) | human gut metagenome | reverse complement strand
GCAGTAAAGCCCCTGAAATCATGAAAAAAAGGGGAACTGCAATTTTGCAAAGAATAGACAAAAATAAATAAAGCCAATATTCAAATGGATTATCGGTTACTGAAAACAAAAAAAATCCCTTATCTCCAGTATGATTAAAAATCACAAAAAATGCGGCCACAATCCTTAATACATCCATATATATCTTCCTGTTGTTTTTGCTTACTTCATTCATGTTATACTCTCCCCCTCAGTATATAACAATATTATATTGGATATATCAAAACGCGTCAAATATATTTTTTAGATAATCTCAATCAACAATAAGATGATTACCTAGTCCACTTGCGAACCCACTTTGCTCCATCGTAATAATCGTAAAATATTTCTGTCTCACTAATACCCAACGACAATATGACACCATCGGGAAACTGCTGCTGTAACGCCCATTTATTTTTGTCGCTTCCATAGGCAATAATTTTTAATGGACCATTTAATTCTATTTTAGCATTAGCTGTGTTCGCCGTTCTGGATGTATCCGTTATCTTGGTATTGAGCACAGTATAAAGGTCCATTAGCACCTTGCCCTGGGCAGCCGACAGCGGCAATTTTGCGTTGTTAGTCACGCAGTTATTCACTATCTGGCCAATCAAACAAACACCGGTCATCCAGTTCTTTGTGTCCTCAAAGAATTTCTTAACTTTTCCAAGGAATGTCTTCGGCTTCTCCCCGGCCACTGGAACCGGGAACTCTGTGGTTATGGCGTCCAGTGTTTTTACTGTCATCTCGGATATATCCCCGCCTGAGGATTCTGCCTTCTTCTTCAGTACCGCATCTATCAAATCTGCATTGTCATTGAAATCCTGTATATCAACCGGGTCTGCCCCTTCTGGTTTCTTTAGCTTATAATTCGGTGTTAACTGCATATTCTATACCTCCTTTAATGTCCTTACGTCATCCCAGGTCATGTCCCCAAGACGGTTCCATGTGTATGGTTTCAGTTCGTTCCATGTGGTATACCGGTACTCAAAACGGTAAGCCAGATGTGCCGGCTTAATATCTTCTAGCATGGAAATAAATGCCTGCATGTTTCTGGGTATTCCCTTAATCCCCACAAACTGGATAATAAAAAGGTGTCGGGGGTTATCCTCAATCACCTTCACCTCGCCGCCGCTGAATGCCGCAGCCGTATCCTCTATCATCTTCCTGGTCGTGGTCCCCTGGCCCCGGAGCTTGGCCATCAGTATCTCCCGGCGCTGCTCATATGTAAGGGACATATTAGTGGCCACGCCAAGCATCTGCTCCCATCTTGATAGTCCCCAGGTGGCCGTCACAATGTAACACTGGTCAATCAGCTCTTCCAGGTCATGCTGCAGCTGCCCCACCTCATAGCCCTGCGTCCGGTATATCTCCGCCATCTCTCGGAGCTCCGCCAGAAAGGGCGGCGCATACCTCGCCAGGTCCACAAAGTACTTTTCCGGGACAATGCAGCTTGAGCCTTCCTGGGAATACTGGCTACGGCCATACAATGTCTTTCCATACATGCCTTACACCCCCTTCAAGTCATTCCAGGTGACGGCACCCTTTTTAAGGTAGGTGATGTCATGGTTATGGTTTTTGGCAGCCGCATCCGTGATGCCATATCCGGCCAGGGTGGTTGGATTTGTGCCAGCCGTCACATGGCCTTGGGCATTGACAGTGACACTCCGGTAGGTTCCAGCTGATACACCGCTGCTTGGATGCGTATAACTTGCGCTCGGCGGAGCTGCCCAAACCCCATCCCCGCGCAGGAACTGTTCCTGTTTTCCCGCAGCCGGTGCCGGGACCAGACCGTGTACACCAGCTGCGGAGGCCGTTGCCCCTTTCATGTCACTGTAGATCGTGTTATTGTCCGCTCCCCAGGCCGCAGTCCCATCAGCACTCCATCTTAGTATCTGTCCACTAGTACCGCCGGACGGGATATGCTTATTTCCTGATGCGGTGGGATGTACATACTTATTTGCTCCCTCCGCAATCCCTGCAAGCTTATCCAGCATAGCCTGGGTAACCGTATCAAGAATGCTCTTGTTGCTGTGGGAGTGCTTCTTGCTATTGGCATCATTCCAGTTGGTCCGTTCCGTTGCCGTGATGTGTTGGACCGCATCTGCCTTGTGAGTGATAAAATCCTCGATTGCCTTCGCAATTTTTCCCAACATAACAGTCAGCTTTTCTCCGCTGGTAAGATTGTCAAGAGTGGTTGCCTGCGTAAAGGTCGGTACCTGGTCATTGGTTGCCACGTTGGGTACGCTTCCCAGTCCCACCTGGGACTTTGTCACCCCATGGGGATTACTTTTATTACTGATGTGCGTATACGCCGCGTTCCAGTTATCCAGCAGGGTCTGGGTAATCTTATCCAGGACGGTCTTATTTCCGTGCTCATGCCGCTTATTATAAGCATCCGTCCAGTTGGACAGAAGAGTCTCTGTCAGCTTGTCCAGTGTTGATTTATTGGTATGGGTATGGCGCTTACTATACGCGTCATCATATCTAGTCTTGTCTTCCTTGCTGAGCAGTCCATCCACACTCTGGGTTGCCTTGGGGATTGCATTGGCGGATATAGCTATCCAGGCAGTGCCACTCCAGCGGTACGTATAATTCGTATCCTTGACATTGACAGTCCAGCCGTCATCAGGATGGGGGTAAGTTGTCGCAAGGTCAGCATAGGTGCTGACAGCCTCCTTCCAATCAATGGCGGTCTCCAGGGCAGAAAGCTTATTGTCAACCTCATTCCTGGTATACTTATCATCCCAGTTAGGCTTATTGATACCGATAGTGTTCCGTATAGCCTCCTCCGCAGCCGTAGCCCTGGTTTTTTCCGTATTAACGGCGTCACCAATTGACTTCTCGGCAGCCTTCGCCCTCGTAATCTCACTGGCCAGGTTATTTGTAAGGGTCTTTTCCGCTGCCTTGGCCCTGGTCGATTCTGTGACCAGGTTATCCGCATTGGTCTTTTCGGCAGCCTTCGCCCGCGTCACCTCAGCTGTCAGGTCATTCCTTAAAGTCAGTTCTGCATCCTCTGCCCGTTTGACCTCTGTATCAATCCGCCCATTCAGTTCCATCTCAGCAGACAAAGCACGCGCTTCTTCCGTATTCAGCGCCTTCTGCGTTTCCACAACGGTTGCCTGGACTCGGTTGATATCGTCTCCCTCAACAGTGTCCCCATCCGTCTCATAACTGATGTAGGCCACCGGTACGTCTGCATACACCCGAACAATCCGTTTCCATGGCGCCAGGCTGGGTGTAGACAGGGTATATGTTTCCAAGCGGGTTCCTGTAAGCTTCGGGCCGGTGAATACCGCAAACGTAGCCTCGTTAATATTATCATGCTGCAGCTCCGCCTCATACACGCCATTGGTAAGGTGGATTTCCTCCTCCACGACATAAATGTTCCCATCAACCTTGTTCAGCTTCTCGTAGAACGTACTCACCTGCATCACATCACCTCCAATGCAACCGTTCCAGTCACTGCAATCTCATCCTCTGTTAAGGCTACGTTACCGGATACGCCGTTAAGCAACAGATTTGAGTAATCCTCCACGCCCTCAGTCCCCAGCAGCAGGTTCCCGACCCTTGCCAGGCTCACATAGGACAGGTCCAGGGCCTCCTTGTGAAGGTAGTCTGTCAGTGCAGCCTGGAATGCATTCTGGACGACACCCAGGTTCATGCCTGCCTGTAGCTTGATTCCAGCTGATACATTGACCGCCTTTTCCACGACAGATGCCACGGTCACATCCGCGCCGATGGGGCGTAGCTCCTCGATATGCTCCCGTACCATCTTCAGTATGCCGGTACCTGCAGACGACATGTTGGCATCCGCTATGATGACCTTGACTGTCCCCGGTCCGTTGGCCAGTGGAAAGACTTTGGCCGCGCCTACGCCATCGCACTCCATGGCCCAGTTATAATAATCATACCGGTTGCCACTGGTGGACGGTTTCTGTATCACATTCAACAGGCGCGCCTTCAAAGCGTTGTCGCTCTCTTCTTCGCTACCTGCTATAAGAATTGAAGTGAGCATTGCGGAGGTCAACCCTTGAACATGGTCAATTGGGAGCAGCTGTCCAGTATATCCATTCCCTATCTCTCCCTGCTTTTCACACTCCATGTCATACGTGTGTGAGCCCTCCAGGACTCCTATATATCCAACTGCCCGATATATGATGTGTTCTTCCTGAATTGCAGATACCCTGAACCCAATTGGGACCTGGACATTGAAAACACCCTGCTTATGTGCATAGGTAGCGGGTTTTCGTGCAATTCCATATGCTTCAGCAATCCGGTCAAGGCTTTCTCCACCCGCTGTTCCTGCATAGACATTGTCCTGTAACCGCTGCATGTCCATATATACCCCTTCAAGATACCAGCTTACCGGTCCAAGGGCTGTCTGGATAATAGAGCCTTCCCTCTTGTCCAAATCATCAGGCACCCTGGACAGCTGGTCTGATAATATATTTGCATACGTTTTTCCACTAAAATCTATCATACCGTTACCTCTGCCTGCACCGGGCCAAAAATTGTACTTACATCAAATACGCACTTTAGGACACCCTGTCCCTGGTCTGTAAAAACGAAATTCCCTACGGACAGCACTCTGCTGTCTGTAGAAAATGCGTCCTCCACCCGCCTCGCAATCTCACTGGTTACATAATCATATTCTTCGCCAATCAGTTCCTCTAACTCAACCCCAAAATTAGGGCTGTATATCTGCCACCGGAACCGCTCCGTATTCAGGATGATGTCCACCGCCTGCCGCATGGCAGCAAGCCCGGAACCCATCCCACTAATCTGTCTGGATGACCAGTCAATCATGAATGTATTTGTAGGTCTGTCTACATACGTCAACGAAGTGTCCAGCCCTACCCCCTCCGGCAATGTTGCCATATCATGCCTCCTTATACCCTCGATAGAATGATGTATCTGTTCCCGTGTGAAACCCTAAGCATGACCACCTTATCGCCTACGGCCAGTCCCTCATTAATCACAACAGTACCACCGCCTCCCCCCTGTACCTTGGCTGACCTGGATTTTACGTTTTCCGTCAGGACCAGTGCCACATCCGGAACCGGAAGCATTGTGTCATCCAGCTTGACGGTTAGTGGGGCAATGGATGAGACCGTACCATACACTATGTCGGTTTGCTTATTTGCCTTAGTATTATCCTGTACAATCATATTCAACACGTCAATCAATTCAGACAATATTTATCCCTCCCAGCTGTTGGAAATCCTTAAACTCGATACTCATGACATGGTCATCTGCCTCAAAGCTGTGTACAACCTTTTCGGTAAGCACCAGCCTGGACATGGATAAATCTTGAATCCTACTTATCCGGACTGGCACTATGGTCCCCGCCCTGATTCCCGGGACCCCAATAACATTATCCATGGTCAATGTCTGCACTACCCGGTTATAATACTGGAGATACTGTTTGCACATCTGGTCAATCTGTGCCTCATTCAGGTTTTCATCCACCTCATCGTAATACTGGAGTAGTCCCCATTTGGATATGGTTTCCGTATCCTCGTAGATGTAGGTATCCGCCTTCCCGGTCTCACTATTGGGCCGTACCAGCTTCACTCGGTTATATGTGTCGGAATCAATATCCCGGCTGTAAGTATATTCCGTTGCCAGGCTCCTGTCCCCCACTACAGTTGTGACAAACATGTCCTTCGCTTCAACCAAGGTCAATGCTCCGGCATTATCGTAAAAATTATATATCTTTCCTGTTTGGATGATTGTCTCAGACAATGCACCAAAAATGATATCCAGACAGGATTCATTTTCCTTGATAAGACATGGAAAAACATATCCTGTATCTTCCATTTTCCCAACTGTCAATCCGAAATCAGCCGCAATCTGTTGGATAATCTGCGCCAAGGTCATATTAATGAAAGTATAACTTGCATTCGCTTTCAGGTATCGCAGCTGGTCATATGCGGTGTACTCTGATTCCCCCAATTGATTCTCTGTAATTGTAAATACATATCCCTTGAACATCCTTATCCCATCTACCGTAAGTTCCACCGAACTTCCTTCCGAAATCAAAGGAGCATCAACACACGAAAACACCAGCTTGGCAGGAGAATCAAAACGGTTTGTAGTAAGTTCGGCTGATTCAATAATGTTTGCATATTCAGTAATTGTGGTCTGTGTGGCCCCACCAGGGGCAGGACCAACGGTCTGGACCCGCAAAGAAAAACTATCCATCGTATCACCCCGTTATCTGCAGCTGGTCTGCGGACAGCCAGCCATATGAGCCAATATGTACTGGATAGGGATTCCCTTCTACTATCCGGGTCACGGTTGTACTTAAGTTATTTGCCGTGCCATAAGGCTTTGCCCCATAACTGTCACTCCAAAACTTTCCATTGGCAATACAGGGGGCACCTACCCGCAACACTGGTGTTTCCACCTCCCGCGCTACCTCAGTAGTGGCTTCCGGGGCATCAGCAAGTGGCGTGGCAGACGTGGTGATGATTGACACCACCTCCGGCTCATAGTTCTTATATTCGGTCAATTCCACCTCATAATAGATGTCATTCGGTTCACCGCCCTTATCCTTTGTCTTAAAATCGCTGATGATGCATCGGATATTGGTGTCATAGAGCCCTGAACGGGATATGATTAGACGGCATTTCTGATTCTTGTTTAATGCTTTCTCAAAATATTCGACATAGTCTTCTGGGGCCTTTGCATTGCCATTGACATAAGGGTCGTCCGCGGATGAAGGAAAAAAGCTTTCCCAGGAAACCACCTTTAATGATGGTTTCCTGGGAACCACTATCTCACCAATACCGATTACAGAATATGTCTTGTGGTCAGTTGGGTACTTGATTTCTATCTCTTCTGGATTTACAGGCAGTTTTACCTTCCTGCTTCCAAATTTTATATATATGGAGCAGCCATTTTTGATTTTTGCCATGGTACGTATACTCCTATCTATCCATGTGATACCGATGTGTGCGCTGCAGCCTGCTGGATGAGCAATACCTTAAGCTTATCCGCGATATCCTTTGAGGTCAGGTTTTTCGCAGCGGATTCCGGAATGGATACCGAAATCTGCGGAGCCAGTGTCTGAAGCTCCACGTTGTTCATATATCTCCGTTCAGCCAGGTCACGATATAGCTTTATATCCTCATCCGACAGGTTGACATCCCCATCTATTTTTTTTACCCGGTCTACATCCCCCACATCCAAGTCACCGGCCGCTGGGATGGAAGATGCATCAAACCCTCCGAACGTATCCTTCAGGGAATCAAGACTGATATCCATATTATCCAGCTTAGAGCCTAAATCAGCGCCGTATTTGCCCCATTCAGCTGCAGTTGCACCTACATCCAAGTTTGCCATACGCTTAATTTGGATGGCATTTTCCCCGAATGTATTATCCACCCAGCTACTAAGGTTATCCCGGAATCCCGAAACAGCTCCCTGCAGGTTACTTCCAGTAAGTGCATCAATGGCACCTGCAACAGTTTCCACCATGCTTAGAATGGCATCCAAGGCATCTGCAAACAGATGCGCAATTGCAGCTACTGGGTCATTAAATACATTGGCAAAAAACTCCGCAAAGGATGCAATGACATTCCAAAGTGTAGCAAATATATTGTATCCAACCGCGTAAATCATGCCGAATACCTGCCCTACCCATCCGCCTACTTCCTGCATTCCAAAACCAAACTGTTGGGCTGCTATAAGAGCCCCGGCCAGTACCGCAATCAGCAATAGAATCGGCCAGTTAGCAACTGCCCAGGCTGCAGCTGCCGCAAGTGCCCCTCCTATGTTGGCTGCCGCCGTTGCAATGGCCTGTGCCTGTAGTATCACGAAGGCAATCCCAATGGCTGCCAGAACTGGAATAATAAAATCCAGGTTGTTCGATACCCAAAGTGCACCTTTCCCAATAATGCTTAAGGCTCCAACACCAACTTTAGCTGCCAGAGAAAAGAGATTAATTAATCTTGTCATTGCCTGCTGTGCCTCATCTGTCTGAAGATACTTGTTCCACCCCTCAAAGCTATCCTGTAGGCTCTTCTGGATTTCATTCTTTCCCATCGTAAAAGCCTGGCTTAATGTCATGGGCATATCCCTGAAATTTTTTTCAATATCATCGGTAGCCTTAAGCATTGCATTTTTTACAATCTCAGCAGTGATGGCCCCATCCGAAGCCAACCCCCTTATCTCTCCCACGCTTACCCCCAGATAGTCAGCAATGGTGCGGATTATATTGGGGGCTGACTCAAATACTGCATTCAGTTCTTCTCCTCTGAGGACCCCGGACCCTAATGCCTGTGTGAGCTGTAGGGAGGCGGAAGCAATTTCCTGCTGGCTCGCCCCTGCAATGATGAACTGTTTATTCAGGTTTTCGGCAAACTGAATCAGTTCCGCATTGCTGGAAAATGCACCCTTGGCATTCTGACCTATTTTTGTAATAACATTTGCGGTATCCAGATAGGAGGTCCGTGTTCTCTGAGCTGATGCGAAAATCATGTCCTGGAGTGTTTCCGTGGATTGGAGTCCATCGTTTATCAGGTTCAGCTTCGCGTTTACCTGGGACAGTGAATCAGCTGTTCCCAAAAACATTTCGGTAAGTTTGACTGCACCGGTGACCGCTAATATTCGTCTGAATGTGGACAGTAGTTTCCCTGCCTCGTTGTTGGTTTCCTTGACACTCTGGGTGTGCGCCTGCTGATTGGAGACGACCTGATGCTGGTTGGAAGTAATCTGCAGCAACGTCTGATTCGTCTGCTGCATCTGGCTGCCCAGCTGACGGATTGCCCCTATGATGGCCCCCGCAGATTGCCCCATGGCATGTGTAAGGTTCTTCCCTAACATGAATGATGCGTTATTCGCCTGTTGGAGGAGCTGGTTAGTTGTGGAAAGAGATGTATTTATATCTTGTATTGCCGTAACGGTTTCCCCAGAATTTTTATTGAATAAATCCGACACGCTCTTGTCCAACGTGACAATCTGGTTCAGGGTGCGGTTCCCGGCTGCCTCAAATGTTTTAAAAGTAGAGGAAAAATTATCCGTCAGGACAAAAGTCTCATTTATTACACCCATTATTTATGCTTCACCTCCTTCGCCTCCTTCTTAATCAGCTCCCACATCAGAAGTTTTTCTTTAAGGCCCCTGTTAATAACATCCGTGGGGAACACACCATGTTGGCAAAGCATATACTGACACAGCCTTGAATCCAGTGTGTCCCCAGCAATTAGTTTTTTGCTTCTTCCTCTACTTCATTAAGTTCATTATCCGTTGATATGAAACCATTGAAGTTATTAATTTCCCTGACGAGTTTTCCATATTCCCCCGAAGATAACATCCTACCCGGCACATCCAGTGGGTCAGCTGTCTTGTAATAATCACACAGTTCCGAATCCTTAAAATTAGGGGATACGACACAGGCGTCCACCAGAAGCTTCCCGTATTTCACGTTATCCAATTCCCGGACAATCTGTCCGTTAATTTTCTCCCTCTTGGTTGCTTTTGTGGTCAGCTTATTATTGGTTTCCTGATCAATAATCCTGATTACAAAAGGTACAACGTTCCCTTCCTCATCCTTAAACCGTTCGGAAATAATCACCTCTTTAGTCTCATTCATGATTGGTGGCTGTAAAAAAGCCTTAATATTTGACATGCTATCATCCTCCTAATTGTGTTGGGTCATTAAACCAGTTCAGGACCTCAATTCCGGTATATGAAAATCCCACTTCCATCTCCAGGAAATCCGAATCTGCATCCAACATGGCCACAGGAAGCTTCTGAAGCTTCACATTGTAGAATACTACGGTCTGGGTCCCAACACTGGTTGTTGGGTCGTCATTGGTTATCTGGATAGTAAAATATGGCAACTTCCCGGTCCTTAAGTACTCCTGCAGGAGCCTTAAAAAATACGGACTCCCATAATAAATCGTCATGGACCCACTTAGGGAAACCCCGGTTGTTTTCTTCTGTACCAGAGTCGTCCCCACTACCTTAAAATCGCTCTCTTGAAATTCTGCATTTGACTGGAATTTCTTCAGGCCAAACATTTCATGGTTTTCCCCATCGATGGTCATGAATCCACTCCCGGATTTACCATTAAGGGCATCACGTTCTAACAGAAACATTTTCTACCTCCTTATTGCGCGGCAGTGTTAACGGATACCGTCACTGTCATGTAAATCTTCTCTATGCTGTCCACCGGCTGGATGGCAACATCAATCAGTACGGAATCAACACTGCTTCCTGCCCTCACCTGTACATCATCTGCGACAAAGTTCTGGATACCGTTGCCGGCCTGTATCTCGTTCAGATAGCCTACAATCCATCCCTTCATAAGATTGCGCCCGGTTTCAGTATTATCAGTCTTTCCGATGTAGTATAGGCTGAACTGTTTATATACATCGTTGCAGAACTGGTTAAGCACCCGCATTACCCGGTTCTTGGAAAATTCCTGTCCTTTGTCCACACTGTAAGATGTCAGTGTGTTGATATCTGTGCATACCTTGACGGAACCAAATGTGTCAATGAACACAATCTCGCCAGATTGTATGGCTGCTGTTATCTGCCCATCAGTCAGTTTCGGGTTAGCCTCAATCGCATCCGGATATTGTGCATACGTCAACGACTGGTTATATCTTGCACCTGCCTCCGCACCCCCCAGCCACCATGTGACCTGCTGTGCAGTCAACGCCGTACCATCTGACAGCTTGACCCCATTTTTTGCGGATATCACCCACTCGCTGTTTACCGTATGTGCATTGGCCATTACAGCCTGGCATTTCTGACCAATGCTGTTTGATACACGTCTCACAAATGCTGCAATCGCCTGTATAGTCGTATTATCAGTGCCATCATAGACCAATGTATCAAATTGGTAAGGTTCAATGGCTGTCAGGAATGCTGCATAATCAGATGCTGATATAGTTGGGTCGGTTCCCCCTGCCAATGTGACCCCAGCTGTTTCAGTTATATCAGTTCCTGTTCCATCAAACGTTACCCATGTATTTGCTTTCAGGTCATCCAGCTTTTTAATAGCCTGTTCATCAACTATGGTCCCATCAATTACAGTACTGACATCAAATGCCCCAGCTTGGTCGGCCTGTTCCTGCACGATAACAGAGATGTCATTTCCCCTGATACCTTCATACAGAGCCGTGATGGTCAGGGCTCCCGATGTAACCGTTGCCTTCTTTCCGCCACTTCCCTTAGGCCTGTACAACAGGATTTTACTAGGCCCTGCACTGACATCGCTTCCTTTCATCATTTCTCGCAAAAATAAGGCCTTGGGACTCGTGATATCATAACCGATATATGGTCTTAAATCTTCACCAGGCAATATTTCCTTAATGGTTTCCACAGGTCCCCAGGAAAGGGGTTCTGCGATTGCCACAATGCCTTTATTCCCAACATTGGTATTGATGTTGCCTTTGGATTTGACATTGATATACACACCGGGCTGCATTTTGTTCTGATTTGTCCATGTACCTCCTGCCATGTCTACTTACCTCCTTTCAAAACTTTGTCGAGGGCCGCCTTCGCGTCCTCTATGGTGTATTCCGGCTCCTGCAGGATTGCCCTGGCAAAATCCGGCTGATATCCTGACAGGACCTTACTATGCAGTAATTTGTCGGTCGGATATTTCTTCAGCTTCTTCTGTTGCGATATCGCAATAGGGCCTTTAATTTTATTTGATGCTGGCATTGTTTTCCTCCATTATCTGCATCAGTTCATTGTTTCTTGGGGCGCTTACCCGTTGCCGGATATGGAATTGATAGTGCATTTCATCATCCTCTGTCTGCCATTGCCGCTCAAAGGTACGTATCTTGGCTGTCCCTCCACTACTGTCTGCATAATCAAACAGTTCCAACATCCCATCCAGGTACTCTGCTATGGCCTGTATTTCCGCATTTCCATTTACGATATTACGCTGCTGCACAAACACGATATCAACACCCAGGTCACGCAGGAACCTATTATTCATATGCTTTTCAATTTTGGAAGGCATGAAAAAAATAAAAAAGCAAGGGTAGTCTGTCCCCTGCTGGTTTGGGCTGGCATATACCGGATAATCCGGATACTGTGCTGTAAGTACTCCGGCCAGGCTATTTATAATGTTCTCTAATGTGAATATCATCTGAACGCCTCCCTCACACGTTTTCCCAGTTCCATACGGACCACATCGCGGTACTTTCCAATGGCCGCCTCTTTCATGTATTTTCCCTCCACATACTTTGTCCTGGTTCCAACGGTAATCCCACCCATGGATGGATTTACCTTTTCCAGCATATTCCCGTTGATTATCAATCCCGGTACAAAATGCTGGTCCATCCGATGCCCATCATTGACATAGGATGCATATAGTATGTTATTAGCCAGTGTTGTCCTCACACTGGCACCCGAGATGACTGGTTTCGTCACACTGTCTGTTGACCAATGCTGCGCCAATTCACCAGACCGGGTCCCGGTACCAGAAATAGGGGCGCCTCCGTTTGGAGGGGTCCTTTCCGTAGCCTTTTCCACTGCTGCGATCATAGCGCCTTCGGCCACATCGGCCATAATCCTCGGCACATCCTGCCCTGCCTTATGAAGTTCTTCCAGTCGCTTGCGCATCTGGCTTCCAAAACTTGACATGCATTCACCTCACAATCTCATCTTTCAGCAGGCCTACCTTCTGATGCTCCAGACCAGTAAGAGCACCGCCCACCGGGTCATAGTATCTTTGCGGCTCACCAGCGAAATACCGATCTGCCTGGTTTGAGTGCCCCAGGTTCCCGCCACGGACAATCCTTAACTCATCACCAGCCATGATATCCACTGACAGGTCACACGCCATCTTTTCCATGGACCGTTCCTTTGCGGCTGTCACTCCCATAATAGGACCGTCTCGCTTAGAACTGTATACCCTGCACGGGATGGGGGCCGTGTTCTGCTTCTGTCGCTTCTGTTTCGTCAGGTTTCCTTCTTTGTCTGGGACTACGCGGTATATGTCAACCGTATCCGTATACCATCCTTTAAAGATTGGATTATCAAATAACATACATTCCTCCCATCCCGATCATGCGGGCCATAGTGGCCAGCTGCTGCCCGTACTGCGTGGAGTTCCAGGCTCCCCATTTTGCCATTGCCACCGTAACCGCCTCATTATCATAGCTGATGGAGGTATCTCCCATGGATGCCTCTTTAATCAACTCGGCCTGCTGGCCTTTGGCTGCCGCAGCCGCAGCCGATGGGGAGCCCTCCGAATAGGTCTTAAGATACAGCGTGCTGTAGTGAGCCACAAACAGCCCGGCGGCGTATCTCCACATGTCATGGTACCGGCTGGGAAGGATGGTGGAATTTGCACTATCCACATACAGCTGCAGTATGGGGTCCGGTACCAGGCTTTTGCCCTCAGACTCTCCGGACCTTTTAAACTGTGGGAAATCTGCCAGGAACATCACAGATGTGTATGTACCCTTTTCACCCAGCGCTGGCATATTGGCCGCTGCAGCTATCACTCCATTAAATTGTGCTCCATCCATTCCCGTCCCTCCTTAACCTTTCACTTTCCCTCCGGTCTGCTTTGCCTGCTCTCCAGCGTCCGTGTCCGCTACCTCTGGTCTGATATCGTACTCTTTTGCTTTTTCTCCAGCGTCCGTGTCCGCTGCTTCCAGCGCCTTATCCGCTGTATTATCCGGCGTGGCAATGGATCCGTCATGGATGGCTGCCTGTACCATCCAGTGCTTTGATGCCCAATCAGGAATAGTACCGATAAAATTGCGGGGGATAAGCAATTTCTGGTCTCCCTCGCGGATTTCAAAACATTTTTTACTGTTTATGAACATATGGCTACCCTCCCTTAGATTCCGTCCACATAGCGCATGATGTCCTCATAATACATCTGCACCTCAGATATATTTGCCATGTATGCTGTGTCATAGCACACATTCTCCGCGTTCGGCTGTGTCATGGCACGGCTTAATGGGGCCAGTTCATCGCTAGCCACATACCGTTCTTTGTTAATGTATACCACCATGCGGTCATTCCCACCCGTGCCGGCACCCTTACACCAGGAACATCCCCCGATATACAGGTCACTACCGTTAGTCTTGGCCACATTGTTATCCAGCAGGAACTGCAGGATTGTCTTCTCGGCCAGTTCCGTCACCTTCGTGGTTGCCAGGTAATTAATCTGTTCGTATGGCATGATGATATGGTTCGGGACCGCATCCCTGTCATACTCCGCAGTTTCCCAAACAGCCAGAATGGCATCGTTGATATCCTGGAGTATCTGATCCGGTGTCTTATCCTTAAATTTCGTGGAGCTACCTGTTCCGGTTGCCGCAGCATTTGCCGTGGTGACTTCCGGATTATTGATAAGGCCAGTAGAACCATAGCGTTTGATGCCCACGTATACATTAGCGTCCATATGCTTATCATAGGCCATACGGATTCCATCCCGCAGGATGCTTTCCAAGCTACGTCCAGTCAGTTTCTCGCGCTGCATATCCACCCACATGATTCTCATTCCGATAGAAAAAATATGGGTTTTGAATAATCCCTTATCAAAATTAGCCTGTACCATCGGGATACCGTTGGCCCCGCCTGCATGTACCAGGCCATCCTCGCTTCCTCCGGTCACTCCATACCCCACATTCATGGCGCTTACAAACTCGGCCCAGCCGCCGCCCACTCTCATTGGAATATCACGGCTGTACGTGAAACTGGTAAGGGGCTGCCTTATGACGTTATCCTTCTTTTCAAGTTCGGACTGCAGGAGCGCACCTCCATTGGCAATTGCCGCCGAATCCATTGTCTGGAACCGCTGTGGAGCGGCCGCACCAGTTGGTGAGGATGATATCACGCCACCGTCAAAGGTCCCCATGCTCTGAAATTTGCTCATTGTGTTTTTCCTCCTTATGCTCTGTTGCAGGACATAATCCTGATTTCTGCTACATTATTGGCATCCTTACCACCATGCCACTCACAGTTCGTAAGTTCTACGGTCTTACCAGAATCCTCAGACGCTTCAAAACCTCCTATAACGCCTGTAGGGATTGACTCATTGGCAACAGTGCGAATATATACCTTTCCGCCTAATTTTGGTGTTCCTACGTTACACAACACGTTGATACATCCGCGCTTGAACACACTCACCGCTTCATCCGGCCTATACTCTCCAGCGGACTGTGAAAGATAGGATGTAGCGCTCTTAAACTCGCGGGAAGCAATTCCCACAAAATCAGCAGCCGTTCCAGAAGCCCCGAAGGCCACTACCTTTTCATTACTGTCATAAACAAGAGGAGTGCCAAACACTACCGCTTCACTCCCTCCCAGTGGATGGGTATCCACTATCATATCTGGCTGTCTGGCATAATCACCTGCATATCCATGTGTCATGTTCTTTCCGATAACCTGTCCTTTCATTACTTCATACCTCCATTCTTTTTGTGTGGATTCATGGCATCATAGGCAGCCTGATACGCATCTAAATCCATCTGTGGCTTCTGGTCAGCCATCTTTGCCGCATTCTTTTGGGCCGCCTGGGCAATCTTCGTAATATCGCTTACCGCATCCTTATCGGTCAGACAGGATACCAGGGAATCGGTAACGGCCTTCCTTGTATCTTCATCCTTAATCCCTGCAATAACCGGCCTGAGCTGCTTTACGACAGCTGCCATGACTGCCTTATCTGCTGCACATGCTGATTTATCCAGTTCTTCTGCCGGAACCACTTTCGCCTCAGTTGTTGGAGCCGATGGCTCCCCGCCTTCCCCCGTCAGTTCCTTTACCAGGCTGTCCAGTGGGTCTTCGGCCGGCTTCTCAATAGGCACTCCAGGTTTTTCACCTGCCAGTCCCTTTATCATATCCATCAGCATATCCAGTTTCCCGTCAAGGCTGGATGAATCCTGCGCGCCTTCTTTCGGCGGCTCCTCTTTGTGTACAGGCACTGCAGGAGGTTCCTGTGGCGCCGCACCCTCATCCATTGCCGCTGCCGCATCTGCCGCCATCGTTTCCAGCTCTTCCGGTGATGCATCCTTAGCCGCCTGGGCAAACCACTTGAAAAATAAACTGTTCTTCTTCATCTTCCCATTCCTTTCCGGCCTTTTCACGGCCTCTACCTTTTTCTTTGAATCTAAAATCGCAACATGCTTCCCGGCCCTTCCCCGTGTCACCACGGCGATATGGTTCCCCCGGATATCATGCTGCGAATAGGTCCCATCCTCATTTTCCGTGTAGCTGCACTCATATCCGCAGCTTATTTCCCGCTTACCGCCCTGAACCGCCCGGATTAATTCCTCATCCTGGATGTGCAGGTCCGCTATCACATGTCCCTCCCATTCCCCTTCTCCCTTCCGGATGTTCTGGGCGTGCCCTCTGGCATACTGGGTACAGTTGTCCGGTGTGAGAAGTTCAGGCGGATGTTCATCCGTGATTGGCTTACCCTCAAAACTGGATAAGGCCGCTTCTGAAAAGACCTCATCCGGTGAACGGTATACCTTCACCATCTTGGAAATATCCCCGTCCTGTTTCAACTCGCTTTCCAGGTACTCCATCTCGCCAGTTCTGGCTATAGGCACATTGCGGCAAATTAAAAAGCCCTCAACCGTTTCCATCTGGTTGGGGCTTATCGTATAGCCATAATATGCAAACATCTTATTCAGTTCCTTCCTGTTGCGATATCGCAACAAAAATGCTACCAGCGCCTGACCGATAGCATTACACAATCAACATCTCTTTTATTTTTTCCGCATCTTCAGGGGATACCTCATCATACTCCCAATCCTCTCCGATGAAAATACAAGACTGCTCTGGCGCAGGAATCCACTTTCTCAACCGCTTATCATACCGTTCAAAATTACCGTTCAGGAAGCGATACAGACGATTGGCCTTTTTCTTTTTACTATCATAACCATAAACAAAATAAAAATCTTTCATATGACCTCCTACCTAATCCGGTCAATATTTACCGGCACTTCTAACTGCGCAGATAGCTCAAACATCTTTTTGTTCAGTTCTGCCCTTCTCTCGGGTGTCGTGGTGTCCTTCCTGGCCTCCTCATACAGTTTATGCATCGGGCCATCTTTAACCTGGAAACTTTCTGGTGTATGAAACTGTATCTCAAATTTCTGACCAGAAGGAGCTTGGAATATGCAGTTAACGCCTTTATATGCAGACCGTTTATCCAGCCAGGTATTTCTCACCCTTACCACCTTATATCCTTTTGCCTTCATTGCATCCGTGACATTTACATATGCATTTGTTAGGTTCAGTGGATTATCCTGGTAGGTATACCGGATTACATCATTTGTGGAGTTAATAGTGTCCGTAATGGCTTGTGCATCCAGGCTATGATTGCTGTCTGTTCCCACCTTGCGCAGGAAGGAATCCTTCGTTTTTACACGGTGCTCCAGTCCAATCATAGACACCCCTGTATCATTTGATATCTTGGTCAAATCAGCAGTGATTTCCGGTTCTTTTGCAATGATCTTTCCATATGCATTTGATTTCCGGTAAATGGCCTGCGTTTCCTTCCATTTTACAGATTCATTATACTTCATGTCCCTGAACTTTTCAAAGGTTTTCGGCATGTCATTACCACATACCTTTCGATACCGATTATACTGCTTGTAATCATTTAACAGCTTCTGTCGGTTCCTTACCTTCTCTTTATATGCCGCAATCTGCTTCTTGGTTCGTGGGTCCACTGTAATCGGGTTTTTTTCAAAGCTGGAGAAGTCCTTGTCCTTCTGGATCTGCTTATCCGTTTTACCCATGGTTGTATACTTGACTAGGGAATGCAGGCAGTTTGGATGGATGTTAAGGTATGTATTGGCCAAATCCTCTGGTCCATTTGGGTCTACCTTCCCAAAAGCCTTTGCCAAAGCCGGATAATCTGGATTATCCCCAGAACGGCTGTACACCCGGCCTTCCAAAGGGGCGCATACCGGACAGGTGCTGCCAATCTTCACAATCTTATACAGGTCATGGTCTGGGTCTGCTGTCAGGATAGCTGATACTTCCGCCTGCCTGGCCGTTGCCCTGGTTGCCATATTGCAATAATCCTGCAAGGACCATTTGCGACCTGCCTTATCCACAAACGCTGTGACTCCCTTGCGTTCCAGTTCCTGGGCCATACTGGCCGCTGCTTTCCCGGTGCCATAACCAGCCGCTTGCTGCTCTGCTACAGCTTGCAAAGCAGTATTCCGCAGTGCCCCCTCCTGCTGCCTACCAACCTGAAACACTTCCTCAATCGTCTTTTGCGCGGTAGTTGACGCTTCCACAATGTCCCCCAGCAGATTGTTAGACAGCTGCTCCACAATCCCCATCTGCGTTGCCGTAAGCCCGGCTGCGTTGGCATACCCATTGGCCGCGGCCTCTGACCGGTAGAAGATGGACTCTATCATCGACGGTACATATGCCCAGCTCTCATCCACCATCTCCTGCAGTATCTGCTGGGTACGTTTGAGGGCTGCTACTTCTGCGTAGTCTACATACCCACTGGTACGTTTACGGTTAATCTCGGCAATCAGACGCCGCTCCGTACGCAGGAACAACATCCGCAGGAATCTGGTCTTATCATCTATGTCCGGTGGCCGTATAAGTGTCGGCATTATCCATCATCCTCCCCGGCGCCAAAGGCTCCCGGCAATGTCAGTCCAGCCAGCGGGTCCTGCATAGCCTTGTAATCTGAGTATGTCCTGCCCTTCGCCTGTTCAATTGCTTCGTCTGATATGGTATTGTACATTCCTGTCTCATCAGCCAGCGCTTTAAGCTCCTTCTGGGCCGTAGCCGCGTCAATCAGGTCGCTCTGATAGACGGACAATACCGCCTGCGTTTTCTTCTCCGTGATATCCGCAACCTCACTGGAATCCGGGGTCTGGAGCGGCGGGAAATCTACGTCCATGTCATCAGGGACCGTCCCCCAGGCAGAGAGGGCCATGATTGGTAACAGGCGCTCCATGATTGGCCGCAGCTGGTTCTCCCGCAGTCCGTCTATATAATCATAATAGTTGTTCATATCACTCTCACCCGTAGCGTTCATGCCAGCTGGCGACCGTCCAAACAGTTTCGTGACTGGAGTCTTTGCTGCTCCAGCTACATCCATCATCACCCGGTCATATACCTCTGGCAGACCGGTAAACGTGTACTGGGTATTATGCATGACATCACCCTTGTTGACCAGGCGCGTGCCAAAGTTGCTTTCTATCACACTCTGGGCCTGCAGGGTCTGCCAGAACCGGCGCTGGGACTCCGCATTGCTGGTTGCAAGCATCTGGTCCAGGCTGTCTGTTTCCATGTAGTTAACATTGGCCCGGAAGGTCAGAGATGCTATGTTAGCGGATACATTGTCCCGCTTTACCAGTTCATTGTAAATGGCTTCAAGCTCTGACTCTCCCCAGTAATTCTCTGCGATTTTCTCGTTGTAAGGCAATTCCCGGCCAGCAAAACGCAGTACCCTGCTATGGTGTACCCTGGATATGAGCGTGCCGCTCTCTTCATCCCGGATGGTATAGTATTCCGGGAGACCGAAGTCCTGGTCCGATGGGTCCGTCACCTGTCCCAATTCCGGATAGATGCCGCTCCATCTGTCCAGTATCATGAGCCCCAGAAAGCATCCTGGAAGTACCAGGCCATAGTCCAATGGCAAGGAAAGGTCATCCTGACCTCGTATCATAATGATACCAGCCGCGCCTCCATACAGTCTGCCCCAGTACATCCCTTCAAGGAGGGATTTGCGCAGGTGCACCTTGCGTTCCAGCCGCTGCATGGCATCTATGTATTCAGGGGCGACATTGCTTTGGATGGTATACCACTTACGGACCATGTCTCCCGGTATCGTCTCAATGATGTTCTGGACAATCCAGTTCTCCCTATACAGGCTGGTCAGCAGCTGGTAATTCTGGGTCATACGGGTAAGTGGGTATTGCGTGGCCTGCAGTAGGTCCTGTGTGCCGTATCCCAGCCGCGCTATTGGATTAGAAAAGGCATCCATCGTTGTGACGGGCGCCTGCTTTGTGTCTGCCCGCACATGACGGGTGTTCCGGCGTTTTGACATGAATTATTTCTCCTTCCTAATGTGAATAATACATTTTATTACTCCGCCCACAATTCCAGCAACTATAACCGTCACCGGATACACCCACAATGGAATTCCCTGTGCTTCTAACCATTTGTAAATTATGTACTCCATCATTGTATTCCTATCCTCCATTCCGGTAATTTCGTGAATATGTAATACCGCAGGGCATCCGGCCCATGGTCCAGTTGCTTCACCGGCTTCTCCTCACCACGTTCCCTGGCCTTGTCATCCCAGACATAGGACCGCAGCTCCGTAATAAGGCCCGCACATCTCTCATGTATCCTTATCTTGCCTCTGTAAAACATGGATGACACGGCCCGGATACCATCCTCCACATCGTTCTCAGCCGGTTTCACGACATAGCCCCGCCCGCGTAACTCTGTGATAAAGCTGGCCGCTGATGGGTCCGCTATGATATCAGCCATCAAATCCGGATTATTTCCCATGAAATCGACCATATCATCACCATATTGACTGTCCGTTTTCTGGACCTTCTCCACACGGCTGTCCCATCGGTATTCACGGTCCACCCAGATGATGTCTCCATCGTCATAGATATCCAGATATACACATGGGTTAGTGGTCCCATAGTCCAGTGCAATTGTGCGTACGCTGAGATATTCCAGCCCCTTGGGACGGGTTTCGTCACTGTATAGGTTGGCCGTTGTGAACATGGTATATATCAGTCCCTCGGCTACCGCCCAGAGTCCTTTTATATATCGCAGGAAAAACACACCGGTGTACATGCTCCGGTATCTCTTCTTTATCTCCTCATCCAGGGACAGGTTATCGTCCATGGTAAAATGAAGGTATAGAAGCCGCTTAACTTCCTGGCCCTTTTGCTGCAGCTCCACCGCTTTCCACTTCCCGATGAAGCCAATTGCCTTGTCAATCCACCCAACCTTAAACCAATGCATCGGCCCGGATGGATTACAGTTAAACCAGAATTTACTTCCGGTCACTGAACACCGGCCTGTGGCCTGGTTGACAAATGACTCCGGCATCAAGGCCACCTCATCGAAAAAGGCGCCGGCCGCTGTGATACCCTGTACCAGATCCTGGGAACCCTCGTCTTTACCTCCAAAAATATAAAAGTAGTTCGTAACCCCGTTTCGGGTGACTTCCAGCATATTATTAAATTCGCCAGACAAATGGTGTATGCATCTGTATCCCCGGCTCCGCAGCATGGTCTTAAGATTGGTTAGTACATTACGCTGGAAGGAACTGATTGTCTTGCCAGCCATGATGAAGTTCTGACCGTCAAACAATTCCATAGCCCAGAATACGAATGCCAAGGACATGGCAACTGTTTTTCCGGAACGGATGGCTCCGTCCGCTATGATACCGTCATAATCCTTGACAGGGCTGTTGTCCATCCACCAATTGAGGACCATCCTCTGTTTCTTTGAGAACGGCTTGAACTTAAATATTGGTCGTTTCTTCATCTTCATCGGACCAGCCCTCCTCTATATCATCGTCAGCCCAGTCATCCTCAACAGTACTTTTCAATGCATCCAGGAACCCATCATCTTCCTGATCTTCTTCGTCAACAGCGCCCATCTTAGCCTTAGTGGCTGCCATACGCACCTTCTGCTCCTCCAGGTCCGTTTCTGATTTTGAGGTCTGTCCAAGGACATCCTTAATAGCCGTATATGCTTTGACATTCCCGTTCATGGCCTCCCTGACCATGGCTGCACTGATGACCGTTTCAAGCGTACTGTCTAATCCTAATGCCTCCAAAATCGGGGTCCATTCCGGGATGTCCACCTCAGAGGTAAGGATGGCATTCATGGTTTGGCGAAGATTCGCTTTACGGCGCCTAGCTTCCCCCGACGCTTTTCCTGCCTTTGAGGCATTTCTTCGGCGTTCGTCTGGCGTTGAACTCCGATATTGCATTAGGTTCCTTTCGTTAGCCATCACCTCACCTTCCTATATGGCTGTTTTTGCATGGAAAAAGCCTCCACATCTCGGCGGAGGCCCTTAAGGGGAAAATCAATGTCAAATGTATCTGTCCGAATAGCGGGGGCAGGATTTGAACCTGCGACCTCCGGGTTATGGGCCCGGCGAGCTGCCAGACTGCTCTACCTCGCATCAATACCGGCCTATCGCCGGTATGCTCCAACTCACACCGCGGTTGGCTTACGGATACCTTGCATCAGTATGGTATCAACTGGGAGCTGCTCTCTATCCGATTTGCGAAGCTATGAAGAGGCAGGAGAACGTCAGCTTCTAATCAGCCACCAGGCTGTAACACCTGGCAACCGTTCTTTGTGGGGAGGATGCTTCCGCCCTCTGGCTTCCGCATGATAGCATATTAGCACTTTTCATCCCAACATGAACCGACATTTTCAATTTTCCTCAAAAAATCTTTTATTTCGCTGCCAACAGCTGTCCTCCGTAAACTTAACCCGCCTCTTAGGAAACATCCGGTTCATGGCCTGTGCCACCTTCCACCAAGGCAGGCCATCTATGTAATACAGACGGAACATGGTCCGCACCTCACTCTTTGGTATGCTCTGTATATATTCCTCCGCCTGGCAGGTCAGCTCCAGCAGTTCCGCCTCCTTACGCTCCAGAAGCTGCCTGTACCGCTCTCTCAGCCGCTGCTTCCGGTAATACTCTGGCACTGGGTATCCTGTGACCTTAATACTTCCTATCGTGCCGTCCCGTCTTGTACCCTTCACCGTATCAGATACCTGATGCGGTTCCTCCAAGAACCTGTCCAGTTTCTGAATCCTCCGCCTTATGTCCTTTATTTCCTCTTTCATTTCGTAATACTGTATCAACACCTCCTTGTCCATCGACATCACCTCCTCCCGCATCCAGCCACGGACATGCCCAGCACCCGTACCGTATCCTGCCCTTGTTGTTGCGCTGGCCGTCACACCCGCGGCGCCCGTTGTCTATTTAGCACTGTCTCATAATACCGCATCACTCCCTTCGGCAGCCGGCGCAGCTCCGGAACCGGACACAAGCTGGTGTACATATAGGGCGGCGCCGTCCGGATGTGCTCTTTGATAGCCTTGTCGGCCTGGGCCGCCAGAGCCTTGCTGCGGTCGATGCGGCTGACCTTGGACTGCTTACTGCCTTTCTTTATCATAAACATCCTCCACCCATTCCAGTGGTTCTCCACAATCTTGACAATAGTCTTGCCCCATCTCAACCTTGCCGGCACAGTTAGGACACTCATACATAATGCCATGTTCCATTTCAAGCCTTATTTTAGCCATCCTTCTTGTCCTTTCAAAATCACACAAATGTCAGTTTACATGACTAAATCCTTATAGCGCTCCACCATCTTTTTAATATCTTCTGATCTGTAGTGACACCATAACCGTTCTCCATTCTCATATTCCGCGCATACGCCAGCATCAAAAGTATCACCTGAAAACATTGCGATTTTAGGCGTAATGTCCGTTGAGTGTCCGATTACTTTCATACTATTTTTGACGCAATGGCTTGCGATTTCGTATGGTGTTCCATATAACCAGGCATTCCACATTTCATGATAACCCAATTCATCACCGTGAAGCTTATTCTGAATTCCCACAATTACTTCTTTTGCCCTATCGCGTCCGCCCTCGGCCTCCAACCCGATCAGCGGGATTTAAGGAGTTATAAGGGTTCGAGGTTGCCTTAATTTGTATTCTATATGAAAAATTACATCGTCTCCGCCTCTTCTCCACATTTCTACCGTGACATAGGCCGGATTAATTGATTTTACAATTGCTGAAAAACTTCTGCGGTAGCATCCGTCTTCCGTTCCTTTGATTTCCTGCCCTACAGTTAAATGTTTATACGTTACTAATTTATTTTCCATATCCATTCTCCTTATTTGCTTAAATTTCGATTTAGTCTATTCGTTATAGAACATATCTAACAGTTTTATGCGCTCTGTGCACTCCTGTTCCACTTGTTTTACTTTCCTGTCTGCATCTTCATTAATGGCTTTCAGCAACTTCCTAACTGCCACATACCGCTTCTGGGTGTTCTCCGCCCGGCAGCTGCTCCTTCACTGGAATCCACTTATGTCTCAGTTCTTCTATTTCCTTCGGACTCATACCAGTATTCTCATAGTCCATAAGTGTTTCCCTTAGGTCTGCCATTGCCCACATAAGGCGGTATACCAATGCGGTGCGCCCATCTGGGTCATTGATACCATATTGCAGGTCGTCCATGAGGATATCAGCCAATGCTTCATTGTCCTCCGGCAGTTTGCTTACCCCCTCTGCCTCGCCGAATCTGCGGATGAAGTCCCTCAGGTCCATGTCTGAATCATAATCTCTGTACCATGACCACCTGTCCTTTGCATACATGCAATTATGTGCCAGCTCTACCATGTTCATTTCGCTGGCAGGCTTTTCTACTGTCAATCTTTTCATTCCTCTGCCTCCATCCTAAAATAGTTAATACTTTTCATCGTCAACCAACACCTTACAATCTTCCCACTCGGCTCCACAGTGGGCGCATACCATAAAATCTGGTTCATCTGCACACGGAACCCCTCTGGTGCAATCGCAATATCTGCATTCCCAATGAGTACCTGGCGGCTTTTTTATAAAGCCATTCTGCACGGCGCAGCCTCGGCATATATTCAGATCAGTTCCATTTTTCCTGTTTTTGATTTTGACAGTCTTGGATGTGCAGCAATCACACATATCACATTTCATTGCCTTCTCCTCTCTTCAGTTTCAGCACTGATACTTCATAAGCAGTGCGTATCTCCGTTTCTGTCTCGCTGAGTTTTTTGATGTAATCGCGGCTTTGTACGCGGCCCCATATCTCTATCCTGTTTCCCACCTCGAATCCGGAGGCGCGGCGTGCATTGCGGCCCCAGCAGATACAGGGGATATAGTCCGATTTACCATATGGGCGGTTTACTGCCAGAAGGATGTCCGCGATTTCCTTTCCAAGCGGGGTTTTTCTGTAGACAGGCGGCTTGCAGATATAACCGTCCAGGAATATCTGGTTATTTTTTGTGTAATCCGTTGGAGTGGGCAGATCCAGATGAATCTCTCTTACAAACACAGACAGCTTCAGCCGGCTTCTGAATCCTTCGCTCTGGTTGTAGGAGCGGAACTGGCCTGTGTACTCCACAGTATGGCCGGTATAGTCTTTATGCACATCTATCAGGTTTTCAGATACCATCAATGGAATGATGTCCACCTGTCCGCTGAGCCGGTTGACAGCCACATCCACCATATAAAATCCTTCTCCGAACACTTTGTGGCTGAAGGTAAATCCAGAAGCAATCTCACCCATCATGTTTACCTTGTTGTTTTCTGTTTTATTTAACATATTGTTTTTCCTCCGTGTTATTTTCCCAATCACCTGCCAGCCAATCCATTACATTATCGGATATGCCTAATATTAATTCTCTTTTATCATCTACCGATATGGCCTTAATAATGTCGGATTGCTGCAGATACTCAACAATGCAGAATGCAATCATTACAGACAGCTCCACATCGCCCGATTCCCGTATATGCTCACTCACTGTCATTTTTTCCCTCTTTATCTAACTGAACGGCAGACCCTCATCCTCTATGCCATCCGGAATGCTCATAAATCCATCCCCGATGTCCGTGCCCTGGACCTGACGCTGTTCCGGGCCTCTGCCCGACGCTCCCTTGCTGTCCGCGAACTCCTGATCATCCAGAATGATCTCCGTTGTGTATACCTTCCGGCCCTCCTGGTTCACATAGCTTCCCGTCTGTATCCTGCCCGATACAAGCACCCGCATTCCCTGGCGGAAATACTTCTCGGCAAACTCGGCGGCGCGGTCAAATGCAACACAGTTGATAAAATCGGCTGTCTGCTGCTCCGCGGAACTGTCCTGGTTCCTGCGGCCCCTTCTGTCCACCGCAAGGGTGTACCTTGCAATGGCCATGGAGCGTTCTCCCTGGGTATACCTTATATCCGGATCCCTGGTCAGCCTTCCCATCAATATGACTCTGTTCATCTTCTCCTCCTGTTCTTCTTCGGCCCAAAAATGTATTCATATTCTGATATGTAGCCGGCCATGGTCTTAAAGACTGTCTTATACCAGTACATCCCCTGCTTGTCCCTGTACAACAGGTAGGTCCGGTCCCCTGACCGTTCCTTTCCGATGTATTCCGCCGGTCCGGCCTCTGCCGGCATGCTCTCTATGGACATAGCATTTTTCATAGCCTCTGCTGCTTCATCCCGCTTCTCCAATCCTTACCACCTTCCAAAAGTCCCCGGCATGGAATTCATAGTCGTCATTTATCGTGTAAATGATTTCCCCTCTTACCCGGCTTAAGGATATTTTCTCAATCTTAAGCTTGTAGTCCTTTTTCGGGCAGTTGTCCGGGTTGTCTATATCCGGGCATATCTCATATGGATCCGGCTCATCGCACTCCCAGCACTGTATCCGGTCCCGGAAGCGTATGGTCCTTCCAAGCAGTTCCTCACATCTCATCGTCCGCGAGGAAACGGAATCCATCTGCTTCCGGCCCGGATACGCTTTCCTCCTGCTCATTCTCTTCGTCAAGATAATAGCGCCCAAATATATTAAAAAATTCCTGTCTTGTGTGTGTCCGCTCAAATGCGGCCTGCCCGATTTTATGCAGCTTCTCCGCCTTTTTCGCATCCGCATGCACCCCTTTCCTGTTGTCCGTGTGGCAGGTTTTGCACAGGTGGACGGTCAGGCCATACTTTTCTGACCACTTCCTATTTGCCCCGCCGAATATATGATGCTTTTCCAATGGCCCTCAGCGGCCGCACAAGAAGCATTGGGTGGTGGGTTCTGTTTCAATTACACTCTTCATCCTGCACTATCTCCTTCATGATTTCTCCCAGGCGCGCAATGTTCCTTTGGGTCTCCCGGGCATATTCCATGGTTCCGGTCCGCATCCACTGCATGACCTCCTCTGCCAGCCGGCATCCTTCGTCCCGAAGCCCTCCCTTCGGCTCCGTTACCTGGGTGCCATTGTGGCATGTGATGTATTTATCCGGTACGACTCCCGGATAATCCTCCACCTCCATCTGCACGGCTGGCTGTGGACTCGCCGGTACATCCTCCTGCGGCTCCGGCATCGGGAATGCACCTGTCTCCTGGGGTTCCTGGGCTGGTTCTTCCCTCGGCGCCTCTTTCGGCTCCTCTTTCGGCTCCGGTGCTGCCTGGGTTTCCGGTTGTACCGGTGCAACTGCCTGCTTTTGGGCTGTTGCTTCCCTCTCTTGGCGTTCCTTGTCTTTCTGGGCTCTCTGCACCTCTGCCCGGCGGGCCTTCTCCTTCTCTTCGTCCTCCTGCGCTTTCCGCTTTTCCTCCGCCTTTCTCTCTGCTTCGGCCTCCCTCTGCCTCCGGGCTTCCTTTTCCTCCTCTGCCGGCGGATAAGGCTCCTCATACAGCGCACCCCAGCATGTCTCCGGGTCCGTATCCATGATTAGTCTGTGGAGGATATCCTTCAGGTCCTTCCAGTCATATTCTTCCTTTTCGTTCGTCCTGACGTTCATCAGGTTCAGGGGCTGGTTCTTTCCGGATATGGTCAGCATCATTTTCCCCGTCCCCTGTATCCTGGCCATGTGTACGGCGTATCCGGATGGAGCAAGCAGGTCCATCAGATATCCTGTCATCTGCTCCCCGTCCAGTTTCACGGCTGCGCAGAACCCTTCCAGCGATTTTGGATTGTCATGTATGTATTGATGTGCGAAACGTTTCAGGCTGCTGTCCATGGCCTCCTGGGCCTCGTTTGGCTCCTCCATCATGACCTCAAGGTCCGTTACGTTCTGTTCCTCCTGGATTTCCCGTTTGATGTCCTGGATGTCCGACCGGGACAGTTTGGGGGAAAGGATCTCAATCACTTCCGCCGGCAGGGTCAGCATTTCTCCCAGCTTTGCCACCCCGAACCCCCGGAACCTCTCCTGGAGCTGGTCCGAATATCCATCAACAGAAAATCTTTGATTGATTTTTATAAACCGCGAGGTCTGGCTTTTGTCCAGCCGGTACTCATTCCAGGCAAATTCCTCCATGGTGGCGTATCCGGATTCCTTCAGGATGTCCGTATCCTTTGCCACCCGGAGCATGTACCCGATCCGGACGAACCCTAATTCTGTTCGCTTTACCTCTGTGTCGAATGCTTCCTTGTACGTCTCATAGCTCGCAAACGTTCCGCTTTTTAATATTTTATCCATCTATACGGCCTCCATGAAATCTTCCTCCAGGCCCTTTAACACCCTGGTATTGTTCTTTTCTTTCAGTTCGTCGATGTTCTTCTGCCGCTTGATTTCGCTTTCTCTGGCCAGTCTGTGGTCCTCCTCCGTCAGGCGCTTCCGGATAACCTTCTGCCATTCCCTCAAAAATCCTCTAATCTCTTCAATGCCCGGCTCCTCGTCAAAATGAGACCGGTGCTGCCGGATGGTTCCGCCCGGCTCCACCTCGATGGTGTAGTATGGCACCTCCGGTTCTGTTCTCCTTCGCAGAAAGCAGATGTAGGTTTCCCTGTGCATGATGCGCTCGTAGTATCTCTCGCTGGATCCTGCGCAGTGATGCAGGGCATTTCCCTCTGCTGCAATGTCAATCAGGCGCCGCGGTACAATCATCATGTAATCCTCATTCTGGTACTCGTATTTATCTCGGATTTCCTCCAGGACCGCCTCTGCCCCCGGATACTTCTCTCCCATCTTCCTGGCCACTTCTTCATTGGCCTCCTTGTCCCTCTCCAGCTGCTCCAGCATTCTCTGTTTCCGGATTTCCTCCACCGCCTCGTCGTGACGGCGTTTCAGCTCTCTGGGCCGGTACACCATCTCGTCTGATATATTTTTCTTTATCTGTTTGCACATGTTCAGGTAATCCGCCCACTGTTCCAGTACTGCCCTGGTGGTTTTTCCTGCGTACCCCTCTGCCTGCTGGCGTTTCACGTAATTCATAATCTGTCTGAGTGTCATGTGGTCCCAGATGAATCCAAGGCTCATTGTCCCCACGCCCTCTGATGTAAGCCACTCCATTGTTTCCCGGTCAATCTTCGTCCCTGTTTTTTCGGACCATCTCATCCACCTCAGGGTATCCTCCCCACCATCGCACTCACGGATGCGGTTGATTATCTGCCGGTCTGAAATCCCGAATACCTCTTCTATGGTTTCTCCGTCCTTATATAATGGTCCGTTGTACCCGCAGTTCCATAGGTTTATTTCACTGGCCGTCTCCTGCAGCATCCGGTTAAACCGGCCCTTAAAGAGATACTCCACCACATGTATCATACCGTTATCACTTTGCGTAGCCATCAGGCGGTTATAGTCCAGTTTCTTTCCAGCCTCTGCCAGCTGGTGGAATATCCTCTTCCATGCCTCATAGCAGGTTCCCTCCAATGCAGCCTCAATCCCTTCCGGATACAGGTATTCCTCGGTCATTCTTCGATTGACCGGGTTTTTAAGGTCAAAACATCCTCGTTCGTTCCAGGGATTATTCCAGTCGGAACTCCGGTCGAACTGGTTATAGTAAATGTCACATGCGAGTTTTTTGTGGTTTCGGAGCAGGAATATGCGCACCGCTTCCGATATTTCAATCTTGTGCCCGCGCCCTCCCCATGTGATCCTTATATCCAAATGCCTCATCACGCTCCTGTCACTGTCTATATCCTGCATGACGGCGGCGTTCGTCTTTAGCTGTATGGCATGGGTCCGTGTTTTTGCCTGTATGGCTTTTCCGCAGTAGGGGCAGGTTATACGGTCATTGTGCCTTGCCTTTTTCCCGTCCGGCCTCTTAAATTTCCTGGCGCTTCCAGCCTTCCCACAGGCTGTGCAGCTCCATTGTTCGGAATCTTTGTCATAAAAGGCAAAGTCCTGGTTCCCCGATGCCGTCTTGACAATCCATTCGTTAAAATCTTCCGGAAGAGGAGGGATTTTGTTCATCAGGTTCCGGATGCGCTCCAGACGGCGGCTCTCCTTTGACTTCCTCTGGTTGCTGTTGTAATCATTCTCCTTGTACCTGATGCAGGCCAGCGGTTTCATTGCGCTGAATCTCTCCGGAAGCAGCTCCTTTATCAATTTCTTATCCGCTTCGGAATTGATTGGTATGTTCCCGTCCAGGTCGTAACACCAGTAACGCGTCGCATCGTAATCGCACAAGGTCTGGAGCCTTGTCTGCCTCCATATGCCGGTTTTGGTATAATAGGCCTCATATTTCCCTGTTGCGGTGTTTATGCAGTACCGTCCAATCAGCTCCCGGTTCTTCCAGTAATTCAGTATTAGGATTTTCCCTGCGGCCTGAGCGGTCAATACCGCCCCGTCCTGGTCCGGCAGCGCCGGCTCTGTTTTTAATACGCTGCTCCGCTTCATCCCTCTGCCTCCTTCGGTTCCCTGCCTTCCAGGGTGTACCATGTATTCGGTTTTATGGTTCCGTTCACTTCAAACAGCCTCGCTTCCTCTATTTCGCCGTTTATTTCCCGGATTAATCCCAGGACACTGCCGGCTGCTCCCCTGACTTTGGGATGCGGGCCTCTGGCAATTGCCATGCTTCCCTCGTTCCGTGCCTCTGCCTTATCCTTCCTGACGCTGCAGCACCGCATGTTCACCTCCCACTCCCGGAGAGGATGCTTAACCATATACATCATGGCGCGGCCGGCCAGCTCCTTGAGGGACAGTTCCTTTAACAGGGTGATTTCCGTGCAGGCAAGCTGGGTATCGGTTCCGCCCAGTTCGTCCAGGCTTCCGGAGGCCTCCACCAGGAAATACCGGTTTCCGCATCCCAGCGGATACCACCGCAGGCACTCTAATGGGTACTCGGCACAGTGGGCGCCTGAATTCCGGCATTTGGATTTGCTTTCTTTTATGGTTTTCCCTATCTCATACTGGAACCTTCCCCTTCCGCAGGTGCAGGTCAGGTCCGCATGGAATCCTTTGTATGCAAGCATCTTACTGCTCCTTTCCCAGATAATATTCTGTGATGATTTTCTTGGCTCGGCCCATCCCGGGTATCCCCAGCGTTACCTTGTAATTGATTTTGACCGCCTTTAGGATTTCGCTGTCTACCGGCCGTTGGTTTTTCATGCTCCATTCCAGCAGGGCGGCGATACAGCCCTTCAGGCTCTTACCTTTCCGCCTGACGGCTACGGCCATCTCCGGTTCCTCCGTGCACCTTAACTTGATGTACTGCAGCCAGTCCTCCATGATTTCATACGGCTTCAGTTCCTTTGCCTCGATGTCCAATTTCCCATACGCCGCCATGAGCGGGGTCACAAAGGCCGCCACACAGCCGTCTATAAAGTCTATGGCGTCCTCCCTGTCTATCCCGTTTTCCTCCGCGATGGCAAGGATGGCCTCGTTGTCTCCTTCCTTCCTCTGCGCCGCTGCTGCCCGGTTCATTTCATCCGCACTGTCAAATTCGCCAAATTTATCAAACATTCCGTTTCGCCTCCTCTATGTAGATTTCTCTTACCGTACTGGTGGAGATTCCCTCCTGTTTACCCGGCGGCGGCCGGCCTTTTCCTTCTCAGAGCCGCTGCCGTTGGGGCATGGTATCCCCATTTCCTTCCGCATTGACCGTATTTCCCGCTCCAGCTGCTTTTGTGTCATACGGTTTAGCTGGATGGCCTCGCCCCATGTCATGCTTGTTTCAAAGGCATTCCCCGCGCGCCCACGGAAAGCCAGGGTGACGATGTGTTCATACGGTTTAATGACTGGCATCTTTTCCAGGATGATTTTCTCATCACCCTTCCGGCGCTGCCTGTAGCAGTACAGCCTGTCCCCTTCTTTTATCCGGCGTTTAAATGCCTCAACTTCGAGCGGTTCAATGCCGCCTTTCACTTTGTCGTTCCCCGGCTTTCCCCCAGTATTTACTCGGTCTTTCCTGGAATCTTCCTGGTAAGTTTTCATGTTATCTTCCCTTTCTAAATTCTGACTGCATCCACAGTCTGTATTCATGGTATTCGTCCGTAAACAGATATAGGTGCCGGCCCAGCTCCTGAAGGATTTTCTCCCAAAGGTCCGCGTTCTTTACGGGCGTTCCTTTGGCATTCCTCCATTCGTTTTTCTGCCATTGTCTGGCCCAGCTGTTTTGCATTGCGTTGATAATGTGCTGGCATGTGGTATATATCCGCAGTTCGCACGGGCAGTTCAGACGTCCCAAGGCCTCTGCCAGTGCCGTGAGTGCAAGCTGGTTCTCTGTGGCCCGCTCCATGGCTCCCCGTCCCTCCCTGGTGGCCGGAACCCCGTTCCTGATGCATTCCAGGATGTAGATATACTCCCCGTTCTTCCTGGCCGGCCCATGAAATGAGGTTTCTATGTAAATGTTTACGTCCTGCATTTTAGTCAAAAGCCTTGAACTCCAGCGTAGCAGAAAGCTCTGTAGGGTCGCAGCAATCA
>OLQM01001005.1_pt1 | contig 32416 bp, 28 predicted proteins | sample 1673161 | NCBI WGS metagenome assembly OLQM01 (sample SAMEA3136761, study PRJEB25190) | human gut metagenome | reverse complement strand
CTTTAAAGGCCGGTGCCGGACGATGAATAGGCCAGTAGTCGGATGCCGGTACTTTTGTATCGTCATTGTCGACGGTCTGTCCGAGTACGTTGAAAATACGTCCCAGGCATCCGTCGCCGACCGGTGCTGCAATAGCACGGCCGGTATCTACTGCTTTCATTCCGCGTACCATGCCATCGGTGGAACTCATCGCAACGGTGCGGACTACGCCGTCACCTAAGTGCTGCATGGTTTCACAGATAACATCTACCGGAACAGTGCCTTCTTCATCTTTGACATGAATTGCGTTATAGATGGCAGGAAGTTCCTGATCGTCGGAAAAAGCGATATCGACGACAGCGCCCATGACCTGTACGACCTTGCCTACCTGTCCCTGCTGTTCATTTGCCATGAAGAAGCATTCCTCCTTAATCAAATTAAGCCGGTTTATTCGAGAGCTGCCGCACCGCCGACAATTTCGGAAATTTCATTGGTGACCTGTGCCTGACGCGCTTTGTTGTACGTAAGGTTGAGGTCGGCAATTCTTTCCGTCGCGTTGTCAGTGGCAGCGGACATGGCCGCCATACGGCTGCCCAGCTCGGACGCCGCGGATTGCAGCATCGCATTATAAACCTGTACTTGTATATATTCAGGAAGCAGTTTAGAAAGCACTGCCGCCGCATCGGGAAGGAAAATATAGGGATCTTCCTCGATACGGAGGAAATCCTGTCTTTCTTTTTCCCATTCGCTGGCAGCCGCTTTTGCTGCTTCTTCCGTTTTTCCCTCAGCCGGCGCTTCAATGGGGAGCAGCCGGTCTACCCGGACCTGCTGGCGGAGGGCGGTGATGAATTTGGTATAAATAATATAAACTTCATCGACTTCTTCTTTTGTGAAGTATTCCACCATCTCTTTGGAGAGATCGATGGAATCCTGAGCCGACGGCTTATCAGAAAAGCCGAAATGATAGGTATCGGGATCATACCCGCGGAATTTCAGATAATTCTTCGCCTGTTTCCCGCAGACATATAAAGCATATGCAGAACGATCTTTTCCGGAGATTTCCTGCAGGGTACGCTTCATCACGTTGGAGTTATAAGCGCCGGCAAGGCCTTTGTCGCCGCAAATGACGAGATATCCGACCTTCTTTACTTCGCCTGTCCTGAAGAGCGGGCTTGTAAATCCGGGTGTCACCGAAGAAGCACGGCGCAGGAGCTCTCCGATCTTTTCCGCATAAGGACGGGAGCCGTTTGCCTTTTCCTCCGCTTTGCGCAGACGGGCGGCGGCTACCATCTTCATGGCTTTCGTGATCTGCTGGATGTTGGTGACGGATTTTATGCGCCCCTTTATATCACGCGTACTTTCCAATCAGATCACCCCTCTACCGTTTCAGACTTTTCTTCTGTTTCGCTTTGTGCCTTGTAACGTTTCTTGAATTCATCAAGAGCTTCTCTGAGTTTCGCTTCATTTTCATCTGTCAGCTTCTTTTTATCCACAATATCAGCGCCGATTTCCGGATGGCTGCTGTGGAGGAAATTCAGAACCTGCTGTTCAAACCCGACAACCTGGTCTACGTCCACGTCATCAAGATACCCTTTGACGGCAGTGTAGATCGCCATAACCTGGTCTTCGACCGGATAGGGGGAATACTGCGGCTGCTTCAGAATTTCCGTCGTCCTCTGGCCGCGGTCGATCTGCGCTTTGGTGGCAGCGTCAAGATCGGAACCGAACTGGGCAAATGCCGCCAATTCACGGAACTGTGCCAGATCCAGACGCAGCGTGCCTGCGACCTGTTTCATGGCCTTAATCTGCGCGGAACCGCCTACACGGGATACGGACAGGCCGACATTGATGGCCGGACGGATCCCGGAATAAAAGAGTGCCGTTTCCAGATAAATCTGTCCGTCCGTGATGGAAATGACGTTTGTCGGAATGTACGCACCGACATCGCCTGCCAGTGTTTCAATGATCGGCAGCGCGGTGATGGAGCCGCCGCCCAGTGCATCGGACAGACGTGCCGCACGTTCCAGCAGACGGGAATGCAGATAGAATACGTCACCGGGGTAAGCTTCGCGTCCCGGCGGACGGCGCAGCAGAAGCGACATGGCGCGGTAAGCGACAGCATGTTTGGAGAGGTCGTCATAGATAATGAGGACATCCTTGCCCTGGTGCATGAAATGTTCCGCAATGGATACACCGGAGTATGGTGCAAGGTACTGCATCGGAGACCCTTCGGAAGCACCGGCATGTACGATGATAGAGTAATCCATAGCGCCGGCAGCTCTCAGCCGTTCGTATACACGGACGACATTGGAGTTCTTCTGCCCGATGGAAACATAAATACAAATGACATCCTGCCCCTTCTGGTTCAGAATGGTATCAATAGCGATGGCAGTCTTGCCTGTACCGCGGTCGCCGATGATCAGCTCACGCTGTCCGCGGCCGATCGGGACCATGGAGTCGATACATTTCAGACCGGTCTGCAGCGGGACGTTTACCGGCTGTCTGTCGGCAATGCCCGGAGCTTTGATTTCAATGTCGCGATAAGCGTCAGTCTTGATTTCGCCTCTGCCGTCAATCGGCTGTCCCAGCGCATTGACCACGCGGCCGATGACCGCATTGCCTACGGGAACCTGCATCAGACGGCCCGTTCTCTTTACTACGTCGCCTTCCTTGATGGTTTCCGCATTCCCCAGAAGAACGGCACCTACATTGCTTTCTTCCAGGTTCATGGCCATGCCGTAAACGCCGTTCGGCAGTTCCAGCAATTCACCGGCCATGCAGTTTTCAAGGCCATATACATGGGCGATACCGTCGCCGACTTCAAGAACCGTACCTACTTCATCGACATTGAGGTCTACTTTGTAATTTTCAATCTGTTTTTTAATGACAGATGTGATTTCATCTGAACTGATTTTCATATCCTGTAAGTCACCTCAATCTCTTTGCATCATTTGCGAGCGGAGCGCCGCAAGCTGGCGGGCTACGGATCCGTCAATCAGACGGTCTCCCATCCGGACCGTGAATCCGCCTATCAAAGATGCGTCTACTTTCTGTTTCATGATAATTTTGCTTCCCGTGATTTCCGCAAGTTTGGCTTTCAAAGCGTCCACCTGGGATTTGGTCAATGGAAACGCAGAGGTTACCACGGCTTCCTCCATGCCCATCCCATGATGCGCAAGATTGGCATAGACATCCGCCATGGCAGCAAAATCAGCGATGCGGCCTTTGTCGATAACAACATAGCAGAACTGTAAAACTATCGGCTGCACCTTATCTGCAAATAACTTATTTATAGTATCTTTCTTGACATCCTTAGCAAGCAGAGGATGGTTCAGAATCTCCCCGAGCTCTTTGCTTTTCCCTATGGTATCGGCAATGAGGCGGAGATCTTCTTCCGTTTGTTCCAGGCAGTGCTGCTCTGCGGCAATTTCATAGATGGCTCGTCCGTACTTCTTTGCAAGGATTACGTTCTTATCCATGATTACTTACCTGCCTGCCCGGCATCCAGTCTTGCGATGCTTTCCGCTATGAGCCGGTCATTCGTATCCGGCGTCATATTTTTGCTGATGATCTTCGATGCAATATCACAGGAAAGAGCGGCCACCTGCGTCTTCAGATCCTCCAGGGCATCCTTGCGTTCCCTTTCGATCTGTTTAGCAGCCTGGACTTTTTCCCTCTCAATAGCCGCATGGGCCTCATCGATCTGCGCCTGGGCCTGTACCTTGGCCTCTTTTACGGCCTTGTCCACGATCCCCTGTGCGGCGACCTGGGCATTGGCAAGTTCCGCTTCCAGATCGGATTTGAGCTTGGCCGCCTCCGCGCTGGACCGGGCCGCGCTGTCCAGATCATTCCGGATCTTGTTCCTGCGGTCATCCATGACCTTCAGCACCGGCTTATAGCAGAAATGTGCCAAAACGGCAACGAGAATGATAAAGTTGAGGATTGAAATCAGCAGCGTACCATTTAATTCTACCAATGAAATCCCCTCCTTAGGCTAACAATGAATTGGAATTAGCCGAGGAAAGGATTGGCGAATACGAGGACGAGAGAAATAACGATAGCGATAATCGGAATAGATTCTATCAAGCCGATGCCGACGAGCATGGAAGTGAAGAGCTGCCCCTGGATTTCCGGCTGGCGGGTCATGCCGTCGATAACGTGGGATGCCAATTTAGAATCACCAAATGCTGCTGCAAATGCGGCAACTGCCGCAATCAGCGCAGATGCGATAAGGGAATACTGAACAACAATAGTCTGATCCATGGTAATAATTCCTCCTAAGAATATAATGTCCCGGTTTTTCCGGATATAATGGTACCGTTTTTACGGGCGGCGCCCGGCATTTTATGGAGTGCCGCTCCCACTCACCTGCACACCTTCACTTATTCCACACTTTCCTTGAGATAAATGGACGTCAGCGTAGTGAAAATGTATGCCTGGATCAATCCGACCACAAGGCTGAATACGACCCAGAGCAAAGGTACAAGCACAGGTGCCAGCGCGTAGAGGATTTCCAGCAGAATTTCCCCTGCTAAAATATTACCGAACAGACGCATCGCCAGAGTTACCGGACGGGAAAGTTCTTCCACGATATTGATGATGACGAACGGCGGCATCGGTTCAAAGAAATGTTTCAGCCATTTGCCGAATCCCCTGTTCCTGATATAAACGAAATGAATACATAATGTACCGGTCAGCGCCAGCCCCAAGGTTGTATTCACATCATTTGTCGGAGACGCTGTCAGATGGGCTGTCGGCAGAAGTCCTATTTCATTGGCCACAAAGATGAACAGAAAAAGTGTCAACAGGAAATAAACAACCTTTTTATAATGCGATCCCATATTCCTTTCAAACTGGGAGCATAGCGGCTCAATGACCATTTCCACCGCGTTCTGGATACCGTTTGGAACGAGCGAACGTCCCCGGCTCGCAGCAAAGACGATAATAAATACTATAAGGGCAGTAAGCCATTGTGTAAAAATCGTATCCAGATTGACCGACATTCCGAAAAGCTGTGCAGCCACATGTGTACCTGTATGAAAATGCATAGTCTCACCCCCTCTCTTTTTTGGACGTCAGGAAAATATTATTCTTATTCCACACTATTGCCTTGCCCAGATAGTAGCAGGGAACAGTGACAATAAGCCCGCCAGGAAGCCAAGAATGGAAAGCGGTGTCCATAAAACCACCGCCGCCGCCAGCCCCGCTTCCACAAAAAGCCGGAAGCCTGCAAGCGCGGCGCCCATCTGGCCTATGTAGGCCGCGTCCCGCTTTTCTTTCTCCCAGTGGATGTAACGCTGTTTCATGTACAAGAAAAAAAGAATATGAAATACGACGCCGGCGGCAAATCCTGCCGCTACAGTCCATTCCCACTTCAAAAACGCGGCGGCCGCGCCGACAGCGCCTATGGCTGCCAGACGGCTGACCATTCTATCCGCAAAAGCAGGGAATACCGTATCATACTTCATTTCTTACTTTCCTATCATTTTTCTAATTATGGCCCACAATCCGGATATGGCGCCCAAAAGGGATAACCCGATAAGGCCGAAAGGATACGTCCCCAAGTATTCATCACACTTAAGTCCGCCCCAGATACCGAGGCCGATACAGGAAAGAAGGGTCATGCCCGCTCCGCCTGCCACAGCGATACTGCGCATCGGATTGAACTCTTTTCCTTTATCTCCCTGTTCCCCGGCATTCTTCATGGCCATCTCCGGCATGTGCATATCATGAAAAACTGCACGCAAAATACGTACAGCTCTACCCATACAAAGTTATTGTAACATATGCGGATTTACTTAGCTATAAATTTAGACGGTTTTTTATGAGAAATCCCCTCCGCATACAAAAGCGTCTCCACGATGCGCCCGGCGGATCTGCCGTCACCGTAAGGATTCACTGCTTCCGCCATCGCATGATATGCCGCCTCATCGGTCAGCAGCCGGTATGCCGTCTGATAAATCTTCTCTTCCCCGGTGCCTACCAGTTTTACCGTCCCCGCCTCTACCGCTTCGGGGCGCTCTGTCGTATCGCGAAGGACAAGGACGGGTTTCCCCAGACTCGGCGCTTCCTCCTGTATGCCGCCTGAATCGGTCAGCACAAGGGCGGACCGCGCCATCAGATTCGTGAAAGGCTCATACTCCATCGGTTCCACAAGATGGATGCCCGCCGCGCCGTCCAGCTCTTCCTCCACCGCTTCACGGACAAGAGGATTCCGATGGACAGGAAATACCACTTCCGTATCCGGTACGGTTTCCACCAGCCGGCGGAGCGCACGGTACACATGATGCATGGGCGCGCCCAAATTTTCACGGCGGTGGGTGGTCACAAGGATGACGCGCTTGTGTTCTTCAATCGCCTGTATTTCTTCATCTTCAAAAGTATAATCTTTCTTTACCGTCGAAAGGAGCGCATCAATGACGGTATTCCCCACGACAAAAATATTTTCATCCTTTTTATTTTCACGGAGCAGATTTCCCCGCGCTGTTTCTGTCGGGGCAAAATGAAGACTGGCCAGGACGCCCGTAAGCTGGCGGTTCGCCTCTTCAGGAAAAGGGGACGCCAGATCTCCCGTGCGCAGCCCCGCTTCTACATGTCCGACTTTGATCTGCTTGTAAAAAGCGGCAAGCGACGCGGTAAATGTCGTCGTTGTATCCCCATGGACAAGGACATAGTCCGGTTTTTCCTTTTCCAGTACTTCTTCCAGTCCGCGAAGGACGCGGGAAGTGATGTCATACAGGGACTGTCCGCTCCTCATGATATCCAGATCGTAATCGACGGGCAGCTTGAAAAGATCCACCACCTGATCGAGCATTTCCCGATGCTGCGCCGTGAGGCAGACCTTTGTTTCTATTTCGGGATGCGCCAGAAGCGACTGCACGACAGGAGCCATCTTTATCGCTTCAGGCCGCGTGCCGAAAACCGTCATGACTTTCACAGGACTACTCCTTTTCATAAAACAAGCTGATACAATGAAATATTTCTGCCAATTCTTTTTTATTTCTCATCCTTTTCCGACGGCGGAAGAATGACCTCTCTCATGACGCCGAGTTTCTTCGCCCAGAAAATAAACACCCCGAGTGCAAGAAGGATCACCGCCACACCGAGAAATGGATTCAGCCTCACCACAAGGAGCGCCGCTGCCGAGAAAAAAGCGGTCAGCGCGTACATCACCAGCACCACCTGTTTCTGCGACAGGCCTGCTGCCAGAAGACGGTGGTGGAGATGATTCTTATCCGGTGAAAAAATCGGCACCCCTGACTGCCTGCGCCGCACGATAGCAAGTACCGTATCGGTAATGGGCACGGCCAGCGCCACCAAAGGCACGATAAGGACTGCGGCAGCCGCCGTCTTCATAGATCCCATGACCGACACCGCGGCAATCACATACCCAAGGAACATGGATCCCGTATCGCCCATGAAAATTTTAGCCGGATTGAAATTATACTGCAGAAAGCCGAGACACGCCCCTGTCATGGCCACCATAGCGGCAGCCGATACCCACTGCCCCATCTGGAATGCGAGAAGGGCAATGGCAATAGACGCTATCGTGGCGATCCCCGCAGCAAGCCCGTCAAGGCCGTCAATAAGATTGACCGTATTGATAAATCCGATGATCCAGAAAATAGTAAGCGGTATGGAAATAAAGAGAGGAAATTCAATAATCCCCACATAGGGAAGATCGATCCAATCAATATTCACATCAAAGAATATCACAAGCACGGCGGCGGATAAGATCTGCCCGAGAAGTTTCACCTTGGCGGGAAGAGACACGATATCATCTGCAATCCCCACAAAAACGAGACAGGTCGCGCCGATCATAATCCCTGTCATTTCATAAGTAAAGCCCACCGTAAGGATGACGGATACCATAAACCCCGCGTATATGGCAAGACCGCCCAAACGGGGTACCAGTCCGTGATGCACCTTCCGTGCGTCCGGCTTATCCACGGCGCCGATCTGCACCGCGAAATTTTTTACGGCCGGCGTGAGAATAAACGTCACGGCAAGCGCGGCAAGGAACGTGAACGCGTAAGCGAACAACGAACCACCTCCCCTTTCTATGTATATGGTTATTTTAGCACAACTGATGAAATATTGTTGCCTGTCCTGCCGCAAATGAAATAAAGCGGAGCCCAAAAGAAGCGGGAACCGCAAAAGAAAGGCACACGAAACGGAGCACGGCATTTCCGGATCCCGCGCAGCAAAAAACCTCACGGCTGTTTGATCGAAATCATTCCGCCATGAGGCTTTTTATTTTTACTGTTTCGCGCGAATCACGACGCAGCGATACGGCGCTTCTCCGTCGCTTTCCGTAGATACCGCGCTGTCATTCTGGAGCGCCAGGTGGATCATGCGGCGGTCGCCTGCCGACATCGGTTCAAGGCGGATTTCTTCCCCTGTACGCTTTGCTTTATCCGCCAGACGGTGCGCCAGCGATTCCAGGGTCTGCCTGCGGCGCTGCCGATAGTCTTCTACATCAAGAAGCACGAAGTAATGGTGACGGAAATTTTTATTTGCCGCCAGATTCGTCAGGTACTGGAGCGCGTCCAGCGTCTGGCCGTGCTTTCCGATAAGGATGCCCAGACCCTCGCCGTGAAGGTTGAAAAGAATGCGTTCTTCATTCACCATCTTTTCAAGCTGCACTTCCATCTTCATTCCTTTGAAAACGCCCGTCAGGAAACGTTTCGCTTCTTCAGCGGCTTCTTCCTGCTCTTCCGCGGAAAACGGAGTTTCCTCACGGCCGCGTTTTTCCTTCTTCGCCGTAAGAACTTCTTCCGTATCGCCGCCCATGACGTTTTCCCCCGGCTCCTCCGCAGCGGAAACGGTTTCTTCCTCTCCGTCTGTAGCCCCGGCAGCAGCCGAAGTCATGTCCCCGGCAGTCTCCGTAACATCTTCCGTTTCCGATCCTGCCGCGCCGACCTCGACAACGGCATCTTTCTTGTTGAACAAACCGAAAAGTCCGCTTGAGGGCTGTTCAATAACACGGATCACTGCTTCTGCGCGGGAAAGCCCCAGCTTCTTCAATCCTTCTTCCACTGCTTCGTCAACGGTTTTTGCGGTAATTCTGACAGTTTCCATAGTTATCCCTCCGCTTTCCCGGAACTATCCCCGGCCTCTGCCGTCTTTTCAGCAGAAGCCGTTTTTTCTTTTTCATCACCGGCCTTCGGTGCTTCATCGGCCGCCGGTTTCTTTGCTACCTTTTTAATAATTTTTCTGCGGATAATCTTTTTCCTCTTTGTCTTAGCCACAGCCTCTTCATCGGTATGGACAGTGACTACGCCTTTTTTCGAAGGCCCGTTTATCATTTCCTTTCCCTTTTCCCCGCGGAACATGATAAGCTGCTGGAAAAACTGGTAAATATTGCTCACCACCCAGTAAATCACCAAACCGCTCGGAAAATGAAGAGACATCCAGCCGATCATAAGAGGCATCATGAAAAGCATCGTCTTTTGGTTGCCCGGCGCGTCTTTCGGCGTCGTCTGCCAGGAAACAAGGAACGTGGACGCGGCGGAAAGAACAGGCAGGATGTACGTGCCGTCTTCCGCTGCCAGACTTTCAATCCAGAGGAAACCCGCGTGGAGAGGGTCATAACTGAACCCCTGAATCGCATAGTACATCGCGATAAGGAAAGGCATCTGTATGAGCAAAGGCAGGCATCCCGCCATGGGGGACGCATTATGCTCTTTGTACAGACGCCCCATTTCCTGCCGCATCATGGCAGGGTCATTTCTGTACTTCTTCTGGATTTTCTGGATCTCCGGCTGTATTGCCTGCATCGCTTTCATGGAACGGATCTGTTTCACCGCGAGGGGAAGCAGCAGCGTCTTGATGAGTATCGTCAAAACGACGATAGCGATGACGTAATTGGGAAATCCGAGACCGGAAGTAAATTCATAACAAATCTGCAGGCCGATGCGCATCAGATCGGCAATCATGCCTACAATAGCCGAGAGTACGGGAATCTGGAACTCAGATCCGCCTCCGCCAAAGCCAAGATTCATAATTTCTCCTTATACGGCCTCTATTTCAGCCGCCTAAATGTTCCTGCTTTCTGAATTTCAAAAGCAGGATGAGACAAAAATGCAGAAACTCTGCAAAATTCATGGCGTGACAGGATAACAAAACGCGAAAGATGAAAAAAGCGGCGCCTTATCAAAAGCGCCGTACATTGCCTATCGGAAAAGCCTTATGGAACAGGGTCATAACCGCCCTTATGGAAAGGATGGCACTTCAAAATCCGCTTTAACGCGAGCCATCCGCCTTTCAGCGCGCCGTATTTCTCCACCGCTTCCAGCGCGTAAGTGCTGCAGGTGGGAGTGAAACGGCAGCATGGCGGTTTCAGGGGAGAAACATATTTCCTGTAAAATCGAATAAGAACGATCAGCACCGTCTTCATCATGCCCCCTCCAGCATGCCCGCTTTACGCCACAGCGCAAGCAAAGCCTTTTCCGCCTCGCTATACGTCGCTGTCGTCAGAAAAGCGGCGGCAAGCAATATGGCTTCATAATGGGAAGAAAGTTCATGACGATGGAGGCGATAAACCTCTTTCATCAGGCGCCTTGCCCGGTTGCGCGCCACGGCATTGCCGATGCGCTTCGTCGTCACAAACCCGATCCGGACAGGTTCCCGTTTCGTCCTGACCACGTACATAAGTCCCGCGCGGTTGCTGAAACGCCGGCCGGACGAGTATATACGCCGGTAATCCCTGTTTTGCCGGATACGGAAATCACGGTGAAGCGGATACTTCTTCTCCTGCTTCGATTCTGACTCAGGCACTTAATACCTTTCTGCCCTTGGCTCTTCTTCTTTTCAGAACAATACGGCCGGCTTTCGTCTTCATACGGGCGCGGAATCCGTGGGTATGTTTTCTCCAGTGGTTATTAGGCTGGAATGTCATTTTTGCCATCAGTGAACACCTCCTTACTGCGTCCTGTGTATTCACACACCATAACATGCTAATTATAGCTAAACGGCCATCAGATGTCAAACAAAAACACTTCACACACTCCGCTTTTCACGAAGAAATCAGTACCGCCCTTTCCCCTCTTGCTTCCGGATAAAGAAAAAAGGAAACGGTCTCCCGTCTCCCTTATTTTCTTCCGTACCACCTATTGCAGTGCGGACCCCTGCAAGCTTCCCGGTCATCACCGCTTCTCTCCGGAACACCGCAGACTCCCCGCTCACCGTTTTCTCCGATGGGACAGAGCTGTACGTTTTCATCCTGCGGCGGATTATCTCCGCCATCATACGCGGCAAAACCGCCAACTACGCCACCTGCAAGCAGTGCCGCGGCAAGTATTGTTTTCTTCCACATAAGAACACCTTCTTTCAAAGCTAAAGCTTATTCATATATTTATATATACCTATTATAACATACCCTGTATAGTGCCTTATTGACAGAGAACGGTCAGATGTCACCCGGAACGCAGCGAAAAAATCTGTACCCGTGGTGAGGAAAGCGGTAAGAAGATAAAAGCTATCAGCTGTCAGCTGTGAGCTGTCATCCGTTAGCTGTGAGCTATTAGCTGTGAGTTAAAAGCCGAAGCAGATGATTTCCATTAGGTGTCATACGAAATATCAGCAAAGGATTTGCTGTTGTAGTAAGGGGAGCGTTAATCGTCATCCGAAGCAAATGTGAAGAATCTATTACCGTGGTGAGGAAAACCGTAAGACGTCATTAGAGTCATAGATTCTTCACTCTGTGTCACTATTCCGCTTCCCGTTTTTCCCACACAAGCATTCTTACCCCCCGTTCAGAATGACCGGGAAGGGAGAGCGTATATGGAGCGACAGAAATCGGCTGTTTGGGGGTAAAGCTGTAAGCCGACAACTGGCAGCTGGCAGCTAAAAGTGCTGAATGACGATTTTGGGAAAGCACGTCACTAACAATGGGAAATGGAAAACGTCATGATGACGGGAACCGAAAGACATCACCCAAAGCAACAGCGAAGGACCTGTTACTCGAATGAAATAAAAGGAAACAGGCTGTTCCGAGTATGGAAAACGTCCTACAAGCGGATGAAAACAGGCGTTCCTGTCCGACAGCCATTTTTCGCAAAATAAAAGACCCCCGAAGAGGTCTTCTATTGTTAGCTTACAATCACGAATTAGAAAGCGTAGTTCAGTTCAACGCCCCATGTATTCGCGGGATTTTCCGCCTGGCTGTCATATGTTTTCGCGCCGAAGTTGTAGTAAGCGTCCAGTTCTACATTCTTCTGTACAGCAACACCTGCTTTTGCTGTCCAGAACTTCACGCCTGCACCATTGTCCCAGCCATATTCCAGCTGATCCGTCATGTCCAAAGCGGAGTTGCCGAGGAGATAAGAACCTGCATCAGCTCTTACATAGTGAACACCGAGGGTAAAGCTGCCCGGTTTATTCAAATCCACTTCGCCATAATTCAGTCCGGCTGTCCACAGATTGCCATGTCCGAACTCGTGATTACCCTTGGTCTGGATAAAATCACCGTCAATACTCAGACCGGAATCGCCCAGTCCGATGGTTGCGCCGGCACCCCAAGCATAAATATGTGCTCCCTTGTAAGCAGGAGCTACACTACTTCCATTGAGTCCCTGTACATTGTCTAAATAGAAAGCAGAAAGCATGGAAGACTCGCCAAAGTGCCCGGTCAGCTTGCCATACCAGGCTTCAATGGACGCACTGTTTTCCCAGTGATAGGTATCCATGCTGCGCTCAGCGTCCTGGAAACGGCCATAACCGAATTCAGCGCCGAATTTACCATTATCATAACCTGCTACAACGCCGTCAAATCTTCCATCTTCATCCCAGAACACGCCGGTCTGGTCCAGTGCCACACCCTGGCGGCCGAGATCCATGTAGAAAGCGTCATTCGGTGTCCAGCGGGCATGGATGCGGTCCATGATAGTATTGGCATCTTTATTATCCTTGAAATTCATTTCAGATACGAAACGACCGGAAACAACGACCTGGTCATTGACCTGGGCGTCCGCATTGATGCGCAGACGGCCTGTCCAAGCATCCGTATGATCTTTAGCTCCGTCAAGGTTATGCTGGTACTGCATACGGGCATCGCCGGACCAGGAAATGTTGCCGACTTTCTTTTCCAGGTTGCTTACGCGGACACCAAGGTTTGCCAGTTCATCTGCGTATTCCCCTGCCAGTTTGTCCAAGGTTGCTTTCTGTTCTGCATTCAGCTGGTCTTCGCGGGCCATCAGACGGGCAATAACCTGCGCCAATTCATAACGGGTCATGTTTCTTTCGCCTTTGAATGTACCGTCCGGATAGCCTTCTACAACGCCCTGATCGGAGAGATCGGACACTGCCTGGTAGGCCCAATCATCGGTGGATACATCAGAGAATGGATTTGCAGCGTATGCGGATACGCCTGCGGTGAGTGCAGCTGCTGCTGCGATTGCGAGAATCTTTTTCATGATTCTTCCTCCTTTGAGAAAAAACTTTGCGTCCTTAGCTCAGCAGGAATCAGAAAATCTCGCTCGAGTGACCGTGTTTCCTCTGCCTGTTTTCTGAATCTCCGCACTAAAAAAGAAGGACTGCCTTTTTAGCAACTTCAGTGTACCACAATTATTAGATTTTGACAAATTTCAGTCTTTTTATTTCTTAATTGCTTCAAACCTGAAATCTACGGTTCCCATACAAATACCTTAAAAAGTATCTTACTATATATCTATAATACATATAATATGCAGTATGTGCTAAGCAGTATGGTTTCCTTTTCCTTCATTTGCGCAACAGATTCTTCGCTGCCACTCTGGATAACGTCTTATCGTTCGGTGTCATTCAGCACTTTTAGCTGACAGCTGACAGCTCACAGCTGATAACTTTTATCTTCTTACCGCTTTCCCCACCACGGTAATAGATCCTTCACATTTGTTCAGGATGACGCTTAACGCTCTCCTCATTATGACGCCTTACCATCCGCCGTCATTCTGAACGGAGGCAAGCATGCCGTATAAGAAAACAGGAAAGCGGAACGATGACACGGAGTGAAGAATCTGTTACTCCGATGACAGCTTACCGTGGGTGCCGCTTTTATCAAAAGACGAAAAAACTGTCAGCTTACAGATGATAGAAGCCGGCTATCCGTTTGTTTCCTTTCATAAGAAAAAGACTCTTTTCGGAGTCTTTTTCTTATTTTTGTATTTTCGTTTCAGAGATCTTTTTTCTTATTTCAGAAAATTTTTCATTGATTATTTTCCCCATTTTTTCTTTTGCTTCTTTGTCGGGATGAAGGCCGTCCGCCGCAAGATTTTCCGGCATGTCTTCATACATGGCAAAAGGCGCTGCCGTATCGATATGGGTCTGCGTCCGTATCCAGCCGTTCACTTTGTCAAATTCCGCTTTCCAGTTTTCCGCCGTCGGCTGATGGTAATATTTCAAAATCCGTTCCGGGGCGATCGGAGGAATGGTAAGCAGGACAGGCTTGATGTCATTAGCCCTGCATTTTTCCTGAAGAGCTTCCAGGTCAGAAATGACCTCTTCCGCCGTTCCCCCGCAGCGCAGATTGTTTGTTCCGCCCATAATGAGAAGGTACCGTACATGGAAAGGGAGGACATCTGCATCGAACCGCCGGAGAAGGTCGTCCGTTTTATCACCGCTCCGGGACATATTTATCGTAGGAAAATCAAGGTAGTACGCATAATTGTAAGGCCAGTCCGCCGGACTGTAAGACATCCTTCCGCCGCCGTGGCTGATACTGTCTCCAAGAATGCCGGTTTCCCAGTTTTCCGCGGGATCATTCACAATCTTTTCCGCTTCGCTCCATACGCCTACAGGTCCGCCATTTTCATCAAGACCGCGGACACGCCACCAGACCGTTCCCTGCCGCGGCAGCTCGTCAAAAAGTTCGGGGATTGTAACAATCCCCTGCGAAATGCGATGGACAGACGGTTCACAGCCGTCAGGATTCTCCGGTTCTTCATCAGTGATTTCCACTTCATAAGAAACCGCGTGGGGAATTTTCACAAAAGAATACGCCGGATAAAGAAGAACCGTACCGTTCTGCTCATGGTATTTCACGCGGATCTTCGGCGCGTACCGTTCCATTTCCTGCGCGGCCTTTTCTATCGGCACAGGCGCCGAATAGGCGGAAATGCTCTGCTCGTCCGGACCGATGGCTTTCACCTGGCAGCAGAGGATCCCCGGTCCGTCATAGCTGTCTGTAATTTCTTTTTCAATCATCACACTGTCACGGAAAACATGGCCGTCTTCATAAATCGGCGGGCGCATTTCTTTCCGTCCGAAATGCTGTGTCACAGGCACGATGCGGAAAGAATACCACACCGCGTCCGGATTCGCCGGCCAGCGGACAAAAAGAAGTTCCGGAGAAGCATCCGCCCCGGCAGCGGTCCACATAAAAGCAAAAAAGAAAAGAGAAATAAAAATCCTCTTCATTACAGTCCCCTTTCATTAAACCATGAAAGAAGTATAAGGGATGGAAGAAGAAATAACAAGGAAAAGAAATTTGCCCGTCAAAAAAGAGCTCCCGCAGAGGAAACTCTTATCTGCCATAAAAGAAAAACACTCGCTGCCGGCAGCAGGAATGTTTTCTTTCTTCCCTTTTCTATTTTTACGCTTTTGCGGTTTTCGCCTTTCGTGATCTTTTGGCCTTCCGATTTACCGTTTCTTCCGCTTCTTTCACATCGGCCGCTTCCGTTTTTCCTGTGCGCTTTCTTTTCGGCTTTTCTTCCGCGGGCTTTTCCTCTGCCGGTTTTCCGGATTTTATTTTCCCTTTTTCAGATCCGGCCGTTTTAACTTTTGTTTTCTGTTTTGCCTTTTCTCTTCTCAGGCGCTTTTCATACAGGTGGTACAGTTTATCCGCCAGACCGGCAATGATTTCTTCCCCTTCCACCAGATCCTTCCAGTAATTCGGAAGAAAATCTGCGCCGAAGCGGACACCTTCTATGGCTCCTGTCAGCGCTGCCGTAATCGGGCTGTTTCCATTATGGTTCGCCGCGGCGATGATCGCATCCACAGGATCATCCACGGCAAGAGCCGCATATACGGCTATCGCCAGAGCTTCATCTGCCTGATCGCCGCTTCCCAGAGAATGGATACTGTCGATGTATGCCCAGACATTCCCCTTCCCGGCAGGCTGGTCATTAGCCTGCTGCTGCGCCGCAGAAAGAAGTGTGGTAATGCTGTCGGTCCGATGGGTTTTATTCAAAAGCCCATGAATCCGTTCAATAGCCTTGGGAAGCGTCATTCCGTCAGCAAGGCAGGCAATCAGTGCCGATACCGCCCCTGCCGCATAGTAGGCGACAGGAGTCGAATGGGAAAAAGCCGCCGCCCTCACGCCGGCATTAAAAGCCGTCTTACTGTCGCCGGCATAAAGGAGCCCGATAGGTACCACTCTTGTCAGCGCGCCGCCGCCTTTGCTTTCATTTACCTTATTTTTCGTTGTCCCCATCGTTTCCCCGGAAAACGCATTCAAAAGACCTTCTTCCGGTTTTCGGCGGGCATGCATGAACTTTTCCCGCACAAGGCAGATCTCCCGTTCATGAGGCTGCCGTCTCATCCATGTACGCTGCCCGCGCCGCGGTTCCTCCCCCGTCTGGCTGTAAAACCAGCGCATATAGCCGCGGTACAGCCCTTCTGCTTCTTCCAATTTCTTTGCATCTGTCCACAGAAGTCCGTCTACCGTGGCCAGTTCCATCTGCGTATTTCCCGTCACCGGCGCCAGATTTCCGCACTGCCCGTTCCGCACAAGCGTACGCAGGCCAAAGGGCCCGTACTTGTGCTGAATACGACAGACAGAAAGCTCCTGCAAAGGGTACCCCAGAGCATCTCCGCAGGCGCCGCCAATCATCGCGCCGCGGAACATTTCTATCTCCGTCATCTATCCTCCCTCAATCCCGCAAAACCTGATTCCAAATAAAAACACGACCAAAGAAATACGAAAACGGTTCTCCGCATTTCCAATACATAAAGAGGGAACTGCAAAAATTTCCGTAAACCCCAAAAATCCACAGAAACACTGCTGAAAAATAAAAAATAACCGTTTTATATTTATGTATATTGTATCATAATTCACTGCTTTAATCATCTAAAGATACTTTTTTGGAAGGAAAAACGTCCTTTCTCCGTTTCATTTTTTCTGCCGTGGTTAACTTTCTTTTTTCCGCTCCATCCATTAAAATGTAAATGTACTTTATTTTAAAGAAAACGAGGTCACTATGAAAAGAATATTAATCTCATTATCCGCAGCACTCCTTCTTTCTTCCGGCATTTCCCAGGCAGCGGTTCCGCAGGGAGGATATTTCCTTGACAAGAACGGCGTTCCACTCACAGAAGAAATGCAGACAAAGCCAAGTCTGAAAAGCAATCCCATGCTTCCTCAGAGCGGTGCCGTCCATGCCGCCATGGAATCCCTTCCTCATTCTTCCGCCACAGTCATCCGGATGACCGTCACGGAAGACGGGATCCCCGCCGATGCCGTTGTCACCCAAAGCGCAGGATCCGTCGTTCTTGACGAATATGCCATGAGATGCGTAGAAGGCTGGCGCTTCAACCCTGCCAAACTGGGAGACAAGCCGGTGAGCGCTGCCGTATCCATTCCTGTACGCTTCCTTTCCATGATGGTTTCCACACCTGCTGCTCCGTCCGACCGTCCGATGAAGAAGGTGTCTGCCGAAGTGAAAGAAGCCATAGAAAGAAATAACCATCCTGTGATTCGTGTTTCCGTCTACATCACGGCGGATGGAAAAACTGACGGCAAACCGAAAGCAGACAACGATGGAAATCTGCCGGGCAGCGATTTCAAAATCCTTTCCGGGTATGCGGAAAATTCCGTAAAAGAATGGAGCTTCACACCGGCCGTGAATCCTGACGGAGAACCCATTCCCCAGGAATTGATTGTCCCGGTGCAGTTATAATATTTCTTTATATCCTATTTCAAAATCATATCCCGTTTTAAAATAAACCCCTTTTGCCGGCAAAGCATTGTCAAAAGGGGTTTTCACTGCAATAAAAAAATCCGCCGGTCTTTCGACTGATGGAAAATGGTGCGAGCGAAGGGACTCGAACCCTTATGCGCAAGGCGCAGGATCCTAAATCCTGTGCGTCTACCAATTCCGCCACGCTCGCATATTTTCTTATTATAGTTTGTAACGGAAACAGGGTCAAGAAAAGACCGGTAAAAAACCTTCTCCGCAAAAACAGAGAAGGCATCCTGCAGAAAAATTACTTTGTTTCATCAAGAACAGCTGTGCAGTGTGGACAGCGGGTCGCATCATCGGCAATGGGTTCTTTGCAGAACTGACAGGTGCGCGCCGGTGCGGCTTCTTCTTTCGGAAAAGCCCTGTTCATCTGGCGGATCACAAGGAAAATCACGAAAGCGATGATCAGAAAATCAATGATTGTATTGAAAAACTGTCCGTAAGCGATGACAGGCACGTTCATTTCTTTGGCTTCCGCCAGTGTAGCCACCGGTGTTTTTCCCAAATTGATAAATCGATTCGAGAAATCAACACCGCCCATAATCATTCCGATGGGCGGCATGATGACATTTTCCACCAGGGAAGATATGATCTTTCCGAAAGCGCCGCCGATAACGACGCCGACTGCCATATCGACCACATTGCCCCTGACAGCAAAATCCCTGAATTCTTTCATCATGCCCATCTTATTTCTCCTTTTCATTCGCAAATATATTAATTTTTTATACTATAGCACATCCTCATCTGCATTTCTACATATTTCTATATAGCTTTATAAAATTTCCGCGCTTCGATTGTTAATCTCCTGTCACTTTCTTGCTTGACAAATAATTGTCATCAAGATACAATAGAAGCGTAAACAGAAGAGACAGCCATTGGCCGTGGCGTTTCTGCTCATTGTTGCTTCTTACACAACCTCTATGAAAAGCTTCCTTTCACCGGGAAGCTTTTTTCGTACTGCAAAAGAGAGAAACCGCCCGGGTTCCCCTCTCCTTTCATCATAGATACGGATTCTTCACTGCTCAGAATAACGCTTAACAGTTCCGCCGTGCCTGCAGCATCCCTGCCCTCAACCGTAAAAAGAATTTGTGCTTTCCTATTTCTGTCTTTTCTGATTGGGGGAAACATCCCGATTGCTCATCTGCCGGCATCCATCCGCTAAAAAACAGCGGATAAGCACCCGCTGCCTTTCTGATAACCGTTTTATTCCTTAATGAATGTATTTCCTGTCACTACAGGAACAGAACGATCCTGCCGGACCATTTCCCCTCCCAGCGGATCGATGGCAGACGATACGGTAAGCATCGTGCAGAATGCTCCCCACACGAGAAGAACCACCTTGCTCTCCTTCAATTCCGCCGTCATCCTTCCGAAGAATCTTTTCATCGGCAGCCTGCTCCCTGCTGCGCCTCTTCTTTCTGATTCTGACGGTGTATAATGATTGGCTGCTGTCATGAACTTCATCTCCTTTATCATCCGCTCTTGTACCATTTCCTTTTCTTGGCCTCATTATACCCACATGGGTATTTACATTCAATAATCATTTGCAAAATAAAGTCCATTAATGGACAATTCACGCAGATTGTACATTGAATAGCAAAATCAGTCATATGCCTGCACAATAAAAAACTCACAGCAGATCCGTGTCAAATCTCCATACACGAAGAGGCCGCCATGAGCTGTAAAAATTTCCGGCCGGAAAAATAAAATGAAACTTCACACCGGCAAGAACATTTCCTTTCTGTTTTTCACTTATTTCCCTTGTCCGTACGTCGCATTCGGGCCGTGCTTTCTTTGGTAGTGCTCGTCAAGGATGTATGCGGGAAGCGAGGCCGAAGGATTCAATAATTTTGTTTTCAGCGCCATTTCCGCCGCCGTCTCCATGACGACCGCATGGTACACAGCGTCCGCCGCGTTTTTTCCCCAGGCAAAAGGCCCGTGGTTCCGTACAAGGGCACCGGGCACGGCAAGCGGCTCGTATCCGCGGCAGCGCACAGTTTCTATAATGACGGCACCCGTATTTTTCTCATAAGCGCGTTTCGTTTCTTCTTCCGTAAGCGCCCTTGTGCAGGGGATATCCCCATAAAAATAATCCGCATGGGTCGTACCGAGGGCAGGAATATCGAGTCCCGCCTGGGCAAAAGCTGCGGCATTGACGGAATGGGTATGTGTCACACCGCCGATTTCAGGAAACGCGCGGTACAGCGCCAAGTGGGTCTCCGTATCGGAAGACGGTTTCCATTTCCCTTCCACTGTTTCTCCCGTCTCCGCATCGACTGCTACCATGTCGCCCGCTGTCATGCTCTCATAAGGCACACCTGACGGTTTGATGACCATAAGGCCTTTCTCCCGGTCGATACCGCTCACATTTCCCCATGTATAGATCACGACACCCCGTTTCACAAGTTCCAGATTGGCGGCGCACACCGCTTCTTTTAATGTCTCCAGCATAGAACCCTCCTGCTTTTTCCTTTTTAATAACAGTACAAGACCGCACCCTGTTATTTTATATTTTACGCTTTACGGTTTTTACCAATTCTCCCATAAATTTCTCTGCCGCGGGAGATCGTGTTTCTTTTTTTGCTGCTGCGGGCATATTTCATCCAGCCCCACCATTTCGCGGATGACACTTACCGTCTTCCTTATCACGGCAATAGATTCTTCGCTGTCGCTCTGAATGACGCCTTGCCGATGTCCTCACTACAGGTACAGATCCTTCACATTCACTTCGGATGACGTTTAACGTTTTCCTCACTACAACAGCAAATCCTTTGCTGATATTTCGTATGACACCTAATGGAAATCATATGCTTCGGCTTTTAACTCACAGCTAACGGCTAACAGCTCACAGCTTGTAGCTGACAGCTCACAGCTGATAGCTACCAGCTTGTAGCTCACAGCTCACAGCTGATAACTTTTATCCTCTTCCTCCAATCGTCATTCTGAACGGTGGCAAGAATGCTGTTCAAGAAAAACGGGAAACAGCAACATGACACCGAGTGAAGAATCTATGACTCTGATGACATCTTACCACTTTCCTCACCACGGTAACAGATTCTCCGGATGACGCCTGACCGTCAGCTTATCCTCACTCATACAAAAATACGGTACCCATCACATCTGACGAGTACCGTATTTTATGCTGCTTAAGTTATTTCCTTACCCTTGCTTTCCGTTACGCTTTCGGGGAAATATGAGAACCGTACACATCGCGGTAATCATTTTTCGCCTTATCGTCTTCGCTGTTGACGCGGACACGTTCTACCTTGTTTCTGTCATTGTCCTTGCCGGAAATGCGGTCGACACGGATACGATCCAGACGGATCTGGCGGAGTTCCGGTTCGAACTCATTCATGGCTCTATCCATATTGTCATCTACCGGCGCTCCATTCTTCAATGCACGATAGAACATCGCCGCAAATTCATAGCGGGTCATGGAACGGTCACCCTTGAATTCACCGTCCGGATAGCCTTCGATGATACCGTTTCCTGCCAATGTAGCCACATATTCATAAGCCCAGTGGTTTTCCGGCACATCGGGGAAATCCTTCTTCTTACCCATATCCAGGATGCCAAGAATAGAATTCATCTTCTGCTCCATGGTATCCAGGCGTTTCTTCAAGTCCTTGTTCTCATCACGGAGATCGACGATTTCTTTTGCCATGGCTACTTTGGATGTGGATACATGGTTGCCCTGTCCCAGCTTCACGCTAACTCCGGCATTCACCATGTTTTCACCGGCACCGAAGGAACCGCCCACGCTGAACATGGTATCTTCATTAGGGCGGTAGAATGCGCCTACCGATACGGCATGAGCATCTTTGTAGTTGCCGTAACCGGCTGCGAAATCCCACTTATCATCCGGGTCGAAATCAAGGGGATGAAGGGCTGCCAATGCTGCAGCGCCCGCTCCTACACGGTTCACACGGGTTCCCAGTTCGCCTACTTTATTGGTTACATTTTTGATATCCTGCGAAGACGCGATGCCGGAAACGGAATAGGTGCTGCCGTCATTACGAGTGAAGTTCAACGTATCCCCGCTAAGTGAAGCAGATGATGTATAGCGGTCCTGCAATCCGGTGACGGTTGCTGTCGTTCCATCACTGTTTGTCAGCGTAGCAGTACCTGCACCGTTCGAGGCATAGGTCGCCGTGCCGCCGGTTACTACCGTATCCTTGGCATTGATCGTGTATATAGCATGTCCGTCCCCAGGATCTGCCGTCTTATTCACCGACGTAATATTCGTCCCGGCCCTTACTTCTGTGGAAGCAGCCGCTACGATGGATGTTTTTGCTTTCCTCAGCTGCGCTACATTGACAGCATCAGTATCATTTGTGCCGGCTGCAACTCCGGTAATCTGGCGGGTGATACCTTTGGACGTATCGCCTACGGAAACAGCTGCTTGCGTAGATTTCCATACCGAAGATGTATCCGTGGAATTCGTACCTGTTCCGGGATCATAGCCCGCAACGCCTTTATCCACGGACGCCACAGAACCTGCGCCAAGCGCTACACCGCCTTCTTTGGTCACGTTGGCTTCACTGCCGATGGCTACAGCATTCTTGACACTGGTACTGGTACCGGCTTGAGACGAACCGATGACAACGCTGCCGTCGGCACCTGTCAGTGTTCTCTTATCCCCAAAGACAACAGCGCCATTTGTATTGGTCACATTATTTTCAGAACCGATGACGGAGACGTGATTGATATTAGTCGCTGTATTATTATAACCGGTGATCGAGTTGTAGGTACTCGGACTGCCGCTGGTACCGGTCACGGTATTGTTAACGCCAATAATGGATGTTTTCTGGGTATAATCCGCTTTGTTGCCACCGCCAATAGCTAAAGTGGCACCGCCACTTTTAGAACCTGTAATCGCAGTTCTCAATTTATCAGCAAATTCTTTTGCAGAAGAACCACTATCAGATGGTGCAGAAATATTGGTGATGGAATTGGTAATTTCATTTCCGGCACCGTAAATGAGAGATCCATTGGAATTAAAGGTGCGGTTTGCCACACCAGTAACAGTATTAGCGATACCAGCATAACGATTATTTGATGTTTTCGATTCAATACTATTCAAAGAACCTGTAATGGTGGCTCCTAAATTCTTTACCGGATTTGCCAGTCGTCCACCATTATACTCGCTGGAAATAATATTATAGACACCGGTACTTGTCGTAAAAGCGCCATTGCTGAAACTGTTGGCACCGATGGTGGTGGCATAGACATTCAACGCGTCTGTCCGCGTAGAAGCGCTGTCTACCGTGGTATCCCCCAGTGCGCCTTTGTAATTATGTGAACCGATCATCGTACTACCGGTACGGGCAAATGTATTATCACCGATAGCAACACTTCCAACAACCTTCGTCGGATCAGCCGGGATTCGTGACGAAGAGAACCAACCTCCGCTAAATGTTGTCTGTCCAAAGGCAAAGCTGGCTTCTCCGCCGCCAGCCATATTTTCTATGTGTGCGTTTTTGCGATGGCAATGCTGCCGCCCTGGCTGGCATAGTTATTGATATTAGCACCGTTGCCTACCACAATATCACCGGTAGCGTTACTTGCACCATTGGAATAGGAAATACCTGCCCCTTTGCCAATGGCCACATTTTCTGCTTTCGGCGCGTCACTGCCCGTACCATACGCCACGCCGCTGCCGGAACCTGTCGTTGTATCCGCCGCATTCGCCGTGTATCCACCCATGAGGACTCCCATCCCCACAGCTGCTGCCAGAGCGGCTTTCACTGCTTTTCCCGAAGCGCTTTTCGTGTGGCTCTTTGCCACTTCAGAAGTGACGACATAGGCATGTTTTGCCTTACTCCATACGACCTTGTAAATTTTGTTCATACTTTCCTCCCAATTTAAAGAAAATAAAAAATATAAAAGAGCTATCATGTTTTACCCTTCGCGCTCCGTCTCACCTCTCCCTGTCACACAACCGGTTTCAGATTTTAACAGACAAATTCCGCAGGTTACACAAAACTGCTTTTCTAATAATTAAATATTATAGCAGAGAATTTATCTTATTTCCACTTTTTTAAAAACTATCATGAATAATTAAGAAACAAGGTTAGTTGTAAAATGAAATCAGACACTAAACCGCAACAGCAAATCGGGTAGTTACACAGGAAAACATTTCATTCTGTATTCTTCATCCCCCTCCCGCAAGTGAGTATCCCCAAGATCTACAGCATCGATGATGATCACAACTTCATGCGCCGCTTAGCGTCTTTGAAATCGGCGCCTTCCTAAACCCGCAAGGGCAAGACGTTTCATTTATTTTCAAAATCGTTCACCTGCTTTCTTTATAGACAATAGAAAATCATGCCTCCTGAATTCTATCGCATATTCATGGAGGCATGATTTCATACTACATGGAAATTATTTTACAGGATTATCTATTGTGAATAACACGTACACGTTCGATTGTCGGTTGTCCTGCTTTGTTCTGCGCAATCGTGTCCACGCGGAACCGTTCCAATTCAGGTTCAAATTCCTTGAGCATTCTAGCAGGTACTTCGAATCCTCTCTGCATCGCGCGGTATACAATAGCACCGAATTCATAACGTGTCATCATACGGTCGCCGCCAAAGTTTCCGTCAGGATACCCTTCAAGGATACCATTCCCCGCAAGGGTGGCGATATATTCGTAAGCCCAGTGGTTCTCCGGTACATCAGGGAAGAGCTTGATCTTCATCGGATCCAACGCCTGTCCCTGAACGACCTGGCCAAGCGCGCCGCGCAGCTGTTCCACTTCCTTACGGAGGTCTTTGATTTCTTTCGCCATTGCCACTTTTGATGTGGATACATTGTTGCCCTGTCCCAGTTTCAAGCTGACGCCGGCATTCACCATATTCTCTCCGCCGCCAAAGGAACCTCCCACACTAAACATGGTATCTTCATTCGGACGGTAGAATACGCCGATAGCCCCCGCATTGGCATTTCTGTAATGTCCATAACCGGCTGCCACATCCCATTTATCATCGGGATCGAAGTCCAGCGGATGGAGGGATGCCAAGGCGGCTGCCCCAGCGCCAACTTTGTTCACGCGGTCCCCCAGCTTGCTGATGCTCTGGTTTGTCTGGAACAGCTGGGAACCGTTCACCGCGTCTTTGCTGGTCGGGCTAATATCGCCGGGCGCCACATTGGTGATCTTCTTATCTCCCGCATCTACACCGTTTTTGGTGATGGAAGGCCCGTTATTGATAGTCAGTCCGTTATCATTAATCGTGGTATCTCCCGTCTTGACGGTCGTGGCATTGACAGTCTTGGCATTCACTGTATCGGAATTTACCGTAGTGATATTTCCTGTCTCGGCAGTAACTGTCTTTGTCATCACAGTTTCCAAACCTTTCAGGTCTTTGGCCATGCGGACTTTCAGGTTGTTATTGCCGTCGGATACGACGCCAAGGTTGTCTTCTGTGGTCAGTTTGTTTGTGTCTGTAATGCCTCCGACTACGTTCACCTGTTCGTTCAGTTTCTTCTTGATGACCGCTCCTGTATCACCGCCATACTTCATGCCATCATTTAAGGTAGCCACTTCTTCTTTGCTTCCGTCCGGTTTCTCGTATACGATACGGGTCGTGGTCGTACCCGGCGCGCCGTCTACTCCGGGCTTGCCATCACGGGTAACGGAAATATTTGTCGTTACGCCGTCTTTACCATTAATACCGATTTTACCATCTTTGCCGTCTTTACCTGTAGCAACAATAGTTTCGCTTTTCAGGTTCTTGTCCAAGCCAACAATCATTTCACCGTTGCTATTCACCATGGTCTTGATGTTGGAAGAATCATATTCCGTATCCGCCTTCGCACCGGTGCCCTTGATCGTCATGGTACTGTTCAGTTTTTTAGCTACGGTACCGGTATTTCCTGCGAACTTAAGCCCATCATCCAGGGTAGCGACGTCATGTTTATCACCATTCTTTTCTTCGATGATCAGACGTGTGATATTCGTTCCGTCAACGCCGGGTTTACCATCACCACCTTTAATGGTAAGTCCATTAGCGCCGTCCTTGCCATTCAAACCGATGGAGCCATCTTTGCCGTTGATGACCACAGCAGAGCCATCTTTACCGTTGACTCCAATGGATCCGTCTTTGCCGTTCGCGCCTTTTTCACCAAGATTGATGTTATCTTTTACATTGACTTTATACGGATTGGCTGCTGTTCCGTCGCCTTCAACGGTGGTATTCTTTCCGTCTACCAGCTTGGTCGCATTGGCTGCGATCTCGTCTTTCAGCTGATCTACATTGACCGCATCTGTACCGGCCGTACCTTTTGCCACATTATGGATCTGGTTGCCGCCATTATTCAGTCCGTCCGCGGTTAAAGAAACATTTGTCTTACCGGGTCCCGGTGTCTTCGGCGTAATGGTAATGCCACCGGCGGTGACCTCCGTCTTATTCCCGGTGCTGTCGGTAATGGTCGTACCGGCTCCGTTGGTTACTGTCGTATTTCCTGCCGCGTCTTTTGTCGTCACACTGTTGACATTAATATCGTCTTTCAATGCCACTTTGACCTTGCCGCCCTCGACTTTGGTGGTAATATTTTTTCCATCACCTACAACTTCCACATCACTACCGAGGTCTTTATGCACTTTTTGTCCATCTTCCGCCTGGATACCGAAGCCCTTTTGAATAAGATCAGAAGACTGAGCCTTCAGTTGGCTGACATTGACCGCATCCGTATCGGCTGTGCCTTTTTCTACATTATGGATCTGGTTGCCGCCATTATTCAGTCCGTCCGCGGTTAAAGAAACATTCGTTTTGCCGGGTCCCGGTGTCTTCGGCGTAATGGTAATGCCGCCGGCATTGACTTCTGTCTTATTTCCGGTACTGTCAGTCACAGTCGTACCAGCTCCGTTGGTTACCGTCGTATTTCCTGCCGCGTCTTTTGTCGTTACGCTGGTCAGATCTTTCAGCTCTTTAGCAAGCTTGATATTGAACTTATTATTCGCCGCATCGGCTACCACGCCGATATTGTTATCACTCAGCTTGTTACCATCAGCGCCACCCAAGATGGACATCGCCTGGTCAGATCCCCGTTTAACCACATTAACGTCTGCCGCACTTGTCGCACCGATAGTGGAATTGTCTCCGCCAAAACGGAGCGGACGGGTCATGGTATAGAGCTGGCTTCCATTGACTGCATCCGTACTCTGCGGAGCAACCAATCCGGCCGCCACGTTTTGAATACGGCGTTCCTTGCCTTTAGCTCCTACCGTGACAACACCTGCCGGTGTGCCGCCTGCATAGGCATAAGTGCCATCACTGTTATAAACTGCCATGCCTTTGGTGGACGCGCCATCTGCCACATAAGCGGAGCCGCTCCCCAGATATACGGAATTCCCCATGGTGGCATTCACATTGCTGCCCAATATCTGGGTATTGGACAAATCAAGCGCTTTATTTGATGTGTCTATCGTATTATTATTCCCGACAATCTGGACATCTGTAAGATTCTTTGTATTATTTTTTGCCTTTACCGTGTTCTTTGAACCGGTAATCGTGATACCGGATACCTTGCCGGCATCATCCTGCGTCGTTGTATCCGTATCGCCGCTGACTGTATTATTATTCCCTGTCAGCATGATATCCGTTAGCCCTGTTGCCGTTTCTTTTTTGACGATGTTACTGTTTCCGGTTACTCTGTTATTCTCACCGTCCAACGTATTTTCATTTCCAAACACACCGGAATTGACCGCCGTGATATTTGAACCATTGCTTGCTACCGGAGTTGTGGGGGCACTGTTCCGTGCGCCGATGACATATGTCCCTGCTCCATTGACAGTGTTGGCCGTACCGATTGCACCGGAAGATTCTCCTGTAGCACTTGCCGTTGTACCTATAGCCAAAGCATCATTCGCCAATGCATGTGCCCGATCACCCAAAGCTACCGCGCTCCGGCTGTTACTCTTAGCTTCACTGCCTATTGCTACTGCTTTATCATCAGAGGCTCCGGCGGCATAACCGATAGCCACTGCCTTATCCACACTGGTCCCGCCATTCTTTATGGTGGTGACGGCACGGGTACCCATGGCAATAGAATGATTCCCTTCCGACTGTGCTCCTGCACCAATGGCCATATTGTATTTATAACCGGAAGCCGCCACAGTCTGCGTAATGGTAGGTGTACCACCATTTATTTCCTCATAGCCGGTTCCCAGGGCGATGCTGCCTTCTCCCTGTGCCTCCACATTATTCCCAATGGCCGCACTGCGTTTTTCCAACGCTTTGGCGCCGACTCCTGCTGCCATAGAATCTTCGCCGGCAGCCCCGTCATTATTGTAATTATTCGCACTTGTGGACTTCACAGAGTAATAATGAGTCTTTGCCTGATCCACGGTTTCGTTCAACTGATTAACATTAACCGCATCTGTTCCCGATGTACCTTTAGCCACATTGTGAATTACGGTTCCTTTGTTATTGGTATTCTTTAAAGTGATACTTTCTCCCTGCCCGGTAGTTACAGTATCATAGTAGACTCCTGTAGTCGTCGTACTGGTAATACTGGCATTCACCTGCCGGACCGTTTCATCGATGGATTTCTTCAGCTGTGCCACTGTAACGGCATCCTGATCCTGCGCGCCATCCGCTACATTCGTAATACGACGCAATGCTGCCGCCGTACCAACTGAAACACCTGTGGAAGGAGCGGCAGTCCCTGTCAGATAACCAGTACCGCTAATCATGGCCGCGCTGGCTTCCGAACCATTACCGATGGCAATGTTCCCGCCGGAAGCCTTTGCCCCTTGTCCCAGCGCCATGCTGGCCGCGTCTTCCGCCAATGCATTAAACCCGGCAGCTATGGATCCATTTCCTGCTGCCTGCGCATGAAAACCAAGCGCCAACGCGTCATCAGCGGCTTTCGTATCACTGCCGACTGCTGTCGCCTGGAGGCGGGACACCAGGGTAGTATTCTTATTAGCATTATATCCAATGGATACATTTTTCCCAATAGAAGGATTACCGGCAGTACCTATATTCGTCCCTGCCTCTACACCAATGGCAATATTATAATTGCTGGATACATTTCCGCCCGCCTTGGTGCCGATGGCAATATCATGCTGCCCATCCACATTTTGTCCGGCTTCGTCACCAATAGACACATGCGAGCCCTTCGTTCCCAATATATCACCAATCATGCCCTTTCCGGCACCAATACCGACAGACACAGATCTGCCGGCTGCCGCGCCGGCCTCATCACCGACAGCAACAGAACTGGAACCGGCTGTCTGACTAGCATTCCCAATAGCAACCGCATTTTTTCCTTTTGCTTCCGTTCCCTGACCAACAGATACGGCATTTTCTCCTTCGGCCACAGCAGAAGTACCGGCTGCCAGACTGTTTTTGCCTTTAGCAGCCGCTTCTTTGCCGATCGCCGTTGCGGCTTCCTTACCGGCCTGGGCACTTTCGCCGACAGCAATCGCACTGTGACTGTTTTTGGCAACAAAAGCACCGTGCCCGATAGCTGTCGCATTGTTAGAAGACACCGTCTTTGCCGCTGTTCCAATCGCCATACTGTTGTTATTAATTATACGATTGCCGCCATCATTTTGAACAACCGCTCCATCTCCCAACGCAATAGAAGAATTACCACGGGCATTGGCTTTATTCCCGACAGACACACTATTCTTGCCGCCGCCGACAAGTACGACCGTGCTGTCTCCATCCGGTGTCATACCGCTGACAGCACCGTTAATTGCCCCATGGCCGATGGCCACGCCATTTACTGCATTAGAAACGTTTCTGGAAGCACGCCCTACCGACACGGAATCTTCGGCTTCTGCTTTGGCCTCCACCCCCATTGCCATCGCATTATCTTTGGTGGCTCTGGCCTGCGTCCCTACCGCGACAGCATCCGAGCCAACAGCTGAAGCATCTGCCCCCGTGGAATTGGCACGGAAATACTTAATCCCCGGTTTTGTAGCATCAAGTCCCAGGCTATTTGTCAGTGCTGCCAGTGTATTAAGCTTTAATGTATTATTGCTGATATTGCCGGCGTTTGTGCTGATATTGGTAGCATTCGTACTGATATGGGTAGCATTATTGTTGATATTACCGGTGTTGGTATTCACCTGCGTACTTAATGTAGTCAGGTCACCAGTTGTAGCCAGCCCGGTCGTTGATATGGTAATCGTCTTGGTTGCCGGATCCTTAGTTACAGTGACATGGGTACTGCCGTTCAATGTATCCCCATCATTGACTGTAGCCGCCTCACTGCCGACAAAACCGCCAAAGCCCAGCATCGCCGTTAAAACCGCAGCCAGCGCAGATTTATATGCTTTATTCCCCTTATTTTTGCTGCTGCTGACGGCAATTTCTGGAACTACCACATAACTGTTCTTCACTTTGCTCCAAATGACTTTGTAAATTTTGTTCATATAACCCTTCCTCTCTACATACCCAAAAAATATAATGCTATATCAAAAATTTATTTATATGATCCGGCAGACCTCCTACACCTCCTTCTATACTTCTCATCATATTTACCAGCCTTTATAAAAATACAAGATTTTTCACTGATGAATATTTATCTACCGGTTCAGTGCCATTTCATTCATATAATGTAAACAGCTGTGCTCTTAATTTTTGCAATAACAGTACAGCTGTCCTTACTTTAATTCCAAATGCCTTTATGAATATGATTCATATCAATATTTCTTAAGAATGGAGATGAATTTCGGAGCGATCGATTATTTCCAAGGCATTCCTAAAAAGCTACCTTATTCTCCATATTTCTGTTCAAGTCCACTTTAATAAAAGAGTTTCCTTATTTCCCGTCATGTGTATGCCGTTACATACTGTAACAGCATATATACAAAATGGCCCAATCATATGATTCTAAATTTCAAATTGACTCCCAAAAAAAAAGCTTCTCCAACGGCATATCCGTTTTTAGAATCGTTTTAATCTTCACAGCCTCCTTAAAATTAATTCCATGACGGTTTTCCATCTTCAACAGCAGCATTTCCTGCTTGATCCCCATTTCTTTTGACAGTTCTTCAAGGCTCATCTCCCGTTTTGCCAATTCTGCCATCAGATTTTTATACACGTTCCTCTCTCCCTTTAATTTGAAATTTCAAATTATTATATCATTATAACTTTTTATTACTAAAAAATCCACACCCCACTCCTGATTCATTGAAATTTCGATATTATTTATGTAAAATCAACAGTAAGGAGGCGATTATGACAAAAGAGGAATATTTGAAAAAGTTGATCCTCCAACGATGGACACTGAAAGATTTCGCCGCAAAGATCAATATGCCATATGGAACTCTATATTCCATTCTGAAGAATGCAGATGGCGGATCCATGTACAATATAGTAAAAATCTGCAGTGGTCTGCACATTTCCACTGACGAACTGTCTCAGATAGGAAAGCCCCGGAATTATATCCTGCAGGAAGATAGAAGTACGTACAACACAAAGGAACTACCGGATCTGAGATCCATCCTGAGCAGCACATTTCTCTTCAATGGAACGGAATATACTCTCTCAGAGAAAAAACAGGACATGCTGTCTCAAATCATCCAAGCTGTACTGAGCGAAAAAACATAGTAGATCCCGTATCGCACTTTTCTCGGAAAATAACAGCGTTACCAGCTTATCTCATCCAAACCGGCAGGCGTAAACACACATAGCACTTCCACATCCATTTCCTATGTACTCATGCATTTACCTTATCGATGTAATTATTTGTTTTCTGCCTTATCCAGCGGTTGGGGGCTGTACCATGATTTCCGCATAGCATTATAAAAGAATCACGGGCAATAAGCTTTCCACAAATAGACGCACCCCAGGCGTCAGAAATATATCTTCGCAAAACAAAAACGTTCCTTCCCGGATATATAATCAGGAAGAAACGTTTTTGTTTTTATACCTTATATGTACAATATGGGTTGTGCCAATAATTTTTCGCAAATTCAGACATACCATCGGTAATGGATCAAATCAACCGGTACTTTCCTATTTAGAAACTCCCCTTCTTTAGAAGGCAAATTTGGGGACAAATCAAGCCGGCTCCTTTCTTACCAATTCAGCGCCACTTATTATTATGCGCCCGGTGACCGACGAAGCCGAAAGGATACTCGCATGCCAAGATGATTCAACCCGTAAAAGAATATTTAGCTTATAGCTGACAGCTCACAGCTGATAGCTTTTATCTTCTTACCGTCTTCCCCACCACGGTGACAGATTCTTCGCTAGCGCTCAGAATGACGTTTAATGTTCTCTGTCATTATGATGCTTAGCGTCCCTTCGTCATTATAATTCCTTACCGTATCCCGTCATTCTGAACGGAGCAAGAATGCTTTGTAGGAAAAACGGGAAATGGCAATATGGCACAGAGTGAAGAATCTATAACTCTCATGACTCCCTACGGAGTTCTTTCTATTTATCTCCTCACGGTGGCAGATCCTTCACGTTCGTTCAGGATGACGTTTAATGTTCTCTGTCATTATGATGCTTAGCGTCCCTTCGTCATTATAA
>OLQM01000990.1_pt1 | contig 32725 bp, 26 predicted proteins | sample 1673161 | NCBI WGS metagenome assembly OLQM01 (sample SAMEA3136761, study PRJEB25190) | human gut metagenome | reverse complement strand
TCTAACAGTACTTTTGTTTTGCCCTTGCCTTTCTTTCCTACAATCAGTTCAACCATCCTGTTTTCCTCCTTAGACACAATATGATATTAATTTTGAACAAATACGATAATTAATATGTTTGTATTATAGTGTATTTTGCATCAAATTTCAATAGAGAATTGCAAGTTTTTGTGAAATTTTCATTAATATTGTAGTGTGGCACAGAAAAGGATTCAATTTTCCTGTACCAGAGGGATTCCTGAACGGGAATAATCGTAATCAAGATAGTAATTCAGCATTTTCTGTATCCGTGATTCATAGTTTTGAGGAGTCATGAGTCCCTTGTCATCATAAATCCAGTTAATGATGTTTTCGCTGATCGATTCACTGTAATGAGTATCATCTTTGTAATTATCAAGATCGCAGGTAAGCTCAAACAGATCCGTAAAGGAAAAAAGCTTCACATTATCATACTCCATAAGCAGTTCTGCCTGCAGCTTTTCTGCTTCAAAATAACGTTCCAGATTTCCGGAGCATTTAAGCTTATACCACCAGACTGCACTGTATGGCGGCGTATAGAAATAAAACGTAGTTTCCGGATGAGCTTTTACCATATCAAGAACATTCGCCTCTACATTATGACGGACAGTTTTGGCATCATCTTCTGAAAACTTCTTCTGTTTTTCGATTTTTGTTGGAACAGAGTAGGTTTGGAGTACGTAGTCTGTTCCGACGGGATAATCTGCTGCCCAGGAACTGTATTCATCCATGGATGGTGTTTTTTCGCCATGAAGTGTGTATTTGATAACACCAAGCGTATTGTCTATAAAGATATCTTTGTTAAAAAGATACTGGACATCGTTCCATATATTATTATCATACAGATAAGTTGGAACATTGTCATAATTGTAATCGGACTTGTCATCAAAAATCTTATTATAATCCAGACAGCGGAAAATATATTTAATATCAGACTTATTGTCAAATATAGTACGGATTTCTTCATCGATTGCCCAATAGGTATCACCAGTAAGGGTTACCTTGACAGAATGCGTTCCAAACAGGTCATCAAACTGTGAAGTCTTGAAATTCTGCATCATAGAAGTGCCTGTGATTGCAGCATCATAATCAAAATTCTGGATGATACCGTTATTCAGATATCGTTCTTTTCCTCGCTCAAGAGGATATTCCAACTGTTTCAGAGGCTTATGATAGTGAAAAAAAGGATCGATCACTGCTGTCATGCCACCTGCGAGGATCAGGAGTGTGCCCGTTCCCACGAGTACAGTTTTTACAAATTTATTACTGTTCATAGTATTGCTCCCTAAAAGTTAAAGTAGAGAAATTCTGATACACCGGAAAGGGTAAAAATTCCCCAGACCAGACAGAGTACAGTCACTGCCGCCATTTTAGTGGTTGGACGGAAATTCATCTCCTGATTGTTTTTGAAATTAAGACACAGGAACAACATTCCGCCAAGCAGAATCAGGGCATCTGAACCACGGATGGAAGCCATGATTTTATTGAGTACGGGTATATGACTGTAAATCAAGTAGAATTCCTTTAACTGAAAAGTCTGTAAAAATGCAGCATGGAGATTGAGGTTCTGGAATTTCAGGATTCTTTTGATAAATGTAAATGCCTGAGAAATAGAATCAGCCCTAAAAAAGATCCATGTTATATTTACAAACAGAAAAGTAAAAGCCCACTGAAGGACTACATGCATGCTCTCCCACTGTTTCCGGAACATTCTGGTAAGTGCATTTCCTATTCCATGCAGAAATCCCCAGAAAATAAAGGTCCAGTTCGCACCATGCCAGAGACCACTGACAAGGAATACAATGATGATATTTATATAAGTCCGGACAGTTCCCCTACGGCTTCCGCCAAGCGGAAAGTACACATAGGTTCGCAGGAATCTGGTCAGTGTCAGATGCCAGCGTTTCCAGAAATCTACGACAGACAGCGCTTTGTATGGTGAATTAAAGTTCATTGGGATATGGATATTAAACATATATCCCAGACCCGTTGCCATATCACAATATCCACTGAAGTCAAAATAAATCTGGAAAGTGTAGGCAAGCATTGTAAGGATCGCATCCATGGATGTAAGTCCACTGCCAAGGTGGCTGTAACCCCATGAAACAGATCCGCTTAAGGTGTCGGCGATCACAGCTTTTTTGACAAGACCGGCTGCGAACATATACAAACCGCGCGCTATATTGTCCCAGTTGATCTTCCAGTTGTTTTTGTCCTCAAACTGTGGAAGGACTTCGTTATGCAGAACGATCGGACCTGCGATCAGCTGCGGGAAAAAGGTTACAAATAATGTGTAATCTGTAAAATTGTATTCCTTGGTTTCTCCGCGGTAAGAATCAACCATGTAAGAAACCTGCTGGAAGGTAAAAAAGCTGATACCCAGTGGCAGGACGATATTCTTTAACTGGAAGTCCGTGGAAAAAACTTTATTCAGATTATCTACGAAGAAATCATAGTATTTGAAATAAAATATCAGACCAAGATTGAATATCAGACCAATACCAAGCAGTGCCTTTTTCAGAAGTGCAAGCTGTCCTTTCGATATTGTGCCCCCCCATCTGCGCTGCAAAAGCTGAGACAACAGATAATTGACAACAATACTGCTGCACATGATCCACAGATAACTTGGATTGAAATAGCCATAAAACCAGAAAGACATGAGGATCAATGCAACCTTTGCAAAGACTGGTTTTCCGAGTTTATGCAGTCCATAATAGCTACCAAGTGTCAGTGGAAGAAAAACAAATATAAATATGTAAGAATTAAATAACATGTCGTTTTTGTACTTCCCCCTAAATTAATTTTTTAATTTTGTATCAATTATCAACTATAAGGGAAAGTTTAAGGTTCGTCAAGTTTTTCTTCCACTTTGCAGGCTGTTAGAATAATAGGTGGCACCTTCTGCGGCAAAGAGGATTGTCTTTATTATAGATGGTCATGATCTCGGTTTTATTTCCGCTTGTATCTGCAAGTGTACCGTTTACGATCATGCTTTTGCTACATCCCATGATAAAGTCATCATAAGAGCAGATAGTAACATGGTCGATCTCTGCCTGTTTACAGGACACCGGAGTATTTGTGATCCCGCTCAGTCTCCATACCTGAGATACTGGAAGTGCTCGCTCCGGCGAAGCAGAGCATTGATCCGGGACAAAAAAACAGCCAGTTTGAACGGCTTGGTAATATAATCATCCCCTCCGATATCCAGACCCATGATCATATCGGTTTCTTCATCCATTGCCGTAAGAAACATGAACTGCTTCTGCCCATCTCTGGTGCGGGCGATATCAAGAGCATAGCCCTGTTTCTTAATGGCAATGGATAAGCCATTTAACATACTTAAGTCATCTTCGACCAGTAATATGTGTTTCATGTTGTCTCCTTTGGTTTCTGTGTTATTAAATCCAGTATAGTGCGGGATGAGGCGGGATGCAACTTACATTCTTGTAAGATTGGGATAAGAGGCAAAAAAAGAGTGAAGCTTTTAAAACTCCACTCTTTGTCTGAATGATAGATCATTTTCTGTGCATCTGCAGAATCTCAAGAAGAATTTCATACACAGATTCATTTTTCTCTATGATAAGTGACAGGTTTTCCTTTGTCTGGTTCAGAAGGTGAAAAAGGGTCCGTACGTCGGAACTGCCACTGTTGTTTCGCAAAGATGAACGAAGATATCCTTCTGTGTCGTAATAATAACGTTCATCCAGAACGGTGACGAGACGGTCGGTGACGCGGACCGCGGCGGTGTTCAGGTCTGCGGGTGTGGAGGTCTGGCGGTACTGGTAGCCCTGATGAATGTAGCCGTCAAGCAGGTTTTGCGTTTCGCTTTCATTGTTGGCGCAGACTACTTCGATATGCGGATAGTATCTGGAACTTTTTTTCCTTGGCAGATGAAGCATATTCTGGATGAAGGAGGAAAGTTCGGCATTGGTGCGGATGCGGTTAGTCAGATGGAAGGTCAGGATCTGTGGCAGGCGTTCTATCTTCTGAATAGTGGTCTGGTCCATTTCCTCAGGAGAGATCATATCCTCGGAATCACTGGAAAAGATCACGGGCTGGTGATTAACTGCATTTAGAAGAATGTCAAGTTTTGGAGCGGAAAGCAGATGAGCTTCATCTACCAGGATGGCGCTGTAGGAATCAAAGCTGACTGGCTCCCTTTCATTAGCAAGCTCTTTGTCGGTGAGAAAATCGATCCTCTGCAGGCGTTCATGCAGGATCTCCCAATCCCTGGCAGCTTCTCCGCAGTGGATCATGCAGACTCTCTGACGGACAGACAGTTTCATGGCAATGTCATAGAGCAGCAGGGTCTTGCCTGTCCCTGGAAGTCCGTTGAACCAGTAATAGCCGGTGTGTTCTGTGCGGATCTTTTTGAGGATCTGCCGTTCGATATCACGCTGCTGTGAAGTCAGGAAATATTCTTTCCGAAGAAAACGGGCAGGTTCTGTAAGCGGGGAGATCAGATAAAGTTCTGCTTGAAAAAGATCCTCGATATCTCCCTCATAATCCGGACTTTCCTTCTGGAGAATTGTACATAGATGTTCCCAGTCTGCCTCTATGATATGGTCATGCTTTGTCAGCTTGACAAGCCGGTTCTGGTTGCTGATATAAGTATAAGAATGGAGCGGCTTTCCAAACACAGACAGATAATATCGGTTCTGCAGAAGCTGTTTGCAGATCGCCTCATCGGATACTACACCACTTTTTAACTCGATATTTACGATCTGGTCTTTTTTGATTTGGAGAAGGTCAAATTCCTTTCCAAGTTTTGGAATCTGGAAAGAATAGAAAAAACGAAGAGAGCAGATCTGAGGAATATGCACTTCCAGATGTTCTGTCAGAGCCTTCATGCTCTCCATCTCCCACTCTCTCATCCGAAGAAAATATCCCCTCCCCGATAACTGACGCTCCAGTCTCTGAAGATTGTCGAGCGTCTGGTTTCTGGTGATGGTATAGATGGAAATAGATTTCATAATGATTTACCTGACCTCTTTTTTGAGGATTTTGTTAAACAATGTAAAAAAGGTTATTGTGGTAACAGCCGCGGCAAGGATATCGCTTACCGGTTCTGCCAGGAAAACAGCGAACACTTTGTTCGAGAAGAAATTCGGCAGCAGGAAGATCAGCGGGATCAGCATGATCACGATCCAGAAGAAGATCGTGCAAGTAATTTGGGGATGTTTCCTGTTGCCATAGGGTTTGAAGTGTTTGATTCTTGCATTTTAGTCATGGTTTTAGTCCTTTTGTTTGTAAATTGAAAAATGTAAAGTGGTTGGGATCAGGCTGTCTTTGTTGATTAATGCGCGGAGCGCAGAGGGGTTTGGTTTGTTATATGTATTTATTATACTATAACATTTTAATTTATATAACACACTTCTTTATTTTATAAAAACAACAGCCCAGAGCTCTGTCATTCTGCATAAACTCTCCGGGCTGTCTCTTTTTATACATTCATGTATTATACGGTATTGATGTTCTCCAGAAGGGAACTCATCTCCTGATACAGAAGTTCCTTACTGGAAGCTCCCATTACAATGGATATAAATGGATTGCCATATTCATTCTGACATAACAATGCCAGACAGTTTCCTGCACTGCTGGTGGTTCCCGTCTTACCTCCAAGGATCGTAACGCCCTTTGGTGCTGTTGCTTCTCCTGTAAGGTAATGGTCGGTTGCTGTCAGTACTACACTCGCATCAGAGCCATCGCTGTATTTATAATTTGCAGTATAGCTTCCCATCTGTGTGATCTCTGTAAATTCAGGATACTTGAGTGCTTCTTTGAGCATCAGATAGATGTCATATGGTGTTGTATAATGGTTCTCATCCTGCAGTCCATGAGGATTTGTGAAATGTGTTCCTGTACATCCAAGCTGTGCGGCATAAGCATTCATCATAGAAACAAAATTCTCGGTTGAACCGCCGACATGCGTTGCGATCGCAGATGCGGCATCGTTTCCTGAATATACAAGGAGACAGTGCACCAGTTCATCCATCGTTACCTGGTCACCTACCTGGAAACCAACTCGCTGAGAGCCTTCCTCCAAAGTTACATTCTCCTCTGAGATCGTGACTACGTCATCCATGTTTCCATTTGTAAATACCAGGAGTGCTGTCATGATCTTGGTGATACTTGCCGGATAAACTTTGTCATAAGCACCCTTTGCATACATTACCGATTTGTCATTGATATCCAGGAGAAGTCCCTCCTGTCCATCCTCCAGTGTCACAGAATCCAGACTCTGGTCACCGCTTACCACACAGAGGTCTGCAGCAAAAGAAGCCGCTCTTGAAGTTGCCTTAAGTGTATTCTGATATTGGAATTCCTGATTGATATCAAATGCCTGTACCTGTCTGCCAAAGGAAAGTCCCTTCTGCAATAAGAAGTACCCTCCTCCACACAATACGACTGCCAGAAGAAGCACCGTTACTATAATCGGAAGGAAATTTCTTCTGGGACGTTTTTTCCGGCGTGCTTCCGGATTTCTTCTTGCCTGTGTCGGACTGACAGGACGTGCACTTTTGCCTTTGATTTGCTGAGTGTGTGAAGCACTTCCTGTCGGTCTTGCTGACCGGGCTGCTTTTTTTCTGGTGGAAGCAGCGGATGAGGAAGTATTACGAGGTCTTGCTGGTCTCTCCTGCATCTCTTCTCTTCTGCGCTCACGTGGCTGTTCTTTTTTCATAGGTAATCCTCTTTCTGATTTACTGACTTTTTGCGAATTTCCTTATTGTATGCACTGCTCTGCAAGCCTACATTCAGGACAAGCCCCATTCCAAGATAAAGACTGACGAGAGAAGTCAGGCCATAACTTACAAATGGAAGTGGTGTACCTGTATTTGGTGCGATTCCTGTCGCAACACAGATATTCAGAAAACTCTGCAAAGAAACGATACTCGCCATTCCGCAGCATATGATCTTACCCGACAGATCCTTGGCCCGAAGCCCCATCCGGATACATTCTATCGAGATTGCCAGAAGCAGAAGAATAATCGTACAGCAGCCAAGGAAACCATATTCTTCGCCTGCAACTGCAAAAATAAAGTCTGTCTGGTTCTCAGATACAAAGTTTCCTTCATTTACAGAAGCAACTTCATCGTTTCCGGACAGTTTCTTACCGATCAGTTCTCCTGATGCGATCGCTGTCTTGGAGTTATTCTGCTGCTGAATATCATCACTGTACTCATCATTTTCAGGATAAAGGAATGACATGATTCGATTTCTCTGATAGTCCTTGATCAGTTTCTGATCCGGCTGAACAACAATAAAAAGAAAGATGATGATCAACGGGATCAGGATCAGGAATGTTCCGCCTATGACCTTGTAACTAAGTCCTGCAATATAGATCAGGATGCAGAACACAGCCAGCATCATAAGCGTATTCTTAAGGTCCGGCTGCTCATAGATCAAAAGCAGTGGAACAGCCAGCAATAAAACGGATTTCGCCAGTGTTTTCGGCGTATTCAGATCTTCTTCGTGATCCATAAAAAACCTGGCAAAAAACAATATAATGATGATCTTTGACAACTCTGTCGGCTGGAAACGAATAAATCCAAAATCAATCCAGCGCGCTGCACCGTTTGCAGAATCACCAAACAGACGAACGATCAGAAGAAGGGCGATGTTCGCGCCATACATGATCCACTGGAAATTGGATATCCAGGAATAATCAATCAGTGAAAGAATCACCATGAAGATCAGTCCCATGATAACACCGATCATCTGCTTACTCCGCAGGTCATCTCTGGCACTTCCAACCAGAATGATTCCGATCACACTGATCGCAAGAAGAAAGATCACCAGTCTGAAATTATAAAATCGTAACTTATACTGTTTAATCATTTTGTATCTTATTCCCTTTTCTTATATACCGGAATATCCGCATGAAGAACCGGCGGTTCCTGGCTGATCCGGAATACAACGCCATCTTCATCTATGGATACGTATTTTTTTACTGTGCGGATCATATCATCTTTCAGCAATTTCATCATCTGCGGAGAACAGTCGATCCGCTCTGAAACCAGAAGGAGCTTCATCCGGTTCCTTGCATAATCAGCGGAGCGGTTCCTGAATTGCGAAAATGCTTTCATACAAATCCCCTCCTTCTGCTTATGGATCATTTACGGAAAAAATCTCCAATTCGCTGAAACATTCCTTTTTTTGATCTGAGTTCTGCAAAAGGGACCTCCTCACCAAGAAGCCTCCGGCAGATATTGCGGTATTCCTCCTCTGCCTGAGAATTCCTTCCCGAAAGCGGTTCTCCCTGATTGGCTGCGATCACGATCTGCTCATCATCAAGGATCGTACCGATCAGATCCACGGCAAGGATCTCGATCACATCCTCTACGGACATCATATCTCCACGTGCGATCATATCGGGTCGAAGCCTGTTAATGATCAGATGGATATCCCTGATATCTTCCGCTTCAAGAAGTCCAATGATACGGTCTGCATCACGGATTGCAGATACCTCCGGTGTTGTTACGACAAGTGCCTTATCTGCCCCGGCGATCGCATTTCGAAATCCCTGCTCAATGCCGGCCGGACAGTCAAGAAGAACAAAATCAAACTCTTCCCTGAGTTCCTCTGTCAGCTTGATCATCTGCTCCGGTGACACTGCCGACTTGTCCTTCGTCTGCGCAGATGGCAGAAGAAACAGTTCTGGATGTCTCTTGTCCTTGATCAGTGCCTGCTTCAGACGGCAGTTTCCATTAATGACATCCACAAGATTATACACGATACGGTTCTCAAGTCCCAGGATCACATCCAGGTTCCGAAGACCGATATCTGTATCGACAACAACTGTCCGCTTGTCCAGCATTGCCAGACCTGTGCCAATATTGGCAGCTGTCGTTGTCTTGCCTACGCCACCCTTACCGGATGTAATTACTATCACTTCGCCCATGTTTCTGTATCCTCCTCAAAGATATGTTCCAGACTTCTGGTATTTTCTTCTGTGATCTCAGACACAGGGCAGATGCCCTGTGTCTGTTAATCATTTGAAGTATTGCTGGTATCGCTGGAGGCATAGCCCGTCAGAATTGTATCTTCATCTGCCAGATCATAAATGTACTGTAAGATATCATTTGCGGTCAAACAGGCATTTCCTGAACTGTAACCATTTGCAATTCGGACAGCAAGCGCATATTCTGGAGCACCTGTTGATGCTGAAGTCGTATAACCGATAAACAGACCATGGTTCGGATGGTAAATATCCAGCTCGGCAGTACCTGTCTTACCAGAAAGAGTTACTCCAAGTCCATTGAACTGTTCATGTGTTTCAACAACCCTGCGCATACCATCATGAATATCATCCCATACGCTGCTCGGAACATCCGTCATCTGATTTTTGACAGACGGAGCATATTCTGTAAGGATTTTTCCCTGAGAATCTGTAACCTTATCCAGAAGGGAAAGGTCATAAACTGTTCCGGAAGTTGCCAGTGCCGTCGCATATCGTGCAAGCTGACTGGTACTGAACAGATGATTACCCTGTCCAATATAAGACGGAACTGCCTTACTGTCAGAAACATGTGGAGATGCTTCTGAAATCTCAATGCCTGTTTTTTCATCCAGACCAATCTCGGATGCATACTGCTGCAGTTTCGAAAGACTCAATGTTTCCGAAAAATCTCCATCTGCATTCTTTCCTGCAAGGAAACCGATCATATTGAAAAAGTAGTTGCAGGACTGCTCAATCGCACCACGAATCTCAAGAGATCCATGCCCCTGTCGGTTCCAGCAGTAAATTGCCGGTGTTACCAGATCAAATTTACCTGTACACTCATAATAAGTTCCATCATCAATAATGCCCTCCATCATTCCTGTAATCGTAGACAGAAGCTTCAATGTAGAACCAGGTGCTGTTGTCTGCTGCGTTGCCTTGTTAAAGAACGGGCTGGATTGATCCAATGCAAGTTTTGAATAATAGCTGGTATCCATATTATTGCTGAGTTTGTTATTATCATATCCAGGGTAAGAAACGCATGCAAGAACTTTTCCGGTATTTACATCTGTAATGACTGCTGATGCAGAACACGGTGCAAGTGCAAGCTGTGCCGGTTCGATCTCCAGATTGGCAATCTTATTGATCATAAAATCATAAGCAGACATCTGACCGGAGGCAAGGCTTTCATAACTTGAGTCATCCTTGGAAAGAACGCCCTGCTCGTAAAGTACCAGGCAGATATCCTGTCCGGAAATCTGGTCATTCATAAGCATGTACTTGTACAAAAGCTTCGAAAAACCAGTGTCTGTCTTCAGATAATCTGTAATATAATCCGTAAGTGCCTTATAAACTTCATTGGAATCCAGATATTCCCCATCTGGTGAAATAACAGAAATATCGATCCAGTTCTGGCTTGCGGCATAGTTCAGATAATCCTTGAGACTGATACTCTGATCTGTTGTCCATGCCTGGTATGTCGCATCCGAAGTATCTACGGAATCCTTCTTTATGACTCCCAGTGTATCTCTGAGAATGGTATCACAAATATAAGAAAGGTATTCCTGAAATTCCTTCGATTCATCCTTATATGCAGGCGAATTGTCCATTGTCAACCTGTTAGTTATTGTATCAAAAACTTCCTGCTGCTTTTGTTGAAATTTGGCATATAAATTTTTTTCTGTATCGGAAGCATTCTGATTACTGAACTTATCAATATCAATCACACTGTTGGATATCAGTGCATTGTATACATCATAGATCGGAACAACGATCCTACTTGCATCCTGTTCAGCTTCATAGTCAAACTCCTTAACTGCCTCGATCTTGTTCAGAAGAATACCGGCAACCCTCTGTTTGAGGATCTGATAAATTGCCGCCTGCCAGTCTGAATCTACAGAGAGATAAACATCATTTCCAGCCTGTGGCTCTATTGTTGTGCCACTGTCAATTTTGAGGACTTTACCAAGGTTATCAACCGTAACCGTCTCCTGTCCATCCGTTCCCTGAAGATCCATTTCCATATACTGTTCAATTCCCGCTTTACCGATGACGGCATCATTAGAGTATTTCGGATCCTGTTTCTTAAGATCTGCAAGTTCATCAGAAGATGCCTTACCAGTATAGCCCAGCAGAGGTCCCATACTCTCATCCTCTACATACTGGCGGCTGGAATCCTCCAGAACATCAATTCCCTGAAGTTCATTCTGATTTTCCTTGATTGCTGCAACGGTGCTCTCGCTGACATTTGTCGCGATCGTAACCGCCATATATTTCTGGAAACTGTTTGTGCTCAGTTCATAGCGCATGATTGCAATATCCAGAACTTCCTGCCTGGTAAGTTCCTGTGGAAGACCGTACTGTTTCAACTCTGCATCTGTATAGGCTTCATCGCCATAAAGGACGATAGAAAATCCCTTGTTACCACTAAGATAATCCATCATGTCAGCAGCACTGGCAGCTGCCTCGTCTTTGGTCAGGTCATCAATGAGCGCATGACCGTAAATATCTGCCTTAAATCGATTCAGGGTAAATCCAGGATCAATATCAAACACATAATTTCCACTGTTATCCAGTTTAATATGAAATGTATTTGAAAGACTGTCTCCATTCTCAGCAAGGATCTGCAAAACCTTATAAGCAGTACCATTTAATGTCAGGTTTTTCTGGCGGGTCGTATCATAACTTCCATTATCCTCAAATGTCAGAGAATATGACAAAATATTGGAAGCAATCAGTTTATTGTTTCTGTCATAAATATTACCTCTGGTACTTTTGAGGACACGTGTCTTGGTGGTCCTTGTCTGGAATTCATCAATATAGTCCTCGCCCTGAATGATCTGCAGCTCATAAAGCTGGCGTATCAGAACAAAAGACAAAAGAATAAACACCAGCAAAAGCACAGAGGTTCGTTTCAGTTGAATTTTTTTGAATATTTTTTTTATTTTAGTACCCAAATAGATTCCCTTTCTTTCCTGGTCGCACTCATGAAGCGATGATTAATATAATAAAAAAACTTATAAACGATCATTGTCAGAAACACTGTATAAAAAATTTCCGGAATAATGATCCTGTACAGATATGTAAAAAGTCCAAGCCTTCCTCTCAGGAAAAACTGAAGTCCATACACTGCCAGATTATAGAACAGATCCATGATTGCAGTGAGAGCCATTGGAACTTTGATATCATCATCATAATAAATACGGAATGCATAACCACTGAAAAATCCCGCATACATATAAATCAGCGCATAAAATCCAAATACAGATCCATAAAACAGGTCTACAAGCAGTCCGCTGAAAAATCCCGTCCACAGGCCACTCTTACGTCCCCGCATCAGCCCCATGGAAACACATAGAATCAACAGAAGATTCGGAGTAATCGAGCCAATGGCGATTTTCTGGATAAGTGTTGACTGCAAAAGGAAAGACAAAATGATCGTAAAAAACAGAACGATTTTACTTTTCATTATTCTGCTCCCTCCTGGGCGGTATCTGCATCAGAAGAAGTATCCGCTGCTCCACTGTTATCAACTGCATCCTGCTTGTTTACCGTGATAACAAAGACATCCTTAAGATGCTGAAAATCCACCGGTGTTACAATTGTACCGGCCTTTGTCAGATTGTTGGTATCCAGTTCAATCTCGCTGACGTAACCGATAAACAGTCCCTCTACATATTTGTCACTGATATTGGAAGTAACAACTCTCTCGCCTACCGTAACTTTATCATCCTTGTCATAAAGCTGTGAAAAACGAAGTTTCCCCTCATCAATCAGTTCAAGTTCTCCTTCTACCACACAGGTGTCATCTGTGCCTACGGTCATTGCACTTACATTACTGCTGTCATCAATGATCGCACGGACGGTAGCCCAGTTTGGTCCTACTTCTGTAACAATTCCTACAAGCCCCTTACCAGCGATCACATTATTATCCACACGGATACCATCATTACTTCCGCGATTGATCATAAAGGTATCGTACCAGTTTCCAGGGTCCTTGGAAATGATTCTGGCAGCAACCTTAGGATATGAGGAATATTCCTCATCCAGATTGTAAAGTTCCTGAAGTCTGGAAAGTTCTGACTGATTCTGGATCAGGATATTATTCTGTTCTGTAAGTGTATCAACAGCATCCTGCAGTTCCTGGTTCTTATCGATCAGATCCTGCTTATCCTGAAATGTCTGGTTGATCTCACCGATCCAGCTTCCGATCCCATTGATACTTTTTTCAAATGGAACTACGATCATTCCTGCTGCCTCTGCCAGCGGCTCCGATGTAACACCGGAAGCCAGTGTCGATACCACAGCACTTCCACAGAAAAATGTCATGATCACCAGCAGATGTTTACTCTTTAAATGTATACGAAATTGAAATTTCTTTTTCAGGTTTCTCATGTATCATACCCCTAAAAAATTATAATTTACGTTGTTTAACGGGCTGTGCCCATTTCATCAGGTCACGGTCACGGATGATCTTCTCCAGACCGCAGATTGTCGCCTTTTCGTAGAAAGGCGATAAGTTAAAGGAAAATCCTGTATAGCTCGCAAGATAATTATCAATATATGGAATTCGCGTACTTCCTCCGGTGAGATAAATCCCCTCTCTGGCAATGTGGTAGGCAATCTGCGGTGGAATTCGCTCCAGAAACGTCTTCATTTCTGCTGCAATCTCATTCACACAGTCCATAATCCCGGCATTTACCACATATCCGGAAATAACTTCTTCCCGTGGAAGACCGGAGATGCTGTCAATTCCAACTACCTTGCGTGCCTCCTTCCGCTGATCGTTCAGACGGCCCATCGCAATCTTGAGCCGTTTCCCGGTCCGCGTACCGATCTGCAGGTTGTAACGCTTGCGGATCTCTGCACAGATTGCTTCATTCATCTGTCTGCCGCCGATCGGAACTTTCTTGGAAATGATAATGTTTCCGTCTGTCAGAATAGAAAACTGCGTGCTCTGTGCACCAATATTGACAACCATACTGCCTTCATTTTTCTCCATCCGGACTCCCATTGCAAGTGCATCCGCGATCGGAGCTTCTACCATGTAAACCCGGTTCTGATGAAGCCAGTGTCCATTTGCCACATAATAATACGCCCTCTTCTCAATCGCAGTCATATCCAGTGGAACTGAAAAAAACATATCGGATCCAACTCCCAGAAATTTATCGATTTTTTTCATCATACTGTATAATGCGATCTCCTGGAGTTCCAGATTTGCAATCATACCAAATGTCATCGGAGAATTCACGGCAATGTCTACCGGAGATTTTTCAAACATCTCATAGGCTTCATTTCCCACTGCAATGATTCTGCGTCCTCTGGATGCTACCATGTTTTTTTCCATGTAACTCTTGTTTTTTAAAAAGGAATAGACTTTAATCGTGCTGCTTCCCAGATCTATTCCGTATGTTTTTCTTAAAAGCATAAAACAATCCCTTCATTCCAGGTATTCTCCGAGTATTCCTTCTTCCCTGAAGCTTACATACCTGTGATCACCGATAATGATATGATCCAGAAGACCAATCCCAAGCATCTCTCCTGCCCGGAAAATCCGTTCTGTGACTTCGCGGTCACATTGGCTTGGAACCGGATTGCCACCCGGGTGATTATGTACCAGAATCAGACTGACCGCATGATAGCGAAGTGCTTCCAGATATACTTCCCTTGGAGTGATCAGTGTTGCATTGACTGTTCCCTTGGAGAGAATCGTATCATTCAGTAAATGGTTCTGGTTATCCAGCATCATACAGATCATTATTTCCTGTTCCTGATGACGAAGCTGCTCCATATAATAGGCTGCAATCGAATCCGGATTCTGAAAACTCAAGTTTGGTCTGGCTGCCGCACATGAGATTCGCTTTGACAATTCTCCAATGCATTTAAGCTGCACCGCCTTGACAGTGCCAATCCCATGTATCTTCTTAAGGTCTGAAAGGGAACTGTGAAGGATTCCCAAAAGACCGGGATATGAAGAATGTTCCATATGGTTCAGGATCTCATTTGCGAGGTTCAGCGAATTCTTCCCTCTGGTCCCGGACCGGAGGATCACTGCCAGAAGTTCACTGTCACTGAGTGTACTCTCCCCGTCCCGCATGCATTTCTCATAAGGACGTTCGGATTCCGGTATATCTTTGATGGTTTGATTCATATATCTTACCTGCGCTCTCTAAATAAGTTCAGGCCCCCGAAGAATCAAAACTCATTTTAGCATAAAAAGAGGGAGATGTACACTCCCTCCTAGAAATTTCTAAATTTTTCACAAATGAACTCTGCCGCCTTGATCCCATCCATTGCAGCAGAAGTGATGCCTCCGGCATATCCTGCACCCTCTCCGCATGGATAGATTCCTTCTATATTAGAGAGTCCTTCTTTACTCCTTGTGATCCTTACAGGAGAAGAAGTCCGGCTCTCAATTCCACTTAAGAGTGCATCTTCACGGTCAAAGCCATGAAGTTTCTTACCGAATGCAAGAACGCCTTCCTCGATGGAATCCCCGATTGCCTTTGGAAGAATGGAACGCACATTGGAAAGTACAAATCCGCCCCTCATCTGAGGAACGACTTCCCCGAATTCTGTACTTGCCTGATCTTTCCTGAAATCTCCAAAAAGCTGAACCGGGATCCTTCCTTCGCCGAGTTCCCACGCTTTTCGTTCGAGTTCTCTCTGGAATGCGATCCCGCCAAGTGGTGTCTCATCCGGGAAATCTTTTGGGTTTACGGTGACGATCAGGGCACTGTTTGCATTTTTGCTGTCACGCGCCTGATAGCTCATGCCATTAATGGCAAGTCGTCCCGGCTCCGAGGAAGCATTTACGACATAACCTCCCGGACACATACAGAAGGAATACACGCCACGGCCATTCTCGCAGGTATGTGTCACCTTGTAGCTCGCCGCCCCCAGGATCTCATTTTCTTCCTCACCATAGAGGTCTTTGTTGATCATGCTCTGTGGGTGCTCCACACGTAGTCCGACAGCAAACGACTTCGGTTCCATATAAACGCCGCGGCGGTTCAGCATCTCAAAAGTATCCCGTGCGCTGTGGCCGAGAGCCAGCACGCAGACCTCTGCCGGGATCTTTTCTCCGTGGTTGACCTCAACGGCTTCCAGTCTGCCATCCTTAAGGATCAGGTCCGTCATTGTCGTTTCAAAGCGGAAACTTCCACCCATTGCCTCGATCTGATGGCGAAGTGTTTCTACGATCCCGATCAGTACATCGGTTCCGAGATGTGGTTTCTGCTGATAGACGATCTCCTTCGGGGCTCCGGCTTTTACAAATCGTTCCAGGACTTCATGGTTACGTCCGTTTGGATCCTTGACCAGAGTGTTCAGCTTTCCATCAGAAAAAGTTCCTGCTCCGCCCTCGCCGAACTGCACATTAGAATCCGGGTTGAGAACACCGTCTTTCCAGAAATGATCTACCGTTTCTTTTCGTTTGGACGCCATTTCTCCCCGTTCGAGGACAAGCGGGCAGTATCCTGCCCTTGCCAGATACCACGCACAGAAAAGTCCTGCCGGTCCGCTTCCGACGATGACAGGTGGATGAATCAGCTCCGTACTTCCTGGTTTCGGGAAATGATATCTTTTCTTTTCTGTTGACATAATATTGTTACTGTGAACTTTTTTCAGAATCTGTTTTTCCTTTGGCACCATGACATCTACGGTGTAGGCGAATTTTTTGTCGTCCTTGTGTCTGGCGTCCAGGGACTGTCTTATGATCTCGTATGTGAAGCTGCCCTCCTGACATTTCAGCGTCCGGGCGATCTTCTTTTCCAGCTGTTCTTTTGTATGGTTTATAGGAAGTTTTAACTGTGTGATCCTTATCATCTTATCTCCTTTGCCGCATGAATGCCTGCCACTGCTCCGCTCGACCATGCCCACTGTAGATTATAGCCGCCGCAGGGACCGTCGATGTCGAGAAGTTCCCCTGCAAAATACAACCCTTTATGGAGCCGGGATTCCAGAGTCTCCGAATCTACTTCACCGGTATCTACACCGCCTGTGCAGACCTGTGCCTGTTCAAATCCGCTGGTTTCTTTGATCTCAAGAGGAAAAGCAGTCATTGCTCTGTATGGATCTTTCTGTTTCAGGATAACCTTGATCAGTTTATCCGGCAAAAGCCCCAGCAGGCGTTCTGTCCTGGAAAGTTCCGGATATTCTTTTTCCCTTTTTGTGAGAAGTTCTTGAATGTTCTTCTCTGTATATTCTGGGAAAAAGTTCAATGTAACGGATGCTTTGCGTTTCTCTTCCAGGGCTCTGGCTGCCATTCCACTGATCTGAAAGACCGGTATTCCGGAAATCCCATAATCCGTCAGCTGGATCTCCCCTGTCTCGCTGGCAGTTTCCATTCCATCGATCCACAGAGTGACTTTGCAGTCGGTGCGCACACCTGCCCATGCGGAGAAGAAATTGCCTTTTACCTTGAGCCCTGTCAGCGCAGGAAGCGGTTTGAGGATATGATGTCCGAGTTCCCTGGCAAGTACATATCCGCTTCCATCTGCACCCTGTACGGAAGAAGCTTTGGAGCCATTCGCGAGAATGACTGCAGCCCCCTCATAGGTCCACCCTTCTGTCTGGACTTTCCAGAGATCCTGTTCTCTGTAGATCTTCTGGACCTTTTCTCTTGTTTTGATCTTGACTTTAAGGGAGCGTGCCTTAAGAAGCAAAAGCTCCGGAATATATTTCGCCTGGCCGCCTCTTGGATAAAGCCAGCCTTTTTTGTCTGTCACAACAATTCCCAGTTCGTCAAAAAATTTCAAAGTATCTTCCAGCGAAAACTGAGACAGAATGTCCCTGACAAATGCCGGGTTTTGTCCGTGGAACTTTTCCCAGGACATCTCCTGATTGGTCAGATTGCAGCGGCCGTTTCCTGTCACGCAGATCTTACGGCCCGGTTTCTCATTCTGTTCGAGAATCGTGACGGCTGCTCCGTTTCTGGCAGCCATGATTCCGGCAGTCAGTCCGGCAGCTCCGCCACCGACAACGATCACCTGTGGTTTTTTATCCATAACGACTCCTTATTTTGATGGGAGAGTGACCAGATTCTTCTCTACCAGTTTCTGGAGAGACATCAGGACACCAAGTTTTGCATGTTCCCAGGTAAGTCCACCTTGGAAATAAACGGCATACGGTGGTTTTACCGGACCATCTGCTGAAAGCTCGATCGAAGATCCCTGTACAAAGGCACCTGCTGCCATGATCACCTGGCTGTCATATCCCGGCATATCCCATGGTTCCGGGTCTACATAGCTGTCAACCGGTGCTGCTGCCTGGATGCCCTTGCAGAATGCGATCAGACCTTCTGGTGTGCCAAGAGTTACCGCCTGGATGATATCCTGACGCGGTTCACTTCCGTTCGGTACGACCGGGAAACCAAGCTTCTCATAGATATTTGCTGCAAAAACTGCTCCTTTGAGTGCACCCTTTGTCACCATCGGTGCAAGGAAAAATCCCTGATAGAAAGAACGGTTTACACCGAGAGACGCACCGACTTCCATTCCAAGTCCCGGACAGGTCATACGGGTAGCAGCGTTTTCTACGCATTCTTTTGTTCCTGCGATGTAACCACCGATCGGTGCCAGACCGCCGCCCGGGTTCTTGATCAGGGAACCGACGATCATGTCTGCTCCGACATCACTCGGCTCGATCGTGTCTACGAATTCTCCGTAGCAGTTATCTACCATACAGATCACATCCGGTTTGATGCTCTTTACAAATGCGATCAGTTCGCCGATCTGCTTTACAGAGTAAGATGGTCTTGTCTGATATCCTTTGGAACGCTGGATCTCTACCAGGCGTGTCTTTTCGTTGATGGCTGCACGGATCGCATCGTAATCAAACGTTCCGTCTTCTTTGAGGTCTACCTGTCTGTAAGTAACGCCATATTCTGCAAGAGAGCCTCTGGACGGACGGATGCCGATGACTTCTTCCAGAGTATCGTATGGCTTGCCGGCAGGAGCCAGAAGTTCATCTCCCGGACGGAGATTTCCAAACAGGGCGATCGCAAGTGCATGTGTTCCGCAGGTGATCTGGGAACGGATCAGGCAGGCCTCTGTATGGAAGGTATCTGCATATACTTTTTCCAGTGTATCACGGCCGAAGTCATCGTATCCGTATCCTGAGGAAGACTGGAAACAATCTGCATTTACTTTGTTTTTCTGCATTGCGAGGAGTACTTTCATCTGATTGTACTCTGCGACTTCATCAAATTTCTGAAAACGTTCTTTTAAAGATGCCTCGATCTGCACTCCAAAGTCATATACTTCTGAGGAGATACCAAGCTGTTCATACATTTCTTTCATGGTTTCTTATCATTCCTTTCTGTATTCGTCGTTTATCCAAGAAGGTCCTGTTCTTTCAGGACGCTCATCATGTATTCCAAGATTTCCGCTTCGTTCCAGTGGAACTGTTCTTTGTCCACCCAGATCACATCCTGTTCTCTCCGAAACCAGGTGAGCTGGCGTTTTGCAAAATGTCTCGTATCTCTTTTGAGGATACGCACTGCTTCTTCTAGAGGATATTCTCCTTCCAGATAGGCAAGGATCTCTTTGTAGCCAAGCCCCTGCATGGAGACCATTCCACGGTGGCATCCGCGTTCTCTCAGAGATTTTACTTCTTCGAGAAGTCCCTCCTCCATCATCTGATCCACACGCCTGTCGATCCTCTCATACAGGATCTCCCTCGGGGCGGTCAGGACAAAATATGCCAGATTATATGGTGACGTCTGCTGTTTCTGTTCTTCATTATGTTCTGAGATCGGGGTGCCGTTCTGATGATAAAATTCCAGCGCGCGGATCACACGTTTGACATTGTTTGCGTGGATGTTCTCTGCGCTTTTGGAATCTACTTCGCGAAGTTTCTCGTGGAGATACTCAGCTCCTTTTTCTTTTGCAAACTGCTCCAGTTCCTCCCGGTAAGAAGTTTCCTGTTCTGCCTGTGTGAAATCAATGTCTCTGGTCACTGCCTGAATGTAAAATCCGGTGCCGCCTACCAGGATCGGGATCTTGCCTTTGGCATAGATCTCTTCCAGGGCGGCTTTTGCCAGTTCCTGAAATTTTACGATATGAAATTCTTCTTCCGGTTCCAGGATATCTACAAGGTAATGCGTAACGCCCTGCATCTCCTCCTTACGGATCTTTGCAGAGCCGATATCCATTCCTTTATAGACCTGCATGGAATCTGCCGAGATGATCTCTCCGTTCACTGCTTTTGCAAGGTAGATGGAGAGGCTTGTTTTTCCTACTGCGGTAGGACCTGTCAGCACGATCAATGGCTTTTTCATAACATACTCCTATACGATTCGTTTGAATTTTTTCTCCATCTCTGTCTTTGTCATGGAAATGATGGTTGGCCTTCCATGCGGGCAGTGGTATGGATTTTCAAGTGTCATAAGTTCATCCAAAAGCTTCTCAGCTTCCTCCATCGAAAGGCGGTTGTTTCCCTTGACTGCCGCCTTGCACGCCATCGTGGCGAGCCTGGATGCAAAAATATCCAGTGCATCTTTGCTGTTGTCGCTGTCCAGATGATCCAGCATCTCAAGGAAAAGTTCTTCTTCGGTGAGACCATAAAGATTGGATGGCACAGCACTGATGCAGTATTCACGACCGCCGAAATGCTCGATCTCAAAACCAAACTGTTCAAAGTAATCTTTGTTTGCGTTTAAGATTTCCTCTTCCTGCATATTAAGGGAAACGATCAGCGGCGGTGTCAGGTACTGGGAATCTATGGAATTCTCACGGAATTTCTTTACCAGGCGTTCATAGTAGACTTTTTCGTGGGCTGCATGCTGGTCGATGATGTAGAAATTATCGTCAAATTCTGCCAGCCAGTAGGTATCAAATACCTGACCGATCATCCGAATCCTGTTTCGGGATTCCGGAGCAAGGAGCTTTTCTTCGAAGAGTTCCAGCTGTTTGGGGGCTGGCTCTTTTTGTGGTGCGGGAGATGGTTCTGCTAGAGCAGATGGTGTCTCTGTGCTTGTCTGTTCTGTCTGCGCTTCTGATTCTATTGACGGTACGGGTTTCGTAGCGTCTGATGATTTTTCTGTTACCGGAAGTTCCTGTATTTGTAATTCTTCTGATTTTACGATTGCTGGTGTCTCCTGCGCCTGCGGTATGGTCGTCGTGGCTGGTGCTGTTTTTTTCGATAGTGTTTCTGCCATTTTTGCCTGCTGCTCCAACTCGACTTTCTTCTTCACCTCATCCAGCTCCTGATTCTTCCTGAGTGTTCCTGCAAACAGATTCTCCTCAGAAGGTGTCAGTGCCGGGGACGGATTTTTTTCTGATAAAATCCCCTCCGTTTTTGCCGGGTGCATCGTCGAATAAGCTGCCGGATTTTCTCGCACCGGCTGCGGTCTGGATATCGGTGTACCGTAGATCTGCTCCCGGCGTTTCTTCTCGAACGGCTCCGGTACCGCAGAAGACTTGACCACATTTTCTTTCCTTGAAGTTTCTTCCTGACCAAGTGTGACCTTCGGTATCATCTCGCGTCTGGTCAGGGCATTTCGCACCGTATCATAGATCGCATCGTAAACTTCCTGTTCCCTCGCAAAACGTACTTCCCTCTTGGCTGGATGGACATTGACATCCAGATCATTCCCCTCCATCTCCATACGCAGAGAAACGAACGGGAATTTATGCTGCATCAGAAAGCCTTTGTACGCGTTCTCAATGGCTTTGGTGATGATATTGTTCTTGACATAACGACCATTGATGTAATAATTCTCAAAAGAACGGTTTCCCCTCGCGATCTCCGGTTTTCCGACAAAGCCGGAGATCTTCATGAACGAATTCTCCTGCTCGACTTCGAGAAGCGCTTTGGCGATATCCCTGCCATACACACTGTAGATCACATCTTTGACACTGTAGTTGCCGGAAGTATGCAGCTTGACCTGTTTATTCTGGATGTATTTAAAAGAGATCTCCGGATGAGAAAGTGCAAGCTGTTCCATCAGGGTATGGATATAATTCGCCTCTGTTGTATCTGATTTCAGGAATTTACTGCGGGCAGGGGTATTATAAAACAGATTCCGTACAAGAAATGTCGTACCCTCCGGTGCACCAAGTTCTTCCAGCGAATGCTCCACGCCGCCTTCGATCACATAACGGTTTCCACTGATGGCAGACGGAGTCTTGGTGATCAGTTCCACCTGTGAAACTGCCGCGATACTGGAAAGAGCCTCTCCTCGGAAACCAAGGGAAGCAATGTGCTCCAGATCCTCAACTTTCTCGATCTTGCTGGTCGCATGACGGAGAAAAGCCAGCGGGATCTGGTCTTCTTCCATACCAGATCCGTTGTCGGTGATGCGGATCAGCTTTTTGCCGCCGTCAGTGATCTCTACTGTAACGGCTGTCGCACCGGCATCAATTGCATTTTCTACCAGCTCCTTCACCACAGAGGACGGGCGTTCCACCACCTCACCTGCTGCGATCTTGTCGATTGTATTCTGATCTAAGACTGCAATTTTTCTCAAAGTTACCTCCCCATTCCGGATAAACAAAGATCCTTTTTACCAGCGGTTTTTGATCTTGTTCTGTAAATTATATAAAATATTCATAGCTTCCATCGGTGTCAGATTCGTCATGTCCAGGTTTTTGATCTCCTCTACGATATCATTATCCTGCACGGTATCAAAAAGTGACATCTGTGCCATATCTACCTGGTCATAGACGATCTTCTGTTTTTTCTTCGGTGCGGTCAGGTCCTTGACTGCTGCCGTGATATCCGCATCGCTGAGTTCCTCGACGAGTTCTTTTGCACGGTTGATGACAGAATCCGGCACACCGGCAAGCTTCGCTACCTGGATACCATAGCTCTTATCCGCGCCGCCCTTGACGATCTTACGCAGGAATACGATGTCGTCACCTTTTTCCTTGACAGCGATACAATAGTTATTAACGCCCGGAATCTTGCCTTCCAGTTCGGTCAGTTCATGATAATGCGTTGCAAAAAGTGTCTTGGCTCCGCAGAGTTTGGTGTTGCTGATATGCTCGATCACTGCCCAAGCGATCGCCAGTCCGTCAAAGGTACTGGTTCCACGTCCGATCTCATCCAGGATCAGAAGGCTTCTGGATGTCGCGTTTCGGAGAATATTGGCAACTTCTGTCATTTCTACCATGAAAGTACTCTGTCCACTTGCGAGATCATCAGACGCGCCGACTCTCGTAAAGATACGATCCACGATTCCGATGTTTGCCTTCTCTGCCGGAACAAAGCTTCCGATCTGTGCCATAAGAACGATGAGGGCCGTCTGACGCATATAGGTAGATTTACCTGCCATATTCGGTCCGGTGATGATGGAGACACGTTTTTTCTGATTGTCCAGATATGTATCGTTAGAGATAAACATATCGTTTTCGATCATCTGCTCTACGACCGGATGACGACCGCCCTTGATATCCAGGACGCCGCTCTCGTTAATCTTCGGTTTGACAAAGTTATTTTTCTCAGCAACAAGGGCAAGAGAGGCAAAAACATCGAGCGCTGCAACTGCCTTCGCTGTCCGCTGGATACGGACAACCTCCTGTCCGACTTTATCCCTGACATCTGCAAACAGTTCATATTCCAGCGCATACAGGCGGTCCTCCGCGCCGAGGATCAGATCTTCGAGTTCTTTGAGTTCCTGTGTGATATAGCGCTCGGCATTGGTCAGTGTCTGCTTGCGGACATAATTATCCGGAACCTGGTCTTTGAATGAATTCGTTACCTCAAGGGCATATCCAAACACACGGCTGTATTTGATCTTGAGTGTCTTAATCCCGGTACGTTCCTTTTCGCGGGCTTCCAGCTCTGCAAGCCATTTCTTGCCGTCGGTCCTGGAACGGCGGTATTTGTCGACATCTGCATGATAACCTTCCCTGATGATGCCTCCGTCTTTCTGTGCGAGCGGCGGTTCATCCACGATCGCGCGTTTGATCAGATCTGTGACATCCTCAAGCGGGTCCATATCTTCATAGATTTTCTTAAGGACCGGAGCCTCAAATTCCTGAAGGACCTGGCGGATATACGGGATCATTGCCAGTGAAGAAGCAAACGCCACCATATCTCTCGGGTTTGCGGACTGATAACTGATGCGGCTGATCAATCTCTCCAGATCGTAGATCGGATTGAGGTATTCACGGATCTCATCGCGCAGCATCGGCCTCTGGGTCAGTTCTTCCACTGCCTCCAGACGGGCACAGATCTCAGATGCATCGATCAGCGGCTGCTCTACATATCCTCGTAACGTTCTGGCTCCCATTGCGGTCTTTGTCTTATCAAGTACCCAGAGAAGAGATCCTCGTTTCTGTTTCTCACGAAGTGTCTCTACCAGTTCCAGGTTTCTGCGGCTGGAACTGTCGATCAGCATAAATTTATCCGCGGAATACGGACGGATCGATGCCATATGAGATAAGGCTGTCTTCTGTGTCTCATTCAGATACTGAAAAAGTGCTCCTGCTGCGATCACGCCGCTGTCATAATCCTGGATACCAAGTCCTTCCAGTGTATTTACATGGAAGTGTTCTCTCAGTGTGCGCTTGCACAGACTGTCATCAAAATACCAGTTATCCAGCGGGAAAATACAGATATGAAGGCGGTCTTTCAGATCTTCTGTATCAATTCCGCTCATAAAAAAAGCGTCATTGCAGATGATTTCCGCAGGGACGAATTTGTTGATCTCATCCAGAAGTTTCTGAGGCTTGTCTACTTCTGTCAGAAAACAGTCACCGGTTGTAATATCTGCGATGGCGCAGCCAAAATGATCCTCCATTGATACAATGGACATCAGATAGTTATTCTTGGACTCATCCAGAGAAGTCGCATCCAAAGTCGTTCCAGGTGTGACAACACGGATAACTTCACGCTTTACCAGACCTTTGGCTTTCTTCGGATCCTCCACCTGCTCACAGATTGCCACCTTATGCCCCTTCTCGATCAGACGCTTGATATAAGTCTCCGCAGCATGAAATGGAATCCCACACATCGGCGCACGCTCCTCAAGCCCGCAGTCCTTACCGGTCAGTGTCAGCTCCAGCTCCTTGGACACCAGCAGCGCATCCTCAAAAAACATCTCATAAAAATCGCCCAGGCGGTAGAACAAAATACAGTCTTCGTAGGTTTCCTTTGTCTTGCAGTATTCCTGCATCATCGGTGATAATACACTAATATCCTCCGGAAACCCAGTGTTTATGCGGCTTTTAGAAGTTCCAGGTGTTGATTTGACCACATTATTACGATAGTTTTTTCCCTCGTTAGTGTTTTTGTCTATACTCAAGTATTTAAACCTCTCTTTAAAATTTTATCTCCATTTGCAAAATCAGGTTTCTGTTCCGTATTTTTGAATATACAGTTCGTATTCGTCATTTATATGTTCTTCTTCAATGTGTGTATAATAATTAGTCATTTTTTCATCAGAGTGTCCAGCTATTTTCTTTACTGTAGCGGCATCCATTCCCGATTGAATGCATCTTGTCACAAAAGTATGACGGAAAATATGAGGATGAACATCCATTAAATTCGGATCTCTGTTCTCTTTTTCTGCCAGAGCAATTTCATGTTTATTAACAATCCCAACAATCCGCCTGCATTCTGTTTGAGCTGATGATGGAAGATAACTTCTTCCTGAAGATGTTGTAAAAATCAGACCGGGATATTTTTTTAAAAGTATATTTGGTTTTCCCCAGTTTTTCCCCAGTTTTTCTTTATCACGATCCTGTTTTTCCTTCCAGCTCATAAAAGCAGCAATCACTGCATCCGTTAATGGAACCTTTCTATTGCTGGCACTTTTCTTTGGTGTTGTAATCTGAATAGTAGAATACCTTTCAAGAAGTTCATTTCCTTTCGAATCATAATATTTTGTAACTCTGTTTAAGATTTTATATACACGAAGCTTTTCATGCTTAAAGTCAAGATCACACCATTCTAGGGCAAGTGCTTCCCCTATACGTAATCCTGTATGAAGAAGAATAAAAAAGAGTTCATAATACCGGGTATTCTTGCAGCTCTCAAGGAAACGATGAGTGTCATATATACTAAGACATTTTTCATCTTCTTGTTCCTGCATTATCTTCTCATCAGGTATTTCACCCGGTTCTTCTTTAGGCAGTTTAATATCGGCTACGGGATCTATGGGTATCATTTTTCCACCATATGCCTTTTTGAAAAGCTGACGGACTACACTTAATGATTGTATTACCGTTGTACGTGCATATCCTTCTTCTTCGAGTTCCTTTATCATGTCAAGAATATGTGTTGGACGGACCTCTATTAACCTCATGTAACCAATATATTCTCTTACTCGCTCAAAACCATTTAAATAGTTACTTAAAGTGGTTGCTTTAACAGAATGCACCACATAAATAAGCATCCATTTTTCATACCACTTTGAAACAGAAATTCTAGGATCATATCCTGCAATTCCGGGGGAAACATTAGCAAGGTAGGCATTTCTTTCTTTTTTTAGATGTTGTAAATTTATACCATAAATTGAAAACGTTTTTCCTGTACCGCGAACGAAAATTCTGGCCTCATATCGTCCATCTTTTCTTTGATATAATCCTTTTCCTAATTCTTTACCCTTTAAGTTTTTGCCCATAACACCACCATCCTTTCTGATGATAATGCATGGCACTGGATATATATTTTAGCACAACAAAAAAAAGCTTTCAAGACTGCCGATCTATCCATTTTTGAAATTTTTTCTTATCAATCAGTGTTCTGCGCCCAATCCGTACCATGAAACAGTTTTCATTCATCAATGATCTCATTGTTTTCTCAGAAAGTCCTGTAAGCTCACAGGCTTCTTTAACGGATATAAGAATTTTATCGTTGTTTGCTTCCGGCTGTGTTTTTTTTCGCAACATATATAACCGGTCAATATCTGCAGGCAGATGATATTGACCGTTCCTCCTCTCTATTATATAAATTCTAAAAAAGGCTGCCTGCTGGCCTTATAGATTAATCCAATGTTCTACGTTCCTGTTGGCTGACATAATACTCCACTGCTTCCTGTAAACTGCATCCGGCCCTATGGCTTCGACTTATTACACTGCTTTTATTTATTCCTAATTTCTCACAGCATACTTTAAGCGATGGATAAACAGTTCCATGATATTCAAATTCCGGGTTACTTAACATTTTTTTCCTTTTTCTCGTCATAAAATGTGTAAACGATTCTTCAAGAGAACAATTCTTATCTCGTGCTCTTTGTCTCACACATATATCATCAATACCATATTTTTGACAACATGCCCGGAGACTTCGATATTCTATTCCTTTAAATGTAAATTTTTGTATTCTTTCGGCAATCATATCTTTATTTTCAATAAAATGCTCCAAAGATTCTTCCATAGTACAATTCAATCTATATTTTCTTGAAGATACACTGTCAGCGTTGACTCCATATTCCAGACAGCATTCTTCCAAAGACCTATAGGTTTTGTCTCTAAAAATAAATATCGACGGCTGTGTTTCCATTCTGGCTTTCTTTAATGAAATGTTCCAAAGATTCTTCAATGCTGCATTCTGTTGTTTTGGCACGGTTACGCACACTGGAAGCATTAACGCCGTATCCAGCACAACATGCTGAAACACTTTTATACTTTTCCCCTTTATAAAAGAATTGCATTTTCGGTGCTTCTGTTTCCTTTTTTTGAATATAATATTTCACAGCTTCTTCCCATGTACGCTTTTTTCGCCAAGCTCTACTGCGTACACTAGATTCATTAATTCCATAGAATTCACAACATTGTCCAAGTGAGATATATTTATTTCCCTCATAAAAAAAAGCCTCTTTCGCACGATGCCTTTCTTTAGACATCACCTGATTTTCAGGAATTTCTTCTTTTTTCGTTACTTCTTTTGGCATACAACCTTCCATATGAGAGATAATTTCTTCCATAACATCCGCGTGAGGACGTTTCGCTTTAAATACTGCTGAACTTACTGACTTTGGCTTTAATCCATACGCAAGACAACATTCCGTAAAATTTTTGTATTCTTTTCCACGGAATTCAAAGGCTCTTTTCTCTTTAGATTTGATATAATGTGTAATCGCACGTGTAGAAGAAACCCCATTTTTTTCCATATACAAACGTACTGATATAGGATTTATCTCCAGGTCTTCACAACATTGAGGCAGTGATGGGTATTTCACACCATGATATGTGATTTCATGTGCCTTTTTCCATTCTATTGCCCGTTCAATCGCTTCCTGTGGTGTGCATTTTCGATTCCACATATCGGTCTTGACAGAATCTTCGTTTAAATCATAAAATTCGCAGCAGGTCTTAATGCTGGCCCATTTTCGATTTCGGAATATGATCTCTTTACTTTTTTTCAATTCAATAAAATGTGTAATCGCTTCTTCAGTTCTACATTTATATTGATTCTGATACGCCATTACACTACGGTAACATATTCCATAAAAATTACAGCATTTATGCTTACTTTCAAAAGTTCTGCCATTGTACACAAATTTGAATTTCTCCATGTAATTTGATCTGATTTTACGTGGCATAAAAACTTCTTTCCTCCTTTTGGCGTGATTGGATCTGATACATGTCAAAACATTTTGCCAAACAAAAAGAGACACTCCAAGAGTTCATTTTACTCTTTTTGTGTCTTTATCGGTTGATCCGCAGACGCGGTATAAAGTATAAAATCCTGACCTCGTATCAAAATAAAATTTGTGCGATCTGCCTTGCAAAATGTTCAATTTTATCGTATCATTCCAGATACTTAATGTCAATTTCACTACAGGCTTTAAACAGTAGCAGCTGGGTAGTATTTTACTCGTATTCCTGCGAATACATACATAAACTGTTGCATACATGTAAATGCCCCTCCGGTCTTTTCACCGGAAAAGGGCACTTACAGAAGGCTTTTTGTATTCATGTCATACAAAAAATCACATAAATCAAGATTGGAAATGAAACAAACATAAGCCCAAAATCAACAAAGATCAATATCAGCCAAAGCAACTTTAATTTTTCCTCCAAAGCTCATCCTCCGTTTCGAGTATATTTAAGGAATTCCATAAAATCCCTTATACTTAAATAAAAGAGAATTTCAGAGCTGTTTCTGTAAATATCCCCAAACTTTCACAGGAATTTCATTTTTACTTTTGAAGTTACTTTTGTGATATATCAATCTGCTATTATGCGGCCTGTTCTTCCAGTTCCCGATTCCCTGCCTCCATTAAATCTTCCTCCAGAATTTCAGCAAGCAATTTGTTGCAATACCCAACACCGTTTACACGAACGCCTTTGTTGCGGAGCTCGTCAATCTCTTTTTTCCTAAGACTCTGACTTTTTACAGCCAGTTTATAATCTTCTTTTGCCAGTTTCTTTTTTAATTGTTTCTGCCATTTTATAAGAAAATCCCTTGCAAGCTCAATATCTTCATTCTGCTGGTTATAAAAAGTACGTGTCTGCCTTATGGTCCCATCCGGTTCCACTTCAAGCGTATAGTACGCCTCCGTTGGTTGTTCTGCCTTTCTCAAAAACAGGATATAGGATTCCTGCTGGCTCATTCGTTCATAATAGGTTTCTGTATTATTTACGCAGTGATGCATCAGTTTTGCTTCATACAAAATGTCATCCACTTTTTCCGGCACAACGATCTGATACTCTTTGTCCGCATATTCATATTTTTTCAAATCCCTGCATATACGATTCAGACCCGGATACTTCTTTTCCAGCTCTCCGGCTCTTAAAATCAAATCTTTTGCTTCTATCTCTTTTATCATTTCATTATGTCTCTGCATGAGCCTTCGTGCACGGTAGATAACAGAATCCTGCACATTCACTCCGACCCGAATTGCCATATTGAGATAATCCTTCCATGTTTTGATCAGATCTTTCACGGATTCCCCACTTTCTGCTGCCTGCTTTTCCAGATAATTTTTGATCTGTAAAGGGGCCATACGATCCATAATGAACATAAGATCCGCTGGTTTAAGCTTTTCCCGGCACATCCACGAAATCACATCGTCACGGATCAACTTGTTTTGGGCTTTTTCAAGTAATAGCCATTGAAGAAAAATCTCTCCCCCATTGTTTGTACGCAGCCTTTTTAAGCGGAACCTGTCAATTCCCAGTGCTTTTCCAAGGTCTCCGGAATCTTCACAATGAGAAAATGGTCTTATCCAGCATACTTTCTGACCATTTCTTTGTCCGGTAATCATACCCTTTAAAAACATCGTTCTTTTTATCAATATATAATGTATATACAGGTTTCCGACAGTCCATGGAAAGATATTCTGCCAGATAAAATGCCACTTTCAGAATATTGTTTTCTACCTCTGCACGTAAATATAAACCTCTCTGATAAATCAACTGATCACTATAGTATCCTTTATCTCTTACCGGCACATCTTCTTTTGCAAGTTTTATTAGTTCATCCGTAGCTTCCAGCAATTTCATGTTACGCAATTCTTTTTTATTCATTTCCGTCCTCTCCTTCATTTTCTACTGCATATAATGTCATTTTCTCTTTTCTGCTCAAATGCAGCAGGGGAACTCCCTGCCGCATCCACTTTATCCTTTTATTTACGCCGCTATTTCAGTAGGGCTTTCTTCGTTTTCTGCCGATTCCACTGGTAGGTCCATTAAGTCTTTCTCTAAAAGATCAGCCAGAAGTTCCCCAGAAAATGCTCCGCCATGGACAACTACATGCTTATCACGTATCTCCTGATAGTTCCGCTGCCTGAGCTTCCTGCTTTCTTCTGTGTTCTTACGATCTTTTTTTGTTAATCGTTTCTGAATTTCCTTCTGCCACAATGTTAAAAAAGAAGTCACCTTATCAATGTCCTTATTTTGACGGTTGAATTCCGCACATTTTTGCCGGATGATTCCATCTGGTTCAACTTCCAGTGTATAAAACGGTACTTTCGGATTCTCTTTTTCCCGCAAAAACAGGATATAGCTTTCCTTTGAAACGATCCGGTCAAAATAAGTATCCGTTTTATTTACACAGTGATGAAGCGTATCACCTTCATATAGGATGTCATCGATACTCTTTGGCGCAATAACCTGATATTCACCGTCACTGAACTCATATTTTTCTTTCAAATCAATGAGATGTTTCTGAAATCCGACATACTTTTCTTCCAGCTCCCTGCGTCGGATTCCGCGTTTCATTTCTTCTATCTTCAAAACCGCCTCTTTATGGCGCAGTTGAAGATCTCTGGTACGGTAAATAATGGAATCATGTATATCCATTCCCAGTCTTTTTGCCATAGAAAGATAATCGTTCCACACCTGCAGCACATGGCTGATATCATCCCCGGATTTTTCTGATTGTTTCACAAGATAATGTCGAATCTGGCAGATGCTCATCTGGTCCAGAACAAACTTCAGGTCGTTTGGTTCAAATCCTTCTTTTACCATCCAGCATATTTCTTCATCCCCGATTGTTTTTCCTGTACTCTTTTCAAGTTGCAGCCATTTAAGTTCTTTTACCCCGCCATTCATATCTCGGAGCCTTCGAAACTCTTTCTTATTCACGGATAGGAATTCTGTTGGTTTTCTACCTTTTCTTTTTATTGCATTTGTTGCCCTGTGGTCCAGTACATCCTCAACTAACTGAAAAAGCCCTGTCTTTACAATCTGTTCCAGTACCGGATACGTCTTCCACAGGTAAAGATATTTTCCAGGATCTATCTTTTTCTGACCAAGGGCGTACTCACGCAGACCTGTTTCTTTTAATTCATGCCTGGACAGATCCGACAGGGTATATGGATAAACCATTCCTTTATATTGACTGTCACAGCAAGTATAATACCAAGAACTTCTACACGAAATCCAACGCATTTCCCGTTGTTTGAACAGATCATAAACGAAATTGGAAATTTCCTCTCCATTTGCAGAGAAGATTCTTCTCTGCTCTTCATGGCAGGTAGTTTCGCAATCTGTATAGCCGCCCCTTTTATACCACGTTCTGGCATGAAAGATCCGGAGCACAAAACCAGAAGTCTTGCGTCTCCTCTGGATAAGATAGACTCTGTACCACTTTGTACAAAATCTTCCAGACTTTCTCACAGAACGAAAAGTAATCGGTTGTCCACACACATTGCACTGTCCTTTCTGGTTATATTTGGGTGAACGGATTGGAACATGCTTTTTGCAACATGTGCAGTATCCTTCTGTAGCACCATTTTTCTGATACTTGTAGAAGATATAGTGTTCCGTAATTCCATATTTTGAAACCCATCCGATCCAGTTCTTAGGCAGTCCAGATACAGTTTTCATCACCTGGTCCCATGAATCTGTAAGTTTTTTATCATGACGTATCCTTTGTTCTTTACGGATATTCGCCTGAAACTCTTCCAGTGCCCGGATTGCAGGCTGCATTGTCTTTAAATATTTTTGGATGACCTTTGTATCACAGTCATTTACATAGATGTTGCCAAGATTAATCCTTACATCCCATAAGATACTTTCAAGAAGTGCCTTTCTCCATTTTTTTAATTTTTCATCATAGGTTATAAACCGTCTCTCTTTTCTGCTGATAAACAGACGGTACCTTGGAAAGTTTATATTCTCCTCAATATCCGTTACGTCAAACAGATACACTTTTAAAATTCCTTTTTCTACTGCTGTCCGACAATACATCCGATATTTTCCGGGTTCACCCCTTTGTTTCTCCAGTGTACTCAAAGATATTTCCGTTTTCTTTGCATCGGCGATATGTCTGTTCATCACTTTTAATGGTTTTAACTCCATTAACCTCTTTTTTCTCATAACTCCACCAGCTTTCCAGTCACATCAATCCATGCTTCCTCCGGAT
>OLQM01000977.1_pt1 | contig 32930 bp, 29 predicted proteins | sample 1673161 | NCBI WGS metagenome assembly OLQM01 (sample SAMEA3136761, study PRJEB25190) | human gut metagenome | reverse complement strand
GAACCGCGTGTGCCCTTGTCAATCGACGCAAAGTAAAGAGAATTAACCGCGCCCCGGCAGAAAACCCTGCCGGGGCGCGGTTCTTTCTTGCAATCCGGTGCGAAGTACGCTACTATATCCTTACAAATCATATAAAGGAGAATCATTTATGAGTTTTCAGGAAGCGATCCAATCCGTATTCCAGAAGTACATCTGCTTTTCCGGCCGCGCGCGGCGCAGCGAGTACTGGTACTTCGCGCTGCTCAACTGGGCCGTGAGCGCGGTACTCACGGCGATAGCCCGCAACTTTGACAGCAGCCTTGCTTCGCTGTTTCTCACGCTCTGGAACATCGGCGTGTTCCTGCCGGGACTCGGCGTCTGCTGGCGGCGTCTGCACGACATCGGCCGCAGCGGCGCGTGGTACTTCCTGAACCTCATCCCCCTTGTCGGACAGATCATTCTGCTCATCTGGCTCTGCAAGGACAGCCAGCCCGGCTGGAACCAGTACGGCGACAGCCCCAAATACCCCACCAACGGCGGCGGATACGGCGGCTACGGACAGGGCGGCTGCGGTCAGAATCCGTACGGCGGACAGAACCCGTATGGCCAGAACAACGGCCAGAATAACGGCGGCTACAACTGGAAGCCCTGACGAGCCCGATATTTTCGCGAAAAGGAAGCGCACCCATCCATGAACTGCATTGACCTGCATATCCACACCACCGCCTCGGACGGCACGGATTCGCCGCGCGCCGCCGTGGAAAAGGCGGCTTCTCTCGGCCTTGCCGCCGTGAGCATCACCGACCACGACAGCGTCTCCGGCGTGCCGGAGGCGATGCGCACCGGAGCGGAGCTCGGCGTGGAGGTCGTGCCGGGGATCGAGGTATCCTCGGACTACCGCGACAACAACGTCCACATCCTCGGCTACTTCATCGACCCCGCCGCGCCCGAGCTGCGCCCGGTGCTCGACTGGGTGAAGACCGAGCGGGACGAGCGCAACGAGAAGATCGCCGCCATGTTCGAGCGCGACGGGTTCGACATTTCCATCGCGCAGCTGCGCGAGGAATACCCGGATTCCGTGCTTGGCCGCCCGCACTTCTGCGAGCATCTGATGCGCAAGGGCTACATCTCCTCCGTGAAGGAGGGGTTTGAAAAATTCCTCGGCGAGGGCAAGCCGTACTATCTGCCGAAGCGCCGCATCTCCATTGCGAAGGCTGTGGAAACGATCGTCGCCGCGGGCGGCGTGCCGGTGCTGGCGCACCCGATGCAGTACCACTATCCCGAGCCGGAGCTCATCGAGCTGATCGAAACGGCAAAGGCACTCGGCATCCGGGCGCTGGAGGCGTATTACTCCGAGTTCTCCGCCGAGCAGACCGCGTGGCTGCTGCGCGCCGCGGAGAAATACGGCATGGGCGTTTCCGGCGGCAGCGACTACCACGGCACACGCAAAACGCACATCTCCATGGGCACGGGCTGCGGCAATCTCGCGATACCGTATTCGGTGCTTGAGGAGCTCAAAAAGCTGCGATGAAAAATTTCTCCCCTGTGTAAGGTTGCGGCCATAGTGGCCGCTGCGTTAGCCCTGACGGGCCTCGCTGCGCTCGTAGCGGACGGCCTGCGTCAGCGACTCCGCCTCTTTTTCCAGCAACTCATTCAGGGTTTCTTCTACACTTCCTCGAACTAATTCTTTGAGCTGCCCCTTGATAATTTCCTCGTTCAGCTGTACAATTTTCTCGGACATAGTTTGCTGTCTCCTTTCAGAATGGTGTGAAGTAACTTCATTCTACCAGAGCCTGCAAGCCATGTCTTCTTTTATGCGGTTTTCAATTGGCGTAGCTTAGTGTACATTATCCGTTTCTACGACCAGCTTCTTAAATTCCGGTGTGTATCGTTTGTTCGGTACGCCTTTTGGCATTGAAATGCACCCCATTCCTTAGTACTAAGTATTTTACCATACTTGTCTAACTAATGGGGTGCTGTTCATACATAGGGGACTTTTTCTATTGTCTGTTTTTTCTGGTTTAGTTCACTTCCGATTTCATTTTGCAATGCATCTTCATACCCCTAACGACAGTATCACTTCTCCGGAAATATCAGAGCTTTCCATGCCATTTTTTCAGAATATAAGTATGAGAAACTATCGACGGGATAAAAAGCCAAGCGAAAAGAATACACAGAATCCATACTTCCACCCGGTTGTAGACCGACAGCGCAGCAAAGCAGAGAATCGCCATCGGAACGGAAATATCACTGAGAATGCGATGCGCAACAAACCATGTGTCGTTGTCGCTGAGTGTCCACGGTAGACGAAGCCCCATGGGGGCTTTATATGGCAACTTTGCAGCAATAAATCCGATCAGAATGATTATAGTGCTGAAAATGATTGTTATAAGACTTTTACCGATGGAAGCGGAGGCAGTGATACGCCCTTTCTGGACAAACACGGCAAAAACGATAATTCCAACAACCAAAGCTGCCAAAACAACGGCAACAACCCGGACATACGGCGGGCTTTTCTCGCTGTGGACATGAAGGTTGAGGCTTCGTATGTTGGCGTAATACAGAATAAGCGCTGCAATCACAAATGCGCCAAGTAGACCAGCGGCAAAAATCTTGTTGGGGATTGCAACCAGCAGGCCAATAATAGCAAGCGAAGATAGAAAAAGTATATTGCGAATCTTTATGGTGTTCATGAATCAAAGTCTCCTTTTCCACGCAATGGGTCAGAGATTACATATCATGTGTCTGGAGCCACAGTGGTATCCTTCAAATAGTTATAAATGGAGTATCTAGATACCCCCAACTCCTCCGCCACGGCGCTTACGGCCCCGCGAATATTAAAAATGCCATTTGCATTCAGATATTTCACTATCAAGCGATTGCGTTCAGTAGCGGAAAGCCCCCGATAGTTGTTGACGCTTAGGAGAGCCTGCTCTATGGAACGATTTATCATATCTCCCACAGTCTCCACCTGCGTTGGCGTTTCAGAAATTCCGACAGCCAAATCATTATCGACTACGGGAATATAGTTTCGTATAAACTGATGAAGCGGGATGGACACATCCATGCTGATATACAACGCGCCGATCAAATCTCCGTTCTTGTTTCGGATAGCGCTTACCACACACTTGAGTGCATGTTCATTTGCATTTCTGGCGTAATACAGGCCAACTATGTTTTTCCCTTCGCGTAATGCTTCGTCGATCAGTGCATCTGTTGGGAAGGAGGGAAGCGGACTCCCTACGGAAATATCGCTCAGTTCCCCATTCTCTTCGGCAATGCACGGGAACAAGCTATCTGTCGCAGCATGAAGCGAAACCGCGCAGTTCGGTCCACTTACGAGAGCGATTCCGTGAAGGATGGTCTTATAGCTGTTGAGAATATCCCAATCCGATTCCGTCAGATAATGCAGCGGGGATACAAGTCGATGCCCTGTATTTGTTTTTTTCATAATATCTTCCCTACGATATGATATTAGAATACATTAATTATACTTAACGACAAGCAGAAAGAAAAGTCAATCACTTATGTAAAATATTTTCATTTTTTGAAGATCTACTTTTTTAAATGGCGAGATGAATGCAGTTGCAGACATCTCGCCACCAGCGTGTAATGGGTTATTCGACGTCAGGCGTCAGGGGCATAATCACTTCTTCAAGAACATCTTCAACATCCTCAAGATGCAGAATCGTATTAATTAGCTTGTCAATGGTTTCATCAGACAGCTTATAGACGCTATAAGGAGCGAGAATCTTGAATTTCTCGATGTAATCTTCTTCGGTAAACTGATTGTAGAGAGACCCGCGGATATGATCAGGATCGCTGAACATTGTAATTACACGTCCATCCGTGGTAGTCAGCTCAATGTCACACGCCCAGGGCTTAATGCCGTCGCGCCGGATCAACTCCACCTTGGGCATGAAGCTGCGCACAGACTCGCGCGCACGCGCATCCGACCAATAGGAGCTGGGCACAATTTTTCCATCCTCAACAGCTGTGGCAATCATGTACGGCAGGCTGAACTGGCACTCATACTCGTCAGCAGGATTCAGCTTTTCTTCCTGCGGGCCGGCAAGCATTTCCATGCTGACTTCAGGCATATAGAATTTGATATTGGCAATATCATCTTTCTTCAGATTGTATTTCTCCATCAGTTCCCAAATGCCGAAGACCGCCGTTGTGGTCGACTTACACCCGGGGAAGGATTTGGATTCAAGCTGCGTCTGATCCCATTTCGTGCCAAGCCCGTTCCACAGCTCTTCGGGATAAGTTGTCCAACCTGCCATGCCAAGAAAGCCGCGCTGACCGGTGATAACTTCATTGTGAGGTCCGGTAATGCCGCGCAGAGCCATTTCGCAGGCATTGATGGTGTCCTGCGTAACATAGCCGTGGTGAATCTTGACCATGTGGCAAATGGGGTGGAACGCCGCCATATCATGAGGCTGCGTCATGGAGCGGACAATGCCCCATGCGTTCAGGCACTGCTCATAGTTCAGGCCGAGAAGTTTGGCAACGGACGCGGTAGAGCCGAAAATATAGTGACCGTTGGAGCGACCATGGCCGACAGCATAAGTCGGCTTCCATGCGTTGCCAATCTTGATAAGAATTTCCTGGCCGAGAGCAAAAGCAAGTAGGAAATCCTTACCGTTCACTTTTTCCTTCAGGCCAAGTGCGGCAATCAGCGCGGGGAGTGTATGTTCGCTGGTATGCATGGCTTCCAGATGGATGGCCGACCAGTCGGCGGCGCGCGCCATAGGGCCGATCGCCATGCCCGCCTCGGATGCAGGAACCTTGCCGCCATACAGGGGAATGACCATCTCGGGTTTGCCGCCCTTTTCCTTTACCATATCAACGACTGTTTTAATGCCGTCCATACGGGAGCCACCGAGCATGGCCCCAATGGTATCGAGAATGATCCATTTGTCGTATTGAATTACTTCCGGGGGGATATCCTCATAGGTCATTTCCTGAAGCATGCGTGCATAAGTGTGGACGGCATCCTCATTTCCGATGCGTTTAAACTCTTTCAAAATGATACAACTCCTTTTTCAGTTAAGAGTGGATAAGAAAATTACATCATGCTAGGCAGCGCCGTGACGATCTGTGGGAAGATAACGCAGATAAACAGACCAAGGGCCTGCAGAAGGACAAAGGGAATAATGGACTTATAAATGTCGACCATGGTAATCTCAGGTGGAACGATAGACTTCATATAGAACAGGTTAAAGCCGAAGGGCGGTGTCAGGTAGCTCATTTCCATGTTCATGACGAAGATGATGCCGTACCAAACGGGATCAAAGCCAAGCATTGTAGCGACGGGCAGGAAAATGGGAGCGGTGAGCATGATAATACCGGTAGGGTCAAGAAGCATGCCGAGCACAAAGAACGTCAGCTGCATAACGATAAAGATCGCCCATTTGCCGCCAAGCCCAAGAAGCAGATTCTGCAGGAAGGAACTGGCGCCCATCGCCTGATACACAGAAGTGAAGCAGGAAGAGGCGAGCATAATCCATACGACCATGGCGGTGGACTTCATGGTGGAGAGCAGCGAACGCTTAAGCCCCGCCCATGTGAGACGGCCCTGGAGGAGAACGATGATCAGGATAGCAAAAGTTCCAAGCGCGGCGGACTCTGTGACGCTCGCAATACCCGCGTAAATGGAGCCAATCACAATAATGATAACGATAATGGGCGGCAGAACGCTCTTGAGCGATTTCAGCTTTTCCTTGGCGCTGACGCGCTCTTCCACTGGGATCGGGGGACCCATGCTGGGGTTGATGGCGCAGCGAATTATAATGTAGATGATAAATAACGCAACCAGCAGTAGGCCGGGGAGAATGCCGCCTATAAACAGCTTGCCAACGGAGGTCTGGGCGATCATACCGTAGACGATCATCATAACGCTTGGCGGTATCAATATACCCAAAGCGCCGCCCGCCTGCAGACAACCGGAAATGATTTTCTTGTCATAACCGTATTTGAGCATACTTGGAACAGCGATAACGCCAAGAGAAATGGTGGCCGTAGCGCTCAAGCCGCTCATCGCAGCAAAAATGGCGGAAATGATCACGCTGCCAATAGCCAAACCGCCCTTGAGTCCGCCCATGCATTTCCGCATGGTGCCGTATAATTCTTCCGCTATGCCTGACTCTTGTAGGAGTCCGGCCAGAAGAACAAACAGCGGCAGAGCAACAAGCGTGAAGTTGTTGACGCTGTCCCACATTTTTCCGACGAACATGTAGACGGAGTGAGGGCCCCAGAAAAACCAGGAACAGGCAATGGCAATACCGCCCATGCAGTATGCCAGAGGGAGACCGAGAAGGAGCAGTGTGAGGAGGGAGCCGAAGATCAAAAGGGTTGCAGTTAAGCCGTCCATTTATTTCAACTCCTTTCCAGTGATTGCCATATAAAGATTGCAGATAAAATCCGCTACACCCTGCAGAAGCAGGAGCAGGCAGGAGATAGGCATCCAGATTTTGATAGGCCAAACGATAACCTGCCAGGCTCCAATCGCCCGTTCACTGCGGACGATAGCCATATTGACGGATTTAAAGCACTGAACCATCATAACGCCGACGAAAGCAAAAAAAGCGATGCTTGTAATGCAGTCGACGACCGCTTTCCAGCGCGGCGTAAATTTGTTGTAAAGCATGTCCATGTTGACATGCCCCTTTTCCAGTTGACACCAGCCGCCAGCCAACAACGCAGGCATGCCAAAGAGCCAAAGACTCACATCATATCCCCATACCGTGGGAGATTTAAAAACATAACGAGAAAGTACCTCAAAAATCATCAACCCTAACAGGAGCAGCAATGTGTAGGACATGAGCTCGCCGCTAAACTTATTGATTTTGCAGATCACGTTCACAATTCCGCGCAACACCTTGGCAACAGGGCCAGACGGCAATGCGGCGGCATTTTCGTTAGTTTCTGCCACAGAATTTCACCTCTCATAATGGAATGCTTCGTAACAAAGTAACGAAGCGCCGAGCCGAAATGAATAGATAATTTAGAAGAATGAAGGACGATGTTTCGACGTCCTTCATTTTATTGAGCAGCGGGAATGTTAAAGGGGTCGGATGATCAGTTCCAAGCAAACTCGTTGTTGTACTTGAGATAGAGCAGAAGCTGCTCGTAAATCTGGCCGCAGGCATCGTTGGTCTCGGAGAGCTTCTCAATCTCTTTCAGAGCCAGTTCCTGCATAGTGGCTTTGGCTTCGTCGGACAGCGTGCAGACTTCCAGACCGGCATCGAGCATGAGCTGCTTGGCGTTATATTCACCCTCGTCCGTGATAAGCACGGATTCGGTGATGCGCTGGGAGAAATACTTGTCCAGAACAGCCTGATACTCCGCGGGCAGAGAATCGTAAGCATCCTTATTAATCATATTAACAGTACCGATGCCGATACCGAACGCGGGCTCGATGATGTAATTGCAGACCTCCTGAAGGCTGGCACCCACCGCGCCTTCGTAAGCGCCCCAGTTGGCGGCATCACAGAGACCGGTCTGAAGAGAAGTGTATATCTCGGAGGAGTTGAGGCTAACGCAGGAAGCGCCGAGCTTCGTAAGAACACTGCCAAGCGGTCCATAGGCCTTAATCTGCAGACCCTTGAAGTCTTTAATTTCGGTAATGGGTTTGGTGCTCAGATAGAGAGCTCGGCCAGTCAGCTCAGGATAGCACACGCAGTTGAGTATCTCTTCGCATTCCTTCTGGAAGATTTCCAGTGCGCCATAGCTTTGCATAAACATCATGCACTCAGCGACATTGAACATAAAGCCGGGGAGAATACCGACCATGTTGGAAGTAGGAACAGAAGCGTACAGAGGATTGAGATAAACGTTGCCCATCTCAATGGTGCCGGTGGAAACAGCGTCGGGAATATTCATGTCGCTGATAATGGCGCCGCCGGCATACTGCGTAATAATCAGGCCGCCGTTGGTTTCTTCCGCAATCTTCTGACAAAGCTCATTGCGGGCGCGATACATGGCGATGGATTCGTTCTCTGTGGATTGGAATCTCCACCGATATACTTTCGTGGGCTTTTCGGAAACAGTGTTGGTAGTTCCGGCAGTCGGGATTTCCTCATTGGCAGGGGCACTGGTCTGACCACAGGCTGCTAAAGCAAATACCATAGCGATGGCAAGGATCAACGCAAGAGCTTTTTTCATTACGTTTTTCCTCCTTCTGATTTTACAGAAAATCTTATTTCAACCTCGTTTATCGAGGTGGAAATACCGAACACAACATGTTGAACAATTTGGAACGACAATCTTCGTCATATTAAACATATTGTTTAAGCGCATTGGTTAATTTGCCACTAAAACAGCAGTTTTCTCCTCGCTGTATGCACCATAAATACCATCTTTTGCGCTTCTTGTCAACAATATTTTGCAGAATTATTCAACTTTTTTTGTAAAACCTATTGACTATTTCAAAAGTCGCGATAAAATGATGCCGTAAACCCCCGCGAGGCGTCCGGCGGCTGCCGGACACGGAAATCCAGCCCGACACAGGAGGTCATAATGAAAAAAACAACCGTTTTGAAACGAATGATCGAAAACAACGAGTTCTTTGTTCTGCCCGGCGGCGGCTGCGCGCTGCACGCAAAGATCGCGGAGGCCGTCGGCTTCAAGGTCGCATACATGTCCGGCATGAACGCCTGCGCCACGGTTTTCGGCGTGCCGGACGCCGGTCTGCTCACACTCACGGAGATGGTGGAAAATGCCGGCCGCATGGCGAACGCCGTGAACATTCCCTTGATCGCCGACGCCGACCAGGGCTTCGGCAACGCCATCAACGTCCGCCGCACGGTGCAGGAGTATATCCGCGCAGGCGTCGCGGGCATACATATTGAAGATCAGGTCGCACCCAAGCGCTGCGGCTTTGTGCAGGGAAAGCAGCTCGTATCCATCGAGGAGGCCGCCGGGAAGTACCGCGCTGCCGTAGATGCCAAAAACGAGCTTGACCCCGACTTTGTCATCATCGCCCGCTGCGACGCGCGCACTGCCGCCAACGGCGGTCTCGACGAGGTCGTCCGCCGCCTGCGCGCCTACAAGGAAGCCGGCGTAGACATGCTGTATATGGAAGGCCCCCTTTCCGTAGAGGAGATCCGGCAGGTTCGTGCCGCCGTAGACGGACCTTTCACCGCCACGACGATCGAGCTGCGTCCGATCCCCTCGCTGCAGGAGCACATCAATCTCGGCATGAGCTGCGTGATTGTTCCCTCGCTCGTGTCCCGCGCGGGATACTACGAGAGCTGGGATTTTGCGAAGGAATTCATGGATCGCGGCATGGATGCCTATAACGACATTCTGGAAAGGCGCAAAAACCACCCCATCTTCGAGTTTGAGCTTTTCAAATTCCTCGGCTTCGGTCAGATCCGCGAGCTGGAGGGCAAATACCTTTCCGCGGAGGCCATGGCCAAATACGCAGCCTCCTCCGGCGTTTACAACCCCGATGCTAAATGAACCGAAACACCCGTTTGCAAATACAGAGATAATAAGAGAGGTGCTGCCATCATGGGAATGACAATGGTCGAAAAGATCCTCGCCGCGCATGCCGGACGCGCCAGGGTCGTCCCCGGTGAATACGTCTGGGCGAAGATTGATGAGACGAACGCCATGTACGATACCTTTGAGGACATCGAAAAGCTCGGCGTTAAATCCGTCTGGGACTGCGACAAGGTCTACTGCGTGAGTGACCACTCCGCGCCCCCGGCCAACATCAGCTCTGCCGAAACGGTCAAGGAGCTGCGCGAATACATTAAAAAATATCATATCAGTAACTGGTACGAATACGGTCGCCATGGCATCGTCCATCAGGTAAATCCGGAAAAGGGCTTCGTTCGCCCCGGTGAGCTGATCGCCATGATCGACTCCCATTCCACGACCTACGGCGCGTTCAACGCCGCCTCCTGCGCCATCTATATGGACGCGGTATATCTGCTCATCAAGGGCGAGCTGTGGTTCAAGGTACCGGAAACGATCAAATTTAACATCACCGGCAAGCTCCCCTCCTGGTGTATGGGCAAAGACGTCATTCTCCGCATCGCCGGAGACTACGGCACGGACGTCGGCCTTTACAAAGCCGCAGAGATCACCGGTCCGGTCATTAAAGATCTCTCGCTGGCGGGTCGCTGGACGATCTGCAACATGGCCGCGGAGCTCGGGTGCAAGTTTGCCATCATGGAGGCCGATGAAAAGGTCTACGATTTTCTGAAAGGCCGCACAGACAAGCCCTTTACACCGGTGTTCGCCGACCCCGACGCGAACTACGCCGCCGTCTACGATATCGATGTGACCGGCATGAGCCCGCTGGTCGCCTGTCCTCATGACCCGAGCAACGTGAAGCCCGTGGAAGAAGTGAAAGGCACGCGCTTCGATCAGGCCGTCATCGGTTCCTGCACGAACGGCCGTCTGGAAGATTTTGCGATGGCATGCCGTATCCTGAAGGGACGCAAGGTACATCCCGATGTCCGGCTGCTGATCATCCCCGCCTCCATGGAGGTCTGGCGCGATGCCATGAAGGCCGGATATTTCGACATTCTGACGGAAGCGGGCGCACTTGTCTGCCATCCGACCTGCGGCCCCTGCGCGGGGCAGCATCTCGGCGTTCTGGCCGCGGGAGAGGTCTGCCTGTCCACCACGAACCGGAATTTCCAGGGTCGTATGGGCAGCCCGCAGTCTGAAGTGTATTTGGCGAGCCCCGCCACCGTCGCGGCGAGCGCCGTTAACGGCGTCATCACCGATCCGAGAGAGTATCTGGAGGGCTGAATCATGAGTGGATCCAACATTCTTACTGGTCGCGTCTGGAAATTCGGTGACAATATCAGCACCGACCTCATCATGCCGAGCTTCGGCGCGATGAGCAGCCCTAACATGGACCCGCACGAAGCGGCGCTCTTCTGCATGCGCGCCAACCGTCCGGACTGGGCCGAAAAGGTTCGCCCCGGCGATATCGTCATCGCGGGCAAAAACTTTGGCTGTGGCTCGAGCCGTCCCGCCGCCAAAATGCTCAAGGGTCTGGGCATTCAGCTCGTCGTCGCCGAATCGGTCGCGCGAATCTTTTTCCGCAACAGCATCAATCTCGGTATGGCGATTCTCTCCTGCCCCGGCGTCCACGATGCCTTTGAAGAGGGCGAGACGATCGAAGTCAACATGGAGACCGGAGAGATCCGCTCGTTGGACACCGGGCGAACGATCCGTGGTGAGGCGTTGCCCTCCGACAGTCCTCCCGCACAGATCCTCCGCGCCGGCGGTCTGATCCCCATGCTTGAAAAGCAGCTCGCCGCCGAAGACAACGCAAAGTAAGCAACCAGCCGCCAATAATCACATTCACACACAAGGAGGAACACCATGGACACCATCATTCGCAACGGCAAACTCGTTATCCCTAAGGTGGGCATCGTTGACGGCGACATCGCCATCGAAAACGGCAAAATCGCCGCCATTCTGTCGCCCGGCGCGGCATGCGAGGCCGAGACCGTCATCGACGCCTCCGGCAAGTACGTCTTCCCCGGCTGCATCGACCCGCACGTTCATTGGGGCTGCTATCAGGACATGGGCGTTGATACCCGCATGGAAAGCGCCGCTGCCGCCATCGGCGGTTACACCACCTGCCTGCAGTACCGCCGCACCCCCGGCCCGAACTTTGAGCCGCAGTATGTACAGCAGCTGCTCGATGTCATGACCCCCAATAGCTACATTGACTACGGCCTGCAGCTTTTTATCACCAAGCAGGACCACAAAAACACGGTCGATCTTGCCGTGAAAGAAATGGGCGTCAGCTCCTTCAAATTCTTCACGACTGAGCGCAATGTGGATGTGGACATCCGCGGTCTGCGCGATTCCGGCATTCCCGAGCCCTATACCGACGGCTTTATGTACGAAAGCATGCAGGAGCTCGCGAAGTATGACGGCAATGTCGTCGCGAACTTCCACCCCGAAAACATCGAGCTCGTCGAGACCGTTGCACCGAAGGTGAAGGCCGCAGGTGAGATGGGTCTTGCCGCCTGGGATCATGTCCGTCCCGAGATTGCCGAGGCCGAGACGGTCTCCCGTCTCTCCTACTTCTCCGAAAAGACCGGCTGCCCGCTCTACTGCGTACACATCAGCTGCGCCGAGGCAGCCGAAAAGATTGCGCAGGGAAAGAAGACGAACCTGCGTCTCTACGGCGAAACGACGCCGCACTATCTTGTGCTGAACACCGACTCCCCCTGTGCCGAGCTTGGCAAGGTCAACCCCCCGCTGCGCGAGGCGCACAACAACGACAAGCTCTGGCAGTATCTCGCGGACGGCACGCTCGACACCGTCGGCTCCGACAACTGCGCCAACGTCCGTGCCGACAAGGCCGGCACGATTTGGGATGCCGCCTGCGGCTTCCACGGAACTGGCACGATGCTCCCCGTCCTCCTCAGCGAGGGCTACCATAAGGGCAAGATCAGTCTGGAGCGCATCGCGGAGGTCACCTCTTACAATGTTGCCAGGATCTTCAACATGCCCGAAAAAGGCAAGCTCCAGCCCGGTACGGACGCCGATCTCGTCATCGTCGATCTCGATAAGGAAAAAGTCGTCAATGCCGCCGATCTGAAGTCCTACTCCGACTTCAGCGTGTTTGAAGGCTGGAATCTCAAGGGATGGCCGGTCATGACTCTTGTCCGCGGCAGCATCGTCGCCAAAGACGGCGAGATCGTCGGCGAACCCCACGGCCAGTATCTCAAGCGCAACGCGTTTCTGAGCGTCTGAAATTTCAAACAAAAAATATATAAAAGGAGATCAATCCATGGAACAGATCTGGAAAGACATGCTCACTGAGCACGATAAGAAGTGTCTCGCCAACCAATCCTCCTTCCAGCCGCGCCGCGGTCTGGGCAGCAAGCCTGCGCTCATCGTCATCGACATGCAGAAGGCCGTCATCGGCGACGACATGCCCATCTACGAGCAGCAGGATCGCTATCCCTACGCCTGCGGCAACTTTGCCTGGGCTGCCATCCGCCACATTGAGAAGCTCATTCCCTACTGCCGTGAGCACGGCATCCCTGTGGTCTACTCCAAGCACTGCTACCGCCCCGAGTACGGCTTCGCCGGCCGTCCGGCCAACGATGTCTTCGCCGCCGATAACCCGAACTGCGATATCATCCCGGAGCTCACGCCTGTGATCCCCGGCGACACCGTCGTGGAAAAGCAGGGGCCCAGCGTGTTCTTCTCCACGAACGTAAACAACTCCCTGCGCAGCAAAGGCGTTGACACCGTTCTAATCGTTGGCAACACCACGAGCGGCTGCGCCCGCGCCACCGCTATCGACGCGACCAGCCTGAGTTTCAAGACCGCGCTGATCGAGGAGTGCGTGTTCGACCGTCTGGAAATGGCGCATCGCGCCAACATGTTCGACATTCAGTACAAGTACTGCGACGTTCTTCCCATCGCCGAAGTTTACGAGTATCTGGAAGGTCTGAACAAGTAAGGAGCGCACGGCCATGTCTGGTACGCTTCCTCTGTTTGAAAAATATCCCGCCCTGTCAGGGCTGCCCCATGTCCGTCTGGGTCTCTTCCCGACGCCCGTACAGGAGTTGCACGGTCTCTCCGAGAGCGACAACCGCGTGCTCATCAAGCGTGACGACCTCTCCGGTCTGGAGTACGGCGGCAACAAAGTGCGCAAGCTGGAGTTTGCTTTGGGCGAAGCCAAAGCCAACGGCTGTACGGATGTGATCACCTTCGGCTGCGACGGTTCCAATCATGCTCTCGCCACCGGCATTTACGCCGGCAAGCTCGGCATGCACAGCATTTCCATCCTGCGCACACAGCACAACACCCGCTATCTGCGCAAGAATCTGCTCAAGAGCGCCTTTTACGGCATTGAGCTCCATCACTGTGAAACAAAGCAGGAGATGGACGCGCTGACCGATACGCTCGTTGCCGAGCGCCTTGCAGAAGGGAAAAAAGCACCGTACATCGTTCCGGTTGGCGGTTCGTCGCCGCTCGGCACCGTGGGCTTTGTCAACGCCGCCTTTGAGCTGGCCGGACAGATCGCTGCCGGACAGCTCCCAGAACCCGATTACATCTACGCCGCCGACGGCACCAACGGAACAGTTGCCGGACTGATGATCGGTTTGAAGGCGCTGGGTCTCAAAACGCAGGTGATCCCCGTCCGCGTCAACGACGAAAGCCGCGTCAACGTCGCCGCCATCTCCCAGCTCATCGATGACACCGTGGCGTTGCTGCGCGGATACGATCCGTCCTTCCCCGCCGTGCACATTCCCGCGGAGGACATTCCTCTCCTCCATGACTTCTTCGGCAGCGACTACGCGCTCTTCACCGAGGAAGGTGTGGCGGCGCTCCGACGCATGAACGCCATGTTCGGCATCCAGCTGGAGGGGACCTACACCGGCAAAACACTCGCGGCGCTGCTCGCCGCGGCGGAGAAAACGAGTGGCAAGACGTTCCTTTTCTGGAACACACTCAACTCCCGTCCGTCGCCTGACGGGCTGGAGACCATCGATTACCGCACGCTGCCCACCGGCTTCCACAGCTACTTTGAAACACCCGTGCAGCCGCTGGACCGCTGACAAGGAGGATAATCATGAAAGTTATCAGCACCCCCAACGCGCCAGCCGCCATCGGCCCCTATGCGCAGGGCTATATTGCAAACGGCATGGTCTTCACTAGCGGCCAACTTCCCGTCGATCCCGCCGCGGGAACGATGCCGGAGGGCATTGCCGCGCAGGCGGAGCAGAGCTGCAAAAATGTCGGCGCTGTGCTCGCGGCCGGCGAGACCGGGCTCGGCAGCGTGATCAAGACCACCTGCTTCCTCGCGGATATGAACGACTTTGCGGCGTTCAACGAGGTTTACGCCCGCTATTTTATCAACTGCCCGGCCAGAAGCTGCGTTGCAGTGAAAGCGCTTCCCCAAAATGCCCTGTGTGAGATCGAAGCCGTTGCGGAACTCACGCCCTGAGAGTTCTTTTGCAGCCGGGCGTTTTGCGCTTACCTGACCTCCGGCGCAAAACGTCCGGGTTCCTCCGGTAAAATGGCCGCATCCCATACACGCAAAAAGCCCCCGAAGACAGGACTTTTCCTGTCTTCGGGGGCGTCTCTTTTTTCTCTCCGCCGGGCCGGCTCTTCCACGAGGCCGTTCCGCGGGGGAGTTTGGCATGGCTTTATTCAGTCGTCGAGGTCTATGTCTCCGCTGACGGTTTCGATCTTGAATGTCCGTGTACCCTCGCTGCCGCTGCGGATGCCGGAGATGTCGCCGCTCACGGTAGTGACCGTACCGCCGAATTCGTCCGCGTGCAGCAGCTCGCCGGAGATGTCGCCGCTCGTGGAGGTGAACGTAAGGCTCTGCGTATCGACCTCGTCCAGCTCCAGATCGCCGCTTGTCGTGTCGGTCTCAATGCCCGCGGCGGAGATGTCGTCCAGGTCGATATCGCCGCTCGTGGTGTGCAGCGTCAGCACGCCGGTGAGCTCCGCGTTCCGTACGGAAATGCTCCCGCTCACGGACGAAAGGCTCGCGCTCTCCGCCTTCACATCAGAAATATTCATATATCCCGAGGTCGTGCCGGCTGTTATCGTGCCGCCGCGGGTCGTGCTGACAAAAATATTTCCGCTCGTCGTGACGAGCTGTGTCTCCGCGACCTTCAGCTCCGACGCGCTGACCGCGCCGGAAGCGCTCGATGCGCGGAGCGTAAGCTGCGGGCTCACCAGACCGCTCACATATACATCGCCGGACTGCGTTGCCGCGTCCACCGTGCCGACCCATTTTTCCGGAATGCGGAGGATGACCGCATCATCGTCCGAGACGGCAAGACGCTGGAAAAGACCGAGCTTTTTCTCCGTGATGCGAAGCACGCCGCCGTCGAGCACGACGCTCACGCGATCCGGCGTTTTCGCGCCGCGCGCGGCGATCGAGACGGTCTTGTCCGTCGTGGAATAGATGTTCACCTCAAGCTCGCTGAGCTGCACGCTCACAAAGCTGCACTCGCCGGTCTCCGTGTCGGCGGCGGTGAACTCGATTTCGTTGTAGGCATAGTTGTTGGGAGAATAGTCCCAGCCGAGCGTCACGCCGACGAACACGCCCGCCGCGATGAGCAGCGCGCCGAGAACAAGAAGAAGCTTTTCACCTTTTTTCATCACGGTTTCTCCTTTTCTTATCCGAGATCGTTTTTGAGTTCAAACAGCAGCCGGAGCGCCTCCAGCGGCGAGAGCGTGTTGGGATCGATGGCGCGCAGCCGCTCGGCCACGGCGTCTGCGCCGACATCGGCGAGACTCACCTGATCGCTCTCGGGCTTTGCCGGGGGCGTCACATTTACCGCCGCGCCCTGCGCGTTGAGCTCCCTGAGATGCGCGTCCGCGGCACGGATGACGCTCTCCGGCACGCCGGCGAGCTTTGCGACCTCGATGCCGTAGCTCTCGTCGGCGGCGCCGGGCAGGATCTTGCGCAGGAAGAGGAGCTTCCCGTTCTGCCGCTTGGCGCTGATATTATAGTTGCGCACACCGGGGATCGTCCCTTCGAGCGCGGAGAGCTCGTGGTAGTGCGTGGCGAACATCGTCTTTGCGCCGAGCTTTCTCGCGTCGGCGCAGTATTCGAGCACCGCGCGGGCGATGGCCATGCCGTCGTAGGTGGACGTGCCGCGCCCGATCTCGTCAAGGATGAGCAGGGAATCGGCGGTCGCGTTCTTCAATATGGATGCGACCTCGCTCATCTCGACCATGAACGTCGATGCGCCGCCCGCAAGGTCGTCGCTCGCGCCGATGCGCGTGAACACGCGGTCGCAGATGCCGACCGTCGCGCTGCGCGCCGGGACGAACGAGCCAATCTGCGCCATGAGCACGATGATCGCCGTCTGGCGCATGTAGGTGCTTTTACCGGCCATGTTCGGCCCCGTCACGATGGCGACGCGGTCGTCGGTGTCGTTCAGGTGCGTGTCGTTCGGCACGAAGAGCGTGTCGCGCTGCATCTGCTCAACGACCGGGTGGCGGCCCTCGGCGATCGTGAGCGTGTGCGATACCTCGATCTCCGGGCAGACATAGTTGTTGCGCACCGCGACCTCGGCGAGCGAGCAGAGCGCATCGAGCTCCGCGAGCGCCGCGGAGAGCGCCTGCAGCTCGTCCACGCGGTCGCCCACCTGGCGGAGCACATCGCGGAAGAGGTCGTATTCGAGCGTTTCGATCCGCTCGCGGGCGGACGAGATATCGTCCTCCAACTTTTTGAGCTCCGGGGTAAAGTACCGCTCGCCGTTGACGAGCGTCTGCTTGCGTATGTATTCCTCCGGCAGCTCCACGGCTCCGGCGGAGTTCGGCACGTCGATATAATACCCGAACACCTTGTTGTAGCCGACCTTGAGCTTCTTGATGCCGGTGCGCTCCTTTTCCCGCGCCTCCAGCTCGGCGACGCACTTCGCGCCGTTGTCGCGGATGTTGCGCAGACGGTCTACCTCCTCGCTGTAGCCGGAGCGGAGGATGCCGCCCTCGCGCACGGAGAACGGCGGCTCGTCGCAGATGGCGCGGCGCAAAAGCGTGCAGAGGTTTTCCAGCGGCTCCGTCGCGGCGATGGAGCGGAGCATCCCGCTCTGGTACTTGCTGAGCTGCGCGAAGATCTCCGGCGCGGCGGAGAGGTAATTTCCGAGCGCGAGCATGTCGCGGCCGTTCGCCGCGCCGTACACGGCGCGGGACGTGAGCCGCTGGATATCGCCGACGGTCTTGAGCTTTTCGGTGAGCTCGGCGCGGCCGACGTTGTCGCGGAAGAGCTCCTCCACCGCGGCGAGCCGCCGCCGGATCGCCACCGGGGAGAGCAGAGGGCGCTCCACCCAGCTGCGGAGCATTCGCCCGCCCATCGGGGTTTTGGTCTTATCGAGCACCCAGAGAAGGCTGCCGCGCTTTTCGCCGGTGCGCAGGTTTTCCGTCAGCTCGAGATTGCGCCGCGCCGCGGCGTCAAGCTCCATATACCGGCCCCGCGTGAAGATATCCGGCACGCGCAGCTGCGACATGTCGCCGCGCGCCGCGTCCGTGAGATAGGCGAGCAGCGCGCCGAGCGCGAGCGTCGTCATCTCGTCGAGCTCGGGGGCGTTTTCGCCGTACTGATTTGCAATGGCCTTGCGCGCGTTTTCGGGGTCGAACCGCCCCGCGGCGGGCTCCACGCGGCTGCCGAGCCGCTTTTCGAGCGTGTCGCGGATGTCGCGGCTGAGCATCGCCTCCGGCGCGAGCACGCACTCGCGCGGGCGGAAGCGGGAAATTTCGTTCTGGATGTGCATCGCCGCGTCCGTTTCAAACGACGCCGCGCACACCTCGCCGGTGGACACGTCCGCAAAGGCGCACCCGCCTGCCTTGCCGCGCAGCATGACCGCGCCGAGATAGTTTGATTCGCCCTCGCGCAGCATGGAGGTCTCCATGATCGTGCCGGGGGAGATGATGCGCACGATATCGCGCGATACGAGCCCCTTGCAGAGCTTCGGGTCCTCCATCTGCTCGCACACGGCGACCTTGTAGCCCTTGGCGATGAGCTTGGAGATGTACTGCTCCGCGCTGTGGTACGGCACGCCGCACATCGGCGTGCGCTCGTCCTCGGGCTTGCCGCGGTCGCGCGTCGTGAGCGCGAGATTCAGCTCGCGCGCGCCGAGAACGGCGTCATCGTCGAACATCTCGTAAAAATCGCCCAGCCGGTAAAAGAGCAGGCAGTCGGGATGCTCGGCCTTGATGGCGTTATACTGCATTTTCATGGGGGTGGTTTCTGCGGGCAATGTCTTTCTCCCCTTTACTCCGTGATCTCGCCGAAGAGCGCGAACGTATTGCTTGAAACGATGCGCGCGTTGGCCCACGATCCGATGAGCGATTCGTCCCCGCGCAGATGCACGAGCCGTCCCCCGGCGGTGCGCGCCGAGAGCGTATAGTCGCCGTTTTTCGCCGTGCCGTCGATGAGTACGCGGAAGGTCTTCCCCTCCTGCGCGCGGTGCAGCTCGGCGGAGACGCGCCCCGCGCTTTCCACGAGCCGGTCGAACCGGTTTTGAATGACGGAGCGCGGCGTATCGTCCTCGATCTTTGCCGCCGGGGTACCCGGACGGCGGGAATAGATGAACGTGAACATCGAGTCAAAGCGCACCTTTTCCGTAAGCGCGAGCGTATCGAGAAAATCCTCCTCCGTCTCACCCGGGAAGCCGACGATCACGTCGGTCGTGAGGACGAGGTTCGGGATGTATTTCCGCGCAAGATCGACCTGCGCGAGATACTTTTCCGCCGTATAGCCGCGGTTCATGGCGCGCAGGATCCGGTCGCTGCCGGACTGCACGGGCAGATGGATGTGCGGGGCGCACTTTTCGCACTCCGCCATAGCAGCAAAAAGCCGCTCGGTCGCGTCCTTGGGGTGGCTCGTCATAAACCGGATGCGGAAATCGCCCGGAATGGCGTTGACCTTGCGAAGGAGCTCCGCGAAATCCACATCCTCGTCCAGTCCCCGGCCGTAGGAGTTCACATTCTGGCCGAGGAGCGTAATATCCTTATACCCGGCGGCGACGAGCGCTTCGGCCTCGCGCACGACGTCCTCGCTCCGGCGGGAGCGCTCGCGCCCGCGGACGTAGGGGACGATGCAGTATGAGCAGAAGTTGTTGCACCCGTTCATGATGGAGAGCCACGCCTTCACGCTGCCTTCCCGCTCGCGGGGGAGTCCTTCGGCAATGGATTCAGCGCTCTCGGCATCAAACACGCGGCCCTTCGCGCCGGAGAGACCGTGGACCTGCAGCGTTCTCTCAAAAAGCTCCGGGAAGCGCCAGAGCTCGTGCGGGCCGAAGCAGAGATCGACCATGCGGTACGACTTTTTCACCTGCTCGCGGATCTCCTCGCTCTGCGCCATGCAGCCGCAGAGAATCACGATGCGTTCCGGGTGGACGCGCTTTAAATGCGTGAGCGCGCCGACGTTGCCGAACACGCGCATCGTCGCGTGCTCACGCACGGCGCAGGTGTTCACGGCGATGACGTCCGCCTTGTCCTCGTCGTCGGTCATCGTATAGCCCATGCTGCGGAGATAACCGCGCAGCACCTCGCTGTCGGACTCGTTCTGCTGGCAGCCGTAGGTGTCTACCATGGCGAAGCGCTCGCCGCTGCCGAGGGCGGAGCGGACGCGCGCGCATATCTCTTTCTGCCGTTCAATCTCCTGCGCGGAGACCTCGGTTCTCTCGTAGGGCATAGATCTATTTCCTTTCCGTGTATCCTTGTGAACGGCCCCCTTGTGCAAAGGGGGCTGTCAGCCGGAGGCTGACTGGGGGATTGTAGCTTTCGGAAAACGACAATCCCTCCGTCACGGCTTCGCCGTGCCACCTCCCTTTACACAAGGGAGGCTTTTCTTCCGATAATAGAGTATTTTAACATTTTGCTCTGGATTCCGCAACGGCTTTGCTTTATAATCAGAATGAAATATTATCGATTCCCATTCTGGAGGTACATATATCATGCCGGTCATCCACGTCCTTTCGCCGCACGTCGCCGACCTTATCGCCGCGGGCGAGGTCGTTGAGCGCCCCGCCTCGGCGGTCAAGGAGCTTTTGGAAAACGCGGTGGACGCCGGAGCGCGCACCGTCGTGCTTGAGCTCCGCGCCGGAGGGCGGGACTATATCCGCGTCACGGACGACGGCGTCGGCATGGCGCCGGAGGACGCGGGCGTGTGCTTTCTGCGCCACGCGACGAGCAAGCTCTCGGACGAGCGCGGGCTCGAGGCCATCGGCACGCTCGGCTTTCGCGGCGAAGCTCTCGCGGCGATCAGCGCCGTTTCGCGCATCACGCTCACGACGCGGCGCCGCGGCGCTGCCATGGGCGTACGCGTGGAGGTAGAGGCCGGGGAGATCGTCTCCATGGAGGAGACCGGCTGCCCGGAGGGTACGACGATCACCGTGCTCGATCTTTTCTACAACACCCCCGCGCGGCAGAAGTTTCTCGGCACCGACCGGAGCGAGAGCGCCGCGTGCGTGCAGAGCGCGCTGCGCACGGCGCTCGGCCGCCCGGACGTGAGCTTTCGCTGCCTGCGCGACGGGCAGGAGGAATTTTTCTCCCCTGGCGACGGCACGGCAAAGTCCGCCGTATACGCCCTTCTCGGGCGCGACGCCGCGGCGGGACTGCTGCCGGTGGAGACCGAAAGCGACGGCGTCACGGTAAAGGGCTTCGTTTCCGCGCCCGGTTACTGCCGCGGCAACCGCGGCGCGCAGTACTTTTTCTGCAACGGCCGCCCCATCCGCTCGCGCGCTTTGCAGGCCGCGCTGGAGCAGGCATACAAAAATACCGCCATGGTCGGCAAGTTCCCCGGGTGCGTGCTCTATATCACGTTGCCCAACGGTCTTGTGGACGTGAACGTCCATCCGACGAAGGCGGAAGTAAAGTTCGCAAAAGAGAAGCCCGTTTTTGACGGCGTTTACTACGGCACGCTCGCCGCGCTCGGCCAGAAGAGCGCGCCGCAGACGATGTCGAACGCGCCTTTTGCCCCGGAAGCGAAGAGCGCCGCGCCCGTTTCTTCCCCGGCCCGTCCCGCTCCGGCCTCGGCGAGCGCGCCGCGCAAGGACTTCTTCCGCACGATGGACGCGGGCACGTTCCGGCAGACATACTCCGCCGCGCCCGCCCGTCCGGCGGGCACATCCGGCGTGCGCGACAGCGCGCCCTACCGCGCCGCTTCCCCCGCCGCGCCGAAACCGGCCTCTTCCGCGCCGGTCTCCGTACCGGTGCGCACCTATACGCCGGACATTCCGTCCGTGAGCGCGCCGCGCTCCCCCGTCCCCGCGCCGGAAGCGCCGGTCTCCCCGGCCGTTCCCGCCGCGCCGGTCGAAAAGAACCTTCCCGCCCCGGAAACGGCGGCGGAGACCGTGCCGGAGCAGACGGTGCTGGACGAGACCTTCCGCGCCGAGCCCGTGCGCTACATCGGCGAGGCGCTGAACGTTTACATTCTGCTCGAGCAGGGCGACAAGATGCTGCTCATCGACAAGCATGCCGCGCACGAGCGCATCCTCTTTGACAAAATGCGCCTGAACGAAAAGCCCCTCATGCCGCAGGAGCTTCTGGAGCCCCAGCCGTTCAACACCGACCCGGACGGCGCGGCGCTTCTCGAAGCAAACGCCGCGCTTCTCGCGCGGCTCGGCTTTGAGCTGGACGCGTTCGGCGACACCGCGTTTCTCATCCGCGCCGTGCCCGCGCAGCTCGATGCCGCCTCCGCCGTGCCGCTGCTCGAAGAGCTGCTGGAAAAGCTGCGGGAGGGCCGGCCGCTCTCGTCCTCGGACGTGTGGGAGCGTCTTGCCGCCACGGTCGCGTGCAAGGCCGCGATCAAGGGCGGCTGGGTCACGGAGCGGGAGGAGCTTTTGGCTCTCGCGGAAAAGGTGCTCGCCGGAGAGGTGACGCACTGCCCGCACGGCCGCCCGGTGATGACGGTGTTCACCCGCGCCGAGCTCGACAAGCGCTTCGGGAGGATCGTGTGACGTGTACCGCGATCTGACGCGGGGGAGCATTCTCCGCTCGCTTCTTCTCTTCGCGCTGCCGATGCTCGCCGGGGACATTCTCCAGCAACTTTACAACATCGCCGATACGCTCATTGTTTCGCGCGCCATCGGGCGTGACGCGCTCGCCGCCGTGGGGAGCGCGTATACGCTTATGATCTTCCTCACGTCGATACTGCTGGGGCTTTCGATGGGCGCGGGCGCGCTTTTCTCCATCTGCCGCGGGCGCGGCGACGAGAGCGGCCTCCGGCAGAGCATCGTCCACGCGTTCGCTCTCATCGGCGTATGTACGCTCCTCCTCACGGCGCTCGCCTATGCGCTCCTGCCCGCCCTTCTGCGGCTTTTGCAGGTGCCGGAGAGCGTTTCCCCGCTCATGCGGACGTATCTTGCCGTGATCTTCGCCGGTATCCCGGCGACGTTCCTTTATAACTTTTTTGCCTGTCTCCTGCGCTCGGTCGGCAACAGCATGACGCCGCTCGTCTTTTCCGGCATTTCGGCGCTTGGCAACGTGGCGCTCGATCTGCTGTTCGTGCTCGTTTTTTCGTGGGGCGTGGCGGGCGCGGCGTGGGCGACGGTCATCGCGCAGTACTTCTCCGGGCTGGGGCTCGCCGTTTTCACGCTGCGGCGCTGCCGCGATCTTCTGCCGAAAAAAGAAGAGCTGCGCTTTGACGCGGCGCTTCTGCGCGAGATCTTCTCGCTCTCCTCGCTCACCTGCGTGCAGCAGTCGGTGATGAATTTCGGCATACTGATGATCCAGGGGCTCGTGAACTCGTTCGGGGAGATCGTCATGGCGGCGTTCGCCGCGGCGGTGAAGATCGAATCGTTCGCGTATATGCCGGCGCAGGATTTCAGCAACGCCTTTTCCACGTTTGTCGCGCAGAACTTCGGCGCGCGGCAGACCGGGCGCATCCGCGCCGGGATCCGGCGCTCGTTTGCGCTCGTGCTCGGCTTCTGCGCGGTCATTTCCGCGGCGGTGCTGCTTTTCGCTTCGCCGCTCATGCGTCTCTTCATCCCCGCGACCGACACGGAGGTCATCCGTGAGGGCGTTTACTATCTCCGGTGCGTCGCGCCGTTCTACTTCGGCATCGGGTTTCTGTTTCTCTTCTACGCGCTCTACCGCGCGGTGAAAAAACCCGCGATGTCCGTTGTGCTGACGGTCGTTTCGCTCGGCACGCGCGTTGCGCTCGCGTATCTCACGGCAGGGACGCTCGGCGTCGCCGGCATCTGGGCCGCGATCCCCATCGGGTGGGTGCTCGCCGATATCACCGGCGCGGTGTATTACTTCCGGAAACGGAAGGCTCTGCTGCCGGAAATGGGGCAATAAAAAAGCCTCCCTCGAAGGAGGCAGGCTTAATAAAGCATTATTTATTATAATAGAGTATTCCAAGGCACCCCGGCCCGCAGTGACCGGAGATGGTGCTGCCGGCGAGCGTGTGGTGGATCTCCTCAAAGCCGCCGTACTCGCGCAGGAGCTTTTCGACAGTCTCCACGATCTCCGTATCCACGCCGGAGTCGGTGATAAACACGCGCTTCTTGTCGAAATCGTCGTGATCCTTGATGCGGTCGGTCACATAGCTCTCGATCGCCTTGGCGAGCGTGCCGCGGTACTTTTTCGCAACGCTCATCTTGCCATCGTGCACCTCGATGCAGGGCTTGAGCTTCAAAAGATTCGCGCCCAGCGCCGCGACGGTCGAGCACCGGCCGCCCTTGCGCAGATATTCGAGCGTGTCGATCACGAAGCTGACGTTCAGCTTCTCCCGGCGCTCGTCAAGGATCGCTTGGATCTCCTCGCCGGACTTGCCCTCGCGGGCGAGCAGCGCGCCATCGATCACGAGATGGCCGATACCGGTGGAGAGACTGCGCGAATCGACAACGAACACGCGCCCCGGAAATTCCTCTGCGGCATCGCACGCGTTCTGGAAGCAGGCGGACATATCCGAGGAGATCGTGAAATGCACGATCTGGTCGTGGGTTCGGAGCTCCTCGCCGAAGAAATCGAGATAGTCGGCAATGGACACCGCCGCCGTGCCGCAGAGCTTTCCCGTGCGGCTCGTGTACGCGAAAATGTCCTCGCGCGTGCACTCGATCCCGTCGCGCAGCGCGCGGTCGTCCATGAGGATATAGAGCGGCGCGATCTTTACGTCGTACTGCTCGATCAGCTCGCTCGTAAGATCGCAGGTGCTGTCGGCAGAAATTCGGATCTTCATTGGCATTTACGGTCTCCCTTTCTAAAATAGTTCACATAGAGTTAACACGATGCTAAGGATTATAGCAGAGGTGTAATTATTTGTCTATGAACAATCGTACAGTCATTGTCATCACAGGGCCCACGGCTTCGGGCAAAACGTCGCTCGGCGTGAGTCTTGCGCTCGCTCTCGGCACCGAAGTTGTGAGCGCGGACTCGATGCAGCTCTACCGCGGCATGGACATCGGCTCTGCCAAGCCCACGCGGGAAGAAATGCGCGGCGTGCCGCACCATATGATCGACGTGGCCGACCCCGCCGAGGACTACAGCGTCAGCCGCTGGGTCGAAAACGCGGCGGCGTGCTGTGACGCGCTGCTTGCCGGGGGCAAAACGCCCGTCATCGTCGGCGGGACGGGGCTTTATATCGAGTCTCTTCTCTCCGGACGGGATTTTTCCGCCGCGCCCGGCGATTCCGGCGTGCGCGAAGCGCTCGGCGCGGAGTATGACGCGCTCGGCGGCGCGGCGTTCCGGGAAAAGCTGCGGCTGGTCGATCCGGAGCGGGCGGAAAAGCTCGCGCCGGGCGACAAGAAGCGGCTCGTGCGCGCGATGGAGGTATATACGCTCACCGGCGAGACGATCACCGCGCACGACGCCCGCACAAAGGCCCTCCCGCCGCGGTATGCTTCCCGCCGCTTTGCGCTCACATGGGACGAGCGGGAAACGCTCTACGCGCGCATCCGGCAGCGCGTGGACGAGATGGTCGCCGCGGGGCTTTTTGAAGAAGTGGAGCGGCTGCTCGGCGCCGGGCTTTCGGATTCCTGCACCGCGATGCAGGCCATCGGCTACAAGGAGATCGCCGCGGCGCTCCGGGGCGAATGCTCGCCGGAGGTCGCCATCGAGACCGTCAAGCGCGAATCCTGCCGCTATGCCAAGCGCCAGCTCACCTGGCTGCGGCGCGACAGGGATCTCGTCTGGCTGCCGCGGGAGGAATACCCAACAGAGGACGATCTTCTCGCCGCCGTCCTTAAAAATTAGCGCAACCGCCGGAAGACGGTCTGACACGCTTCGACCGGCTTTTCGTACAGCTCTCTTTACAATAAGGGAACACACGCCCAAGCGTGTGAATACTTATCACAAAGCCGGAGACCCCGGCGAAAGGGAGCTTTTATCATGCAAAAAACACAGAATCTGCAGGACCTTTTCCTCAACCAGACCCGCAAAGACAGACAGAGCGTGACGCTCTTTCTCATGAACGGCTTTCAGATGCGCGGCATCGTGCGCGGATTTGACAGCTTCACGGTCGTCCTCGAGACCGACGGAAAGCAGCAGCTCATTTACAAGCACGCAATCTCCACGCTCGTCCCGTCGCAGTCGGTCGATATGACCGGCGGCACGAATACATAAGAGCGCGTGAAGCGCTCGGAGCTGCCGCTGCTGTTCCCCGGCATCGTTCTGCTGCTCGCGGCGGCGGCATATGCCCTGCTCTTTTTCACCTCCCGCGCGGAGGATGTGCCATCGGCGGTGTGCACCGCCGCGCTCTGGCAGGATACGCTTTCGCTCAAGGGCGTCGTTTCCCGCGGTGAAACGCCCGTTTCCGCGCCGGAAGGCGCGGTGTACCCGCTCGTTCCAGACGGAGAGCGCGTCGCGGCGGGGGCGCCGGTCGCGCTCGCGGGGGAGACCGGGGCGGAGCTTTTCCGCGCCGCGCTCCTTCTGCGCGTGCGCGCGGAGCTCGCCTCCGATACGCTGCCCGTGCCGGGCGGACAGGCTCTGCGCTCGCTTTCCGAAGCGCTCGCCCGGCGGGACTTTCCCGCGCTCGGCGCAGCCTTGCCGGAGGCGCGCCGCTCGCTTGGCTATGCCGCGACGGGCGGCAACGCCCTCCGCCAGGAGGAGGAAGCGCTCCTTTTCTCCGGAGCGGAAGAGACGCTCGTCCGCGCCCCGCGCGCGGGATATTTCTCCGCGCACGGGGCGGACGGCACGATGACCGTCGTCTCCGGCAGCGGCTGGACGTTCACCGCGCCGCTCAACGAAAAGACCGCGGTGCGTCTGCCGGACGGCGGCAGCGCCGTGCTTCTTCTGCCGGACGAAACGCGCGTCACCGCCGCGGTGCGCATAACGGACGCCGGGGAAGCCATTTTCTCCTGCGGCACGCACCTCGAAAGCGTTCTTTCCCTGAACGAATGCACGCTCACGGTGCTTCTGGCCGAATGGGAGGGCTATTCGGTGCCGGAGTCGGCCATTCTGCCGGGCGAGGACGGCGAGACCGTCTGCCGTGTGTCCGGCCCGGTGCGGGAATACGTCCCGGTCACGGTGCTCGCGCGGCGCGGCGGCGCGGCGCTCATCGCATCACCGATGCTGCGCGGCGGCATGAGCGTGCTGCTTTTCCCCGCGGCGGACAGCGCGCCATCTTAAAAGTAGAGTACCCTTTTTCCTTTTAAATACGTTTCGGGAGGACAGAAAGATATGAGCATCACCGAAAATGTGCGCATGGCCCGGCAGAAGATCAACGCCGCCGCCGAGAGCGCCGGCCGCTCCGGCAGCGAGGTGCGCCTTCTCGCCGCAACGAAGATGAACGGCCCGGAGGCCGTGCAGGAGGCGATCCGCGCCGGTGTGGACATCTGCGCGGAAAACCGCGTGCAGGAGTTTCTTTCCAAAAATGCTGTGAACGCCTACGCCCCCTGCTGCGTCCATTTCATAGGGCATTTGCAGAAAAACAAGGTGAAATACCTCGTCGGCGCGGTGGAGCTGATCCACTCGGTCGATTCTCCGGAGCTGATGGACGCGATCTCGCGCCGCGCCGTCTCGCTCGGCATCGTGCAGGATGTGCTGCTGGAGGTGAACATCGGCGGCGAGGCGTCCAAAAGCGGCGTTTCGCCCGACGGGCTCGAGGCGCTCCTCGCCCATGCCGCGCTCTGCCCCGGCCTTCGCGTGAAAGGATTGATGACGATCCCGCCCGCCGTGAGCGCCGGAGAAGAAAATCGTTGGTATTTCCGACAAATGTATGAGCTTTTTGTTGACATCCGCCGGAAAACATACGATAATGTAACAATGGCTGAGCTGTCGATGGGTATGAGCGGTGACTACGAGGAAGCCGTGCGCTGCGGCGCGACCATCGTCCGTCTGGGAACGGCGCTGTTCGGCCCCCGGAATTACGATTTGCAGGAGGCGCCCCCGTATGGGACTATTGGATGAGCTGAAAAAACTGACGAAACCCTACGACGACGAGGATTATCTCGAGGAAGATCTCGCCGAGCCGGTACGCGCGCCGGGCCGCGCGGCGGACGCGCGCTCCTACGCGTCCTACGCCGAAGCGCCGCGCAGCGCCGAGCCCGTGCAGCCGACCCGCCGGCCGTATGTATTCTCCAACCAGCGCGCCGCGCGGCAGCAGCAGGCCGCCGACCCCTACGCGCAGCAGGATTACGGCTACGCCCAGCAGGGGTATACCCAGCAGGGCTACGCGCCCGACCCCTATGCCCGCAGCGGCTATGCGCCCGATCCCTATGCCCAGCAGGGGTATGCCGCGCCCGCCCGTCCGCAGAGCGGCGGCGCGCAGCCGAAGCTGCTGCTCGTGCACCCCGACCGCTTTGAGCAGGCCGCGGACATTGCCGACCGCATTGCCGAGCGCAACGCGATCGTGCTCAATCTGGAGACCGCGCCGAAGGAACTGACCCGCCGCATGCTCGACTTTCTCTCGGGCGTTACCTATGCGCTTGGCGGAAAGGTCAAGAAGGTCTCCGGCAGCACCTACATCATCACCCCCGCGGGGATGGACTTCATGGGCGACACCGGCAACGCCGTCGAATCCCGCGAAAAGTACTTTTAATCAAGCGTTCCCGCGCCTCACGGCGCTGACGGATAGAAAACAGAATCCGGAAAGGAGTAGAAAGATATGATCACTGCCCAGGACATCCGCGAAAAATGTTTTGAGAAGGCCCGCATCGGCGGGTACGCCATGGACGAGGTCGATGATTTTCTCGACGAGCTCGCCAATGACGCCGCTGCCTCCCAGAAGGAGATCGCCACGCTCAACGCGAAGATGAAATACCTTGCCGACAAGATCCGCGAGTATCAGGGCTCGGAGGAGGCCATGAACATGGCGCTCGTCTCCGCGCAGAAACTCGCCAAGAACATCGAAGAGGACGCCCGCGCCAAGGCAGAAGCCCTCGTCGCCTCCGCGCAGAAGGAAGCCGACGATATCCTCGCCGCCGCCAAGGCCGAGTCTGACCGCACCATCGGCACGATCGAGGCCAACCGCAAGGCCGAGGAGCTGCGCTACGAGAAGGCGCGCGCCGCTGCCGCGGAATACATCCAGAAGGTCCGCATGCTGCTCGACCGCGAGCAGACCTTCCTTACCACGCTCGCCGAGGCCGACCTCACCGGCGCCGTCGTGACGCCTGCGCCCGCCGAGAAGAAGGCCATCGCCGCCCCCGCGGAAGCCGCCGAGAGCGAGACCGTCGAGGAGGAAGTTCTCCCCGTCGCCGAGCCGGAGGCCGAACCCGAAGCCGAGCCGGAAACGGAAGAGGAGGAGTCTCCCCTCTACCCGGACGCCGAGGACGAGCAGGACTACGTCAAGGCGTTTGAAAACGCTGTCTATCAGAAGCCCGAGGATTCCGACACGGACGCCCCGGAGATCAAATTCTGATTTTTAAAGAAAAAACCCACAGGGCGGGGCTCGATCGGCCCCGCTCTGTCAGCGAATGGAGAGAATTGCACAGCTATGGACTACAATGCCACCGTAAATCTGCCGAAAACCGCTTTTCCCATGCGTGCCGGTCTGCCCGCGCGTGAGCCGGGCATGCTCAAATCCTGGTACGACATGGATCTTTACCACGAGACCCTCCGCCGCAACGAGGGCAAGCCCCTCTTCATTCTGCACGACGGCCCTCCGTTCTCGAACGGCAATCTGCACATGGGCCACGCGCTGAACAAGTGCCTGAAGGACTTCATCTGCCGCTATAAATCCATGACCGGCTATAAGGTCCCCTATACCCCCGGCTGGGACAACCACGGCATGCCCATCGAGTCCGCCATCATCAAGGAGCAGCGGCTCAACCGCAAGGCCATGAGCGTGAGCGAGTTCCGCTCCGCCTGCCACCGCTATGCCGAAAAGTACGTCGGCATCCAGCGCGAGGGCTTCCAGCGTCTCGGCGTGCTGGGCGACTGGGATCATCCGTATCTCACCATGGACCCGAAGTTTGAGGCCGAAGAGGTCAAGGTGTTCGGGAAGATGTACGAAAAGGGCTACATCTACAAGGGTCTCAAGCCCGTGTACTGGTGCCCGAGCGACGAGACCGCTCTCGCCGAGGCGGAGATCGAGTATCAGGACGATCCCTGCACCACGGTGTACGTCAAGTTCCCGATGCACGACGATCTCGGAAAGCTCTCCCACGTCGACCACAGCAAGCTCTATTTCCTCATCTGGACAACGACGATCTGGACGCTGCCGGGCAACCTCGGCATCAGCCTGCATCCGAGAGAGAGCTATGCGCTTGTGAAGGCCGATAACGGCGAGATCTACATCGTTGCCGAAGCGCTCGCCGAGAAGGTCATGCGCGTCGGCGGCATTGAGAAGTACGAAATTCTTGAAACGCACCCCGGCTCGTTCTTTGAGAACATGCTCGCCGATCACCCGTTCCTGCCGAAGACGTCCCGCCTGCTCAACGCCGAGTATGTCACGATGGACTCCGGCACGGGCTGCGTCCACACCGCGCCCGGCTTCGGCGCGGACGACTATCAGACCTGCCGCCGCTACGGCATGGATATGATCGTCCCCGTGGACGACCAGGGCCGCCACACCGACTACGCCGGCAAATACGCCGGCATGAAGACCGAGGAATCCAACCCGGTCATTCTCGAGGATATGCGCGAGAGCGGCATGCTCTTTGCGAGCGAGGACATCGTCCACAGCTACCCGCACTGCTGGCGCTGCCACAAGCCCATCATCTTCCGCGCCACGCCGCAGTGGTTCTGCTCGGTCGATACGTTCAAGGACGACGCCTGCGCCGCCGCGGACAAGGTCATCTGGCATCCCGGCTGGGGCCACGACCGTATGCTCTCCATGATCCGCGAGCGCGCCGACTGGTGCATCTCCCGCCAGCGCCGCTGGGGTCTGCCCATCCCGGTGTTTTACTGCGCCGACTGCGGCAAGCCCGTGTGCACCCCGGAGACCATCGAAAAGGTCTCCCGTCTCTTCGGCGAGCACGGCTCGAACATCTGGTTCGACGCCGAGGCGAAGGAGCTCCTGCCGGACGGCTTCACCTGCCCGCACTGCGGCGGCAGCACCGGCTTCACCAAGGAGACCGATACGCTCGACGGCTGGTTTGACTCCGGCAGCACCCACATTGCCTCCATGCTGCTCGACGCCCCCGGCGTATGGCCGGCGGACGTGTATCTCGAGGGCGGCGATCAGTACCGCGGCTGGTTCCAGTCGTCGCTGCTGACCGGCGTTGCGGTGCGCGGCGACGCGCCCTACCGCGAGGTGCTCACCCACGGCTGGACCGTGGACGGCGAAGGCCGCGTCATGCATAAATCCCTCGGCAACGGCATCGCCCCGGGCGACATCATCCCCAAGTACGGCGCGGACATCATCCGTCTCTGGGCGGCGAGCGCCGACTATACGCAGGACATGCGCTGCTCGGACAACATTTTCAAGCAGCTCTCCGATAAGTATCTCAAGATCCGCAACACCGCGCGCTACATTCTCGGCAACCTCGACGGGTTCGATCCCGCCGAGAGCGTCGCCTTTGCGGACATGCTGCCGCTCGACAAGTGGGCCGTCAGCCGTCTGCAGGATCTCATCGAGCGCGTCCGCGCCGCTTACGACAACTACGAGTTCCACACCGCCACCTACGCCATCCACAACTTCTGCGTGGTGGAAATGTCGAACTTCTATCTGGACGTTATCAAGGACCGCCTCTACTGCGACAGCCGCGAGAGCCTTTCCCGCCGCAGCGCCCAGACCGCGATTTATCAGGTGCTCGACGCGATGACCCGCCTGCTCGCCCCGGTGCTGTGCTTCACCGCCGACGAGATCTGGCTCGCCATGCCGCACACCGAAGCCGAGGACGCGCGCGCCGTCGCGCTCAACGATATGCCGAAGGCGAACGCCGCGCTCCGTCTCTCCGAGAGCGAGGAAGCGCACTGGAGCAAGGTCATGCGCGTGCGCGCCGACGTGAACAAGGTGCTCGAGCTTGCCCGCGCGGAAAAGCTCATCGGCAAGCCGCTGGACGCGCGCGTGACGCTCTATGTGTCTGAGGCCGCGTCCGAGCCGTTTGCGGAGCTGGAGAGCGAGGATCTCGCGCCGCTTTGCATCGTGTCCGAGCTGAAGATCGTCCACGGCGCAGGGGAAGGCGTCCGCGGCGAGAACTTCGACGGGCTCACCGTCCACGTCGAGCCGAGCGTTCTGCCGCGCTGCGCGCGCTGCTGGACGCGCTCTGCAACCGTCGGTACGAACGAAAAGCACCCGACGCTCTGCGCAAGATGCGCCAGCGTTGTAGGCTGACGCCTTCAAGCAAACCCCTCAGTCAGCCTTCGGCTGACAGCCCCGCCCCCCTCTCTGTCGCCAGCGGCGACATCTCTCCCCGCCGGGGAGAGTCTACCCCTGTTAGAGAAGCCAAGAAAGTTCGCGGAAAACCGGCTTGCCTACCTAACAGGGGAGGTGGCACGGCGCAGCCGTGACGGAGGGGTTTCCCCCGTTCTCCCCGCAATTTCTTTCCCATAGAGAAAGGAGAATTTGATTCATGGTTTACGGTATCATTGCTCTTCTGGCTCTGCTGGTCGATCAGTTCCTCAAGTTCTGGACGGTGTCCAACGTTGCGCTGAACACCGGCATCCGACCGCTGATCCCCGGCTTTCTCCACATCACTTACATCAAAAACTTCGGCGCGGCCTTCGGCGTGATGTCCAGCTTCGGCGCGCTGCGCTGGATTTTGCTCATCCTTCTGATCGCGTTCACCGCGCTCATGGTGTTTGCCTTCATCAAGGGCTATTTCCGCACCGGCCTCACGAAGGTCTCCGGCGCGCTGCTGCTCGCCGGTCTCCTCGGCAACGGCATCGACCGCGCGATCTACGGCTATGTGCCCGACATTTTCGAGCTTGAGCTCTTCAAGTTCCCCATCTTCAATCTGGCGGACGTGCTTGTGCTCATCGGCGGCATTCTCTTCGCCGTGGCGATTTTGACCGGCGGGCTCCGCCGCGCGGACGAGTTTGACGACTATGAAGAGGAAGAAGCGCCCGTCCGTCCTGCCCGCCGCCGCGAGTATCCTTTATCTGATAAGAATATCGTTTCAGGAAGTCTGCTTTCGCATCAAATACCG
>OLQM01000976.1_pt1 | contig 32953 bp, 21 predicted proteins | sample 1673161 | NCBI WGS metagenome assembly OLQM01 (sample SAMEA3136761, study PRJEB25190) | human gut metagenome | reverse complement strand
CTAATCGTCTAAGACCTTTACAAATCCATTCAATCTGCTCTGATTTTTCTCCATTATTCTGAAATTCTTCAATTCCTTTCCTAAAATAATCAATCAAATTTTTAGGAGTGGTTCTCTTGTTTGCTTTTCTAGCTTCATAAGCATTCCAATAATCATATATTCCTTTGGGAAATTGATTATCTTTTGTCTCTTCTTTTTTATCATGAATCATCCCAATTACATGAACGCCTTCTTTTTCATAAGTTTTCAGTTCCTCATCACTAAACGTATCCAATATAAGTTGTCCAAATTCATCTATTACCTGAGCTGCATTCTCCTTTTCAAATAAAAAGATTGTATGTTTGATTCCCTTTTGCGTAAATTCATTGTCTGTACCATCCATTTGAGCTTTTGAAAGAGCAACAGTATTGGCTAAACTTGATATGGATGAATCAAATCTTCTGCTTTCACTTAAAACAAGTGCATTTTCCCTTGGAAAATTTTCCGTTGTATCATCAGCATATAAATTCCCATATATTGCTTGATTACTATCACCAAATCCCTGCCTTATGCTCAACTCTCCATCACTATTAAAAGCCTTTTTGAGCAAATTCCATTGAAACGTATCTGTATCCTGAGCTTCATCTATAAACAATATAGGAAACCTTCTCTGTATAGCTTTAGGTATCTCATCCCATTCTTTCAAAACTTTTTGAGCATATAAAAGCATTTCCCCAAATGTAAAATATCCATCTTTTTGAGTTTTCTCAATAACTGATAACAAAAGTTCATTTGTTTCTTCATTTTTAACTCGCTCGATATTCCCTATATTATCTCGATATTCGCAAATCGTCTCACTTTTATATTGCATTTCTAAATAGTAACGCTTATTTCTTGGTAGTTTATTCCATCTAAGTGAGTGGACAAGCTCCGTATCTATAATATTGATTTCATATCCGTTTGACTTTAACCATGGTAAAGAAACATATGTATCAAAAAAAGAATGCACTGTACCTATAAAATGCGGATACGATAACAATTTTCGCCCAATCTCTGTGTTTCCTAATCGCTCTTCTATCTCTTCTCTTGCCACATTTGTATGCGATAAAACACAGATGCCAGCATTGGAATATGGCCATTTCTTTGCAAGAATTGCCAACTTAGCAACCAATATAGTTGTTTTACCGCTTCCCGGAAACGCCTGTATATCAACAGAATCCATATTTTTTAGTACATTAACTCTAGCAGAATCAAAATGAACTTTTCCGCCCATCATCTCTTCTACCCACAATATATCTTCGTCAGTAATCTCTATATTTGCTAATTTCTCAATTTCCAATCAATTCACCCCTTAGTAACATATATAATTGCACTTATCAAATAATCCGGTAATACCTTTTTCAAGTCTTCAGCTCTGTTTATATATTTCTTTTCAAGATTAATCGCTAATTCTTGTGCGAAATCAGCTTTTGATGCTTTTTTTGAAGTAAAAAAACTATAAAAGCAAGCTGCTCTTTCTTCTTTAGTTTTATAAGCATTTATCTTTTCAATTAATTTATCCTTCTTACTTGGTCTATTCTTTTTTTCATAGCTTACATTTATTACAGAATCAATTAATATTTCCTTCATTTCTTCATCCTGTAGCCCTATATACGCTAAGTCATATTCTAGTGTCCAATGATTGGCTACAAATGTTTTTACTTTCTGTCCATCTGCTTTTTCTTTTATCTCATTAACATGGTTTTCTGCTCCTAATACTGAATAATCAGCCTCTGCTCGCCATGCACGTTTACTTTTCTCTGGCCATGTATCCTTATCATCTGTATATTTTTCATCTATACAAATTCTTGGAGCACAATTGGGCATAATATCTCTATCTGTAACACATGCAACATTTACATCCAACTGTTTATTCTCATCTTTTCTTTGAAATATCCTTGCATATCTTCTCAATCCGGTACTTCTAACATCAACAAGCGAAGTACCATAATCTGTAAAATTACATCCCAATAATTTGGATAATGTAGGTAACAGCAATGCCTCTCCAGGACCTTCTACAATTATTACACTTCTTGCAAAAAACAGATTTGCTTTAGTTGCATCAAGGTATTTTTCCAAATAAAGATAATCATCTTCATCCAATTTTGTCTGCTCTTTCTCAAGAGAATATACTTTACCCGATTTCACAATCACAATGTTCGATAATTTTACAACAGAAGCCAATAATGGCGAATGTGTAGTAATTATAGTCTGTCTATTCCCTTTCTCAGATTCTTCTTCTAAAGATTGAATTAATTTTAATTGTCTTTGTGCATGTATATGTGCTTCTGGTTCCTCAATCAATAAAAAACAGGATTTATTATCTCCTATTGCCTCATTATGTAATAGTAACTCACATGCCATACTCATAATATTACTTGTCCCAAGTCCAACTCTACCGCACATATCACTGGCATCTTTATCTACTGCAAGATCTAATTTCTCCAATAATGCCATCTCTTTTTTTATTTTATTAGAATTTGACCCTGTAACTTCCAATCTTGTTCTTATGTTATCCTTTTTCAAAAGCATTTTTTCTTGCAGTATTGTCGTCATTTCTTCGTTAATTGAATCCAGTGCTGGATGTTTTGCTAAAAGTGTATTTGAAAGATCTGCTATTCCCGCTATGGAAAGATTATGAATATCAATTTCCTCCTCATACTCATCAACTCCTTGATCTACAACAGAAATATGTTGCATAATTTGTGATAGTCTTGAATGTCTTCCAGCCTGCATTTCACTATATGCATCTCTCAAGGCACGCAAGTATGTAGCTCTTAACAATTCTCTTGCTTCTGCAGATGGTGATGGTCCGTTTCCTTCTATTCCTGTTGAGACATTTACCACTGGGCGAGGCGGATTGAATGATGATAAATATCTGCACGTCCAATGTAGATATAAACATGGAATCTTTTTATTTTCATCTTCATATGAGAGGCATTCCAAAAAAGCCCCTCGTTCATCTTCATTCAATTTCTCAAATTTACATGTAATTTTAATTTCTAATGTTGCATCTTCTTTGTAAAAATCTTCCTGCTCCACTCTATACCAGTTCATATCTGTAGTTCCAAGAACTAGTTTTATTGCATCCATGATTGCTGATTTTCCAGAATCATTTTCTCCAACAAGAACATTTAAACCTTTTTTGAAAGTAATACTATGCTCATTTCCATCAAAACATCTAAAATTCTTTATTTGCAACAATGAAAGATACATATTCCTCAACTATCCTTTCTTTTGTTATCCGATTACACCTTATCTTCGTTTTATAGTTTTACAACACTTACAATACTTTCCAGTATCCTGCCTTTTTTGAACCAACCCGCTCTATATAACCATTTTCTCTTAAAAATGATATATTGTTTTCTACTGCTGTTTCACTCACGCCTAATATGTTATGAAGTTCCGCAGTTGTAATATTTGGATTGTCTCTCATTTCTGCAATAATCTTTTGTCTTCTGGAATTTAAGGGTTTCTTATCCCCAACCTTTTTCCCAACTTTATTCCCAACCTTATTTATTCTCTCAAATGGGATAGTAACAACAATGGAATTCTCCCTAAATGAAAATGCATCTTTTCCATACATTTCCGTAATTTTAGGGACTCCTCGACCAGATTTCTCACTTATATGCAGTTGAAGAAATATCTCGGATAATTTTTCATTTACAGGGATTGATTCTCCTAAGAAAAATCCCTCCATGGTCTGTGCCGGAGCAAGTGTTCCCCTTGATAGTATCTCTATTCTGTCGGAAAATACCGAAATCATAGGTTCATTTCCTTCCACCCATTTATTGTGCAGGACGGCATTAATGACAGCCTCACGAAATGCCTTGTTATCAAATAACGGAACCTCCTTTCGTTCAACGACCCTGTCTGTCTCATCCGCCTGAATCAGGTTCAATACATCTCCATAACGCAACAACTCATCCAAACTGTATAATAAACAGTCATTTCCAAATTCACGTACAGAGAAAAGATTAGAGCCTTTTGTTTCTCCATCAAAAATAGATACACGAAGCGGAAAATGAGAATTATCCGACAGAAGCTGCGCTAATATATTAAACTCTCCTTCTTCTGTTTTTAGCCCCAGATTCTTAATAAACGTCTTTTGATTTAGAACAATACCTTTGGAACCGTAATATCCAAAGAGTTTTTGAAATGTAAGTTCCTGGTATTTTGCCGGTACTGTTTCTATCGTTTCGGTTCTTCCATCCAGTATTTTGAAAAGTTCAATTTCTCTCTTAGGGTAATCTTTCATATTACATTTTGATGATCCTATCCTTAAAAACCTCTTTTCTTTAAATGCCGTAGGAATCTCGGTTGCCGCAGGAATTACCAAACCAACGACTCTCTTTCCATAAATTTCTGTTTCTTCAAAACTAAAATTTATGCTTGGTGACAGATTTCTCGCAAGATAATTCTGATACGGTTCCTTGTTATATTCACAATACTGATTAAATGTTGTTCCTACAATTTCATGGGTTGTATCATTTACACCCCAAATGAAATACGCATATTTTTTATAATGAAAAGCCGCCGCATTTGACAGGGCAGATACATATTCGCCTAATGCCTCAGGCTGAAACCAGTTTTCCTTAAATTCAAACCATTCCTGTTCATCACTTAAGGCACATAAATCTAAAACAATTTGTTTAATATCCATTAGTATGCTCCTTTACCCAACTTTTATTCCCAACCAGAATAATTATAACATGTTGGGAATAAAGTTGGGAATAAAAATAAAAAAACTTCAGATTTTCTTATAAGGTTTCTTCTTTTCCCTTTACCTTTTGTGGCATAGGCTTTTCTGTATCTCCTCCTGCAACCTTTGCTTTCATCACCTCCAGCTTCGCCTTCAGGGATACTCTTTCTGCAGGTACATCTGCATACTGTCTGATGCTCTTATCCTGCCCTATACCCATTGTTTTCTCTGCAAGCGGAGTATTCTTCGCCGGACGGTCTGCGACCTCTTTTTCGCTCTTTGGAGCTTCCGGCTCATCATCCATATCAATCCCGTCATTACCCTTTTCATCCATGTTAAGCAGGGCATTTAATGCTGACAGACGCTCTAACTTCTCCGCAAGCTCCGCTTCCTGTGCAAAAGGCTTGGTTACTTCCACCCTTGCGGTTTCAAGCTGATGCTCCACAGTTTCAAGTTTTGTCTGGGCTTCCATAAGCTGCTTTGGCATGGACTCCAGGGCATGATTGATACGGGCAATATTTCCAATCGGGTCTGAACCGACTTCCAGATTGTGGGAAAGCTGACCTTTCAGGTTCATCACAAATTTTTGGTTGAATGCATCAAAGGATACTGCCATCTTAAAACCTGCATATTCGCCAATGACTGCAGGGGCATTGACTGTTTTTATTTCCTTGCACATCTCCACAAGGGCTGTTCCGGCTTCTTTTTTGTCCGTATAGAGCTTGTCCCCCTCTTTCATGGAAAACTGCTCTTTGTCCACCGGAAGATTTGCTTTCGCAGTCTGAATGTCTGCCTGCATCCCGCTGATACACTCCTTTAAAATTGTAATCTGCTGGGGATAATGCTTTGCAATGTTGTCCTCCAGACGGTATTTCTGACTGGTATGGTTTGCTTTCATGAGCTTTAACTTGGATACCTGAATATCGAGATCCATCTTTTCTTTTATGTAGGGATTGCCGGTTGCCAGAGCCTTGACCTCCGCATAAGTAAGTGCCGCTTCATCCACATCCTCACAGGAACGTACCGGAGATTTACTTGTCATAATCTGACCGATGAATTTCTGCTTGTTCTCAATGAGCTGCCACGAATAACTGTCAAAGGTTCCTTCCGTCACATAGCGGAAAATCTTGACCTTGGGATTAAGATTCCCCTGTCGTAAAATACGCCCTTCCTGCTGTTCAATGTCAGAAGGACGCCAAGGCACATCAAGGTGGTGCAGTGCGATAAGTCTGTCCTGCACATTGGTTCCGGCTCCCATCTTCTGTGTGGAACCAAGCAAAAAACGGACCTGTCCGCTTCTTACTTTTCCGAACAGCTCCGCCTTCCTAAGCTCTGTATTTGCTTCATGCATAAATGCAATTTCTTCCGGTGGGACGCCCTTTTCTATCAGCTTGTTGCGAATGTCCTCATAAACATTAAATGTACCATCTCCTTTCGGTGTTGACAGGTCACAGAAAATAAGCTGCGTTGATTTCTGCTCCTTTGTCTGCTCCCATATTTCAAATGCCTTTTCCACACAAGTGCTTGCCTTTGAATTTTCATCATCCGGCAGCATATCATTGATAAGCCTCTGGTCTAATGCCAGCTTTCTTCCGTCATTGGTAATCTTTAGCATATTGTCCTCATAAGGCTGTACCTGTCTGTCACGCACGGCTTCTGCCCTTTCTGCCAAAGATGCCACCATGTCTTTCTGATATTCACTTGGCTTTAGCACCACATTTTCATACTCTGCTTCCGGCACAGGGAGATTTAACATATCCGGTGTCTGAATATCGGCACTCTCCTTAAAAAGTGCAATCAGCTCCGGGAGATTAAAAAACTTTGCAAACCTTGTCTTTGCCCGATATCCGGTTCCCTCTGGTGCAAGCTCAATGGCGGTCTGCGTTTCTCCAAAAGAGGATGCCCAACTGTCAAAATGTCCCAGACCTAACTTCTGAAGCGTACCATACTGAAGGTAACGCATATTGGTGTAAAGCTCCGTCATACTGTTTGAAATCGGCGTACCTGTTGCAAAGGTCACGCCCTTACCGCCCGTCAACTCATCTAAATACTGACATTTTGCAAACATATCCGAGGACTTCTGTGCCTCTGACTGTGCGATTCCTGCCATATTACGCATCTTAGTATAAAGGAACAGATTTTTATAATTATGGCTCTCGTCCACGAAAAGCCTGTCCACACCAAGCTGCTCAAAGGTCACTACATTATCTTTCCTTGATGCATCATTCAGCTTTTCAAGCCTTGTAAGAAGTGATTTTCTTGATTTCTCCATCTGCTTAATGGTGTAGCGTTCTCCGTTGTCGGCTTTTGCCTGTGCAATGGCAAGCTCAATCTCATCAATCTGCCTTTCAATAATGGCTACCTGTCTTTCCTGCGAAAGTGGAATTTTCTCAAACTGACTATGCCCGATAATAACCGCATCATAATCTCCTGTGGCTATTCTGGAACAGAATTTCTTACGATTGGCAGGCTCAAAGTCTTTCTTTGTTGCAGCAAGGATATTGGCTCCGGGATATAACCGTAAAAAATCACTTGCCCACTGCTCCGTCAAATGGTTCGGAACCACAAATAAGCTCTTTTGACATAATCCAAGACGCTTGCTCTCCATGGCTGCCGCTGTCATTTCAAAAGTCTTTCCGGCTCCCACACAATGGGCAAGCAGGGTATTATCCCCATAAAGTACATGAGCCACTGCATTTTTCTGGTGAGGCTTTAACTCAATATCCGGTGTCATGCCGGGGAATTTCAGATGTGAACCGTCATATTCCCTTGGTCTGGTGGAATTGAAAAGCTGGTTATATTTTGCCACAAGTACCTGTCTGCGTTCCGGATCACGGAACACCCAGTCCTTAAATGCTTCCCTTATGGCTTCCTGCTTCTGTGATGCAATGGTGGTTTCCTTTTTATTCAGGACCCTCCTTTCCTTGCCGTCCTCCTCTACGGTATCATAAACACGGCTATCTTTTAGATTCAGGGAATCCTCCAGAATGGTATAGGCATTTCTCCGGCTTGTACCGTAGGTCATATTTACAAGGGAATTGCCATAGTCCGCATTTTTTCCCTTTATGTTCCACTGTCCTGTCACATCGGAGTACTGTACGCCCACGACATTTCTGTCTAACAAATGTTGCGGCGTTTCAAAGGTCTCCCTCATAAAATCCTCAATATACTTCGGGTCAATCCATGTGGCACCGATACGCACCTCAATTTCGCTGGCATCCAGCTCCTTCGGCTGTACCTGTGTGAGTGCCTGCACATTCACGGCATATTCCGGGTGGCTCTCTACATAGACCTTTGCTGTTTCCAGCTTGTCACGGACATTTCCACTTAAATACTCATCTGCTGTTTCCCACTGATCCGTCAATGGATTCTGGAATATAATTCCTGTCAGCTCCTCCTTGACCGTACCCACATCTTTTCCTGTCAGCTCTGCCATATAATCGAGGTCAACTCTTGCTTTTTCCGATAAGGACACTGCCAGTGCTTCACTTGCCGTATCCACACTTGTGACAACCTCTGCCTTTTTAATGGTACGCTTCGTGAACATATCCGCTTTGCCTTTGAAATTGCCTTCATCGTCCAATTTTTCAAGAGAACATAACAGACAATAGCTGCTGTCCTGATTAAATGCTCTTTTGTTGGTCTGCGAGTTAATTAGACCGTGTTTCTTGGAAAAAGCATCATATAAACTGTTTAACTCCGCCTGCTTTTCCTTGATTACCGTATCCGGATATTCTTCTAATTGCAGATTGATAAGCTCCGGCGTACAATTTCGGATACCCACCATGCCCTTGATACGTTCCTGCATGGAATCGGACATATCCACAGGCTTCATAATGGAATTTTCACGGTAATACACCCTATCGTCCACAAGAGTGTAGCTGTAATTCTTAACATCCGGATCCGCCGGAATGGTGGCGTCCGCAAGCTCATCTGCCAGCTCATCCAGCTCCACTGCTTCTATCTCTCCGTCAATATGGCTGATTGCTTCCTGTAGCTGCTGTGCAAATGGTCTTGTGGTATCGGGCATACAGGTACTTTCCAAACCATACGGTCCACTGACCATTTCCATTTTTCCCACGATCATCTCCGGATGTTCGGCAAAATAGCTGTTCATGGCAATGCCGTTCTCATCCTCTGACAGATGCACCCAGTCCGGCTCCAAATCCATCACACGGTCACGCTTCTTTAAGAATAGGATATCAGAAGTAACCTCTGTTCCAGCATTCTCCTTAAATGCTGTGTTAGGCAGTCTGACTGCACCCAGAAGTTCTGCTCTTTGGACAAGGTATTTTCTGACCTCCGGACTTTTCTTATCCATTGTTCCCTTACTGGTAACAAAGGCAACCACACCGCCGGGGCGAACCTTATCCAAGGTCTTTGCAAAAAAATAGTCATGGATTAAAAAATTCTGCTTGTCATACTGCTTATCCGCCACCTTATACTGTCCGAATGGCACATTTCCGATTGCCACATCAAAGAAATCGTTCGGATAATCCGTCTTTTCAAATCCTGTGATTTTAATGTCGGCATTCGGATATAGCTGCTTTGCAATCCTTCCCGTAATGCCGTCAAGCTCCACGCCATAAAGCCTGCTCTCCTGCATCTTCTCCGGCATCATTCCGAAGAAATTTCCGATACCCATTGCCGGCTCCAGCACATTTCCTTTTTCAAATCCCATTTTATCCAAGGAATCATAGATACTGCGGATTATGGCAGGACTTGTATAATGGGCATTTAGGGTACTCTCCCTTGCTGAAGCATACTCCTGTTCCGATAACAGTCCCTTTAATTCCTGATATTCATTTGCCCAGGCACTCTTGCTTTCATCAAAGGCATCCGCAAGCCCACCCCAGCCAACATACTGAGATAAAACCTCCTGTTCCTCCAGTGTTGCGATACGGTTCTCGCTCTCTATTTTCTCCAGTGTGCGTATGGCTTCCACATTTCTGCGGAATTTTTCCTTTGCAGTGCCAATGCCTAAATCGTCATCCGTGATATGGAAATTGACGGCTCCTGTCTTATCAATCTGCGGTTCTACCTGCTTTACAGGAACTTCGATGTCCGGCTCTAATGATGTGTCTGACACTTTCTCAGGCTTTTGGATATCCTGTCCAGAAGATTCCCGATTTTGCACATCCTCTGCCGTTAATGGTGGTTCCTCAACACCTTCAGGATAATCTTCACTTCCTTCAATCTGTGTAAACACCTCTGTTTCGTGACGGTCTATATCCCTTTCCGTCATCTCGTTGAGATAATCTTCCTCGACTTCTCCCCGCTGTGGCTGATAATCGTACTCAAAGGCAACACCATTTACCTCTGCATAAAAAAATTGATTATCTGTTACGGAATTTCCAAGCACATAGTTTTCTTCCTCAGTCCCCCATTCATCGACTTTGATGCACTCCTGTCCATCAATCGTGATTTTCTCAGCCGCCTGTGCCGCAAGCTCTTTCTCCTGCTCAATATACCGTCTTGTCTGGTTGATAAATCCATTTAATACGGCAGGGTGGGAGTCCACAACCATATCCGCATTTTTCACCATGGCATAAGGCTCAATGGCTTTTGCCCATTCCTTATTCTCCGGAGAAAACCGTCCGTCTTGTCTTTTGTGCATGACAGAATTGGCAAGCACATAGCTTACCCGTTCAAAGCCATATTCCTGAATGACAGCTTCCGCTGTATCCTTTGGCAGACGATACCCGTCAAACTTTTCAGCGATTGCTTTTTCAATGGCATTCTTGCAGGCTACTTTGGTTTCATGCTCCATCTTTGCCTGTGCCTGCTCCAAAGCCTTCTGCTCCTGCTCCACTCTGTACTGTGCGTAGGCTTCTTTTCCTTCCGGAGATAAATACTTATCTTCTTCAATGAGCTTACGAATACGCTTTTCCACAACATTCCAAGACAACAGCACTTCTGCGTATGGTTTTCCGATATTTCCCTTTTTCAGCTTTATTCCTTTTGCATCATGATCTTCATAGCTGTGGTCAGCTCCGGCAAGTGCATGGCTACTACCGCCTGTTCCATATTCATTCTTTAAGAAATTAGCTGCTTCTTTGCTGTCATGCCCTTCCTTGAAATAATCATATATGCGGAAAGACCCATGTGAAAAACCGCTTCCCCTGCCAAGCCTGTTGTCTATCTCATCCTGCGTGATAAAATCCTCGTGCTTAATTTCCACATGTTCAGCAGCTGGAAATGTCAGCCTGTCTACCAGAAGGTTGTCGAGTTCGGCACGAAGCTCCTCTTTTGGCATAACAGAACGGAAACGCAGGCTTTTTTCTCCGATTTCCAACTGATGCAGAGCGTGATCCATGTGGTCAGCTATCCTCTCCACCTCTTCCGGTGTAGAAAGAAGTTCCACCAGTCTTGCATGGGCATCCGGGTAATTGCCCGCCTTTAATTCCAATTCTTCCGGTGTCTTTCTCTGCTGGTACTTGGCATAAATACGTTTGCGGCTGTCATCCCTGCCCCCGCCGCTTCTTAAAATATCATCAATCTGTTTCTCCGGCAGTACAAAACCTGCCGGAATAACACTTTTTTCTTCTGCCTGCTTCATGGCAATGTTGCCGACCTGCTCCGAAAACATGGTAAAAAGGTCAAGCTGTTTAAACATACCGTCTGTATCAATCTGCTCTGCCACTTCCCCCGGAAGTAAATAGACACCATCCTCGATATAAGAATTGACCCAGTATCTTGCATCTTCCCATGACAACCTGCTCTCTGCTTCACGGGTCAGATAATTGCCTTTCCACATGGTAAGCCCATCCTCATCAGCTCGATACCCGGCTCTTACATCCCCTATATACAGCTCTGTAAATTCCTCCATGCGGAAAGAATTTTTCAGATACTCCGTCTGCAAAACCGCATCCTGCTCTGACTGGAAATATCCTGCAATCTCCGGTCTTTTATGGATAAGATAATTATCAAAACATAAGATTCCCTTTTGAAGCTCTGTGAAATCTTCGGTTTTATTCGAAAAAGAACCGGATAATGAGTTGCTGTCACTATCCGGCTCCTGCATGGTAATATTAGATTGTTCCTCACGGCTTAAATGTAGATCAGCTCTGTCAGTACGATTTCCTCCGCTGAGTGTCTGATGTTGTTCATCTTCACTACCCAGCTCATCTGATCGGCTGCTTTCAGTTCCCCGTTCACTCCCTCCGCCTTCGCCATCTGTCCGGTCAGAAGTTCCATTCTCTGCTCTGCCTGCTCCTGTACCTGCAGACAATGTGCTTTCAGCTCCCCTGTCAGTATCATTCCCTGATAAATCCCTCTCCTGTGTTCCTTTAGAAAGTTCTTTCTCATCAGTCCGTACTTGGTCAGTGCCTGTTCCGGCTCCTTGTTCGCTGTCAGGTTCGGAATCAGATAATCCCCGTTCTTTTCGTATGTCAGTTTCATTGGCAATGCCCTCCATTTCTGTATGATTTTCAGTTTCCTTTGGTTTATCTATTGCCGTTTCGCTTTCACGATTTAAAGCATTATAATCTGCTTCTGGTGCATTTGCAAGTCCTTTTTCAACCTTTTCTTCATGGCTTCCAATATGCTCCCCAGCCGCTTTTTCTCTTGCCTTATTTGAGGCATTCTGCCTTGCAATCTGGCGTTCGTATGCCCCTATTGTCCGTCCAATTTCCATAAGCAGGGGCTTACACATCTCCGTAGTTGCATTTCCAATGACAGCTAATGACTTTGTATTATTAAATTCGTGGATATATTCAAAATTCATGTCATCTTTCCACAAATCCATATCGGCACCGCATCGGGATAGCAGGGTAAAGGAAATACTGGAAGCCAGCGTTTCCCTCCATCGGATTCCAAGATTCAGTTCATCCAGATCATCAAGGAAACTTCCCTCTTTCACATAGTTCAGCTCCGGTAAAAGTTCCTCATAATAATCCTGTACAATCCTGTCAGCTATCTCCATAACCCTCTCTTCAAAAGGCATATTTACATCGGTTGCACCATAAGTTTTTTCAAGCTGTGCAAGCACGGGAGCCTTATGTTCCTCCCTAAGCTCCCACAGATATGGGTCACGCCCGATTCTCCTTGCCTTATGCACATCTGATACATCAAAGACATATTTTAATCTCGGACGTTCGCTGTCCGTATCAATCAGGGCAATTCCTTTCGCTCCACGGTTGACCCAGCAATTCATCTTTTCATTCCACGTTTCAAGCGAAGCACAGGCTGTTGCATCCGGTCTTTGGGCATATATTAACATCTGCTCGTTAAAGGGATATTTATACAGCCTTGCAGCCGTAGTCAGAAATCTGGTCCATTCATTTTCGTTTTTAACAATATCTGCCGCTGTCATTTCTGCCAGTGCAGATATATAATGATATTTTCCTGCCATAGATACTCCTTTCGATTCATTTTGTCCTAATAGCAGAAAAGCAGCCCAAAGTGGCTGCCTCAGAATATAGACAAAATTCTATAAATACTAAATGCAAGTATATTAGCAAAAATATACTTGCATTTTCTTTTAATGACTATTCCTAAATAAAAAATATATTTACTCCTGTATACACACGCTTATTCAATCAAATCAATTATCCTACTTAATACTACTTTTATTTTTTGTTCCAAAATCTCAATTTTATAGTAATTTGTAGAAATATCTGTTAACAAATTATCTATCTCACTTACATCTTTTTTCCTTTTTTCTTTCAGAATTTTATTTATATCTACAGAAAATTTAATACGGGCATACATTTCTTTATCCTTCAAATTGTGCATAGTAATTGCAGATAGGACAAACTCCAAATCATATTTAAACAAAACGTAATACCTTCTCATATTTTGTTGTTTATGATTTTTCTTTGTATCCCTTATATTAGAAATAATCGAATATATAACCGTATCTAATAACACAAATTCTAACAACGCTTCTTTGACAAGAGAAAAAACATAATCCGATTGTGATACATTTACACTATATGTAAAAACACTTGTAAAAAATAGTAGTATGTATATAGCATAACGCAACACATTAATACTTATTAATGCTTCGACCGGCTTAAAAATCAGTGCCACAGATTTATTTCCAGTAACTCCTTGAATAAATTTTTTAACCATTCTTAACAAAAAAGATAAGATATACGGTATCGATATTAGAAATGTTATCATTGTCAAAAAAATAGAATACTTCTCTTGTCCTATAAACTCACCATAAGTCAATTCTATCCCCGAAGACGTACAAATCTTTTCAACAAGTAATACAAATAAATATGTTCCATATCCAATTATATTTTTCAACAACATAGATGAAAAAAATACTAAATATAAAAGCGCAATCACTATTGCCATTGTAACAGTGAATAATGGTAATACTACTTGAGATATTAATATTAACTCAATAGCAAGAAATATAGTCTGCCCCCATGTCAAAACATCCTCATCATTTTTTCTATTTCGAACGAAATATATAACAAACAATAACAATGATGCAAAAAAAATAGCTCCAGAAATAATATACCACTTACTCATAATCTGTGTTAATTCGTCCAATATTTCTGGATTAGAAATATTCTCACTAAATATTTTTAGTAGCTCCATAAAATCAATATTTATATAAGCTAACACACAAGATAGTATCAAACCAATAGGTGTCGCTAAAGCCAACATGGCATATTTTATTACGCCACTTTTCTTAAAACTTTCTATCTCTTTTTCATTAAATACAACTGATTTCATAATACCTCTCCTCCTACAACTCAACAACACATATATAATATCGGAATTATATATAAAATCATTATATTTTTACCTAGGTAGAGCATTGGCATCCTTCTTTAAATATACCATTTTTGATTGTTAATACGTTCTTTGTCTACATTCTGAAACAGCCTAAATTGGCCGCTTTCCTGCTTGTTACATATGAAGCGGCTAAATCACCGCTTCTTTCTTTTTATCTGCTGTTGGCTGTTTCCTGTCAGCATGCATCTTCATCACATCATTTTTCTTTTCTGCAAGTCTCTCTTTTAGTGAAGGACGTTCTTTCTTCTCATCACGCTTTTCCTCTTTCTGCTTTGCACGTTCCCCGGCACGGTCACTGCGAAACAGCTCATGTTCTTTTGCATCATACTCATACACATGATCCGAAAGACGTTCCTGCGGTGCTACCTGTGTCTGGTTCACTTCCTGCACCATCTGTTCAAGGTCTCTTAACTCCATTCCGGCATCTTTCGGGATAATCAGCGTTTCATGCACAGATGAAGGCAGTACATAGAAGTCTCCAACCTTGTCTGCTATTTCCTGTCTGGTATCATCATTTAATATAGCGGCTGCTCCATTTACCTTTGTATCATTTGTCAGGACAAACATCGTGTCAGGAACATCCGGTATCATCTGGGATGCCATTTCTCTTGCCTCTGATATATCCATATCATTATCCCTTGCAATGTCCCCTGCCATCATTTCTATAATGGTCTCGCTCATTCCCTTGAAGCTGTATGACTGTAAAACATCCATGTTCAAAAGAGCCTGTTCGTGCAAATCCTCAAGGATAATCCCATACCTGTCCATCAGATTATCTGTAATCGTTATGGTTGCAGTGCCTTCCGCATTTTTGTCCATTAAAATCTGATACACAACCGCCAGATCTTCCACCTTGGTGTATGGTTTGTCCTCAAGAAACTGCCTGTTGGCTTCCTCATTGATGAGCTTGCACACAATCTTGTCTTTGACGTTATCAAAATCAGTAACCGCAGATACATCCATATCATGGTCAATATAATGTGCCTGATATGTGGCTGCAATCTGCCCAAGCACATCATCCATCTCAGCTCCATCCTGTATCTGTTCAAAATACGGATTCAGATATACGGTTGGAGAAATATTGCTTTCTTCCGTCCGGATTGTCAGACCATCCAAAACACAGTCATTATTCTTTACTACCTGATGAACAGAAATCGTTGCATCTGCAAATTTTTCCGGTAAAAAATCCTGTATCTGATCTTTTACCTGTTCTACAAAATCCTTATATTCCATTACTTTCTCTCTCCCTTCCCGGTATTCTTCTGTGATTTGTCTGCCAGCTTTGATGCTTTCGTTCCATACAGTTGATAACGTTTCATCGTAAGCGATGAATAATCACCCGGTCACGACTTTCAGGGAACTTTAAATATTCAGGTTCCCACGTTCTTCAGGTCTTACTTTTTCGATATCTATGATCCCTGTACATCTTTCTTTTATAAAGTCACTCCATGGAAGCAGCTGTTTTATGCCTGCGGGCTCATTTTTATAGTCCGGCATATACAGCAGCAAGGTGTAGAGATAATGATAGATGTTCAGGTTATTGGCTTTCGCTGTTTCTATGAGACTCAATACAATGGCACTTGCTGTTGCTCCATCAGCAGTATCATGAAACAGAAAGTTTTTACGCCCCGTCACATAGGTTTTTGCCCGACGTTCCGCTGCATTATTAGAGATCTCGCATCTTCCATCCAGTAGATAATTCATAAGGGTCTCTTTATGATTAAAGGCATAGTTTACCGCTTTTTCAAGCTTACTCCCGCCAGCAGGCTCCAGGGTTTCCAACCATGTCCAGAATTCATTCCAGATGGCAGGTTCTGTTTCCTGGCGTTTCTGTTTTCGTTCTTCCTGTGGAAGTTCTTTGTAGAGACGTTCCATATAGAAGAGACGGTTACAGAATGCAACTCCTTTTTCAGCAGGGAGCAGGGAACTGTCTTCTGCAGTTCCCTGCGGAGGTTCTGCAAGTTCCTGTTCAGAATTAATGTCCAGAAGTTTCAGCTTTTTCTGACGTGCTTTTGGGACTGCTTCAAAGAACTTACGCCTGCAGTGGGCAAGACAGCAGACCAGGACAACATCTTCGATCCTGCCGTATGCACTATACCCATCACACTGGAGCATCCCGGTGAAACCATGGAGAAATTCTATTGGATAATCCCCGCTCCGTCCGGGTCTGTAATCGTACAGGATGATCGGTGGTTTCCCATCCGTCCCGCTCAGGTAGATCCACATATAGAATTTTGAAGTGGCAGTTTTTCCCTCTTCATGAAGCACTTGACAGGGTACCTCGTCTGCATGGAGGATCTCTCTTGCCAGCAGCTCCTGGTGCATTGCTTCATAGACCGGAGAGAGATATTCCAGTGAACAGTAATTGTACCAGCGCGCTGCAGTTTCTCTTGGGACAGGCACCCCTTTTTCCATCCAGTCTTTTGACTGACGGTAAAAGGGAAGGTGCAGAAAGCTTTTCTGGTACATGACCATCGCCACCATATCCGGCGATGCGGGACTATGGGCAAGAAGCGGTGTCGGTGTTTTTGCCTCTACGATCGTTGTTTCATCCTCCTGCCGACATACAGGACACATAAGGGTTTCCTGCATGTAATGGACCCTTACCACTTTTGCCGGAGTGATACGCAGTTCTTCCCGGACAAACTTATACCCCAGGTGTTCCATCGGGGAACCACAGTCCGGACAGATCCTTTCTTCCGGGGGAACATCGCAGGAGATCTCTTTTATGGGAAGGGCCTCATACAGATCTGCACGAACAGACTTTTTTCTTCTGGTCCGTGTATGTTCTTTTACAACGGTCACCGTTTCTTCCTCCTGGATTCCTTCCTCCTGATCAGGACGCCTGGTCTTTTCGCTGGATGTTCCAAAGATCTTTCTTTTCAGTTCATCTATCGTCTCGTTCAGGTTCGCAATCGTGCTGCGGAGTTCTTTTATGGTAGCTCTGAGATCCACAATGGTCTGTTCCTGTTCTTTATTCGTGTTTAATAAAAGCTGGATCATATCTTCTGTATCATGAGGCATGGCATTTCCGTCCTTTGTTTTCTTATCCCTATTATAAAAGAAGTACGGGGATATGGCAAACAGACGGGACAGATGGTACTGTCAATCTGACGGTTCCTCAGTTGTGGATATCTTTCCTAAAAAAATGAAAGATATGCCTGTATGCTCATTCTTTTAGGAAAGATATCCACCTGCTGTTTTAAAACAGATGTTTTTTTGAGTCTCATCCACATCGCATTCGAAAGGAAAAAAGAAAGCAGTGGATAAGTGTCTGGCGGCTGCCTGCTGTCACGGATATAGAAAATTTAAAATTCTCTGTTTTGCACAAAGGATCAGAAATCTTTTTTTCTGCCTGTGCCTTTGATTGCTTTGGGCTGATCGATGGAAAGACCTTCCATAAGCCACCGGAATTCCTGACGCGTCAAAAGACGGGCTTCCGAAGCATTCCGCGGCCACTGGAACCTGCCGTTTCCGTCAAGCCTTTTCTGGAGCAGCACAAAACCATCCTTATCAAAATGGAGTGCCTTAAGTTTCCGGCTGTCCCTTCCGCAGAAAAGATAAACTGCATTTGCATACGGATCGAGTTCATAAGTATCGCGTATGATAGCCATAAGCCCGTCGAAACTTTTTCGCATATCTGTACGTCCGGTGATAACGAAGATCTTAGACACACCGGACAGATCACCTAACATAAATCCTGCAGCGCTGATAACGTATGAAATATGGTCTCACGGTCTGCTGCGTTGGTGATCTCAATCTGGAAACTGTGATAAGTGATCTTTATAACAGAGTCTGGAATGGTATCCGTTTTGAGCTGCACTGAGGATGGGCAGACTGCCGGTTCCTCAAAAGAAAGCGGTACAACTTCCTGTTTTCCTGAGAAAGAAGAATGGACTGGTTCCGGTATCTCACAGGCTTTTTGTCGGAGTCTTCGTATCTGGTAATAAAAGTTGCTTGTATGGATATGATGTTCCTGACACCAGCATTTATCAGAAAGACCACTGGACCGGCATTCCTGGATCAGATCCAGCCATTCTTTATCTGTACGTCTTGGATTTCTTTTAGGCATAAAAATTCAACTCCTGTTTTTTATTTGGAGTGGGATTAGCACAGGTACCAGAAGAACTGAAGTGAAATGGTCCTAAGTGCAAAAAACTGGAAAAGTTATAGAGATACCACTCCTTAGAGGGATTATCTCATAAATTTTGGATACTGAAAAACCGGTGGATTATTCATCGCTTACGGTCTTTCCCATGAGCAAAGATACTGAAACAATGAAACACGCAGCCGAAGTGGCTCAGTTCCGCTTCGCCTTGATCGCCCCTGTCATCCAGGGGCTTTTTCCGGATGCTTCCGCAACCGCTTACTACAAACGGGTCACGGCGGCTCCCCTGACTCTGCCTGACGGTTCTTCCGTTACCTACAGTTATAAAACACTTGAAAAATGGAAGTCACAATACAGCCTTGGCGGTCTTGATGCCCTGATGCCAAATGTCCGTGCTGATAAAGGCTGTTCGCGTGCTCTGAATGACGAAGCCATCGCGGAGATCTACCGGATCAGGATGGAACATCCAAGAATGAATGCCACCCAGATCTATGAACACCTGGTAAGGGAATCTTTCATCCCGGCTAAGGTCAGTGTGGATTCTGTCCAGCGTTTCATCCGCCATAACGACCTGAAATCTGCCCGTGATCCAAACATCCGCGACCGTAAAGCCTACGAAGAGGACGAATTCGGCAAGATCTGGCAGGCTGATACCTGTTACCTTCCCTATATCACGGAGGACGGACAGCGCCGCAGGGTCTACTGTATCATGATCATCGACGATCACTCCCGGCTCCTGGTGGGCGGTGAATTATTCTATAATGACAATGCCGCCAATTTCCAGAAAGTTTTGAAAAATGCCATAGCTTCTTATGGGATACCTGATAAACTCTATGTTGATAACGGATGCAGTTATTCGAACGAACAGCTTTCCATGATCTGCGTGTCCCTTGGGATCCTGCTTTTACATACCCGTGTCCGCGACGGGGCCAGCAAGGGTAAGGTTGAACGCCATTTCCGCACCCTTAAGGAGCGCTGGCTCTATACCCTGGACATCAACGCTATTACTTCCCTGGCACAGTTTAATACCATGCTGAGAGATTATATGCGTTCCTATAACACCACGTTCCACCGCGGCATCCATGCAGTTCCTCTTGACCGGTACGAAGCATCAAAAGACCATCCCCGTAAACCTGCATCCCGGCAGTGGCTGGATGACTGTTTTTATAACCGTATCACACGTAAGGTACGCAAAGATTCCACTGTTACTATCGATAAAGTCTGCTACGATGTCCCCATGCAGTTTATCTCTGCCAGAGTTGACATCCGCTATCTTCCGGATGACATGGATTCTGCATTCATCCTGTTTGAAGATCAGAAGTTTCCCATCAGGCAGACTAACCGCAATGAAAACTGCCATACGAAACGCAGCACTCTTCCTACAATCGATTATTCACAAGCCGGAGGTAAAGCCTGATGTATAATTCTTTTTACGGACTTACGTTTAATCCTTTTGATGCAAATTCTGCTCGAACGGTACGCCTATTCTGAAATCGGCGGTACATTCATTCTGATTTAGCGGTACGCGTTTTCTGCTCAAAGCGGTACGTTTTTCCTTTATTATTGTGATGTAACTATTATTCATCACAGTGCAAAGGAGGAACTATTATGCACGACTACAATACTATTCTTGGAGTCATAGAACTTCGGCTCAGTAAAGTCAGTTATGACTCTGTACAAAAACGTTACCGAATCGGACGGAGCGGGATTGCATTAATCATGAACCGCTACAAGGATTCAGGCTTATCATTGGATGATCTTCGGCAAATGCCAGCCTCAAAGGTGGTTGATCTCATCTATCCAAAAGAAAACCTTCGACATAAGGATATTCCACTGCCTGATTTTGAAAAAATACATGAGCAGATGATCCAAATGGGAAAACATGCTGACTTGAGTTTTCTATGGATTGATTATAAAAAAGAGCATCCTAACGGTTACCAGCTCGCTCAGTTTTATAAGCTGTATCGTGACTTTATGGTAGACACTTATGGTACTTCAAAAACATCTATGCCTGTGGAACGGATCCCCGGTGAAAAGATGTATATTGACTGGGTAGGCGACCAGCCGGAACTGCTATTGGACACAACAACTGGAGAACTTCAGAAAGTTCACATTTTTACAACTACACTTGGTTTTAGCAGTCTTGTTTATGCAGAGATCTTTCCTGATGAAAAACTGCCACATTTTATTACCGGCACAGTACATGCACTGTCTTATTATGGGGCAGTTCCTAAATATCTTGTCCCGGACAATCTGAGAACAGCTGTTACCAGACATAGTAAAGATGAACTTGTGCTGCAGTCAGCTTTTTCAGATCTGGAAACTTTTTATGATACGATCATTCTGCCGCCACCACCAAGGAAACCGAAAGGCAAACCAACAGTTGAAAATCATGTGCGTTTCTTGGAGACGCATCTGGTAGAAGAATTAAAGAAAGATACTTATACCTCTCTGGAAGCTCTGAATGCTGCGGTCAAAAAGATCGTAGCGGACATCAACCAGCGTCCTTTCCAGAAAAAATCTGACATTCGGAAATCCCGCATGAATGGATTCGAAAAGTACGACAAACCGCGTATGAACCAGCTTCCAGGCGAAAGTTATACACTTTGTGATTATAAATACTTTCTTAAAGTTCCAGATAATTACCACCTTGAGTATGATGCCCACTACTATTCTGTATTGTATACCTATAAAGGGAAGCCTGCAATTCTTAAGGCTACAATGACGGAGATACGGATCTGTGATGAGTATAACCGGCTGATCTGCCGCCATCCAAGATCTTACCGTGATTTTCCTCTTTACATTACAGATGACGATCATATGCCTCCAGAACACCTATATTACAAAGAAGTGAATGCACATGACGGAGCTTATTACAGACGATGGGCATCTGTTTATGGAGAATCTATGGTAACTCTTATTGACAGGATACTTCGCAGTTCCAAGCATGAGGAACAGGCATACAACAGCTGTGCCGGTGTACTCCATTCCTGTAAAGATGTTCCTCACAGGCTGGTTCAGGAGGCTGCTGAGAAATGCGTAGAAGCCAATGCTTGCAAGTATTCTTATTTCAAGAAAGTACTTAGCATGGTTCAGAATAATCATTCCAGCAGCGCTATAAACGGAACCGGAAAACTTCCTTCCCATACAAACATCCGTGGAAAGGAGGCATACAAATGAGTTCATCCCATGACATTACATTAACACCTCAGGAACAGGCTCTGATCATGCGTCTGAAGAGTTTCCGTGTTCCAGAAATGGCACATATCCTGGAAGAACAGTTGAAAGATCCCAATGCAGATCTGAACACTTTTATGGAACGCATAGCATCAATGGTTGATGCAGAGTGGCAGGCACGGGCAGATAAACGCTTTAATCGTCTGATGAAAGAAGCACATCTGCGATACCCGGCGGCGGATCTTGACGAAACTATTTACCGTCCAGAACGTCAGCTTGATACCCAGACAATAGAGCGACTGAGTACCTGCCATTGGATAGAGGAAGGAAAGAATCTCATTGTAACAGGATCTTCCGCCAGTGGAAAAACTTATCTAATCAATGCTTTTTGTGTAACTGCAATGAAGCAGTCTAAGAGTGTAAAGTATATAAAAGCGAACACTCTTATGAGCGAAATGGAACAGGCACGTATCAAATCCACAAATCTGGATTACCTGAATAAGCTGACCAAGCTGGATCTTCTTGTGATCGATGATTTTGGCCTTATGGATCTCGATCTTGATAAATGCCGGGATCTTTTTGAAGTCCTTGACACCAGGGATGGAAGAAAATCAACTGTAGTCATCTCACAGTTTCCAGTCAGTACATGGTTTGATATGTTTGCTGACAATACCTGCGCTGCTTTGCTGCCAGCCTTAACCCAAGCCTCTTCCATATGGAGTACCTGTGTCTCTCCACCATCAGTGTTGCAGATTTTTACAAGCAGCTCTGTTCTATCCTGGGTGTGTCTGACAAAGGCGGCAAGACTGGGATGTTCAAAGCGATACAGGCACAGATCACCTATCTCTATAAAGAGAAACGCCAGCCGCTCCTTCTTGCCATTGATGAGGCACAGTACCTGAGTACTGGGATCCTCAACGATATCAAGATGCTGATGAATTACGGATATGACTCTGTAAACTATTTTACCCTGATCCTTTGCGGAGAGTCACATCTGAATGACACTCTGCGTAAACCTGTACATGAGGCACTCCGTCAGCGCATCACTGTCCATTACAACTATACCGGCCTGTCAGATGACGAAGTATCAAAATATATCCTGCACAAGCTTCAGCTTGCAGGTGCTTCCACAAACATCATTTCCCCGGCAGCACTTGCCGCTGCACACAGTTACACCCAGGGAAATCCACGTCTCATTGATAACCTGATGACAGATGCCCTCACTATAGGCTCCCAGCAGGATAAAAAGATCATTGATGCTGAAACAGTCCGTGCTGCCGTAGATAACCAGGGACTCTACTGATGAAGTTTTCAATGCGCAATAAATATTTCAAAGGCTGTGACACTTGTCATGGCCTTGTTTCAAAAGCAGGTGAACTGCCCTTCAGACAAAGCTATAACAATGTGCGGTACGACCGACAGGACCATGCGGTTAATGCCGGTACGGCACAATCGGATAGGTACTTTTGCCGAAAATAAACTGCGGTTAGTACCTACCACAATGTGCCGTCTGACACCCTAACATTCCAACTCCTTCACAATTCGAAGCGTTTGAGCCAGAAGCTGAGGATCTGTTCCGTTTGGTATTGTTAGATGAAAGCTGCCTACAGACAGCTTCATTGACTCTGCTACAGAAAAGTTATTCCTTTCCGTAGCTGCCGGAATTACATTTAATGGCTGTTCATAAGGAATCGGGTCAGTATCATGAAAATCCACTCTGACAACTTCCTGGCTTTCTGGTGCACAATAGGTGCGTCCAGTTGACGCCGGTAAATCCACACAACCCTTCTGACGCAGTCTTTTTACCCAGTTGTAAAAAGTTCCTGGCTTGATATCATGTTCTACACACCATTGATGATCTGTCAATCCACTTTGACGGCATTCCATGATGAGACGGTATTGTTGAATAATCCGGTGCCCGTGTCCCTGCTGTCCGGTGACAGGAAACCGCAAATCCGTTTTTTAGGAAACCACCATTCCGGTAGTGGAAACCTTTATTATAAATCCTTTAGAATGTAATCATGCACCAGCTGGTGTAAATTCATTCAAAGGAGGTCATGACCATGACCAAGTATCGAGAGATTCTCAGGCTAAAAAGTCTGGGACTCAGTCAGCAGAGCATTGCCGACAGCTGCAATGTCTCCAAGAAAACGGTTAATCGCGTTTTGAAGCGTGCAAGGGAATTAAATATTTCCTGGCCGCTTGATAAAAGCGATACCGATGCCGTTCTTGCAGAAATGTTTTTTCCTTCTACAAAGCAAGTCAGATCCAATAAACGGATGCCTGACTACGATTATGTCCACAAAGAATTACTCCGTAACGGAGTCAGTAAGAAACTCTTGTGGACAGAATACATGGAGGATTGTCATGCAAATGGCGAAGAACCACTTATGTATTCCCAGTTCTGCTATCACATCCAGCAGGATGAGCAGAAACGACGTGCTACCATGCATATCAACCGGAAACCTGGTGAGCAGGTTGAGGTCGATTGGGCAGGAGATCCTGCAACAATCATTGATCCGGATACCGGTGAAATCACCAAAGCCTATATATTTGTCGGCGTGATGACTTATAGTCAGTACGCATATGTAGAAGCATTTCTGGATATGAAGCAGAAATCATGGATTAATGCCCATGTTCATATGTACGAATATTTTGGTGGTGTTGCCAGAATTCTCGTACCGGATAACTGTAAAACAGCAGTTGTCCACAATGGTGGCTTTAAAGACCAGCAGGTCAATGAAACTTATCAGGAAATGGCCGAATACTACGGCACCGCTATTATCCCGGCGCGTGTCAGGGCTCCAAAAGATAAGCCGAATGCTGAGGGGACAGTAGGAAATATTTCTACTTGGATCACAGCAGCTCTTCGGAATGAACAGTTCTTCTCCCTTGCCGAATTGAATCTGGCAATCAGAGATAAGCTGGAACTGTTCAACCAAAGGCTCTTTCAGAAGAAAGAGGGTAGTCGGCGAAGCTTATTTCTTGGGGAAGAAAAACCATTGCTGGCACCATTACCTGCTACCCGTTTTGAACTGAGTGACTGGAAAGCAGCCACTGTCCAGTTCAATTATCACATATCTGTGGACGGAATGCTATACTCCGTTCCGTACGAATACATTAAAAAGAAAGTTGATATAAGGGTAACAGACACCACGATTGAAATTTTCTACAACCATAACCGCATTGCTTCTCATCGTCGTCTAAAAGGACGCCCTGGGCAGTACAGCACCATTACTGAGCATATGCCGGCAGACCACCAGAAGTATCTGGAATGGAACGGTGACCGCTTCCGTAAATGGGCTGAGCGGATTGGCATAAATACGTACACTGCAGTCAATGCAATATTGACCTCCAAAAGTGTGGAACAACAAACCTACCGAAGCTGTATGGGGCTTCTTAAGCTTGCTGAGAAGTACTCAGATGCGTTACTGGAAGCTGCCTGTAAAAAGGCATTATCCTATACAGCATCACCCAGTTACAAGAGTATTAAAAACCTACTTGTAACCGGTTCAGAAAAGCTGGCATCGGAAGCAATCGATACCAAGACCACACATAAAGCACATGGCATCACACGAGGTGCCGATTACTATCGGAGGTAAACACATATGACCAATCAGAGTACAATGGATAAGTTAATAGAAATGCGCCTTACCACAACGGCAGATGCATTCCGCAATCAACTCAATGACCCAAAATTCAAGGAGGTTCCCTTTGAGGATCAATTCGGTATGCTGGTGGATATCGAATACAGCAGTCGCAAAAACAACCGTCTCAAAAGACTGATCAAGAATGCCGGTTTCGATCAGCCGGAAGCGAATATCATGGATATCAACTATACTTCCGGACGCAAGCTAAACAAGGAACTGATTCGCAGACTTGCTACCTGCGAATATATATCTGAACATCGGAATCTTTTTATTACCGGTGCTACAGGCTGCGGTAAAACTTACATGGCCTGTGCCTTTGGCATGGAAGCCTGTAAGCAGTATTACAATACCAAATATATCCGTCTGCCTGATCTGCTTATTGATCTGGAGGTGGCACGGACAGATGGCAACTACAAAAAGGTGATGGCTAAGTATGCCAATCCCGTTGTCTTGATTTTGGACGAATGGCTTCTATTGAAACCAACGGAATCTGAACAAAGAGATATCTTCGAACTACTCCATCGGAGACGCAAGAAATCTTCAACGATTTTTTGCTCCCAGTATGAGTTCGAGGAATGGTACGACCAACTGGGTGGTGATGATAGTCCTCTGGCAGATGCAATCATTGACCGCATTGCTCATGACAGTTATCGTATCAACATTACAAGCATTGATGCCGAACATGATATCTCGATGCGAGAGGTTTATGGCTTGGACAAAACATTACGTGAGTAAACTCGCATAAGCGGTTCCCGCTAGCCCGGACAGACGGTTTCCCGTCTGCCGGACTTGCGGTGTTACCGCACAAGAATATTCAATTGTTCTTCAGCAGGTATTCTTTTGCTTCTCATGAGCACACCTCCATAACTTGAATAGAGTAAAATGCTCGCATCTATCATTTCTAGCAAGAGAAAATGAAGTGAAATGCTTGCATTCTCTAATGATTATTATGAATTGATTTTTAGGGCAACACAATCCGTCGAATTATTTTGCACTTACGTTTTTATAGCATTCATACGATCCATCTGGCTCAATTCTGAATTAGATATTAAACGTCTAAGTCCTAACCCATAATCCGAAAACCATTCAAATGGTATCGTTATCTTCAGCATACCTTCTGAAGAATTCCTAAGATCTACCAGTAAATCATTTAAATCTGTCTGAACCTTAGAACTTGTTTCTAAAGTTCCCTCTTCATAGGCTTGAATAAATTTTACAATATATTTGTAATAAAATGCATTCGATGATGCATTCTCCAAAGATGTCCATTTATCTAATTTTTTAAATACACTATCAAGTTCTGAAGTTGTATCTTCTACTTCCAGGGCTCTCAATGCTCTAAACCATATTCTAAAATTAGCATTATTAGACACATCGTCTTCAATATTTTCTTCCATCATTGTTATTATTTCTTTAAGTTGTGCCTGACTTTTATTTGTATACAAATCTTGCTGAATTTCCGCATACTGACACACTCCCTTCCAGTGGCTTGTTTGCCATACAGAAAAACAGAGAATTTCGTCATGAATTATTATGATTATAACAGAAATCCAGCATTTTTCCTCAAAAATCGTTCGATTTCAGGCAGCTTTTAAAAGCACGGTGGAATTTACCTGTGCACTGGAATTTACTTTTTCAAGTCAGCAATAAAGTACTGGCGTACAATCTCTGTATTGCATTAAACAGTATTTTCAATGAATCCTGCGAACTTGGAAAAATCAAGGAATTGATATTCTAAAAATTTTAGTTTTCCAATAATTACAGGGATTCTTTGCGCATTTACAGGTTTTCATATAATTTATTTGAAGTAGCACAATAGGTTAATTTAAATTCAAAACTAAACTGTCATTCTTTCCGTCATGCATTTGCCACTCATCTTTATGAGTCTGGAACTGATTTACTTACATTAAAGGAGCTTCTTGGACATAAGTCCATTAATTCAACTGTTATCTACGTACATCTTGCATCTTATGCTTCACGTAAGATTTACAGTCCCTTCGACCAGTTAAACGGAGGATTTACCAATGACTGATAGAAAAATCCAGCAGATTTGGCAGAACTCTTATGAAGCATTCCTTTCCTCTGGGTACTTTCTTTCTGATGCGCAAAAGAAAGCTTCCTATACCAATCTGTCTATGGCAGAACTTCTGAAAACAGTCTGGAACATAGATATCCACATCTGCCCGGAATGTGGATGCTGCAACATGCAGTACATCGGAAGGACATATGGCACTTCCTGATAAAAAGCCTCTTCCACTGAATACCGTTTTTCAAAGACCTCCGCAAGAAGGTCTTAAAAGCATGCCCTTTTATCGGATATGTTTATGCGATCAGCCTAAAAAAGTAATTCATATGCTTAATTTACAATCAGGTCTTCAGCATTTTCACTAAAAAGGAAGAATACTATCCCCATATACCTATCGGCTAAACGTCCGCGAATTGGTACAATTATGAAGAATCACATTCAGAGCAGTTCCTGTTTATTTAGAACTGCTCTTTTTGTCTGCTCTGAATCTGATACTTGCAAAATATTCTGGTTTATATTTTTTTACATATTTTACCACCTCTGGTCGCGTTCCAACAAAGCTCATATTTCCTCCTGATGTAAAGATAGAAACAACTTTTTTTCAGAGAAATTTTTTCAGCACCATACCATGCAATTACCCTCAAAAACAGCACAAAAAAAGAACCTCTGATCTCTCAGAAGTCCCTATTTTACGCTGTTTTCTTAAAATTCTTCCACTGTCAGCATCGTTGCCTGCTTCATATCAAATTCCACCAGATTGTACTCCGAATGGCATATTCCCGTCAAACGATACGTCTTTTCCGCATCCCATTCGCACGTTTTCCATATCATTCGCAGCATTGGCACACTACTGATCTTAAATTCCCAATTCTCCGGGTTATATTTAGGCACACGAAAACACTCTGCATCTTTTCTGGCACATGCCTGCACCACCAATCCCCGCTTTTCAGGATTAAACAAAAATCTTATATACTTTGGCTCACCCAATGCCACTATCGTTGAATGAAAAATCCGTATCTTCCCCCATTTTTGGCATAGAGAAATCCCCGGTATCACAATATTATGTTCCTGCACACTGATACCTCCCGTCTTTAGGGCAGACTTTCCCCTTTAACTATTTTCCTGTTGTAAATTCTGCATAACCATCCAGCATATTTATTTCCAGTGCTTTCCTATGTTCTTCCACTGGCAAACCAAAAGAATCTTTCCATTCCTTTGGATAAAATGGTATTCGATTTTTCCTTTTTATTTCTTCCACTGAACGCTCATTATCTGTAGAATTTGATGCTGTTTCTTCTATATTATTAGCCTTGTCAGTAGTAAACTGACTTTCTGTGTCTTTTTTCGCTCTTTTTCCTTTAATGTCAAGAAATATCTCCGTTTCCATCAAGTCAAACACATAAATTGTTTCATCTTCAAAAGTAATCTTGTGTCCCAAAATCTTATATCGGCAATCCAGATTCCATCCCATCATTTCATACATCATTGCAGAAAAGATTTTATTTGTCATTTTTCTGCTTTTACGCTTATCTGGTTTTGCCACACACCAACGAAGTGCATCTTTATCATTTTCCTCACATTTTCGGACAACCATTCTCTTACTATCCTGGTTCACAAGTATCTGTATGTAAACTGCATCCTCTAAACCAGCAATGCAGGCTGTATTAAATGTCACACTATCTCTACGAATCACGACAGCCGGTTCCCTTAGATGAGCAAACAGTTCTCGTCTGACAACCTGATACCCATCATAACTAAAATCCTCCGCCAACTCGATTGCTTTCTGATCAATAATTTCTTTTTCATCCGTATACTCCGCTGTATCATGCATAATTAGCACACCTCATTTTATCTATCAATTTCTCTGCTGACTCCAGCAGAGCATTGAGAACTTCTCTGGTTATAATCTCCATCCCTTCAACAGTTCTTGCAGGACGCAGTATGTCCCAGTTTCCTTTATATGACACTCTCTGTAAAAACACCATTCTATTTGTAGACTCTCCAAAATTATATGCCCAAGCTTCCGGATAAAGTATTTTCTTTACTGGCTTCTGAGCTTCTTCTGGCTTTTTCTCCGTTTCTTCCGCAAATTGTTCTTCTGCCTTTTCCTGTACAAGCACTTCTGGTTCTTCTAATTCAAAAATCATTACCTGTTCATCTGCAGTACCGCAAAACTGTCCTCGCAATTTATACTTGCAGTCTTTATTCCATCCCATAAGCTCATATAATGGCCCTGAAAATCCTTTACAGCTTTTTGGGAGCACCGCCCAACGTCCATCTCGTATAGTTCCCCATTTAATAGCATTTATGCTGCTTTTTTCGCATGGACGAACTGCAATGCACTTTTCTACAGAATTGAAAAGTAATTCTACATACTCTACATCTTCAAATTTTTTCAAACAAGCTGTATTAAATACAATTTTTCCTGAAGAAATCGTTACTGCCGGATCGAATCTTGTTGAAAAAAACTGCGCCCTCACAATTTCATAACCGCTTAAATCAAATCCTCGGTTTTCCGTTTTCTCTACACAAATTTCATTATTGTTTTCAGAATAAGCACTTAATGATGCCTTTTTATAATCTGCTGACGAAAATCCATTCCATGCACGATTTACAGGTACAAAGCCTTTTAAGGCTCCCTGATCTACTACCTGTAAAGTTGGCAATGGATACCCTTTTTTCATATATTTGCTTGCATCCAGCATTTTTTGCGCTGCATCATAAATCTCCCGGCTCACAATAGCTTCATGGTGATCGGTCTGTCTATATTGGTTCCGATCATGGTTATTTTTCTTTGATTTATGATCCAGGTAATTAGGTGTAAAAGTTTTTCTTGATAAAACATCCCCACAATGCCTTTCATTGCGTAGAACATTTACAACTGTACTTCCTGTCCACTTTGTATTTCCTAATTTAGTTTTACGTCCTAAATCCATCAAAATTTCAGCAATTTCAGAAGTAGGAAAGCCACTCAGGAACAGATAATAACACAAGCGAACCGTATCTGCTTCCGACTCATTAATAACTAAATTCCCGTCCTCGTCCTTATCATAACCTAAGAGTTTGGGTGTCAGAAATATTCCTCTTGAAAACCGTTGTTCAATAGAAATATTCATAATTTCACTTTTCGTATGTGATTCTTCCTGTGCTGCTGCCGATAACACTGCAAGCATCATTTCGCTCGTATTATCAAGTGTGTAAATATGCTCTGTTTCAAAAAATACGCCTACCTGCGGTTTCATATTTGCTAATTCACGAACTTTAGCAATACAATCCACGATATTTCTGGCAAATCGTGATACACTTTTGGTAACTATTAAATCTATTTTTCCTACTTTGCAATCCTCAATCATACGATTAAATTCATCCCTATGCTGTAAAGATGTGCCGGAAATTCCCTCATCCGCATATATCCCAACCAGTGTCCACCCTGCATGTTCCTTTATCATATCTTCATAATGATTTTTCTGCAGTTCATATGAAGATGTCTGATTGGCATCATCTGTAGACACACGGCAATAAGCACACACCCTTTTGGTGCCTGCATCTTCAAATAATTTTTCTTTCTGTTTCGCAGGAATGAACTCTAATTCGCTGCGATCCACGCCCTTATACCTTGCACGAATCTTTTCTTTCCGTTCTTCCTGGCTTGCAGCATGTTTTTCCTGTTCGTTCATATGCTGTCCCCCACTTCCATATGCCAGTACCAGATTTTACCTTTTTTATATGCTTTTATTTCAGCAATTTTCTTTGCTTCCTGTACCGTTCTTTTTGCAATACCATACTCTTTCATTTTTTCATAAATATAGGTACTTGCTAAATCTTCTACTGATAACAGTTTTTGCAGATATTCTACAGCAATATCTTTCTTTCCTGTGCTTTTCTCAACATTAAGCAACTCTTCCACATTTATCTGGCATTTTCCAATCCATCGAAACCCTTTTTTCTTATCCAGTTCAAACCCTATCGGTTCTCCTTCTGGTGCAAGGCTTGATTTTACCGGAAACATATACCGTTTCCAAGGTTCTTCTTTATCTCTGGATACCATAAGAATGCTTCTCGCTGCTGCCGCAATGTCAATACTGCCTAATCCTCTGTATAATTGGTTTCCACCACCACTTTTGTTCATGTGTCCAACTAATACTATTGCACAATTAGTTTCTGCTGCCACCTTGGATAACTTTGATAAGATTTCTCGCATTTTTACTGCATTTGTCATATTTCCATTGTGACCGATAAATGCCTGTATCGGATCAAGCACAACCATTTTCGCACTGATCTGTATAATAGCATTTCTTATACGTTCATCTTCCAGTGTCAATTCATCATTATCTTCCTTTATGAATGCAACCTTACTACAATCAGCCCCAGCCTGTTCCAGCCTTGGTTTTATCGTATCTCCTTTTCCATCTTCTGAACACTGATATATTACCATCTCTGGCTTTTTTATCTTCTGTCCATCTGGCAAATATCCGCCTTTTGTTAGTATCGCTGCAACATGAATAATCAGTGTTGACTTACCCTCTCCCGGATCTCCCTGCAACATTGTAATCTTCCCACAGGGAATATATGGGTACCATACCCATTCCACCTCCGAGGCTTTCACATTTGAATAAAATTCAACACCCGTATTTATACTTTCCAAATTTGATGCCCCCGGTGTCTTTTGCTCTTTTTTCTACTACATGTGAATAATTGCATTAAACTTCTACTTATGTTTCATTATAATATATCTTTTTTGGGAATACAATAAGGAATATCAAATGTGTGTGGAGTTTCGCAATAAATCTTAACTAATAGTCAAAGTCTAGGAGGTGACAGGTTTGGAAGTAGAAATTGATTATCTTGCTATCGGTAAAAGGATCCGCACTGCACGTCTGTCAAAAAAAATGACTCAGGAAACACTTTCAAATATGATCGACGTTGCCCCTACCTATGTCAGCAGTATCGAAAACGGACATACCAAATTAAGCCTTGCAACATTGCTCGGCATTGCTCAAAGCCTTGATACTACTGTAGATCAGCTTTTATATGACAATACGCCTGTACTGGTTTCAAAATTTGATGCCGATATAAAAGAGCTTACTTCTGATTGTAGCAATCAGGAAAAAGAATTTTTACTGGAAATTATAAAATCAACCAAAACTGCATTACGCAACTACAAACCAGGCAAATAATTTAAGGGCGCAGAAACTTTGTTATTTCTGCACCCTTCTTTTATACTTTTGCGGTCTTGCTTCCTTGCGATGTTGTCCATTACGATTTTATATTGTAGTTTATTCCGTCAGTTTAAGCTGAATACATAGAATATAGTATATCATCTGTTTCCTTTTTAATCTTTCTTAAATTATCTATATTCTTAGAAATCATATTAAAAAATGAAGACCAATAATTATTAGCCATTCCTATACCATCATCATAATATTGGAATGTTGTCAAATTTATATATTCATTCAACAATTCTACTACTTGTTTTCCCAAGTCAAGAGAATGTTGATTTAGCGCCTCATAAAGAT